>OOGU01000274.1_pt1 | contig 11823 bp, 6 predicted proteins | sample 1670261 | NCBI WGS metagenome assembly OOGU01 (sample SAMEA98137168, study PRJEB22522) | marine metagenome | biome: marine biome; feature: marine water body; material: sea ice | place: Arctic Ocean | collected 04-Sep-2015 | depth 1.3 m
TAAGGCTTCCAACTAGTCTAAGATTGAATTTAGTAGAGGACAGAGTGGAAGAATTATGCAAATTGGTTGGAGAAAGACCAAGTTGACCCCATGGTTATGAAGCTGGTCAACATACCAAGTTAGCACACATCTATAAGCGTGATTATGTCAGTGTGACATTGCTATGTCACATTTATGACCTGGCAATGCGAAAAATATGACATAGTGACATGGGATTCTCACATAGCTATGTCACATTTTTCACTTATTAAATGGTATACTTCCTTGAAGCGCTTCACATGCGCATGTCAAATTTCGCATAGCTATGGCAAATTTCACATAGCTATGCGAACTGAATCGCATTGCTATGTGAACTGAATCACATGACTATGGCAAAATATTCGAATTGCTCTTTAATAAAAACTAAGAATGTATGTGAACAAATCACAGACCTATTTCAAACTGTTCACTTAGGTATGTGAATCGTAATAAGGAGGTATCCCATTATTATTACATGCTAATGCAAATTGAATTCAGGTGGTATGTCAATATTTCTACATAGTAATGTGAATCGGATTAAAGAGGTATGTTATTATTCTCACATGGTAAGGCGACCGGAATTAAGGAGGTATGGCATGATGCTGACATGATTCTGTGAATAGAATAAAGGATGTATGTCATTTTGATTACATGGTTAGGTGATTCAAATTAAGGAGGTATGTCATTAATGTTACATGCTAATGTGAATGGTCTTTAAGGAGGTATGTCATTATTATTAGACGGTAATGCTTGATGTTCAACCCGCTGCGTCGTCACTCTCTGTGCCAGACTCGTCCACCACCGCCTCATCTGCAGTTGGTGCAATGTCGTCTTCATTATCCGACTCAAACAGCTCCGAACGGGCTTGTGGAGGTTGACGCTTGCGCTTTTTGGTCGTGGCACCATTTTCTGCTTGTGCGCTTTTGCGCTCCTCCAGCCACACCCTCTCAAAGTCTGGATTTTGTTCACGATCTTCTTTTACTTGATCAAACAGCTCATTGAAACGCGAGATACCCGCGTCACTCCATCCCTTCACCGACTGCGTTATATCGGTCCTATCATACTTTATTCCTCCCCTCGTATACATCGTAGCCACATCTGATTGAAACCCGCGCTGTTTTAATCCTCGTCGTTGCATTACAGGTCCCTTGTGGTTTGCAAACAGATCCAACCACCGGTCAAAGCTGTTTTCCAACAGTAGAAGTGCAAAGGCCTCGTCGCTGACTGTGCATAGAGGTTGGAGCATTGAAGAATTGGGTTGGTTGTCAGCCTTTGCCAGGCGTCTATCCCATGTCGTCTTTTTGGTTGCACATGGCAAAAAATGATCAAAGAATACCGTGTATGCTTCTAAATTCTTTCTGCCTACCAAGAACGCATCCATCACAAGTGCAGGCGTAGTAACTTTTTGTTTACCAACCCTAGCTGTTGTGGTTGTCATATGGAACCAATCTTACAACACAAAACGAAGTAATCGTTAGTCGTACGGTATTTTGGAATTTGTATTACAAACAAAGCCCCCATCCTGCACCAACTTACCCAGCACTGCCCACTTCATAGCAGTGTTGCGATCATTGCGCAGACGGTTGATGGTTTGCGCGACGTACTTTTGGGTGTGCTTCCACCATTCGTGTAGTGAGATATTGGCGTGCAAGTTGCAATGCCCAATAACAAATTGACAAATTGATCGTCTTTCATTGCTGAATACCAGGTCAGTGTCTCGGTCTACAAACTTAACTTTTGGAAACACCGTGTCGGTTACCACCAAATTTACTGTGGTGTGGTCTCCTGTCGATATATCCGTCAACATAGTATGCTGTTCTAACCAAATTTGACTGGGTTTGCTTTGATTTTCTGAACCATCCTCCTCTGGTTGATCATTGTCTCCCAATGACGACTTACCATTTGGTGATACAAAGCCAGGACTCCTCATCGAAGCGCTTCTACTCAATGAAGCACCAATGCCAGACCCATTGGTTCGTGAGGAGCTAGAAGCAGTACTAGGTCTTGGTTGTTTGCCTGCAGCGTTCCCGGATACTCGCTTTGAACTTGACATGGTCAAATTTGTGTATCGTAGTACCTGTATTGGCACATATTACTATTGAAAACTTTGTAAATTATAGTTTGATCTGTCATTGGTTTTTTCTACCCGCCTCTACCTCCTTCTCTACGGTACCTTTCACCGACGTACTTTGATTTTATCCTAACCTACGTACGACGAGTAGTTACACATTTGCCGATGCGCACATAAACTTGATGCTCTCATCACCGCGCCATGTTGTCTTTGGACACATCCTCTTCCCCACTTGGGCCACCGAACCGGGCGAAGCACGCACCGCCGTACCGTAGCTGGACAGACCTAATTGAGAACCATAACACACTGGCGACGACAGACCAATGAGAACTCGTACCAGGTGCAACCCGGATGTGACAATCATAAAGAACATATAACCCGGATGTGACACTCATAAAGAACGTGTAACCCGGATTTTGCTGTAGAAAATGCAGTAGAATTCGTACTACAGGAATCACATCATATCTGGAAGATTCATTTTTTTGTGCTTTCTCGAATTGGGCTCATAAATTGGAAAAATCAAAATTGGTATCAGGACACAAATCCTAGACCTCGTCCCTTGAAGAAAAAAAAAATTCGTTTTTTTTTTCACCACAAGAACAGCACATCCACCCAAGTAAGTAAAATTAATTTTTCGATAACAACCAATTCAACTGCACACTGGCGCCATGCTCACCTTGACACACTTCTTACTGTTGACTTCCATAGGCCCCTTTTTTTCTTCTTCTTTCTTTCATCGATTCGGAAGATCCTGCTGCATCAGAACGATTGAACCAGGAGTCAGGCAGTGGTCAAGGTCGCCGGGAGGGTACTTGCAGTGCGTTCCCTCTCCGTGGCATCTTGATATCCTGTCTGTCTCCTAGTCGGCGTCTGGCAAGGACGACCGCTTTTTAGCGCGGAACCTCCAGCGTCGCGGATCTCTTCTTTTGCCGGGATCTTTTGATACCTTTGGATTGATTGAATTTTGGATCTTTTGTTCTTTTGGTGCTACGGTTATCCTGCTGCATCAGAACGATTGAACCAGGAGTCAGGCAGTGGTCAAGGTCGCCGGGAGGGTACTTGCAGTGCGTTCCCTCTCCGCGGCATCTTGATATCCCGTCTGTCTCCTAGTCGGCGTCTGGCAAGGACGACCGCTTTTTAGCGCGGAACCTCCAGCGTCGCGGATCTCTTCTTTTGCCGGGATAGTTTGAGACCTGTGGACTGATCATTGAATCAGGGATTAGGATGGCTATTTCTACCTTGGAATACCCTGTTGTGGTCCCTCAGGGAACAGAACCGCCAGCTGATGGTCCACGCCCCTACATTGGCAACAACGATGACATCAACTTGGCTTATTTCCGTGAAGAGGCGTCGGAAGAGGAATGGGATAGATACAATGGCTGGATCAGAGAACAAAGCGAAACTCGCCGACCCTACAATGCACAGGTGGTGGATGCTCATTCCGAACAGATCATGACTCGTGATGTCTTCACACTACGATTTGACGAATACATCATGGACGATGTTCTCCACTATGTTATCAAGTCACTTAGGGACAAACTCGGAATGGATGACATCCCTGTTGCATTCTTTCCCTCCTTCTTCTTCACCAAATTATACCAAAAGGGTCACGCAGATCCAAAGTTGGAAAATAAATACTGTTACAAAGGGGTTGCCGGATGGACCAAGAGGATGTTGCGAGGAAAACCGATTGACAAGATGAAGACAATTGTATTTTTTTTGAATCTAACAGCAACACATTGGATATGTTTTGCGATCTTCATGGACCTGCGAATCATTCAGACCTTCGATTCCACGATGCAAGCTCGCGTGAGAGAACTCAGGGATCTATATCGGTGGCTACACACTACAATGAGTCTTGAAGGCAAGGAACTGAATGCGAAGGAGTGGCGTTTGTATCCAACACGGCGTGAAGACACACCTATGCAGACAAATTCCGACTGTGGTTTGTACACAGTATTGTTTGGTATTTGTGTTACCCAACGCTGTTCGCTACAGACTATCACGAGGGAACGCATCCGTGCGGCTCGGTGCTTACTTCTACTCCATCTTATCGACCTACAACCCGAAAAAGCAAAGCCACTTATGCACGGGCCGGTGGGAAGACAGTATCGGGATTGGCACCTCCACCCATTTCACTACGCTGGTGAAGACCTACCGTACCAGTTAGGCAACAGCCGCGCTTTTGATGATGAGGACGCGGGAGTTGATCCTACCACCCCCCTCCCACCCCACGACTCCGATGCATCTGCGTCGAACGAATCCGTAGTCGACTTGATGACACCGCCTAATCTGAAAAAATTATCTTTCACTATGGATCTGATCACACCCGAGAAAAGATCAAACCAAGAAACTAAAAAAGGAATTTGGGACCCGGTGACGCCACCCGAATCGGATGCTGATGCTGATGCTGGAGGGTCGAACAACGCTGAGGAAAGAAAAGAAAAGCAATCAAATTCAGAATCGACTACAAATAAGGAGAGTAGTACTGGGAATGAGGAAGGCGATGGTGGTTCCGGTACCAATGCTCCTGGTTCTGCCAGTGCGGGTGGTGTTGGTGGGGGCGGTGATGGTAATGGTGGTGATGATGGAAAGGATCCTGACAAAGGGAAACCCAGTCAACAGGATTCGGAGAAGGGCAAGGACAGGGAAAGGAAAAAAAAGGACCGCCCAGATGGAGAGGACACTAAGAAGGAGGAGGTTGGAGATGTTGAACCAGGAAGTAAGAAGAAAAAACCCAGACAACGCCGAAAAAAGAGAAGTGGTGCCGCCACTAGATTCTCTCCTCGCAACAAGGACAAACACAAGGAACCGACTACTCTGGAAACGGATTCGGTAGTGAAACAGTTATTTACACCGGAAAAAAAGAAGACGCCCTCTCCTAGAGGAAAAGGAAAAGGAAAGAAAGGCAAACAAAAAAATACAACTCCTACCTGGTCCTCTCCTCGAAACAAAGGCGAATTGCCTCCTGCAGATCCCAACTCCAAGACTAGAGATCCCAACTCCAAGACGTCCGGTCCTTCTTCGCCAAAAGATTCTGTCTCCAAGGCTGATTCTGCACCGCCGACTATCCCCGGCGCTAGTAAAGAGGCAAAAACTCAACCTGATTCGACCGACAAAAGGAAGGGACCCAACCTGAAAGAACCTATACCTAAGAAGAAGAAGCCTACTGTTGAGGACCCCCCCTCCACGACCGAAAAAGAACTTGAAACAGCAGACAATGTGGATGATCCACTTTCGCGAATTGATCCTTCGGAACCGTTAGTCGATGTGGCTTCATTGCCTGCTGGACCACTCGTTCAAGAGGAGGAAACCGAAACAGAAGCTGAAGAAGATTTGGTAAAGCCACCTTCTCCAAGCGAACTCGGAACCCAACCAATGACTATAGAAGAGCTTTTACAAGACGACAGTAACACCGAATCAGAAGATGAACTTGGTGGACGTAAGCAACCCCCCTCTAAAAGGGCAAGGGCTTCTGAGGCCAAAAGGCTTGCGTTGGAGCGTCGTCTGAAGTCGAAAGAAGAAACGGATGCTGCTGAAGAACTTAAATTGGAGCGTATTCTTAAAGCGCCAGTAATTCGTGGTCCACCAAAGACTCAAAAGCAAGTCACAGACTTCTTCTCGCGTGAACAGGCCTTGGCACGTAAGAAACTTCAAGATTCCGTTGCAAGACGCCGAGAAAGGGGACCAGATTGGTATGCAAATTTGAAGAATAATCCAGAAGATAACTGGGAAGGAAAAATGGAACTACGTCGGAAGCAAGCTAGGGCAAAAGCGGCCGGGGCCGCTAAACGTGCGGAGAAAGCTGCTCAGGTTGCAGCAGATTTGGAAGCAATCCGAAACCAGGACAAAAGGGATCGGAGTGCTGCATTGAATTTATACAACAAATACTACAAGGCAGCTTTCCAAACCAAGGGCAAGATCGTGGGGAGGAGTCACAAGCGGCAGCAGTTGGCGACGGTGGCCAAATTGTTGGAGAAAAACTTCCATTCAGTCCCTGTCTTGACTCCAGAAGAAGAACAGGAGTGGGCTGATGTCAAAAAACTTGCTGACAAGGGGAACAGGAAGAGGAGGGCCGAACTTAAAGAACAAAAGCTGGTGAAAGAGATGTCGAAGATGATGTATGTTCCACCAGTGTGGGCAATAGGCGAGGAGCCAAAAGAAGACAACGATGAAGAGCGAGTCTATGACGAAGACGGTGATGACAATCAGGACCCTGACGTTCCAAAAAAACCGCCTCTTAAGGACCCCTTTTTCATGGGAATCACTTACAATGCGGCAACCAAAGTTCACAGAACGGTTGGACCGTTGAACACAGAATGGGTGAGTAGATTCTTCAAAGGTGTCTATATCCAGTTGATGATGCTCGAACCAAGACACTGGTGGCCTCTGGTGGTCGGGAGCGCTCGTGACGAAAAAGACATTGCTCCCAACGAATTACGAGTGCACCAAATCAAGATCAAGTATCAACAATTTGATCGGGATCTGTGTCTCATCCAGGGCGTTGCCTCCAGCCTCTACTACTGTGGTCTAGCCGGTGCGGCAAAAGCCATGACCGGTTTGGGCCCCAAGTTTGAGAACCTAACAAAGCCAATCGCATTGAAAGAAATCAAGAAAGACATGGTTGAATGCGCACCATGCATTGGTGTTTGCCAGGTCTTCAACGTTAGGAATGCCAAGAAAAGTACAATCAGGGAACTATCCATCGATGATTTGATAGAAAAAAAGACGAGGTTCCCAACCCTGGTTATTCCATTTGGAAAGGACGGAGCCAACAACCATTCCTTTGTGGTGGTGGACGATCTCATTTTTGACTCGACCCAATCCTGTGCCTTGAAATTGTGCAGAGAAAGTCTCGACTGGATCTGTGGAGAGGGTGGAATTGCATCGATCGATGTGGCGTTGCGCTTCAACCGAGGCTATCGAACCAAGGAAAAGCTTCCCTACCAGGAGAGGACCCACTGGTAACGGAAATACATATTCTACATATTCTACATGTCCTTGTTCTGGAGGTACATAGCGGCGATCCGTCCATGAGGAAATGCGGATCTGATTTATATAATTTGATATATATATATATATATTATTCTAGGAATATACAGACTTTTGTTCAGGAACAGTCATTGAATTCATTGCCCCACAGCTCTTGACTCCAAATCTCGTGGTAGTTGGACTGACTATCCTCGTGTGGCACCATCAGACAATGCCGCACAATTGCATTAGGATCCACCAGTTGAATGTTCGGTGCTTTTCGATTTCCGGAGTGGTAAACATAGGACTGCTGCCACTTAGTTGAAAACACCGATCCACGGGAGTGTGAAAAGTCACAGGTTGAGACAACCGCCATCACACCACTTGTCACAGGCGTTTCCTGATCACTTGTCCAGTCGATGGGCGTAGGCGTCACAAACCCAAGTATTCTACCTGGTGCATACAGATGTTCTTTAGCCATTGCATCATTATCACCATATGCTGCCTGGCAATCGGCATCACCAGCATAGCGTTGATTATCTTCACGTGCCCACCTCAACATCACCCAGTCGTACCATGGTCCCGTCTGGCGATAGTCTGCATGACCACGAAATATTGCACCCGACCGTTTGTACTCTGTGCTTAGATGCAAGCGTCGATGAAAAGGGCGACAATAAGGTCCTATGACGGGAGGCTGGGAGGCAGGCAAGGCCGCATAGTGCTCGACCAGAAAGTCTACCATTTCATCACTGAAATGGTCTGCTTTGGAATACATAAGATCAAAACAAGGCACTGCGGGGAAAGCGTTAGTGTCCACAAAGAGCCAGCCTTTAGATCCTTGTGATGACAGGCCGGTTGTCTGCACCAAGGACGATGATCCGTGCAACGGCTTATCATAATGGGTAGCCATCCGTTGATACGCCATGTCTACGATATACGCATCACTAACACGTTGCCCCAGTTGTCTGTCTAGCACCTCAGCTCGCTGTTGGGTTCCTTTGGCTGGCCGTTTTACCAACCTTATGTGATTGTGTTCTGTGGGCCCTGTATGAGAACCTTGCGGTGCACCATTGCGCTCAATGTCATCAGGCACATGGAGTTGCTCGTGTATTTTAGCTTTCTCCCAGCCTTGGCCGCGCACACGTGGCCAAAGACGTATCAGCTCACGCAACATGACACTTATGGAATTTCGTGCAGATTCCTTAGCATCGTTGTCTCCTCGTTTCCAATAAGTATCTCGTTTTAACCACACCCAATAAGATAGTAACATTTGAAACACTTGGCGCATCTCATTTAGTTTTTGGGGAGACCCCAACACCAGGGTAAAAAACTTAATGCCCTCTTCTTGTAAAGACACAACAAAAATTGTGAACATGATTCCAACCTTCAGCTTTGCTGGTAGATCAGTCAAGGATGTCACACCATCCTTCCAGAGTAAACGGGGCATACAAGGCTCAGATCCTGAGCTGGCGAAACGTTGCCGCGGTAGTCTTGTTAACCGCCGGACAATGCTATCCAATTGGGCTTTGTGGGCGGCTCGCATTTCCTCCTTAAACAAAATGGTAAGACAATCGGGAATGATGCCATTTTCAATTGAGTGCAAGGGCTCGATAGGACAAGCGGCGCTGAATATACCAAATCGACAGCCTCCATAACTAACATCAAACCACGCATTGTGCACGTTGTATTGATTGAACTGGTCTAAAATATCCTGTCGGTTGTCTTGCACCAATTGCTTCATTTTCAACATGCTAATCCTCTTGCACTTGACCAACGGGTCACCAGACTCGTCACCGCGCACATTGCACTTGCGACAAAGTCGATTCAATTTGTTTGAGTAATGACAGGTTGTGCAGCAAATTTTGTCTCCCCCTTGCATATCACCAATGATGAATATTACCGGGACCTTCAAGTTGACCCTCTTGGTTTCATCGCCAAATAGAAGAGGAATATCATCCAGTGCACCAGTTTGCTGAGCTTCAATGAGCGATGCCAGGATAGTTTTAAAAATAGCATGAAGGCGCTCGGCTTTTGTTTCCTTCGAGTGATTACGGTCCTCTGCGGCGGATTGGATCAACGACAAATCGTTGATGTACCCAAGCGTGCGCCATGCAATAGGCAAGTTGCGCGTTTTCTGGTTCAATATTGATGTTGTAAACAAGATAGGCCAGGATGCAGCCTTACCACCTTTTCGCAAGTGAGTCTCATCGCAGGCCATGATGATGGGCATCATGAAGTCTTTGGAAGGATCCTTTACTTCGTGGCGATAGGCCATGTTATACCATTGTCCCGAATTGGTGGTAGACAGTAATCCGGTGGGGGGCACATATTTGCCGAATGGATTGTCCAAATTAACATCCAAGTTGTCCAGATTGCCAAACAAAGCTCGATCGGAAACCAAAGAATACAACTGGTTTGTAAAATTAAAACAAGTTGTTTGAACGACCTGGGGAACAGGTCCTGGAAGCGTTGTAGGAACTTGTTGTGGACGGGATTTCTGACATTGCAACCATTTTTCAAGATACTTCACTTGTGCATTTCGCGAGGAACGGGTGGGGTTGAAATTATAATTGTCGTGTTCTGCTGCGCGCCCCCACTCCATTATCTCTTTGTATAGATAGTGGGATGCATTGGCGTCACTGAGAATTTTTAATAACTTGGTTTCGTGGAACTGTGCAGTGGTAAAGCGGATACCAAACCTTAAAGCTGCATCGTTGGGAGATTCAGAATAGACACCTGCTTGGTGGTTGGGTGGTTCAGGGCCGACATTGTCTTCCTCGGATGACTCAGCGGACTGTGAGTCATCATCGTCCCATGGATATTCTGTCGTTGATTCCTGGGCATCCAATGCCGACGGCTTCGATGCTGGTACAAACAGAAATCGGTTATGGGACATCTTGAAACTAGCGCATGTTGGCGATTTACCAAAGTGCATACGAAGTCCATTAACCGTCTTGAAGCTCTTGTTGCAATCAGGATGGGGACATCTGAATGTGTGATAAAGGAACGGTTTCTTTCTTTCAGTGGGAACAGAAGAGGGATTGGATCGCTTCGCCGACATCACAAAAAAAGTATGATTGGGAAATTCTTGGTATGGAATTCGGATGTGTGGCTGCAAAGGGATTTCCATCATCACCACGGTCATCCAGTTCGGTAATTCGAAACAAAGTAGTAGTTGACTTTTTCACCTGCTTAATTCAATTTGTCACCTAGCTATGTGAATTTACAGATAACCATGGCATCAACATTACCGATTCGTTAATCGTTTCACTTAGTGATGTCAAAATCAGCGAGTACGTTAATCTTGACCTAGTCATTTAAAATATTCAACTAATATGCGAAAATATCACATAGAGAGGTGATACATTATGTCAAAAGTGACAGAGCTATGTAAATGTTTGACATAGCCATGTGAAATCTCACATGCTGAGTTGAGTTTCTGCCATAGCAATGTCAACGTTTCACATAGTCAGGTCAAAGTCGAAGTGTACGTTAATGTTCACATAGCCATGTGAAAGTTTCACATGCGCGTGTCAAAATGTCACATAGTCAGGTAGGCCGTTATGTCAAAACTCACATAGCTATGTCACATTTGACATGCTGAGGTGAGATTTTCCCATGGTCATGTCATAAAGTGACATATTCTTCGATAAAAGTGACTGAGCTATGTCCCAATGACATAATCACGCTTATAGATGCACCCACAGTCGGCATGCTCACAGTAAAGGTCCTGCTCAACAGTGTTATATCCACACCTGGGGCCAAATTCATGACCATCGACATTAAAAATTTCTACTTATGCACCCCGATGGAACGACCCGAATTCATGCGCCTCAAACTCGCGGACATGCCAGACGACGTTGTCACCCACTATCAACTACACGACAAAGCAACACCAGACGGCTATGTCTATGTCCGCATTCAGAAAGGAATGTATGGACTACCGCAAGCAGGCCTCATTGCACAAGAACTCTTGGAACGACGATTGAACTCAAAGGGGTACCGACAAAGCCAACTCACACCAGGTTTTTGGACCCACGATTGGCGACCCATCTCGTTCGCATTATGTGTCGACGATTTTGGCGTAAAATATGTTGGCAAGGAACACGCCGACCACCTAATGCACACAATCAACGAACACTACGAAACGTCACATGAATGGGAGGGCGAACGCTACATCGGACTAACCATCAACTGGGACTACATCCGACGACTCGTCCACATCTCCATGCCCGGCTACTGTGAAAACGCACGACAACGTTTCAAACATGCCATGCCAAAGAAACGGCAAGATCAACCGTATCCACACATCGTACGCACATACGGCGCGAAACAGCAATTTGCCGAAACTGACGACACATCACCCTCGCTAACCAAAGAACAAAAAACACTGGTACACGAAGTCATCGGCGTATTCCTTTATTATGCACGAGCAGTCGACTGCACAATGCTCCCAGCCTTAGGGTCACTGGCTTCCCAACAAGCAAAACCTACTGAGAATACCATGCACAAAATACGCCAGTTTCTCGACTATGCAGCCTGCCATCAAGATGCCGTTGTCACCTATCGAGCCAGCGACATGATCTTAGCCGCTCACAGTGACGCATACTAACTGTCTGGAACCAAAGGTCGCAGCAGTGCAGGGGGCCATTTTTTCCTCTCCGAGAACAACGAATTTCCAACCAACAATGGAGCCGACCTCACCATCTCCCAAATTATCAAAGCGGTCATGTCATCTGCGGCCGAAGCCGAACTCGGCGCAC
>OOGU01000275.1_pt1 | contig 11810 bp, 7 predicted proteins | sample 1670261 | NCBI WGS metagenome assembly OOGU01 (sample SAMEA98137168, study PRJEB22522) | marine metagenome | biome: marine biome; feature: marine water body; material: sea ice | place: Arctic Ocean | collected 04-Sep-2015 | depth 1.3 m
ATCACAACGCCTAGGAGAAGCCGTTTTATTCAAAATACTAATAAATTCGACTATTTATAAGGACTCGTAGCTACGGCTACCACAAATCTCATTGATAACCCTGTCACCAGCCTTTGGTTCGTACGGGTTTCGAAGTGTACACTAAACTGCATGTTGCTAGTTTGGTTTTGGATGAAGCAATCGCAACGCCAAGGAGAAGCCCTTTCGTCATTCAACATTCTATTGAATTATACTATTTCCACGGCCTTGTAGCTACGGCTCCTGACAGTCGCATTGAAAACCCTGCAAACAACCTTTGATTCGTAGAGTATTATAAGCGTGCAAAAGACGCTTTGTTGCTAGTTCAGTTTTGGAGGAAGCCATTGCAAGGCCAAGGAGAGGCCGTTTTCTTCAAAATTCTAGAAAATTACACTATTTCTACGGACGTGTAGTATTCCTTCTAATGCCAATCACATTGCCCTGCAAGCAGCCTTTGGTTCGTATGTTATTCTAAGCGTGCACTAGACGGTTTGTTGCTAGTTCAGTTTTGGAGGAAGCCATTGCAAGGCCAAGGAGAGGCCGTTTTAATCAAAATTCTAGAAAACTACACTATTTCTATAGACGTGTAGCTACGTCTAATGCCAATCACATTGAAAACCCTGCAAGTAGCCTTTGGTTTGTAGGGTATTCTAAGCGTGCACAGAACGGTTTGTTGCTAGTTTGGTTTTGGAGGAAGCCATTGCAAGGCCAAGGAGAGGCCGTTTTCTTCAAAATTCTAGAAAATAAGAGTATCTATCTGACCTTGTAGGTACAGATCCCGCAAATCACATTGAAAGCCCTGCAACCAGTCCTTGATTCGTATGGTATTCGAAGCATACGATGGACGCTTTGTTGCTAGTTTAGTTTTGGAGGAAGCCATTGAAAGGCCAAGGAGCGGCCATTTTATGCAATATCTGCCATTTTAAATTACAAAACAGTAAACAGTGTCTGGTTCCTACCGGTTCTAATTTTGTCGAGATTGACTTCTTCTATTAGTAAACGCTCTATGTCACAATGGATTTAGAGGCATACTTATTTATATATGTTGTATATGCTAAGAAAATATATTCAGAAGGACAATTAGGCATTATTTAATAAGGCATTATTGTGAAGCTTATTCGGAATCTGCAGTTGCCTGTCAGTAGTAGACTTAAGCTTTGCTTTCATTCAGTACGTACAGTACGAAGGAAGAGATGATTCTAATTCGGAGGATTGCTCATCCTGAGCGGCCCATGTAATCGAATTCACTTTACAACAATTAACGACAACCCCCTCCCTTTGCCGCATTCGAGGATCCAGCCAATCCAATCCTTCTATCCATCGAATTCAACTATAATCACTTATGCCAACGTTCTGAGTATTTCGAAGAAAGAAGGGACTCGCATCGAAATAACAAGTTCCACTCTTTTCCGCTCTTTTTCTCCTTTTCTTTCTTTCTTTCCCCCCTCCCTTTCTCCCTTCTGTGCCACAATCCCCCACATTTTCGCTAGGAGATGTACGAGAGATAGTGGTGGATTGTAGAGATTGTGAGCGTTTGATGGCTCTGCGGATTGGTGTGTACCATACTGTTATGCCGGCTCCTGCTAGCCACAGAACGCTGCACGTCTCTCACGACGGACAGACGGCATGTCTGGACAGACGGGCTTGACTCAGTCACGCACTGTGATGACTCCTGCCACGTTATATCCCCTCTTGTTATAAATGAGATGACAAGTTTTTATGATAAAAATGAACAAGACTTGCGTTCGGGGAGTCCAACGTGTCCCTCCGTGGCTGATACTCTTGTGTGACCGATAAGAAATTTCCAATCACGGTAGACGGTGAGCACCCGATTGGATCTGCTTTATGACTTGCAGACCTCAAATGCGGATCAGCCGGGTCCCTTTTGTTCCATATTGTTGTTGATTCGAGTTACTTGGGTGGGCGATGCACCAAAATATGATATTTGAAATGCGGACGGCACTTGTTCTCTCTTGTCGTGCTGTCATATGGCCACCGTCGAATGAGTCATAAGCCTGCTACGCGTCCTCCCGAAGGCAAATCACTGGCTGACACCTCGTCATTGGCGGTGGAAGGGTCGGAGAGAACAGGTCTCTACAATCATTCTAGTAGGTTCAGCTGGGATGCTTACTGATAGTTCGAATAGTGCTGGCTATATGGGGAACGACGGGACAGGATACGGGGTTTTGGAAGCAGAGGGAGTCACCGCTTCTGTCTAATCGCCCTTCATCACTTCCATGGTCGTGTGGAGGGGTGAGGTAACAACTGGGGGAGAAAGAGCACGGGTGTTTCGACGCAGGGGGATGACCGTGATGAGTGGCCCTTCCTGTCTAATCGTCCGATGGGCACACCGTGGATGGAAAGCAGGCTTTTCGACGCAGAGGGAATCACGCTTTCTGGCTAATCGACCTGGTTCCCTTCTGGTGGGTGAGGTGGTAGACGAGTATTTATAGGCAGTAGGATTTCAATGGGTGGGTCTACTGGTGGTATTTTTGTTTTTGTTTTCTTAGGTGGTGATGGAGCCTTTTGTTGGGGGCTTGATGGAGTTGACAGTATTGGTATCGTGTGATGGGAGCAGCTCAGGGACGGATGTAGTATTTGGTGTCTCATTCAGTGGTAGCTTTTCTGGGTAGTTCGGTTGGTTTGGTTGGTTTGGTGGTGTTGGGATCATGTGATGGTGCCGCTTCAGAGCGGTTCAACGGAGTTGGCGTTGTTGGTGTCAATGCCGCGGAGGGTGGCTTTGGCAAACATGGCAGCCCAATGTGGTTCACTAATGCAGCAGCCATCTCCATCGTAATTGATCGGTCCGTGGAGTAGACCGGATGCGAGGTCGACGTCATCTTCGTAGAGGATGCGGTCATGGTTCTTCAGGACTGAGTCTTGGCGGCCTGGTCGGACCGGTACTATTCGTCCGTAGGGCTGAAGTGGGTCAGCCGTGCGCTCGTGCACTTCTGGCCAGAAACGGCACATGCGAGTTTGCTTGGTTCGGGAGTCTATGTGGTGGCGAATCATCCAGTGTACCCAGTAGTGTCCGAGTTCTTTGGCTGCTACTGGGTCTGTCTTGTCGAGGTTGACCTGGACCAAATACCAGGTCTCTGAGGTTTGTCCTGCTGGTTGATGCGCGAAGAAGCAGAGTTTGTCGTGGCTCTGATAGATGGCTCGGTACAGTTGGTGGAGGACGCTGTGTCGGGTTGGTGGGCGTGTTCTTGGGGCTGGTGGCTCCACAACCAAAGGCACGCCTGCTTCGGTGGCCTCCTCTTCGTCTTCGGACTCGTCCATTGGGTCACTCCACATGTCCTCAATTTTCACAAAGGCGTGGTCTTCGGTGGGTGCTGCGGGTTTGTAGGCACCGCTGTCGATTGCTCCTAGCCATTTCTGGGTGGGGTTGTTGACTAGAGGGTGTCTCATGGAGGCTAGGCGAGTGTCTGCTCCATCAGGGCGTTTGTGGATGACGAGAGTGGATGGGATGCGTTCCATCCGCGCTGCTGACTCCTTCACTCGTCGGCCTGTACTGCCGAGTCCGTCGAGGAATGGTAGCTTTTGGATCCAGTAGCTGCCAGGATTGGCTGGTTCTAGGACTCGATAGGGGCCCCGAGATTTGAAAACGATCTTTCCAGCAATGCCTCTGGCCGCGTTCGATTGAACTTGTTTCCGGACGATGACGAGGTCTCCTGCCGCAAATGTGCGTTCGGTGATGCTATCGTTCTTCAGATCCCGGTGTCGTTGGCGCCGTTCTTCGTTGAGGATGCGCAAGAGTTCTCGTTGGTTGGCAATTAAAGGATGGATGGCATCATGGTAGTCGGCTGCATTGGCACCCTCGAAACCGTTCACGAAGGTTGGTCTTGTTTGCGTGTCAAGTGGGAAAGGGAATGTTCGTCCAATGGCTCCTACGGATCTTGGGATGTCAGTTCCATCGATGGGGCCGGCATTCCATCCATAGAGTGCAAATGTCACGCCTTGTTTCCACTGGAAGAAAGATCCCGTTTCCGCGGTGTTGATTTGTTGGACTCGGTTGAGGTACCTGTGGAAGCGTTCGTTGCGCACCGCCTTGTGGTTCTCACGCGAGACCACTTCCACATGAATGCCCAGATTCTCAAAGGTTTTGGTGAAAATACCGCAGAACTTGCTGTCGGCGTCCACAACGATGATGCGTGGTAGGCCAAATACACAGAAGAATTGGGAGAATGTGACGTCGGCCAGCACCTCCGCTGTGATGGGTTTTCCTAGGAAGGCTCCGGCGGCAAAACCGGTCATCCCATCTAGCATGGTCAATACTTCGCGGGTGCCATCCTTCTCTGGTACATCACCAGGTTTCCACATGTCAAGGAAGATCATGCTAAAAGGTTCGTCGCAGGTGAAGGCATACAAGTGCATCTGGGCTTCGTGGGAGTTGTGGTTCGCCAGGCGACACGTGGCACACCCCAAGACCCCATTGGTGATGTCTCGGGCGACATAGGGCCACCAGAACCGGGTGATGACCCGATACATTGTTCGATGGACTCCGCTGTGTCCCGCCATGGGTGATGCATGGCAGGCTACGATGACTGTTCGGCGTAGTGTTGGGGGGACTACTCGGGTTCGCAGTTGTCGGATGCTTCCCCTGTTGCGTACTTCATATCGGTATACAATGCCGGCTTCAACCACGAGGCGTTCTTGTTTCCATTCGTCAAAGTAGGCTTTCTCGACTAGTTCGGCTTTGGTGAGAGAACCCAGGGGGCCAGCTTGGAGTGCTTGCACTAGTCGTCGGAGGTCATGGTCGTCATTCGTAGCTTGTCGCCAATCCTCGTCGGTGGGTAGGGGGATGGTGGTGGCCTGGTTCAAAACGACTGCAGCCTGCAGTGCTGAGACCATCATCATGCTTGCGTATGGTTGTATGGTGTGCATTGTGGCTTGGCGTTCCGCTCCACTCAAACTGTCCAAGATCGCCGCCAGACCTTCATGTCCTGGCACTGCCCGGAGGCGTTGTAGCGCTATTGGCCAAGGTGCTTGGAGTATGTGGTGAGTGTTGGTCTCTGACAGGCCAAGGAGTAGGGGGATCTCGTGCCGGAGGACGGGTCGGCATGTGTCGCTCTGTTGTTGGTCATCATGAGGGAGCCAAATGCCAAAAGGGGCATCGAAGAAGTCTTCTTGGGCAGGGTTGATGTGGGAGAGCAGGGGTGCAGGGCCCATGGGGTCATACACGGGGAAACCGTTTGTTGGTCCTGGCTTGTGTCGTAGTCGTACTTGTTTGACCACTCTGCTGGAAAACTTGTCACCGGCGGTGCTCGACAATGCAGCGTTTGTCGTGCTGTTCAGTTGTAGCATCTGAGGGATCATGGCACGGTGGCGATGGTGACCAATAACCTGGTCCATCCCTGTAGCTGTCTCCACTGTAGCTTGCGGGCTGTCCCATCTGTCCGCTATTCCCGGGCGGGTGAGGCAAATGACTTGGTGTTGGGTCTCGATTGCTCCACCATGAGGGGTGTTGCAGACGGAGGAGTTGGTCCATTTCCAGTTTGGCCAGGCTTCTCGGAGTGAGGTGTTGGTTCGGAGGGCTCGTGCAGTGTCGGGGACTCGGAGGGGACCAATGATAACAATAGATTGGAGGTTACACGGTTCTCTGAGCGTGGCGGCGGTCGTCAGGATGCGTTGGTACCAGTCCATTAGCAGTATGTCCTTGCTGCCGCTCGCGGACGATGTCTTCGGGTACATTGCCACCAACCAGTGGAACTTTGGTTGGTCCGTGGGTGACAGTTGGGGGAAATTCGTCATGAAGACATCGAGGTCTTGGGTGGGCCATTGCTGTTGTAACGTGGTGCTGAGGCTGGTTTCGGTCGTGTCGGTTTCCAACTCGGTAATGTGGACCGAGGTCAATTGGGTTAGGTTGAGTGCTTCTGCGAGTGGGCAGCCAATGGTATCAATTGCTAGAATTTGCCGGTGTTGCTCCCAGAGGGACGCGAGGGGAGACCATTCAGAGACGTTCTGGTGGTTGCTGGGTCCGACTAGGTGGATGGGGGTATTGGAGAATGGCAGGCTTGTGTCCGGCTCTGGGTGGTTTGCCCAGGCCGTGGACACCTGTGCAGTGGCCGCTGGGAGGTTGGACGCCATGGTGGCCGCCTGGGCACGTTGGTCAGTATTGTGCTCCTCTCGTCGTTTGTCCCACCCCATGTTGTACCTGGTCAGAAAATCGCATACGATAATCCATCTGGCATTCCGGTGGTAGATCGTGAAGTGGTATTGGAGTAGTTCGGCTCGCCATCGGTTGATGTACCGGTCCCGATGCTCCTCGCTTTCAAAGAACTGGCGCAGGCCACTGCAGTCGGAGATCCAAGTAAACTCCTTCCAGGATAAAAACTTGCGGCATTTGTGGATTCCCCATCGTCCAGTGGCGGCCTCTCCCTTGTATGAGTGGTAGTCGGCTTCGCGGGCGGTACAGAGACGGGCCAGGAAGAGGATGGGGACCAGGCGTGGCCCAGTCTTGCTTTTGTCAAGTAGGCATGGGCCACCGGCAGCTTCGGACTGCTCCGCTGCAACCGATTCAGGGCAGTTGGGGTCCGCTTGGCACAGGACCGCTGCCATGCCGTGTTTGCTCCAGTCGGTCTTCAGGTAGAAACGGCGACTGTAGTCGGGGCGGGCTAGGACGATTCCATCGATAACTTCCTCTTTAAGTTGTTCCAGGAGGAGGAGGTCTGGGGGTTCCCACAGCTCAGCAATGATTTCCCTTTCCTCTGCTGGTGTTGCTGACCCAGGGGTGGGCTGGTTCTTCAGGATCGCCCGCCAGTGTTCAATGCGGATCTCATAGTTGGGTAGCCATCGGGAGTAGAAACCAAACATCCCAATGAGCATGCGGAGGTCGGCAAACGTGTGGGGTGGTTTGATGGCTCGAAATGCTGCGTGTTTGTCTTTGGTGGGCAGGTTGCCGGCGCCACACACATCCACTCCAACGAAACATAAACGACTGTGGAACCACTTGCACTTCTTGAGTTTTACCGTGGCGCTGTAGTGTTGGAGTGTTCTGAGGACGCAGCGGAGGTAGGCAAGGAGGGAGAGGACGGTGGTGCCATATGCCAAAATGTCATCGACAATGACTTTTGCTCCGACTTTGTCCACTGTGAGCCCGTTCTTTCCTGCGTCTTGGTTCCACTCTAGTTTCATGGTGTTGGAAGCGCTTACGAACACAGGGCCTGCATTTAGGGCACCCATGGGCATTCTTTTGAACGTGTAGAGTCCCTCCGGGCTGTAGAACGCCAGTTTGTGTTGTGTGGCTTTTGCAGCAAGGATCTGCCAGTACCCTGTTGCTAGGTCAAAGGAGACGAAATACATCATGCCGGGAGGGATCTCATCTACCGCATCGTCACACCGTGGCATAGGGTAGGCATAGGGGCAGGTGACTTGGTTTAGGCGTCGGTACGATACACACAATCGCCAGACGTATTCATGCCATGGGACATTTTCTTGGTTGGCTTTCGAGGCTAGTACCACCAGGGCGGCCCACGCACTGACGCACTTGACGACAATGTCGTTTGCCACCATGGCATGGATGAGTGTCATGATGACTTGGGATTCATGGGGTCCATAACGGGGGATCTTGCACGCAATGGGCGCGGCGGTGCCTGTGTCCACGACGAATTCGAAACCTCGGATGGGGAAGCGTAGGCCGTCTTGAGTGAAGCAATCCCAAAATTCAACAACCAGGTTGCGGACCGCAGCCTGGTGGTCAGGTGGGCACTCCTCTACTCGTAGATTCTTGTCCAATTCGGTCGCGTATTCTGGTTTGTCAGTGAACTGGATGATGTTGTCACGCGGGGGGAGGGGCTCTGTGGTGTGACGAAGGGCTTTCCCGTGTTCTTTGTAGACCCAATCATGGCCGTCGAGTAGATCATCCTCCACTTCTGGTCCTGTGTAGTGGCTCGGGAGGGGTGGCCGGTATATTTTTCGTTCAGTGCGGATAAAACCTTGGTCCGTCGCTGCGTCATCGTCAAGCCAACCTTCTATCCGGTCGCTGGCGGGTGGGGGCGTACCGTGGTCAATTATGGCGGGGTCCAGGGCTCCAGAGGGTTGTCCATTTCCTTTCGTCCGTTGCGCGGCTGGGGTTGGGGGGATTGCTTCAACAGCTTTGCGTTTCTTGTCGGAAACATCGTCCTTGTTCACTGTTCCCTGGTGTTGGCTGACAACGTCATTATTTCCCCCGTCAGGTGAAGGGCGGGGTTCGTCGGTTGCGGAGAAAACAGTGGCTTCGGGTTGCTGTTGCGCTGCCTCAAAATCTATCGGGTGTATCTCGGCCGTGGCCATCGTTACGATGTGGGCTGCCTCGGTTTGGGTGAGGCCAACAAACATGTGGTGGAAATCCGGGATCAGGTGGAGATAGTCGGTAGAGAGGTCGCTTGTGAACAGGGCGTCGGCCTTGCGGCACTGGGTGTCATCCGTTTCTGTCAACGGGATGAGTCCATGTCATTTCTTGTCCGGCAGTTGAGCGGCTCGGAATTGTGCCATGAAAGATTGGGGATTGCCATCCCCGCTGGATGGGGCAGCTTCAGATTTCATAGGTACGTGATCGAACATGGTGAGTGTCGCACCGATTTTGTTGAGCATGATCGCGTTGTGTTCGTAGTCAATGTGGGCCTGCATGGTGCGGAGGAACGGGTGACTCAGTATAGTGTTCGTGGCGGTACCTTCGGCAAGTCCGATCGAGATCGTGGCAGGGCGTCCGTCCAGTTCATAGGGGAGCCAGTAAGTGATGATGGCTGTTAGGCTCAAACCGCCTTGGCTTTGACCGTCGACTCCCCCAATGTTGATTGGGTCGAATCCTTCCTCGGCGAAGGTGAAGTAGGATTCAACGAGACTAGGAGCGATTTTGTAGCAGCTTGTATGATATTGGAGGTTTCCCAGGTTGAGTCCGGCTCCTGTGTCGCACATCGCCATGAGCTGTCCACCTTTGTCATCCGGTGTCTCAGCTATGGGGCCAATGGGAAGGTGAACGTGTGGTAGGTTTTGTGAGATCGCAATGTAGTTGTGAATCCCATCACTGAGACCTTTCTCTCGGGCCACAAGATTGAATGCGTTCACTCCCCAGTCTTGTGCCCATAACGAGAACATGTAGTGCTGGTGATGAATGCCGGTGCGTGGTTTCTTGTTGGGGTCCGGGGGAGGGGGGGTTGTTCTGCGGTTTGGTCCGGTGCCACGGCTGCGTGTGTAACCTGGGCCGGCCAGTGCACATGGGGCGTCTTTGCTGGAGGGTTGACCAGGGAGTGGACGAGGGCTGCTAGACATCCATTCCTCGCCGCGGGTGTGGTGGCTGCGCTGGCAATGGTGGTCACAAGATCAGCGGTTTCTGCCGATGGGAACCCTTGATTTTTCCATTGTGCCGTATTGACCATGTGGACCATGACCCCACTGTCGGGTCTTGTTCCCGGGGTGTAGGATTGGGTCATGTCGCCAGACTGTCTTCGTTGGCGCATGAAATCCTTGTACTCTTGAAGGTGCCGATAGAAGTTCGGTTTCACGTCTTCTCGCGTTTTGTGGGGACAGTCTTTGAACAGGTGGAATCGATGTTCGTGGAGGTCTTGGATGCCGTGGCATCCCCAGCATTCCGCCGGTGTGGAGGCTCTTGTTGCTCGGCGGATGGCGGATTCGGCAACGCTGAGGAAGATTGCGGCATCGAGCATGGCTTCTTGTTCCGTCCTGTTGGCTGGGTTGTAGCTAGCCGTTGCGTGAAAGATCGCAGCAAGGTCCATGTTTCCGGCTGGTTGGCCATGGTGACCCACAGGTGGGGGTCCTGGCGGCCAAACCTGTTCCCTGGTGTTGGCTGGCATCTCTGTTGGGTAGGCTGGGGGATACGAGCTCGGTTGTCCTGGGTGAAAATGGAAGACAGCGGGATCTGTGGCTTGTTCGACATGGACCGGGACGCCAGGATTGAAGTGGAACGGTGGTGGATACTGGTGTGTTGACGGGTAAGTAGCAACCATGTTGGCCATTGCCATGTTCGTCCGGGGTCGCTGGTTCCCTGTCACGGCTTGGATCTGACCATCAATGACCTGGACCTTCCCTTCTGCAGCGATCAGCACGTCTTTGATTGTGTTCAAACGGCGGAGGGCGGCTGAAACGCGTTCGTTGGGCGTGGCTACCGGGATGGTTGCCGTATCGCTGTGCACCATGGCGATCAGGTTCGGGTTGGCGCCGGCAAAAAAGAGTTCGCCAATGTCAAATGGGAAGGGCTTGTCTTCGTCGTATGGAGAGCCTGTGATGATGGAGGTGAAAACCTCGTAGTATTCCGTGACCGTGCGGTTGACCGTGCGGCGGAGAGCTGCATCAAAAATGGTCTGTTTGCATCCCGTGAGGTCTTGTTGGACCGTGGTGTCCGGGACGTCGCCGACGAAGGATTCCTGGAGCCGCTTTGAGAGAATGGCGAAAACACACCGGAGGTAGTACTCGTGGACGCGTGCAGTCCATCCCTCGGGCAAACATTCTAGCCACGTAGATCCACGTTCGGGTGGTTTGATGTTGCCAACAATTGGGCTAGCTCCAGTGTAGCCTTGGATTGCCACTAGGAGGTCTTTCACCTTGAGAAGTCCCCGGACGTCCGTCAGCGGCGGTAAGACAGCATTGGTCCTGACCATGTCGGGGATGGCCACTCCAGATTTGAGGGTGAAGCGGGACTCAAGGCATTCTGCGTGGACTGTAGATGGATCGATGACGAGGTCAAATCGGAGGAACGCGCAAGCTGAGAGTTGGTTGATCGATGTTGGTTCCGTTGCAAGAGGGACGTTGACTTTCTTTCCATCATCATTCATCAGGATGGGGTTGCTGATCTGGAAGGCCGTGCTATTCCAGATTGGGGTGCGACTGGCGTCATTGTACATTGGGGCTAGGTGTCCATGTGCTTCCCGGAGTAGGATTTCGCCGGTTTCGAATCTGGAGGCGAGCGCCCCAACTTTGCTGGCATAGGATCCGTCTGCGCTTTGGATGGTCTTCAGAGTCGAGAAGAAGAAATGCCGTTTCGCTAGGGGGGCGGCACTGCTGGACACGCGGTAGGGTAAATTGAACGTTGAGTGGCCTTATGGGACCGCTTCCCTGCTCGACTGGCTCCGCCGTGTGGGCGGCGGCTCGCCACGGTTGCGGGAGTTGTACGCATACATCGACATGGTTGGGTTTGTGGATTCCTAACCAAACCTGGAGTTGCTTCGTCTGCAGGTGACTCGAGGTAGTTAGGTGCCTGTTCTGGTGCGAGTTGCGTCGTCTGCAGGTGACTCGAACGGAATAGGCTCGAAAGGATGATGACTCGGTGTGAGTTGCTCGTTCATCTGAAAAGGAATCTACATGCATTCCCTATGTAATTACATGCGCATAAAATGCGCACTTTCTACGCCCTAATTTAGTAACATAATTACACTAGTCTAGCGCCTCCAATTCTCGCACGCGACTCTTCTAACCTTTTTACATGCATATTATACTGCACGCAATTTACATCCCACAATTACCCCAAACTTTCTTTGGGGCGTAAATACTTCCCAAAAGCTTTGCATGTGAATCACCTCCTCAAATATTCGCCCTTATTTTTGTCCCACATAAATGCACGCTAAATACAAGTCCACAAATGGCCATAATTACATCCAATAGTTTCGCCCTATCATGTGTGCACAAATTAAATCAAATCTATAGCTATTACAATTCTGCTAATTCATTAAATATCTCCGGACCTTCTTCTAGGATCCCTGTCCTAGTTCGTTTGGTGCCACGTCCATACTGTTTGATTGCATAGTCAAGAAACCCCATTTCCATTGCCTTCGATTCGTCTGTTTCACGCTGCGCCCTGA
>OOGU01000276.1_pt1 | contig 11778 bp, 10 predicted proteins | sample 1670261 | NCBI WGS metagenome assembly OOGU01 (sample SAMEA98137168, study PRJEB22522) | marine metagenome | biome: marine biome; feature: marine water body; material: sea ice | place: Arctic Ocean | collected 04-Sep-2015 | depth 1.3 m
TTGTTGTCGAGGACGGGAGGTCGGAGGACGTGTCGGAAGGGTGTAAGGTGGTGGGCAGCGTCGGAGGTGTATAAGAGACCGGGCGCTAACGTCCCGTCCGTCATGAAAATTCTCGGTACATCCATCCCGCCGGTAGCGCTCTCCGTGGCGCTGCTTGCCGTAGCGACAACGGCGGTCGCCTATTCACCGACGCTTTACCGGATGTTCTGCGCCGCGACCGGCTATGGCGGCACGGTCAGCATCAACAAGGAACTGAAACCCGGTCCCGGCTCGGCTGTCGGCCCCGTCGTTGCGGTGCGTTTCGACTCCAATGTCTCGCCGGGGCTCGACTGGACGTTCGAGCCGGTCGAGCGTCAGGTCGAGGCCCATGTCGGCGTGCCGAAGACGGTCTTCTACCGGGCGACCAACAACAGTGACCAGACGGTCGTCGGCCGCGCCACATATAATGTGACGCCGGACGCCGCGGGCTACTACTTCAACAAGACCGAGTGCTTCTGCTTCAGCGAACAGAAGCTGGCGCCCGGCGAGACCGCCGAAATGCCGATCGTTTTCTTCCTCGATCCCGAGATGACGGAAGACATCGACACGAAGAGCATCAAGGCGATCACGCTCTCCTATACCTTCTTCAAACAGGACTCGGACGAAGCAGCGGTGGCGGCGGCTTCCTCGCTCAAGGAGCAGGGCGAGACACGTCAGCGCGAACTCTCGCAGGCCGAAACCGCCGAATTCACCAATCACGTGCTTCGTCCCCGCTAGCGCTGTCCGATAAGGCTGGCTCCACGCGGAAGATTGCCTGTAGGCTTTGCCGCCCCCTTCCGGCCGACGGAGCCTGCATGTTTCCCATTTCCGACGACAATCCCGAACCCGGCGTGCCCTTCGTCACCTGGGGGCTGATCGCGGCCTGCGTCGCCGTTTTCCTTCTGCAGTATTCGCTCCCGCCCGGCGAGGCGGAGCTTGCCGTCTATCACTACGGCTTCATCCCCGGTGTGCTGTTCGGCTCGACGGAGATGAGCAATGCGCCGGTGCCGGCCTGGGCGACGATCTTCAGTTCCATGTTCATGCATGGCGGGCTCGCGCATCTCGGCGGCAACATGCTCTATCTCTGGATTTTCGGCGACAACATCGAGCTCGCGATGGGGCGGGTCCGCTTCATCGTCTTCTATCTCGCGACAGGGATTGCCGCCGCGCTCGCCCATGCCCTTCTCGTGCCAGCCTCGACCGTGCCGCTGGTCGGCGCGAGCGGGGCGATTTCGGGTGTGCTCGGCGCCTATCTCCTGCTCTATCCGCGCGGCCGTGTCCGCGTGCTCTTCATTCCCTTTCCGCTCATTCTGCTGCGGACTTTCTATGTGCCCGCCATCATCGTGCTCGGGCTCTGGTTCGCGATACAGGTCTTCAGCGGGCTCATGAACCCGGTCGAGGAAGCGGGCGTCGCCTTCTGGGCGCATGTCGGCGGCTTCGTCGCGGGTATGGCTCTCGTGCCCTTCTTCAAGCGGCGCGACGTGTCGCTCTTCCACAAGGCGCAGCCGAAGGTCTTCGATGCGCGCGCAAGCGGGCGGCGCGGCCCCTGGGGCTGACGCCTTTTCCATCTCCTTCTGCACAAACAAAAGGCAGACGGCTCCGGCGGCTGCTTGATTTCTGAGCCTGCGGCCGTCGGTGCGCGGCCCAATGCGCGCTTTTTGCGGTGCAGCGAACTGGCACGGCGCTTGCGATGTATGTCTCTGGCAGCGGCTAGGGTTCCGGCTTCGCGCAAGTGCGCAATCGGTTTTGCGAAGTGTCTGGTCCGAGAGCCGCACCCTGTCCGGTGAACAGCGGGCAGGTACACGGCGGGATAAAAGCCCGGGAGACGGATGTAATGCGAGGGTTGGCATTGCAGAACCGCCGTGACGCCAATCCTCCGCCTTTGAAACGCGATCACTCGATCCGGAGGACTGGCTATATGACTTCTTTCAAACTCTCTTCCCTGAAGATATTCGCGGCGGCCCTGGTCGCCATGACGCTCGCTTTCACAGCGGCTTCGCCTGCCCATGCCGAGGCGAAGAAGGACTTCAAGGTTGCCTGGTCGATCTATGTCGGCTGGATGCCCTGGGGCTACGCGATGGACAACGGCATCGTGAAGAAATGGGCCGACAAGTACGACATCAACATCGAGGTCGTGCAGTTCAACGACTATATCGAGGCGATCAACCAGTACACGGCGGGCGCCTATGACGGCGTGATGGCGACCAACATGGACGCGCTCGCCATTCCGTCTGCCGGTGGCGTCGACTCGACGATTCTCCTCATCTGCGACTATTCCGACGGCAACGACGTCATCATCCTGAAGGGCAAGGACGATCTGGCGGACATCAAGGGCCAGAAGGTCAATCTCGTCGAACTTTCCGTGTCGCACTACGTGCTCGCCCGCGCCCTCGAAAAGATCGGCATGTCCGAGAAGGACGTGACGGTGGTGAACACGTCGGATGCAGACATGATCGCCGCATGGGCAACGCCCGATGTGACGGCCATGACGACATGGAACCCGATGGCGGCGGAAATTCTCACTGAGGACAACGCCAACAATGTCTTCGACTCGAGCGAACTTCCCGGCGAAATCCAGGACTCCCTCGTCGTCAACACGCAGACGCTGAAGGACAACCCGGCCTTCGCCAAGGCCATGACCGGCATCTGGTACGAGACGATGGCGCTCATGTCCGCGGATGACGAGGCGGCGACGGCGGCGAAGACGGCGATGGGCGTGGCCTCCGGCACCGACCTCGCGGGCTACGAGATGCAGCTCGCGGCGACGGAAATGTTCTATACGCCGCAAGACTACATCGCCTTCACGGAAGGCAACCTGTCGGAGCTCACGACTTTCGTCACCAAGTTCCTCTTCGATCACGGCCTGCTCGGCCAGGACGCGAAGTCGCCCGGTTATATCGGGATCGAACTCGCGGACGGCACGGTCGTCGGCGACGAGGACAATGTGCTGCTCCGCTACACCACCGAGTACGCGCAGATGGCCGCCGACGGCGCGCTCTGACGGCCATCACCTGAGAGAGGCCAGTAACGCCATGCGTAGATTGATCAACCGGCGGCCCGATGTGGCATCGCGGTTCGGACTCATGATCCTGCCGTTCGTCATCGTCGTCATCGCCTACATGGTTGCCTCCGAGGCGCGTCTGTCGGTCAATCCGAACGACAAGCTGCTTCCCGGATGGTCGACGATTTCCGACGCGATCGAACGCATGGCGTTTCTGCCCGACCAGCGCACGGGCGACTACCTGCTCTGGAGCGACACGCTGTCGAGCCTGACAAGGCTCGGCATAGGCGTCGCCATCGCCACGCTGATCGGTGGCATCTTCGGCATTCTGCAGGGTCTCATCCCCTATTTCAGGGCGACCTTCAACGCCTTCACGGGCGTGTTGTCGATGATCCCGCCGCTCTCGGTGCTTCCCATTCTCTTCATCATCTTCGGGCTCGGCGAACTTGCGAAAGTGATGCTGGTGGTCATCGGCATCGTGCCCTTCATCATTCGCGACCTCGCGCTCAGGACCGCCGAAATCCCGCATGAGGAAATCATCAAGGCGCAGACGCTCGGCGCGTCGACATGGCAGATCATCCTGCGCATCGTCGTGCCGCAGATGCTGCCGCGTCTTATCGACGGGGTGCGTCTGTCGCTCGGGGCTGCGTGGCTCTTCCTGATCGCGGCGGAGGCGATCGCGTCCGACAGCGGCCTCGGCTACCGCATCTTCCTGATGCGGCGCTATCTCGCGATGGACGTCATCCTGCCCTACGTCGCATGGATCACCATTCTCGCCTTCGCCCTCGACCTTTCATTGCGGCTCTTTCAGCGCATCGCTTTCCGCTGGATGTACCGGGGTAACTGAGTATGACGCGTGTCACCGTCGAAAACGTCTGGAAGGTCTATGGCGACCAGACCGTGCTCGAAAACATCAACTTCGAGACGGAACCCGGTTCCTTCATCGCCCTTGTCGGTCCGTCGGGCTGCGGCAAGTCCACTTTCCTGCGCATGATGCTCGGCGACGAGGCGCCGACCAGGGGCCGCATCCTGATCGACGGCGTCGAACTCGAAGACGAACCGTCGCCGGATCGCGGCGTTGTGTTCCAGAAATACTCCGTCTTCCCGCATCTCACCGCGCTGCAGAACGTGATGCTCGGCCTCGAATTCGCCGCGAGCCCCTTTACGGGCCGGCTCTTCGGGCGGACGAAACGCGAGGCGCGCAATGCCTCGCTCGACATGCTGAAGAGCGTCGGCCTCACCCATGCGGTTCACAAATATCCCTCCGAGCTGTCGGGCGGCATGCAGCAGCGTCTTGCCATCGCGCAGGCGCTCATCAAGAAGCCGAAGATCCTGCTGCTCGACGAGCCCTTCGGCGCGCTCGATCCCGGCATCCGCAACGAGGTGCACGAAATCATGCTCCGGCTCTGGCGCGAGGAAGGCATGACCATCTTCATGGTGACGCATGACCTGTCCGAAGCCTTCAAGCTCGGCACGCGCGTCATCGCTTTCGACCGGGTGCGCAATCGCCCCGAGGAACAGAAAGCCTATGGCGCGACCGTCACCTTCGATCTCAAGGTCGATGGCAAGAGCGCGCCGCCGCAACCGCCGGCGGATGTAACGCTGGCCGCGGCGGCGCAGTAGATAACCCGCCGGACGGGACGGCCCGTCCGGTTATGCAAGGCCCCGGTTCAACGGGGCAAGTGCCTGGACGGCCAGGCTTCGGCCCGGGGAAACCCGGCGCGCAAGAGGAGATGTGCGCAATGGCGGAAGCATCCCGCAACGAGAAGTATACAGGCCCCTATGCCGCGCAGCAGGAGCGCTATGACCGGCTGTTCGGCGGCGCCAGGGCGAAAGCGCGCGATTTCAGCGAAGCGACCGGCAATCCGGCGGACCTGCCGGAAGATCTCATCCGCTCGCGCGAGACGGTGCCGGGCGGCTGGGCGCATGCGCTGCCGCTCGCGCGCGGCGAGACGCTCCGCGTCCTCAATACGCATGGCACGCCGGGCGTGTCGCTTCTCTTCTACAATGCGAAAGACAAAAGCGAGCGGTTCAACGCGGGCGACACGGTGAAGATCCAGTGGAACGCGCGGCTTGCCCGAGGCCGTGTCCTCTTCTCCGACATGGGCCGCGTCCTTGCCTCGATCACGGACGACAGTTTCGGCCATAACGATGCGCTGACCGGCGGTTCGACGCCCGCGAGCAACGAGGAACGCTACGGCGACGCGACGCTCCGCAACACGCGCGACAACTTCATCCTGCTCGCCTCCAAGAACGGGCTCGACAAGCGCGACGTGGCGCCCTGCCTCACGCTCTTCGCGCCGGTCGGCGTTGATGGCGAGGGCAGGTTCATCTGGGAAGGCGAGGGACCGGCACCCGGCGACTATGTAGACCTCCGCGCAGAGCTCGATCTTCTCGTTTTCGTTTCCAATGCACCGCATCCCTTCGCGCCCGGCGACTACGCACCGAAGGAGATCGATCTCATCGTCTGGACGTCGCCGCCGCCCGCGGCGGATGATTTCTGCCGCACCGCCACGGAAGAAGCCGTGCGCGGCTTCGAGAACAATGCGCGCTATCTCGCCGCGCTTGGAGAGGAGTGACGCCATGACGCTCTCCAACAGACATGAAGACCAGGCGATCTATGATTTCGCCGTGCCCGCGCTCCGGCCCTGGTCGCACGCGCTGAAGAAGGGACAGATCCTCCGCATCGTCGACCTCGAAGGGCAACAGGCCGTCGACACGCTGTTCTACTCGAAGGCCGATCCGTCGGAGCGCTACAGCGCGCAGGATACGGCGCGCGCGCAGGGCTCACCCTATATCGGCTCCGGCACGAAGCTGATCTCGAATGAGGGCAACCTGATGGCGACCGTCATCGCCGACACCTCGGGTGGTCACGACACCTCGGCCGGCGCCTGCTCGGCGGAGGCGAACACGGTGCGCTTCGGTCACGAGACGCTCTACATGCACAGCTGCCGCGACAATTTCGTGATGGAACTGTCGAAACACGGGCTCACCAAGCGCGACATCGTCTCAAACATCAACTTCTTCATGAACGTGCCGGTGGAGGAAGACGGAACGCTCGCCATCGTCGACGGTCTGTCGAAGCCGGGGGACTATGTCGAGGTCAAGGCGGAGATGGACATTCTCTGCGTGATCTCGAATTGCCCGCAGGTGAACAATCCCTGCAACGGCTTCAACCCCTCGCCCGTGCGCACATTAATCTGGGACGCCTGACAAAGTTCCCGCCCGGCGCTTCGCGGCCCGGGTTCATCGGAGGCCCGATGTTCAAGAAGGTTCTGATTGCCAATCGCGGCGAGATTGCCGTCCGCGTCATCGCCACGCTCCGGCGGATGGGCGTCGCGTCCGTCGCGGTCCATTCCGAAGCCGACCGTTTCGCGCCGCATGTGCGGCTGGCGGACGAAGCGGTCTGCGTCGGTCCCGCGCCCGTCGCGGAAAGCTATCTCGATATCGACGCGATTCTCGCCGCCGTGCGCGAGACCGGCGCGGAAGCGGTACATCCGGGCTACGGCTTCCTCAGCGAGAACCCGGAATTCGCCGCCGCGCTTCAGCGCGAGGGCGTCGCCTTTATCGGCCCGCGCCCCGAACACATGCGCGCCTTCTCGCTGAAGCACACCGCGCGCGAGATCGCGGAGAAGAGCGGTGTGCCGTTGCTGCCGGGCTCGCCCCTCATCGTCGACCTCGACGATGCGATGACGCAGGCCGGCGAGATCGGCTACCCCGTCATGCTGAAGAGCACGGCGGGCGGCGGCGGCATCGGCCTGCAGCTCTGCCATTCGGCCGCCGACATGCCGCGCCTCTACGACACGGTGCGCCGCCTCGCGCTTGCGAACTTCAAGGATAGCGGGCTCTTCCTCGAGAAATATGTCGCCGCCGCCCGCCATATCGAGGTGCAGATTTTCGGCGATGGCGAGGGCAACGTGATCGCGCTCGGCGAGCGCGACTGCTCGGCGCAGCGCCGCAACCAGAAGGTGATCGAGGAGACGCCCGCGCCCAATCTCGGAGCGGCCGAGCGCAAGGCCTTGCACGAGGCGGCGGTTCAGCTCGGCGAGGCCGTTTCCTATGCCTCCGCCGGAACGGTCGAGTTCATCTATGACGAGGAGGCGAGGACCTTCTATTTCCTCGAAGTGAACACGCGCCTCCAGGTCGAGCATCCGGTGACGGAAGAGGTGACCGGGCTCGATCTCGTGGAGATGATGGTGGCCCAGGCGGCGGGCGACCTCGGTCCTCTTGCTGATTACGAGCGCGTGCCGCAGGGCCACGCCATCGAGGTCCGGCTTTACGCAGAAGACCCGGGCAAGAACTTCCAGCCGTCCTCCGGCCTTCTCACGGAAGTGTCCTTCCCGGACGATATTCGCGTCGATGGCTGGATCGCGACCGGCACGGATGTGACGCCGTTCTACGACCCGATGCTGGCGAAACTGATCGTGAAGGGGGAAACGCGCGCGGAAGCCGCGGCGAAGCTCGGCGCGGCGCTCGATGCGTCCCGCGTCTACGGCATCGAAACCAATCTCGATTATCTCGCCGGCCTCGTCCGCACGCCGGAATTTCTCGGCGGCACGATGCTGACCTCGACGCTGGCGGGCTACGACCATGAAAGCGCCGGCATCGACGTTCTCTCGCCCGGGGCGCAGTCGAGCCTGCAGGACTGGCCCGGCCGCCTCGGTTACTGGGATGTCGGCGTGCCGCCCTCCGGACCGATGGACGGGCTTTCGCATCGCCTTGCGAACCGCCTCGCCGGAAACCCGGAAGACGCGGCAGCGCTCGAAATGACGTTGAACGGGCCGGCGCTCCGTTTCCGCATGGATGCGACGATCGCGCTCACCGGCGCGGAAATGCCCGCGACGCTGGACGGCGAACCCGTTCCCTTCTGGTGCGCGGTCGAGGCGAAGCGCGGCCAGGTGCTCGAACTCGGCCAGGTGAAGGGCGCGGGGCAGCGCGCCTATCTCGCCGTTCGCAACGGTTTCGACGCGCCCGCCTATCTCGGCTCGCGTTCGGCCTTCACGCTCGGCCGCTTCGGCGGCCACGGGCCCGGTGCGCTCCGCACGGGCGAGGTGCTGCGCGTCAACCGCGAAGGCGCCGTTGCCGAGCCCATCGCCACGCCGCTGCCCGCCTCCGCGCGTCCGCCGCTCACCCGCGAATGGGAGATCGCCGCGCTTTACGGGCCGCATGGTGCGCCGGACTTCTTTCTCGACGAGGATATCGAGACGCTCTTCAATACGGCTTACGAGGTTCATTACAACTCCGCGCGCACGGGCGTGCGTCTCGTCGGGCCGAAGCCGCAATGGGCGCGCAAGGATGGCGGAGAGGCGGGGCTTCACCCGTCCAACATTCACGACAATGCCTATGCCGTCGGCACGATCGACTTCACGGGCGACATGCCGATCATTCTCGGGCCCGACGGGCCGAGCCTTGGCGGCTTCGTCTGTCCGGCGACGCTTGCGCAGGCCGAGCTCTGGAAGCTTGGACAGCTGAAGCCCGGCGACAAGGTGCGCTTCCGCCGCATCACCGACAAGCAGGCCGCCGACATGCGCCGCTCCGAGAATGCCTGGGTGAAGACGCTTTCGCGCCCCGTCGCGCCGGTCGCGCAACAGGCGCCGAAGGAAGACGCGGTGCTCGCGCGTATCGGCGATCTCGAAACCGAAGTGACCTATCGCCGCGCGGGCGACGACTACATTCTCGTCGAATACGGGCCCATCGTGCTCGACTTCGCGCTCCGCTTCCGCGCGCATGCGATGATGATGGCGCTCGAAGCCCGCGCCCTCGAAGGCATCATCGAGATGACGCCGGGCATCCGCTCTCTGCAGATCCATTTCGATCCGGATGTGCTTCCCGCGCGCAGGCTCCTCGCGACGCTGGAGGAGATGGAGCGCGCGCTGCCCTCTTCCGCCGACATGGAAGTGCCGAGCCGCGTGGTGCATCTGCCATTGTCCTGGGACGACGAGGCGGCGCGCGAGGCGGTCCGCAAATACGGCACGCTGGTCAGGCCCGATGCGCCCTGGGTGCCGTCCAACATCGAGTTCATCCGCCGCATCAACGGGCTGAAGAACATCGCGGAAGTGCGCCGCATTCTCTTCGAGGCGGACTACATGGTCTTTGGCCTTGGCGACGTCTATCTCGGCGCGCCGGTCGCGACCCCACTCGATCCGCGCCACCGGCTCGTCACCACGAAGTACAACCCGGCCCGCACATGGACGCCGGAAAACGCCGTCGGTATCGGCGGTGCCTATCTCTGCGTCTACGGCATGGAAGGGCCCGGCGGTTACCAGCTTGTCGGCCGCACGGTGCAGATGTGGAACAGCTGGCGCAAGACGGCGAATTTCGAAAAGCCGTGGCTGCTTCGCTTCTTCGACCGGCTGAAATTTTTCCCCGTCTCGGCGGAGGAACTCACAGACGCGCGCGAAGCCTTCCTGCACGGCGAATATGACGTGAAGGTTGAGGAGGGGACTTTCCGCCTCAGCGATTATTTTTCGTTCCTTGAGAAAAATGCCGAAGACATTTCCGCTTTCCGCGTCTCCCAGCGCCGCGCTTTCGAGGAAGAGCGCAAACGCTGGGAGGAGCAGGGCCTTGCCATGTCGGCGATGGAGCCGGAAGTTGCCGCCGTCGAGGAAGTGGCCGAGGTGCCGGAAGGCGGGCGCCTCGTCGAGGCGGGCGTTCCCGGCAATGTCTGGTCGATCGGCGTGTCGCCGGGCGACGAGGTCGCCGCTGACCAGACGCTGGTCGTTCTTGAATCGATGAAAATGGAAATCGAGGTGCGCGCGCCCGTCGCCGCCCGCGTCCACGAAGTGCATTGCGCGCCGGGCAAGATGGTGCAGGCGGGGCAGGCGCTTCTGACGCTGGTGCCGCTCGACGCCGCCAAACCCGGAATGGAGGCCGTGTCGTGAAGGCTTTGTCCTTTTCCCTGCCGTCGCTCCGCGCGGCTTTCGCCTCCGGCGTCCGCGCGGAGGACGTAGCACGCGAGGCGCTCGCCCGCGCCGAAGCCTGCAACGATCCGGCGGTCTGGATTTCCCGCTTCGAGGACGAGGAGGTGCTCGCCCGTGCCCGGGCGCTCGACGCGCTGCGACAAGAGCAGCGCGCGCTGATGCCGCTTTTCGGCGTCCCCTTCGCGGTGAAGGACAATATCGACGTCGCCGGTATCCCGACGACGGCGGGCTGCCCGGCTTATGCCTACCAGCCGAAGGAAGACGCCTTCGTTGTCGCGCGGCTCGTTGCGGCGGGCGCCATTCCCATCGGCAAGACCAATCTTGACCAGTTCGCGACCGGTCTCGTCGGCACGCGCTCGCCGCTCGGTGCGCCGCGTTCCGTCTTCAACCATGAGTTCATTTCCGGCGGTTCGTCGTCGGGCTCGGCCGTCGCCGTCGCGGCGGGCATCGTCAGTTTCGCGCTCGGCACGGATACGGCGGGCTCCGGCCGCGTCCCCGCCGCCTTCAACAATATTGTGGGGCTGAAACCCTCGCGCGGCCTGCTCTCCACGCGCGGCGTCGTGCCCGCCTGCCGCTCGCTCGATTGCGTTTCCGTCTTCGCGCTCACGGTCGCGGATGCGGGCGCGATCTTCGATGCGGCCGCCATCTTCGACCCCGCCGACATCTTTGCTCGCACGCGGATGCCGGAGACGCCGGCGCTTCCCTCGGGCGGCTTCACCTTCGCGGTGCCGCGCGCCTCCGACCTCAAATTCTTCGGCGACGACGAAGCCGCCTGTCTCTTCGAGGCGGCGTCCGAGCGGCTGGAGGAGCTTGGCGGCCGCGCGCGCTGGATCGACTTTTCGATGTTCGAGGAAGCCGCCGCGCTTCTCTATGAAGGGCCGTGGGTTGCGGAGCGTTTCGCCGCCGTCGGCGATTTCATCGAGAAGCACGGGGCCGAGACCGACCCGACGGTGCGCGGCATCGTGCTCGGGGCGCGGGAGCGGAGCGCGGTCGAGACTTTCGAGGCAATGTACAAGCTTGAAGCGCTGAAGCGCCGGGCGCAGCGTCTCTTCGCCGAGATCGATCTGCTGATGGTGCCGACCGCGCCGACGATCTACCGCGTGGCCGACGTCATGGCCGAGCCCGTGAAGCTCAACAGTCGCCTCGGCACCTACACCAATTTCATGAACCTGCTCGACATGGCGGGTATCGCCATTCCCGCGGGCATCCGCGAGGCGGGCCCCGCGGCAGGGCTTCCCTTCGGCGTCACGTTTTGCGCGCCCGCCTTTTCCGAAGCGCGTCTCGCCGCTTTCGCTTCCGCCTTCGAGACGGCGCAGGGTCTCGCGCCGGGCGGGCCCGTGCCCGAAGCGAGCGCGCCGGGACGGGGGACGATGCCCCGGCCGAGCACGGCACGCCTATGGCGACGATCGCCTGCGTGGCCGGGTTCCTGATCAACCTGCCGGAGCGGCAGCTCCGCCTGGTCAGCCCGTGCGCCCCGTCGGATGCGTGGCCCGACGGCTACCGGACGCTCGAGGCCGCGCGTGTCGACGGGGCCTCCGGTCTGGACGATCTCATGGGGCGGATGATCGAACGGCATATGGCGGGCGCTCGGGCCGATGGGCCGGATGCGGAGCGCACGAGCCTGCCGGTCGGCTAGAGCCTTTTCCGATCAGGTGGAAGCACCTAGCCGATTGGACACAGCTTCAGATGCTGCGGCACGACGCCATGGCGCCGCCCGATCCCATCGGAACGCCGAGCAGCCGCTGGCGCCGGCGCGCCGACCCATCGCCCACCCCAGCCACCTCGCCGCCGACGGTGCGCCCAGGCGGCGGCCGAACGGCCACTCGTCGCCGACACGGG
>OOGU01000277.1_pt1 | contig 11773 bp, 10 predicted proteins | sample 1670261 | NCBI WGS metagenome assembly OOGU01 (sample SAMEA98137168, study PRJEB22522) | marine metagenome | biome: marine biome; feature: marine water body; material: sea ice | place: Arctic Ocean | collected 04-Sep-2015 | depth 1.3 m
CGTGACTGCGGGATAAATGGCTAGATATTGTGCGTGTGAACATGTGTCGAACACCCACGTTCAACAACCCATGACATCACCATTTCATTTAGGGCCTCACAACAATGGACCTTTTTTGGTTTCCACAAACAATTGCTATGATGTTGGAAATCGTGACCACTGAGTTTCACCTTGTGTGCACTATTCTGTTCTCTGCGCAAGGTGGGGACTTCCAGCAGACACTGTTCCGGCACACGTGTCAAGTACATTCTGGTCACAACACATCCAAAGATGTTCCCCATCATGAAAATAGTCGGCCGAATTTTAAAGGATTGCCGATCACTTCGTCAAGAATCTTTCTGTTCACGGTAACCCAATCCCTGCAATGGTGTGCAACGAATGCCATGGCCAAGCACAATAACATCAACAATACAAGGAACAACGACGTCAATATCACAACATATGCTCCACCAAAAACAATCACTTCACGTTATCAATTGATCCACCCTGAATGAATTTCACTGGTTGGCGATGCACGCCACGAGCAGACAAGCACTGCAGACCGCAAGTGCACATCCAGTTGAGTCGAAGCGCTCATTAGGTTTTGGTAACCACATCGGTTCCAAAATGGTCACCGAACGGTGGTTCAAAAAACGGCCCAAATTATGAGCCGCCGTTTGGGCACCCACAGTGGGTGCCCAAACGGCGGCTCATAATTTGGGCCGCATTCAGACCCCGAAACCGGTGACACGAATTCGTTCACCAGGCTCCCCCCCAACCTGTTCTTCAGCATCACCAGTGTCATCCGTTTAACAAACACCACACTCCTAGTCCCCGCACGCTCGTGTCGTTCAACTAATCAGCAAGAAGTGAGGTCATCAGCAACAAACAAAATTGAGTTCCTGGGTGACCCGCGATTGTATGCGTGAAATACTCGATGTTCCAACTCAAAGTGTACACAAAATCAACAATGTAATCTATTGATGTACACTCTACCAAACTCTCCTTCCTCATAGATGTTACACATACATGTACCTGGATGTGTTTGCACAATGTTTGAACATCAAGAGTCACAAGCACAATCGCGACCCAGACCTCACTCAGCCACATTCCTTTCTCGAAAACAATAGTTTGACGGCACCTGATCAATGCATTGCAATTGTTGTCAGTACATCATTGAAAGAAGCGACTTCTGACATCCACAACATTGTATTTTGTAGCTGAATGGCTTAACAAAAAACAAAGCCCGTCAAACATGTGTCACGAGCGCTGAGAATGAGACTTCCAAGTCGTCAACATGTCTCATCGAATCAGTGTTCCTATCACATGGAACACACCTGTCAAACCACACCTACAGACATATATTCACGCACAAACATATGCGTTGACTTCACTGATGCGTGCACTTCGCACGCGAAGATTGAACATTTGTTTGAATCATATCTCCGAATGATCACTGAACCAGAGAATGCTGTAAAACATAGCAAAACGCGATTCTGAGGGAAATCCTCGATTTCCAAGGAAATCCAGGGCTCCAAAAAGGTCCCTCCTGTGATATGTCCGCTAATACAAAAAAACAAAAAATTGAAGGCTTCCAGGGGACCCCCCAACAGGACCTCTCCACATACAACTTATCCGGTGATCGCGCAACTGTTCGTGCCGGCCCATGCTTGTATGAAAATGAAGTCTGTGTGAACCACGACTTGGGATCTTTGTGTTGGGGTCTGCCAAACATACAAACAAGAAGCTGCTGTCTGTCCTGTTAGCCTGTACATGTTCGATCGCACCGATTCTGTATAGCTCAATTAACTTCAGCGCTCTACGTTGCCGGATGCGGTCCGGCCAAAAAAAAACGTTGCAGCGGAATCTCAAAGATGAGGATCCAAAGCAAAGTCGAACCAAATGGGACGCAACGCTGCCGTGGTTGTCCTGCTGTCGAGCCACCAACCTGCCCGTTGCATATGAGCCCATATCTTTTCGACACACCAGCAGCATTGCTCAATTATGCTGACATAGCGTTCGAGGACCGCACGGGAGATGGTCGTGTTGGCCGATCCATCTCGAACGCGAATGGCCAGACCGAGAATAGCTTCGAAAAGGTCTCCAAGTAATTCGTCTTTGTGATGGTCATAATGTTCGAGAGGATGTCCTGGACGCAACCCAAGGAAGAGGGAACGTGCCATCACAGCGTAAACCCAATTGCCAGGGTCGTACTCACCTGCGGGCCCTCGGATGACTCCGTCGTGCGACAGAGCTTTTCGTTGAGGTGCCATCGTTCCATGTGGACCAAATGCTTCAAGCAAGTGCTCTTGAGACTCGATGTAATCCAGCTCAAAGACCCACCTATGAAAGCCTTCGTGTTGTGCGATGTCGTCGGCCGATCCATGTTCGTGAAGAAAGTGCCGATAAGCATAGCCAAGGTCTCCTTGCAGCCCAAGCTGTGCCATGGGATGAGAATTGCCTTGAATACACTGGGCGTTGGATCTGTGCTGGACCAACGGCTGCGACACACAAGAAATGCTTAACCACCAAAGATATGTATCAGTGCGCGCCTGACAAAGATGACTTGCAGAACAAAAATAATGAACCTGTTAGAATTTGCTACACTAGAAGGGGCAGACTCGACAAGACAAGCAATGTAGGTAATTGTAGGCCGTCGCGAAGCGCTGACCGGAGGGGCGATTGCCAATGTGGCCCACCTCAGAGCTCGTCCATCATCCGGACGTAGTCACCACCACCCGCCTGATGCGGCGCTCAACCTTGGTCTCCGAGTTCGTCTGGATGCACGTCATGACATTGCATGCCCAGTTTCCACCTGCCTCTTCGGCGGGCATTGTGATCTCCACGATCTGCTGCGAAACCTGGTGGGCCGCCTCCAGCACGATGTTGTAATTCGGCGCATAGTCCACCCACCTGCTGCCGATGTTGGGGGTGTCTGGCCCCGAGTGATACAGTTCAGCCTGCCAGACAATGGCTTTGCCGCTTCTCGTCTTCGGCTCCGCCACGATGTGGAACTCCTCATCGGTGTCGTTCGCCATGGCCTGTGTCATGGCTGGGGTCTTGACTGTGGGTGACGACTCCGTGATGGCGCACACTCGTGCACTTGAGCAGCACACTCTATATCGGCAGCCATCATGCTATCTTGCAAAAAAGAAGCCATGCATGCACTATTGACTTGAACGTTTCAACATCTGATCATGGATGAGATTGCACCTCATTCAAATATTCAGCTTTGGGATATCAACATGAACCAACAAAGACGGCTCACACACATAACAGACCTTGAACTCTTCACCCGGAAAATCCAACTCCTGAGTTCTCAATATTGTGCATTATGGCCATATCACCATTCCACCAACTACCACCGCAACAATTGGAAACAACCTTCAAAACAGGGGACATGAAAGACTGGTGTTGTTGGGAGTGCAACAATCATCAAATCGTGCAAGGCACAACAAATCTCGAAAGTTGATTGTTGGCTCTCAACATGATTGTCACAATCCGCAATATCGTGCCTGACCCGACGAACCACAACTTCCATGATGGACACCAATGTGGGTGTTCAGAAGCAGCGGCAAGTACTATTGGCTTAAGTCTTAGATGTTAACCTGTTGCGTGTTATCCACAATCCATGACTGCAACTGCATTGGTGTCACACCTTGCATGCGCACATTCTGACTGCAACCAAAGTGACAAATGTTTCCGCATTCTTCACGAAGGTTCCAGTGCTCACATTCAGACGGCAATTCCAAGTGTTGATTTCAACACGGACTCGAAACCATGTCGAAACTGCATCAACGAGCATCAGAAGGCATTGACCCAACCGTTACCTTTTTTGACTGACCCACACAACACTTCTAAACGACAAGTCGGCGAACTGTCTGTTCAAAAAACCTCAGGCCGACGCACAGCGCTGTCCTGCGCCACCTCACTCATCCCTGGGTCACAATCTTCGTACACATCTCTCTGTCCCGGTCTCCATCGAGAGCTGCGTCATCTCCTTCAAGTTGATCCTGTAATCCCATTCTCCAAGGCGAAGATTCCAAAAGGTCCACCCCATCTGGAATGCGTTTTCCAACTGTGTCATTGCTTCCCATTCGTAGTCGGTCCACTTTCCCTTCTTACCACCTGTGTATTGCCACGTGAAGGGCACTGTATTTGATTCTTCAGCAACATGATCCATGCTCTGAGACGATGCTGCAGGCCATGACCCGAATTGTTCCGGAGGTGGTGGAGGCGGAGGTCTGGCCCCACAGCAGGAACCCCATGAATCTGTCATAGTTGGCACCATTCCAGCCGGCACGTTCGGATACAGCCCTTCAACTGGATTGGGTCCACGCGCGTCCTCGTCCCATGGTCCCGGCTGTAAGGGCATCACTGAAGTCAGGTGTCGAACGTAAAGTTGGTTCCATGCAACACTTCGCATCCAGTATCTCCAGGGGTTCTCATTCGTCTCGATGAACCGAAGCCATTCGGTTCTGTAAGCGTTTGCTGACTCTTGCATGGTTGCACCGTGAGGTACCCCAAGCACGCAATACGGACACGGGCCTTCTTGGCACGTCCCGTGTTCGCTCGTCACCACGCTCAGACTCATGTCGGCACTCATGCTTTCTACTTCTTGGTGTTACCGCGTCCAGAAGTCTTCACCAACTGATCCGTGAATTCCGTCAAGACAAAATGCAAATGGATGGAGGCCGCACAAACGACAAGGCCGTCGCAGTGCGCTGACCTGTGAAGGCTCTCCTTCGATTTGAATCAAATGGTTGCGGAGCGGAAAGCATGAATGAACATCAAACATGTTGTCAAAGATGAATGGACACCATCTTGTCTGAATTATCGAAGCGAACTCGTGACTGCGGGATAAATGGCTAGATATTGTGCGTGTGAACATGTGTCGAACACCCACGTTCAACAACCCATGACATCACCATTTCATTTAGGGCCTCACAACAATGGACCTTTTTTGGTTTCCACACACAATTGTTATGATGTTGGAAATCGTGACCACTGAGTTTCACCTTGTGTGCACTATTCTGTTCTCTGCGCAAGGTGGGGACTTCCAGCAGACACTGTTCCGGCACACGTGTCAAGTACATTCTGGTCACAACGCATCCAAAGATGTTCCCCATCATGAAAATAGTCGGCCGAATTTTAAAGGATTGCCGATCACTTCGTCAAGAATCTTTCTGTTCACGGTAACCCAATCCCTGCAATGGTGTGCAACGAATTCAATATATGTATACACCGATGGTTGAAACAGATCCTGCCATGCGTTAACATGTTTGGGTGTTGGGCTGTTTTGATTGCCAAGTGCAAGATGACCCAAAGTAATCCGACGATGACGTCAGACGATTTCTTACATCATTGGTCAACAAACAATGTACAGTGCTTCTGTAGCCCGCACCAACAACAGATCTCAGATTGTTTTAGACACCATGAAATTCCAATTGGTTTCCTGATTGGGTGCCAATACCACCGTTGCCGAAACAAAATGAACAGAACTCTTATTTGTTATCTGACTGCATAGAGTGCCACACGACTTCAAGCAATCCTCAATTTTCTTACGCGGCAAAGGTCTATTGAAAAGCGCGGCTGGGGTCCTCACAGGCATCTCGCGGGCGGCGCCGTGTGCTCAGCTCACACTCAGGGTGCCAATTGTCGAGAGGTGTCCAAGAAGAACTTTTGCCGGCCTTGATGTCGTTACCACTCAGACAATGGATCCACAAACCTGTGATGTGGTAGTAGCCATCTGGAACCGCATATTGTTGGTTGCCGGCTGACATCTTGACACCATCGTTGGAAGCCTTCGCTGTGTTCACGGCGAGTTCGAAACGAGGAGAGAAGTAAAGGCCGTTCGTCGCCAGGTCCGAGTACACAGCGTAGCCACTGCTGGAAACAGCTGCCCTGTTGCCTATGGGGCGGTACGCGTAGACTCCCACCAAGCCACATTTGCCCGCCTCTGTACCAGGTATCAATCCTCCAATCATGGCCCTGTGCACTATGTACATGCTCGAAGTGTGGATGAACGTCTCGAAGGGGACTCCGTGCAGTGTACGACTCTCGAAATCGGTGCCGTCTGGCGGAAGCGGTACCCACTGGTTCTTGCGCACACCACACCAAAACCACCTGCCCCAACTGTGCAAAGAAGGATCCAACTGCTCGCCGGATCCTGGAGACCAGTTGTAGTGCTTCGGAATCGGTTGGTCAAGTACCTGATCTAGATCTAAACGTTTTTGGAACCATTGTTCCAAGATGCTCTGCCCGAGAAAGTACATGGTTTCGAGAGGAGACTTGACAAGTCTCAGTGGGAAGTTTTTTGAAGCTTGGTGGCATATCGGGGGCGACTCCCGCCGATAATGCGAGCATGGCACTCCGTCCTTGGTGGCAAGCCGGTCTTTGGGTGCGTTGGCAGGAAGTTCAAACATGGCCACATTTGGCGGGTGGCAGTCCCACGAATGCCGAGCGACATCCTTCGAAGGCATCTCATGGTCGTGACGTGCCCCATCCTTTGCTCCGGTCTGCTCAGTGGTGACCTGGAGGACTGTATCGACACTTAGTCCAGGAGGTTCATGAAAGGAAGTCGCTGATGCATGATCGGTCGACCCCACACAAAAATCTTCTTCGTCGAGCTCACCATCTTCAGCCTCACGGACTTGCTGCTGCGAGAAATTCTTCTTCAAGTACGCCACGATGTTCTCCAATTCGCAAGGTGGACACACAGCCCCTATGACTGGATGCGAATCACGTATGATCTCTCCAGCATCGGCCTGGACCTGGACTTTGAGCTCATGCAAAAAGATCTTTCGAGTCGCCCTGAAGTCCAAGGTGTAGAACCCGCTCCAATGTCGGCACAAGCCGCACTCCAACCATCGCGTGGCCAATCCCATCGCCTGTTCCCAAAAAGCACTCCACTTCTTCCGTCTCCTGACGCCTTCCACACCGCGAATACTGTGCCTGGCATTGTGCACACCTTCCGCACACCTGGGAATGCAGCATTTGCCACAGAGTCCTTTTGCACACCGAGAAGCAGCTGATTGTCTGCAGTTCTTGCACTCGGACATGGTGTCTAGACACCAGGCTGTCGCAGTGCGCTGACCAGCTCGTATTAAGGCCGACGCAAAGCGCTGACCTGCTTGAGCTGAAACATTAGCACCACGACAAGTACGAGTTCCGAAAGCATAACATTATTGTGTATGATGGTGCGGAAAACATAACTTCCACCAGATGATCATCCAATTGTGCTGTTATGTAATGTCATTTGCACAAGGGCTTGGCATGAAAACCATAAACACAACCTGGCATTGGGTACAAACGGTGATGAATGACTCATCGGGTATGCTAGGTGCGAATATCGTATGTAGAAATTGTCAACAGTCATATGTTGTCGCTGTCAATTGGAGCCGTTGACATCAACTTTCCAACAAATGGTCAGAACACAAATGACCGTTTCGAAGATGTGAAAGGCTGTGGTGTTTGTTGTCACACAAACCCTTCGTATGTTACCTGCTATTGACCAAGTAACGATGCCAGCTGAGCGATGTTTGCCTGCACCTCGTTCGCATAACCATGATTACAAACGAAAGCAAACACAATGATGCCAAGTGCCTTCTGAAGGCCGTCACAAAGCGCTGACCTAATGGAGTAGCAACTATGAAAAACACCATGGAACGTTTACGAAAGAAGCCATGTGTTCGGTGCTGTAGTGGAAGGTAAGATTGCAAACATAATGTTATCACTCCTGTACAAATGCGATAACGAAAGTTGCACATGTTGTGTGTGATGGAACCTCTCACGACATCAATTTCTATATCAAAACGATGCTCCGTGTTCCTTACTGGTTTCCATGGTGTGGATATCGATTTCCAACACGACGGCACCATTATGTTGCTGTGATACATCTGGTTCGTGAACACCGACAAAACAAACATCAGCTGAAGACAAACAGACTGTTCCGGCCCGTAGATGTTTGTGCTTTTTTGTGGCAAAGCAAATGTTCGTAGACACCATGCGCATCACGGCATGCACATGCAATGAGCTCTATCTACCGCATTCTAAATCACATTATCTGCGACTCCTGAGTTGAGCCACATGCCATGGCAGAGTCATTGGGGCGTGTGGATGTCCAGCGATGTTCAGGTATCATGAAGTTAGCAAACACGATGTCCTTGATACTTCTTCGCGGTCATTCCCCACTCCCACAGACCGTGAGTTCACTCAGAACCGCAAAATACTTACAGGGCGCAACTGTTCCAGAACAAAACAAACAATACTGCCAAGGCAAACATCTCCTGCCGGCATCAAGCATGCTGCAGACCGAAAATCTGTCACCAACACTCTGACAAAAGACACGATGCAGTGACTTGATCCTACGCGTGCATCAACCCAATCGGGTCTCACGACCTCAAAGAGCAATCGGCTCCACAAGCATGCAAACGGTCCGGGACTGACGCACGAACCCACTGATCAGAAGCCTTACCATCTCTCCAGGTCATCAGAGCCTTGTTCATGATGGCAACCATGCAATCGATGACGGCAGGGAAGGAGAACGATTTGTCCAACGAAAGGAACACCTCCTCGCAAGTCTTGCAATATCTGTCGCGCCCACACGCCTTTGCACATGACGACGACTCATCAGCACGGAGTCCTGTCACCGAGATGATCGTTCGGCTGCACGGAGTCTCGGCGTCCAGAAACTTTTGGTGAGGCGTCTGGTGGAAGCCCCACCACCTCATCCACCAATCGCGAGAACAAAGACGCTGTTCGCCTGTGGTGTTGTGTTTCACAGTGAAGGTCTCAAGGGCCAACGTTTCAGCGGGAGTCAGCGATCGCTCCTCGAAGAGTTTACATTCGGCGGCCTTGCAAATGAGGGATAGAAGACCAGGGCCGAAAGTCTGCCCACGCCGTGGAGGTTGAGCATGCATTGTCCAACCATCCAAAGCCGATCCGGCTGTGTCTTGCTCGTCATGACACATCGTCACTACGAAATCCGAAGGCACACCGAACACGCACGGAACTGGAGCCACCTGGTTGTATTCACACCCCATCTTCGAATCAATCACCAATGGACCGAGGAGGCTCTCCAAACGTGCCACAATCTTGGAGGAAGCATGGCGAGGTGTCAACGTCAACTCCGCCACATTGCAGTCTCCAACACATAGGCGAAGATCATGAGACAGTCTGATGATCGACCACAACCACCTAGTGGACTTACTGTGCAACTCCGCCTCCGACACAATCTCCGAGCTCGGGTTCTCGAATGCCTGGGTGGAAAGAATGTTCACGAAGAAGAACTTTGTGTTTTGCTGTTTGAAGTCCTGCATGTTCGAAGTGAAGTACTGGCTCAAGGTGTTGAAATCGTGCACCGTGCCGTTCATGTTTACACGCAGCCTCCGTCCAGATTCGCCGGCCGATGCACCGTCTGCATCTTTGTCCGCGATGCACACAGTTGGCAAGAGAACCCATTGGATTTCATTGCTCAGTGACGACATCACACCTTCGAAGGCCTTCGTGGTCATCACGGACAAAGGCGCGGACTCGCCTGTGATGATGATCTGAAGCTGGAACTTCTCTTTGAGGTTCTGGCTTGGTTGTGATGACACGGCACCACATGGCCCTTTGTTGTTCAGGGAGTCGAGTCGGAGCAGCCACTGTGTCACCAACACGTCAGGAGACGGATTGTCTGCTGAACCGGCCACCATCAATGCGAAGGCCAGAGATGCCTGTGTTGTCGGGGGGAGAGCACAAACTCGAGACTGTACGTCGCCGTGCAGTAGAGACAAGAATTTGCCCATCAAACTGCTCTTCTGAGACGGCCAGCAAGCATGCATGTCAGGTGCCCAGGTTGGTACGATGGTGGAAGCCGTGATCCTGGAATGCTCAACAATTTGATCGTGACCACACAACCCTGTTCCGGGGGTCGCCCCGGTGTGCCCATGAGCAAGCTGCGGCAGGCCGTCGCCTAGCGCTGACCGTATCGGAATCAACGGAGGACCGTGTTGTTGATATTGTCCACGGCCGTACACCGAAGCCCCTCCTGCCACGCGCTTCTCCAACTCCTGTGTCATCCAATTCCGATGACATGCAATCAACCAAGACTCCAGATTATCGGGAGGGCGATCCATGGCCTTCAGGATGATGCTCTTTCTCCGGTAGACCGGCATCTCCATGAACTTGAGTTTGACCTCCGCGTCATTGATATGATCATGATACCAACCATCAGCCCGGGGGTTCCCGGTCACTGAGAGATTCGCATCCGAGCCTTGTGCCATGCCGGGATGACTGGTCCCGGCTGGCAGAGTCATTGCTGCTCCTGGGGTGCGGGATCGATCGTTCGACCCAGCATCTACCGGCGTCAAAGCGGCAGCTGCGCCACCAGTCGCCGCAGGAGGGTTCCATGTAGAGAACATTGTTCACGGCCAATAATGTCAGTCGACGACAATATGTTGTGTCACCCGAACGATTGACTTTGACACTCCACAGAGGCCGACGCGTAGCGCGGACCTGAGCCGAAATGGCGACAATAAAGATGGGCAAACTTGATCAGGTGAATTCCAACCAGAGATCGAAACAGCGCATTATATCAGACCGACAACAGGCATTGCCACAGCTCAAAGGTGCTCTTGGGTTCACGATCACACTGACTTTGTTGTGGATTGAAAAGCCACACACACACACAATCTCAACTGCAATAATGTTGATTCGTATGGGTGCAATAGTTAATGAAACAAAATGACACACAAACGTGGAATCATCGTTATTGATATGACACCTGGGCAATTATGGTGCACATGAATGCACGCAACAAAAGAACACTGGGTGTGGCTGTGGTATTCGAATCACATCACGATCATCATGCACACTGCGGCAGCATACTTGCAAACATAAAGGGGACGATTGTGAAAAGATCCACTGAAAGTTCCGGCAGTCGTTCGCAATCAGGAAGCAAATCCGTATACACTCCTGTTCACATTCTCGAGAGTAAAGATTTAACACCTATCCGACACACTTTGTCAACTTGAACTTGAATCATCAATTTCAAACCTGATGATGGAAACACATACGAAAACTCCAAGGCGCGACACTGTGTTTGAAGAAGGTCACGTAGGAATAATTCCACAGGAGCATCAATAGCAGAGGAAATGATACTGTTTGTCAACATGAAACCTGAGTGAATGAATGGGTTGTTTGGCAGCATTGGACACGAGGAGACGGAGTGGGACCCGTGTCATTGCCAGCTGTGGTCCACAACTGGAATGCACGAACAGATTGTCCGAGGAGCCAATCAAGCAAACGAAACTGAGGTTGTTATTGTTCTCATGAGATATGCATATTGAATCAGAAGTATAACTTTTTCCCAACATGAAAGGCGAAGCGAGACATTGAATCCCGTAAGGCCGTCGCGGAGCGCTGACCTGCACGCCGCTACAACCATCAAAAACCAAACTACTTGAACCATGTCTGGCCAGCGGCCAACTGTACAACGACAACGTTGGCGGTCATCCAATCCGCATCCTGATCACTCAATCCCATGTCCGTCGTGGTTGGCAAGAAGTTACTGCACACTATCATTGCCGTCTGGTATGCCCACACATCGTAGGAATGTTGATTGCACAAGGATTGTGACAAGCTCTGCACGAACTGGCAAGCTTGGAAGAACTCCCGGTTGGCCAAGATTTGGTCCGTGCGACACTCGTCGACACACATGGCCTGATGTTGATTTCGATCAAAGCCGGCCACTGAGGGCAGCACACATTGAGGCAGAGATTGAACCCACAGGCTCACGGTGTGCGCGACT
>OOGU01000278.1_pt1 | contig 11772 bp, 1 predicted proteins | sample 1670261 | NCBI WGS metagenome assembly OOGU01 (sample SAMEA98137168, study PRJEB22522) | marine metagenome | biome: marine biome; feature: marine water body; material: sea ice | place: Arctic Ocean | collected 04-Sep-2015 | depth 1.3 m
GTTCCACTCTGCCCAATTTTTCGGGGCAGTGGCCAGGGTCAGTTGCGCACGTCTCAACTACAGTTGGGAGCGTGCCAACTGCACCTGATGAGGGTGGCGTTTCCTTGGGAAACGGCCCGGCCGCGTACGCCGTTGTGGATCCCCTAGGGGTCCCTTCGGGGCGCGGTAACATCAATGGTAACACAAACACCTCAGCGATATGGCCTCAGGGTGGCGCCGACGACAACCGCACTAGCGGAATGTCGTCGTCGTCACGGAGTTTTGGGATCCCGTCCGCCAGGTCCGTTGTCGCAGACAACTCCCAGAAAGGACCATGTGCAGGTTATGTGCAGCCTGGCGGCCCCAACTCTCCACCTGATATGGTGCGTGCATCAGCGAATGTTAGGTCCCCCAACGGAACGGGCCCTGACGGAGACGATACCATGATGACAGGACAGGACGACTCGACATACCGACCTTCTCCGAACCTAGGGGGCGACAACAAGCGGGCTCGCAGCCTAGCATTGTCGCCACACATAGTCGGGGGTCCCCCCGGGATCCCCGTAATGCCCAGGGGTGGGTTTCAAACCATACCCCAGTCTAAGGCGGAGCTATCGCCAAATTTTCCGGGCTCTTCTTTAGGGACTCCGGTCCAGTTGAGCCGCCTCGGAACACCCGCGACGAGTTCGTCGCGTGCGGCGTCTCCCTACGGAGACCCGTTGGCAAATACGCCTAGGAGAATCGCGAATTCTGGCCCCCAAAATGCCTACTTTCAAGAGGCGGAGCTATCGCGAATTTTTTCCCCGGCCTCAGGGGTGGATGAAATGAGATCCAATGGGAGCCAATTGGCAACCCCCGGAACTCCCACCCTGAGCGGAGTCAGCTACCGAACGGCCGACCTCTTGCCAGCGTTGTCCCCCATGGGGCCCAGCGCTGCCAATGTCATCGACACCCGCGTGTCCGAGCTCAGGCTCGAGCTCACCAACCTCACGAATCAACGAGATTACCTAGCGTCCCAGTTGGAAATCGCCATGACGGCAAACAACGGGCTCAACGCTCAGGCCAGAGAGGAGCCCACACGGGTTACCTTGCAATCCATGCTGAATGAGGCCAACCGCAGCGCCAAGCTCACCCACGAACAACGTGAGAGACTAGCGCAGCAGCTTGGAGGAGCCGAGGAGAGACTCGGGCAAATGCAAAATTACCTCGACCGTGCTCAAAGCCAGGCGGGGCACATTGCAAACATGCAGGGCCAAGAGAAGGACGCCCATCTGGCGGCCACCTTGGAAATCGAAATGCTGGCCCGAAAGGTCCAAGACCTGACCGACGAACTCTCCGAGTCCAAACGGTCCTCCGGAGCAAAATTCACCGGCGAAGAGGTCAACGAGGTCAAACGATCACTAGTCCTCGAGCACGACGCTCGACACACCACGCTACAACGCGAGTTGGACGTGCTCAAAGCACGCTACGACGCCGACGCTGCACAAGCAAGGGAAGCAATTCGAAAGGCGCAACACGATTTGACTACACAGGCAATCAGTGCCGACTCCACCAGCCGACAGGCGGATTTCATTCGCAATCTGCGCGAGCAGAACGAAGCGATGAACGGGGAAAGCAGACAGTATCAACGCATCAACGACGACTACGTTTCACAGCTACAGAAAGCCGACGACGCTCTACGGACCGCGTCGGCACAGCACTACAAAATCCAGGCGGAAGCACGGCTCGAGATCGAGGCCGCGCGATCGAACATCGCTGCGATGACGGAAGCGCACCAAAGGGTCCTTGACGAACAAGGCGCCAGCGCATCAAAGGTCACGCAACTTCGGGCTGAAATCACAGCCCTAAACGCCGGGAACGAGCATATGATCAAAAATAATCAGGAGCAAGTTCAGGAAAACACATCGTTGCGCCAACGCTACGACCAGTTGGCTCACGAAGCCAATGCAAGAATCGCAGCAATGGTGCCACAGTCAGCCATTGAGGACACGCTCAGGGCTCACGCCGCGGAAATGGAGACGTCCAAAGTTACGTACGACCACCACGTGGCAGAGCTCAACGAGCAGCTCGGCGAAATTCAAGCCGAGAACACCGTACTCCGTGACGATGTCACATGGTACCAACAACGGTTCCAGGAGGACGGAGAAGCAGAGGAAGACCCTGCACCGCAACAACCTTCAGACGGCGTCGGAGGCGCACCTCAGGGTGCCCCTTCCGGGAACGGACCGCTCCCTACGGGAGCGGCGCCCGCGTCTTCCGGGGACGCGCCGCCCCCCACGGGGGCGGCCGCACCGACACTCAACGCAGGAGCGCCCGCGTTCCAATCCGGTGACACTGGCACTCTACTAACGGAGGTTGCCAAGCAACTTGCAACACTAGCGTCTAAGGATGAAGAAAAGAACAAAATCCCGACGCGCAAGGAGCTCGACTCAGTCAAGGTGCCATCTTGGCCCTCGATCTCGACGTTCCGAGATTGGACAACGCAGTTGACACGCAATGTCAACACGTCTGCCAACAGGCTCGATGACACAGCCATCGGTTGGCTCCACAAGGCCTTTAAGGTCGATACCACGTTCGACGAATTCTACGAGTGCCCCGATGCGTTCTTAACGCTCGATCGCAAACTTGCGAAAGCACTTTCGGATGTCATCCCAGCACATCTCCGCGATCGCCTCACTAACAAGGAGGCTGCCTACCACCAACGGGGGCAGCAGATCAAGGGGAGACAAATCCTTTGGACGATCTGCCGCGAGTTTGATGTTAACTTGGATTTGGGTTTCATGTACTCCATAGAGGACTTGTCCCTTATGCCATTCACAAGCGACAAAGATCTCCAAGGCTTTCTCAACAAATGGGATGAGATCCTGGCTTGCATCGACATCGATAAGATCGAAAAGCCAGTCCTCGCCAAGATGTTTCAGAAGAAGCTACTGACATCTCAAGTCATGAAGGCCGACGTCGCCTACTGGCGGCGCCTCGAGGTCGACGACAAGAACCGATCCTACGATTGGTTGCGAAAGGCGGTCGAGACGAACATTCGCCTCGACAAAGAGGACAAGAATCAGGACAAACTCCAAGCCCACAACCGCAAGTCGCCAAGGCAACAGCCAGCGGCGCCTGGCAAGGGTGAGGGGAAAGGTAAGAAAGGTGGAGGTAAAGGTAAAGGCGGAGACAAGGGAGGTGAACGAACACCGAAAGGTAAAGGTAAAGGTAAGAGTGGAACGAAATCCGGGACTAGCACCCCGGGGGGCCGCAAGCCTCCAGGTGAAATCCCATGTCGCTTCCTATACTCACTCGGCAAGTGCGCGAAGGGCAATGATTGTGACTTCGCACACCGCACCCCTTCCAAACAAGAAATCATCGACTACAAGATGCATAAGAAGGGGGACGAGCCCAAGGGTAAGGGGAAGAGCAAGGGACGTTGCCAGCCATTCTTCGAAAATGGCAGTTGCAAATACGGTGATGCGTGCATCTTTTCCCATACGGACAAAGATAAGGCCAAACCCAAGCCGAAGGCGAAGGGCAAGGCAGCCGCTAAGAGACGTCCCCGATCCGCCGCGCCTGCCGAGCAGGCGTGGGAGGAAGAGGAGGAATACGAGGACGAGTGACGCCAGGTCGCCGCGGACTCTGACGGTGTAGCGCCGTCTGCTTCTTGTCCCCTGGGGGACGAGGGTATCGACGACACTATCATCAGCAGTGCCTGCGGTTGGAAACTCTGTCGACAAAGATCGGCAGCAGTATGCAGACCCATACGCAGACCACGCCCACGCACGACGAAACTTAACGGTAGCATCTATTTTCCCTGCATGGCAGCGGACACCACCGACAACGACGAATCCTCCGACGAATCGCTGGAAGACATCCTGTCGCAAATGGGGTCCCACAGCGAAGCAGTCATCGTCGATTTCGACGACCTTAATATCACTTACCACGACCCACCAAAGCAGTGGGATTTTATGGACAACGATATGTTGTGGCATTCACTCTGGTACACACCATGTGAACTCAAGCAGGGACGAATCTGCTATTCACCACAGGACCGGGAAGAACCCGGGCTCACGGTGCCTAAGGCATTGTTCCGTGCTAAGAGCCTAGCTCTTGAGTGCAATGTATACAACGACACGCGACCAGCCACGTGCGGACACGAGTTCTTATGGCCGATCCTTTGGAAGGGCAAACGAGCACACCTATACGACGATCACATACCCAACGGTGAAATCGACCACGACGAGTGGGAAGAGACGTTCCTCCGAAGGGGGAACGCTGTCTCCTACACGCGAACGGAAACGATCATCGAGGTAGCGAAACGTTGGAACTGCTACTGGCACATCGGAGATGTTCCCAGCAAGGCAGAGGTCCTCGAATTGACCAAGACAGACGTGACGCCTACGCGCGAAGAGTTCAAACGTGAACGTGCACGCAAGCAACGTTGCAAGACGGCGCCCGTGTACCAAGCATGGCGCGACAAAATCAAGGCCATGGCGGCCCACCGCGCCAAACATCCAAGAGCCAACGTAAAGTACTGGCTTACGGACACCGGTTGCGGATACGACCTTGTTTCACGGAAACACGTAGCCAAGATGGAGGCTAGGATTAAGAAGTCCGAATCGCCGCTCGTCTTCAGCACTGCCAACGGCTCGACCGAGGCAGTCAACGACATCCTTCTGCACGTTGCCGAATTGGATGAAGACATAGAGCCGTACGTCCTAACATCTACACCCGCAGTGCTATCCATAGGAAGACGCTGTATGGATTTTGGATACGAATTTCGCTGGCCAGCGGGGAAGTTACCATACTTCACCACTCCCGCTGGTGTCAAGGTCACACTAGTAGTTGAAGATTACGTCCCGTACCTTCGAACGGAACTGGCCAAAGGCACAGTTCGTGCTGTCGCCAGCCTTAAGGCAGGCAGGGATGCCAACGTCGAATGGGGCGCTCTGGATCACACTCCCGCGACCCCAGGGCGACGCAGCAAGAAGGGACCAGTCGTAAAGACTGAACCAGAGGACGAGGTTATCGATGAAAGGGTGCCGACCACACCGGTGGCGGATCCACACCCAGACGACAGAGTGCCGACCCCCAGGGGGGAAGCACCACCAGTCGAGGTAGACAACGAAGACGACCTCATTGACATAGAGGACGAAGCGGAGTTAGTCGAACCACCCGAGTTGCCCAAAAGGGAGCAACTCAAGCTAGAGGCTACATCAGCCAGGCACTTACGAGATCATCTTCCGAAGAATCCGTATTGCCATAGCTGTGTAGTTGGTAAAATGATACGGCGCGCACACGGACGCAAACGAGAAATAGGCCCGAGGCCTGCGGTTTTCGGCGAACAAATCACCGCCGACCACCTAATCGCCGAGTCCGAAAAGTCACAGAGCTTTCTCGGAGACAAAGACGCGGTTATCATCTACGACCGGGCGACGCGCTGGAAGGATTGTTATCCAGTTCGAACCAAAAGTGGCGACGACGTCTACGAGTCACTCAATCACTTCGCCGGTACCGCCAAGATCAAGAGCATCTGGAGCGACGGATCGACTGAGCTCAAGTACGGCATCAAGCACATGGGTTGGAACCACGCGAAAACAACCCCTGGCATAAGCCAGACCAACTCAGTAGCGGAACGACAAGTCCGCGACATACAAGCCGGAACCAGGGCCCTCCTTGTACAGGCGGGGCTCCCCGCTTGTTTCTGGTGCTTTGCTGCACCAGCCTACTGTTTTGGAACAAACACTAAAACGACCGACGAACATCCGTCGGCATACAGCCTTAGGTTTCCGACCGAAGGCGAGTGGCCACACGAATTCATCCCCTTCGGGGCACGGGTCAATTTCATGCGAACATCCACTCTTAGCAAGGAAGACAAACCCGCAAAGTTTGCCCCTACAGCTTGCGAGGGCGTTCTGCTTGGATACCGCGTTCATCCAGGGGGGAAATGGCGACACGAGTACCAAGTTGCCGAACTTCCAGAGTTCGCTGGCATCGACTTTGCCTACAACGCCAAGCCGAAACTAATGAAGAAAATACGACTTCAAACGGTACAAGAAGTTCGTTTGCCCGTGGGTGGACTCATAGAGTTTCCCCTCGCGGCAGAATACAAGAAGCGCAATAACACTCTCGAAGGAGTGAAATCCGGATTGGCACCGGTGCCACCGGAACCCACAGGCGACGTCGAGCCCTTGATTCACAGAGTGATCGACGACGACGACGCTGAGTTTGTCGACGACCCCGTCGGCACGTCTAACATAATTGCCGATCATCGTGCTCGCAATGCGGACGGTGCTGTCGAGCAGCCTTCGGTTACATCGACACCACCTACAGAGGTTGCTACGCCACCTGGGGAACGCTCGCTTCCCGAGCCCCCGGGGGGTATAGATCAGCCGTTAAAGAAGCAACGCGAGGACGACGACGTCCACGGCAGTGACACGGACGACGAATACGCCATCGACAAACGAGGTCACAAACACGAAAAGGACGAATACGGACAACGCAAACGCCGATCCAGCCGTCCACCTTTCGTTCCATCCGAGTGGTGGAAGAAGATGTCTTACATCAAACGCCTACAGGCAACCCTTGACTACGAAAAGTCCAAGGAGGCCACTGAGATTAGACCCAATCAAAGGTCAGCCGGTTCAAAGGATCCTTATCCCAAGCGCAAGCCTGCCATGACTTGCCTTGCCGCTGCGCCTTTGGGCATCTTTGGCCTTGTAATGAAATGTAAAGGTGTTGAGGAAACCGTCATCCACGGAGGCGAGGAGACCGACGCACCAGACTCCGACGAAGAGGACAACAAATTCCACGATCACCGTGACGATTCCGACGATGAATACGACGCCAGCGAATGTCTGCCAGCCTTTTCCCCCGAGGGGGGTGAAGCAGGTATACCGGCAATGCCGACAATCATTCGCCCGACACAACAAGACCACCGCGACCACACACCCATACTACAAGCACCCTTCAACGTTGCCGTCGCAAGATCGGTCAGCAAGAAGGAGATGTACTCTAACCCCAAAGCCCAGGAGGCTGTGCGGCAGGAGTGGGACCGACTACGCTTGAAACGATGCTGGTCCGAAAACCTAGTACGGGAGTGGCGCGACGTCGCAGCAGAGGCACGCACCAAACAGACCACGGTCCACGTAGGACGTCTATGCTGCATCTGTGTCGAGAAGGGCTCCGAACTCAACGCCGGCGACGCGAGACGAAAGTTCAAGGGAAGAGTAGTCTTCCTTGGAAACAACGTCAAGGATCAAAACTGGGACTACGCAGTCTTCCAGGAGTTATCATCATGTCCAGCCACTATGGAGGGATCCCGGTCGGCAGATTGCTACGGGTGTATCCCAGGACATGACGTGATGCAGGCGGACGCCGAGCAGGCCTACATCCAGGCCAAGCTCGAAGGCACACCCACTTGGGTCGAAATTCCAAGAGAGGAATGGCCCGAGGAATGGGTGAAATGGGGAATGATCCGGCCAGTCTGCCCATTAAATTTGGCACTGTACGGACACCCCGATTCTGGGGGCCACTGGGAAGCCCATTGCGAAGCACACCTAGCTAGTGTGGGCTTTAGGCGAATTCCCGACTGGCACAGTACTTTCTGGCACCCAGAACACAAGCTATTCTTGGTCGTCTACGTCGACGACTTCAAACTTTCAGGACCGAAAGAGAAACTTCAAGTGGGTTGGAACTTGATTTCTCAGGGCATTACACTGGAGAAGCCCGAACCCATTGGTCTTTACCTGGGTTGCAAGCACATACAATCAACGGCAACACTTCCCGACGGCACAACGGTAAACATGATGACGTACGATATGGAAGAGTTCTTTCGATCTTGTGTTACGCTCTACGAAAGCCTTGCACCACCACAGTTCAAGATCAAACCAGCACTGACACCATTTCCACCTGACTCCAAAGATTCAGGACCAGCGGGCAACCCGAACTCCACGGGTGTCGATGTCATACACTGCCCCTGGTGCCAGGATTCTTTTCCGGCCGACCTTAACGTTCCCAAAAAGTCGGCTAAGAAGTCCGGTGCAAGCCCCGATGGGGCGGGCCCGGGCGTTCCAGGAGGAACTGGCGTCTTACAACCACACGCAGCGAAGGTGCTGATGAAGCTGCTGTACGGAGCTCGTCTCGCAAGATTCGATTTGCTCCGGGCAATAAACCACCTGGCCGGATACATCACGAAGTGGACACCTGATTGCGACAAGCGCTTACACCGCATCATGTGCTATGTACAAACTTCGTTAAAATATAGAATGGTCGGCTGGGTGGGCGATAAGCCAGAACAGCTACAGCCTCATCTTTTCGCGGATGCTGACTTTGCGGGTTGTCCCGACTCGCAACGAAGCACGTCCGGTTTGCATTTAGCAATCCGCGGACCAGCTACATGCTATCCAATAGCTGGCGCCTCCAAACGGCAAACATGTGTGTCGAACTCGACACCAGAAGCCGAAATTTCTGCGGCAGCCTTCGCCTTACGAATGGCGGGCCTACCCTGTCTACAACTTTGGGATACTTTGTTCGAACGCCGGGTTGTACTTCAATTCCACGAAGACAACCAGGCCATGATTCGCGTATGTTTGACAGGTAGGAATCCAACAATGAGATATCTTATGCGAACACACCGTGTTTGTATCGCTCAATTGCACGAGTACTTTTCACTCGATTGCATTAACCTCCTCTACGAGGCGACCCATAGACAATGCGCCGACATCTACACCAAAGGGTTCCACGAACCTGGAAAATGGTATGCTGTCTGTCTGTTGGTTAACATCGTCGATGGAGACAAGTTAGCAGAATTGTTAACGAGCTTTACACTTCACAATTACGAAAGAGAGCAAGAGGAAATCCTCTCGCACTTCAAGGAGCTGAAAGAAACAAAGAAACGCACGCCACATGACATAGCGTACTACACCGCTGCACCCTCCGTCCAACGGAGGGGGGTATCACAAAGCACACGAACGCCAAACGCAGATACGAGTGACATTTGCGACGACCTCAACTTACGTTTCGACGATTTGCCCTTGGCCGAAGAGAGGCAGCAGGGGGGCGAATCCGACGACGAACCATTCGCACAAAGTGTTTTGGCCTGCCCTTCGGTGTCAGGCCTTCCGCAACAAGCGAAACACGGGGATAAACTCTTCGAGTTAGACCCTAAATCCAGCATTGAAATACTTAAGTTGCTCGGGAGCTACGACTGGCCTCAAGATGTAACGAACATCGGCCTAACGCTCGAGAAAGGATCACCAAGACTAGGGGTACTCACAATGAGGCACCTTAACCTAGCCATGAACCTCAACTACCACATGCAACGCCACCTCAAGGGGTACCACTGGAGTACAATCTCAATTGACACGCGAAAGCAAGTGGAAGAAGAACGAAAGTGGCGACTACAAAAGTCGTCCGCACTCCTAACCATGGGGTGTTACACCGGCGGGACCGTCTACGACAGAAGCGGTACGCTACAAATCAGCAGCACGACTGTCGACACCGTGTTCGCTACTAACGAACCATACGCCGCGATTCCCCCAAGGGGCCTCCGGTACGTGATTCACCTCCACAACGACAACCACTCCGAACGGATCCTCCCCGAGGACCGCCGGCTGCTCCGATCAGTCGGCTTCAACCTCGACGGAAGGCCACCCACGGCGTGGCGACAGCTCGAATATCATCCGGGGCTTTGCCCTTTACAGTTGGTTCCGACCTTCTTTAAGATGTTATTCATCGAGCTCTGTTGCGGAGAAACAAGTGAGTTGTGCAGGCTGCCGCACCAGACGCCAGCCTGCCTCGGTGTACGAATCACCGCAAGGCACGACGTGATGAACCCACGTACGCTGCAGATGTTACACCACTGCGTTACCGAGTATGGATTCGGGAAGCGCGTGGTGGTCTGGATGAGCTTCCAGTGCACGGGAGGTTCCCAGATGCAACACATCAACGAGTGGAAGGCGCACGCGACGAACAACCACGCCACACTCGAGAGAATCAACGACGCACGTTGGGAATTCAGTGACCACTTCACGGCCTCACAGCCACTCGTTCGACTCGTTCGCGGCCTCGGTGGCCACATCGCTCTCGAACTTCCTCGTCACTGTTCGTATTGGAGTGAACCCCTACTTACTAAGCTCGTTAGCGAGCACTCGTTGCTTACCGCGGACTTCGATGGATGCATGTACGGCCTCGTTGCTCGTTACGGCGATCACGCAGGACAGCTTATGCTTAAGCATTGGCGTCTGGTTACCTCTTGTAAGGAGGTCGCTAGCGTGATCACCGCTCGCTGCAATCACGACGCCCAACACGTACGAATCGAAGGCCGCAATACTAAGTGCAGTGAAAACTACCCTTCTATATTAGCAGGTCAGGTGATGTTACAGTTTAGGTTAGGTACACGCACGCACACATGTCTCGCATGTGTTAATGTCCGTGCATCCCGTAGCCTTTTGTTTCGCAAGCCTGCCGTCAGCTGCCCCCACCCCCGCACGGGGGAGGGGGCACAACAGGTCTTGGGGACACTTCGACTTACCGCAGTTACCGCAGCAGCCGCAGATCCACCGATGCAGTCAGCCACCAGGGATGCCGCAGCAGCTAGCAAACTACACGAGCACGAGAAACGGGTTGCACCTCCACCGGTGCGCCCGCACGACCAAACGCCACGCGACGCACGATTCACCGCCATGTGCCGACACTTCCCGTGCACTCCCCAAGGGGGTAGTGACAACGAGTTGCTGTCGTGCAATGGCCACACGCACGTTTCCACGACGGTGGAACAGGTGCTTGCGCCCAGCACGGGGGGAAACCGTAAGGGGACCTCGCGTGTGACGAGGGTCTGGTCGCCCCGTTGGGGACCGATCATCGAGGGCGCGCAGACCCATTGCCATCTCGCTTGGCGGCAACGCGTCCTAGGACAAATTGCCTCCACAATGGAGCTCTGCACGCCGAGGGCCGACATAGCCGCATTCCTCGAGGCCATTTCCAACACGGATGCCTCTGGGACGCTTGCTGCCCTTGACGAACGCTTCGATATCGCGGAGGAGTTTCGGGTACCGACCGACAAGCTGCAATGGCTGTGCTCGGTAGAAAACGTCGGCATCAGTCCGCCAGAGCTGGCACACAATGACGCGTCAGGATGGTGTGTCTTGTCAGACTCGACGTTGTTCAGTTACCCCCACTCCGACGGTAAGAGGCGAACGCCATTGATGGAAATTGCAACCCTCAATGACAGCCCGAACACGGTCTACAAGAACTTCAAGATGGAGGTAGAAGGCGGCATGACTTTGCTCATGATCCGTTCCCATCTTACGGAGATGACCTTGCGATTGACGCCAGACGAGATTGCATCTACAAGCATGATCGTCGTATGGCAAGCATCGGAGCTGCTCGCTAACCTCTCTAACCAAGAGAAGCGCGAGAAGGCGAAGTCGAGGGGCCCAACGATTGAGGAGACCCAGCACGCCGAGGACATCGCCATGATCCTCAAGCGGTTCAAGCATGGATACCGCACTCCTTCTCCGCACACCTGGCGCTGGGACAATTTCATAAAGCGTAACTGTCGGCCCGATGGTTGCTTTTATTTTTACAATTTCGATTTTGTAGTTCAACAAAGTCTCGATAATCTGATCTTTATTTTGCTCCAACTCTTGCCGATCTATTTCGAAATTGGCAGAACTATGATCTTCCAACAATGAAGTTGTAGGATGCTCGTAGTGAGATAAATCCAAGGTTGGATCATAAGGTTCGGTATGCAATTTATTATCCGTTTGGATCTCCAAAGTGGTTTCGGCATAGTCCGAAGTC
>OOGU01000280.1_pt1 | contig 11752 bp, 9 predicted proteins | sample 1670261 | NCBI WGS metagenome assembly OOGU01 (sample SAMEA98137168, study PRJEB22522) | marine metagenome | biome: marine biome; feature: marine water body; material: sea ice | place: Arctic Ocean | collected 04-Sep-2015 | depth 1.3 m
TGGTTAGTCTTGTGTTTTCGTCTCGCATTATAGACACTTTTTCAAACTTACCTGCTTCCGAATTACTTTGCATAACACGTTCGATACTTTTTCGAATGCATGCCGTTCCTCTTTTTGCTGTGATTTTGCTTGGTAACCCGTACTGTAGAGAACACTCCGTCCGTTTATCCCAACTTGGACGTTGTTGTTGCACATGAGTAATTTCGTAATCACAGGGTTGTGCACATTCACGAAAGCATCTTCAATGAGACGTTTGGGCTGGAAGCGGACCATCCATCTTTTTTGTTTCAAACCACACCAGGTGCTCCAGACATCAAATTCTTCAGCGTAAACCAATTTGTAGGATTCCGAGACACCATCAGGAAGATTGGTGTAACATTCGGGGCCCTTTTTGAAGCAGCGCTGGGCATGTGTCGTGAAATGAACATTGGTGGCTGCATTTCCAACAAAATATCGTATCGACTGTTGATAGTCACTTTGATCCATCCACGAGAAGTCTTTTCCCATTTCATACGCAATTCGGTCGAGCGGTTTGCATCGTTTTTCTGGAAACTGGAATTCGATTTCGTTCTTCTTGCCAAGATGAGAATTCAACGCGTTTTGGATTACGTCGTTGATACGGAAGAACTTTTCACATCTAACGCAAGAGGCGACTCGGCCGTCAAGTTCGTGGCATAACGTTTTGTGACGCATGTCTCGTAGTGTCTGGTCTGCAACGGGTTTGACAGAGAATCGCATTTCCTTTCCTATACGCACGCTTCGACAGTTTTCATGAGAGAAAACCGAAAAATTGGAAAGTGGTTTCGTAATCTCAAAGTCCGAAAACAATCGTGCACTGCAAGCATTGGCAAACATTTCTTTGGCTTCACGCTGTGCATTTTGATATGTCCAGATACCAAGCTTGTGCTCTTGATCATTCACTCCCTGCAATATGTTCATAACCCGGTTCCAACATTTTATGAACAAAAGGAAGTGCCCATGCAATGACTTTCGGCCCTGTTCTTCCGTAGCTAAACACCAAGCCAGTAGTTCCCCAATCAAACCGACGCCCTTGCTTGTTTGTGTCGCGGTATCCCAGTTGAACAGGTGTTTGATGACAAGTTCCATCATGCGTTGGTATTCTTCTGCACACAATCCGGGATGTTGGCTCCGCGTCTCCCGTCTTACATTGAAATCCGTCAAAATATCACATTCGGACAACGTTTTCGGATCAACTGTTCCGTACGAACTAACCTTGTCCGGTGGGAGGGAGTATACCACTATTCGAAAATTCCGCAAATCATCAGGAGTAATTGTGAGAAAGACAGCAGGAATTCCAAATTTCATCAGAAAAGAAAAATAATTTCGTCTTGCCTCCGTACAAGCCTCGTTGGAATGTGGTAATTTCCCGCATCCAGAGTTTATTGATCGTAGAAACTGGTGTTCTGCAGTGTTTGAATATTGACACGATCGGTTTTGTCGAGCGTCTTGGATTGCTTTTTCTAGTTTATCTGCTGACATGGTTCCATATTTCTCACCCATTGAAGTAGTCGCTGAACTTTTCACATTGCAGAACATCTTTGTCTGAAGGAAAATTGTGTCTTTCATGATCAAATTCTCGACAATTAGATTGAAGAGAGGATAGTGAAAACACGGCTTCCTGTGCCTAAGCAGTTTCCGGAATACGTCGATTCGTTTTCGGATGGGTTTTTCCTTGAGTTCGGTAACGGCAGGGTCTCCATTTAAACCTGTGTGGCCATACGGAAATTGAAATGGGAAAGCATCTCCCAGTGTATCGTCATTGTAATCATGCTCTCTATCGGAAGTGGGTCTGGCGGTGAATTCGGTTTGCCATTTTCCATTCTGGTGTTTCGTGACGAATTTACGAAATTCTTCTTGGTTTTCGAATCCACCGTTTGTGGGGGTTGGCAAGGAATCATCCGGAAACACAACGGTGATGTTTATTTGGTTTTCGATTTGTGCAATACCTGTTGATGATTCGATTATAGTACTGCAAAAAGAGTTTAGAAGAAGTAAACTCATGTTAAACCATGAAACGAATATTAGTCATTCTGGAACAATTCATACAGCTGATCCAAATCATGGATGGTTAGACAAACTGGAACTCAGACTGTCTAACCATCCAAAATTTCGATGAGCTGTATGAATTGTTCCGCTGTCTTTAATAAGTCTTTGATCCTTACCTCTCGTCATCCAACAAATAAGGCAAAAGAATATCATCAATATTGGGTATTGTGACATCCTTGTATCTAAAGTTGTTTGCCTTTAACCAAACCCACCCTGCAATTACCTTTTGTGGATCAACCCTCGTCTTTGCTCGTGTTAGCAATGCTTGTTCACTTGTGAAGGGTCCGCACATAACAACAAGAATGTGACCCTTCCATCCACTTTTTGTCATGAGAGTCAAATTGCCAACATTCTCGCCAGGTCGTCCTTTGAAAAAGGTGTGCCAGCCTTTGATTGACTGATGGCAACCCGCGAAAAAAATCCAACTCTGACATTGTACTACCGTTTTCGTGATCAGAGACAGTTCTACCTGATTCAGATTGCTTAGCACATCGGGCGCATCCCCAATCATATATCCTCGAATGATGGACTGTGTAGGTGGTCCACGCCGGTCAACATGTCTCACCTTAGAATTTGTTTGAAGTTCAGAAAGGCATTCTTTGCATACCAGCACTTGATCAATGGTATTTACATATGTTTCCGGTGATAAAATAAAGTCTTTCAGCCGATTGTCCTTCGCCGTATATTGATTCCGTAGCTGATCTCCGTATATCTTTGATGAATCGGATTTTCGAAGCTTAGCGCGATCACAAAGTGTTATAAATTTGTGTATATCAACTACGGTGCTCCATTGAGCTTTGGTAGGAATTGAATCGCAAACACAGCAGATCACAGGTTTGATTTGCTTTGTTACTTCATCCGTGATTGTAAAGGATTCTAAATCTAACAAAAAAGCTTTGGTGATTCGATTCGTATCTTCTTTGGTCGGAAGTGATAAACACGGCATTTTCAAGTTTTAATAAAATGAGGTAAAGTAGACGATTTTTGTTCTTGGGTGAAACGCGAAGTCACAAACACGAAGTAGAACATGACGAAACGAAACACAGCAAAAGGTCAAAGAACCGGCAAGGTGGTTATTGGAAGTGTGTAATCGTGTCATAATCATGGCATCTTGACGCGAAGGAACGCAGAACGCAAACCGTAATCGAGACGTGATGAAGCGCGCAGTCGTAATCTCAGTCACGACGTCACGAAAGGAACGCGAAACGGCAAAGTGAACGTAAAACCGTAATAGATTTTTGCTCTTGGGTGAAACGCGAAGTCACAAATACGAAGTAGAACATGACGGAACGGAACAAAGCGAAAGGTCAAAGAACCGGCAAGGTGATTATTCGAAGTGTGTAATCGTGTTGTAATCGTGGCATTTTGACGCCAAGGAACGCAAACCGTAATAGATAAGACGTGATGAAACACGCAGTCGTAATCTCAGTCACGACGTGACGAAAGGAAGACGAAACGGCAAAGTGAACGTAAAACCGTAATCGAAACGTGATGAAACGCGCAGCCTTAAAGAAGGCGAGCGACGGAACGGAACACAGCAAAAGGACAAAGAACCGGTAAGTTGTTTATTCGATGGTGTATACGTGTCGTAATCATGGGTTCTCGACGCCATGGAACGCAGAGTGAACACGTAAAACCATAAAATAGACGTGACGAAACGCGCAGTCGTAATCTCAGTCACGACGTGACGAAAAAACACGAAGTCTTAATCTTGGTCACAACGGTAAGGTATTTATTCGATACGAAGTCTTAATCTTAGTTACAACGGTAAGGTGTTTATTCGATGAGTGTAAACATGGCGTCTCGACACCATGGAACGCGAAGCCTCAGAGTGAACGTAAAACCATAATAGAGACACGGCGAAACGTGCAGTCGTAATCTCAGTCACGACGTGACAGGGAAACACGAAGTCTTAATCTCGGTCACGAAGTAAAGAACGCGACGGGACGGAACACAGCAAAACGTCTAATCGTGTTGTAATTATGGCGTCACTCGATGCTATGGAACGCGAAGCCGCAGAGTGAACATGTAAGTCTCGTAATTATAAGAGAGCAACACCGGAAAGGTGATTATTCGAAACGCGAAGCCGCACAGTGAACATGTAAGTCTCGTGCTTATAAGAGACCAACACCGGAAAGGTGGTTATTCAAAACGCGAAGCCGCAGAGTGAACATGTAAGTCTCGTAATTATAAGAGAACAACACCGGAAAGGTGATTTATTCCATATGTGTAATCGTGGCGTAATCGTAGGATCTTGACGCCATAGAACGCAACGCCGCAGAGTGAACATCTAAGTCTCGTAATTGTAATTTTATTCGGTTTTGATTTGAGGAAATACTATTGTAACTTTGTCGTGTATTTCATAATTCCGAGAACCCAATACTTCACATGGCAAAACAAACTACTAAGATGGCTACACCAGCCGGAAAGAAAACCACAACGAAACCACCTTCTCCAAAAAAGTCCAAGAAGACACCAAATATGAGAGAGAAATTATCACAGAAAAAGGAAGCAACTATCCACGTTGTGGGATTTGAGGATCCCATTGCTCTTGAAGTGTACGACTACACTTTGAGCGAAAGCAAAGCCGGGTTCATTCACAATTACCGAAAGTGGTCTAAAGGTGAGATCCAATTCGAGGATCTTACAGAAGCGAATTTTACCGGGCTGAAGATCCGCCGTAACAATGAAATTAACGGAAACGAAACATTGTCGGGAGCTGATGGCTACTCTCGTTGGTGGATGATTCGGTACCCAAAGGAAAATGAATCAACACCTGAGACGCGTAAGGAAGGTCTTCGTGTTATAAAGAATTTTTTCATGTCCAAGAAAGGAACCGATTTTCCACCCAATGACATCAAACTTGTTGATGATACTGATGGTGATGTTCCTGCAGTATTGGAATTTTTTTTCATGGATGACGATATTGAAGAGATTCTCCAAACATCTTTCGAATTTTCGGAAATGAATGATGACTTTTATGAGAAGTACACTACATTTGCAAAGAATATTTATTCGAAACAGGATCCCTCTCATTTTGCAAAATCGATTCTCGGATTTCCGTCATTGTAATCGTTATTTGAGTGTTCTGGACTTGGGTTCAAAAACAATACGTAAATCGTAAAACAACTGGCACACCCGTAAGTTGAGTGAATGTTAGTAATCTATTTTAAGTGTCTACAAAATTCCATTTGGTACATTGTAAGAATACCTTGTACTGAAGGCTCGTTTATCCAAGTAGAGTGTCCAAGACTTCCTTTTCGATTCGGTTACAATCGAAACGTTTGTATTACAGTGAGCGTAATTGGCCCATTTTCCTGCCAAAATCATTGGAGGGTTGATTTGTATCTTTGCTACATTTTTCTGCGATGTGGTAGATAGAACCAAGACTGCCCCATCACCCTCATATGTACTCAAAACGAATGTAGCCCCAACCACATTCCGGTCACAATGAACCGCCTCTTGCTTCGGCACAACGTTAAACCACATCCCGGTCAAGGGTAGACCAGGAAGTGTTCTCTCGTACCCGGATTCGGAATTGATTTTTGCAGTCAGACGCAATAGACGCTTGTACCACAAGCAAGAGCCAAAGGCCTCTTCGAGAATTATTTTGAACAAATTGCACAATCGTTTCCTCAAATCAGGTCGTCTCTTAATGAAGCCACTCCATTGAACAGTACCAGAGATTCCACTGTCTTTGTTGGATAACGTACCACCCCCGGAAAATGACATACCGCAATTTACACCCTGGTTAGCTCCATACTTGTGTGCAGTATAGTTCTCCTTTGACGACTGCAGTAACTCGATAATCTCTTTCTCCAAACATCGAAGTTCCGCAAACGCTTGATTCCCAAGTGTTTCTCGGATGCATGCGTACGGAATCTTGTGAAAAAAAGGATGTGAGTCAAATGACTGAAGGTGTCTAGTATCACCAAAAAGCACCTTCGTGGAATTCTTTACAAAGCCATGATTGCTTGTCAACCCATTTTCTTTTCGCCACAACTGAAGAGAATTGCGAACTCTTTTGTCATTGACTAAAGTCTTCTCATTTTGTATAACTTTGTTATGACGTCTTCTCGGTTTTGAAATTTTGCATGGTATTCCATCTCCACGGAAAAGTACGTTTGAGAGATTGGAACAACGCTCAGAATATGTCATTACCGCGGCACCTCTTGAAGTTATGGGAAGCTTTCTCTGTTTTTGCCTCTTGAACTCTGTTTTGTTTTTGGGACCATCTCTCGATAATACAGGGAGTTTTCTTTGACTTTGCCTTTTAAACCTATTCTCCCCTTGAACGTTTTTGTTATCTGTTATCATCGAATGAATCCTTGTTAACGAACTTCTTTTCGTATTTTTTTTGAGATTTGGTATTTCCGTTGTTCTGATTGTCTTTGTAGTAACTAGGAAGAAGAGGATTCAGGATTTCGTACCGTAGTAATTAGTACTGAACAAAAAGTAGGAACCCGGAAACTCATGTGTTTACCAAATGTGCAAGAAAACGATGATGATAATGGAAATGGAAAAAAATTGACTGGTCTTTCCTTTCAACTGCAATTTGCTCGACGATGAGATGAGCTTAAAAAGAATTGGATTCAGCCAATCACATAGCTTAGATTGTTCATTTTTAAGCTTTCCGACTAGTACGATTAGTCCCATAGTAGACGACGAGTGGCGCAGTCCTTCAACATTTTTGGGGGCGAACGCAGTAAAATGCATGCTAGCTACTAGCCAAAAGCTAACTTTTGACCCACTTCAGGGTTAAAGCTAAAACTCTAGGATCCTCTCGTGCTACCTAAGTACGAAAGGATCCTAGCGTTTTAGCCCCAACGCGTCGTTGTAGCTAACAGCATCATTCGAAGCAGTTTTTGCAGCGATTTAGGATAAATAATGCAGGCTAACTACTGTCAAAAGCTAACTTTTGACCCACTTCGGTGTTGAAGCTAAAACTCTAGGATCCTCTTATGCTACCTGAGTACGAAAGGATCCTAGTGTTTTAGCCCCAACGCACCAGTGTAGCTAGCGGCATCCTTCGAAGTAGTTTTTGGAGCTAACGCGGTAAATACAGGCTAGCATTCGAAGCAGTTTTTCGAGCGATTAGATTCGACGTCGAGCGACAAAAAGCAAAGCAAACATAGCATCCACAAGGAGTCGAACTGGGGACCTCCTCAGTCGGTTCTCAAGTACTGTACCTGCATCCACACTCCTAGTGCAGAACCTTTCGGTGTGTTAAATAGAATTTTGAGATCCAGCTGCTGCCTCTAAAAGCTGAAGAAGGACTAATATTCCTTTGATTATTTAACAAAAGGTTAAATGCCTATCCGAGTTACATGTACTAAACTAGCGTCGCAGCGTACAGTAGGTTACAGGAAAGAATTTTGTATTATCAGCCGTTATCTGTGCAGGAGCAGCGAATAGAAGGTCTCCCCCCACCTCAGCGTCGCGCAAAACGCAGTTGAAATAAAAAATCGAACAATCTTTTTCTGTTTCCATTATCATCATCGTTTTCTGATACATTTGGTAAACACATGAGTTTCCGGGTTCCTACCCCGTCAGTCGATTATTACTGTGACAAATGTGAGAATATTAAATCGCGCCTCCCCCAACTTATCATGGCGTAAAACACAGTTGAAACCCAAAACAAGCAACCAATTTGTTTCCTTTCTTTTTCTACATGATCAACTAATACATATTTTCGAATACTTGTATATCTAAAACTTAGGCAGTTCAACTACACTATCATCATTGTCTTCTGTAATATGAAGTTCATCGGGTGGCGGCGGTACTACTACCGATATGGACGGGACAGGTGGAATCAACCCAGGTGCTGCTGAAGTATCGGGTGCTGGTAACGTTGTCTGTACTGACTCTGGTTTCTCGTATGGCAGCTGTCTGGCTTCGACTTTTTGTTTTGCGACCTTAGACACTTTGATTTCTGGAATCCTCTTCGAACGCGAGGAGGAGTCTTTCGATTTTCCTTCTGCGGAACGTCCTCGTTTCGTGTCCTTAGATCCGTGCCTCTTCTGTTTCGAATTGACTTTGTGTTTCCTCTTGCCTCTCTTCTTCTTTTTTGATTTGTGTTTTTTCTTTTTATGTTTCTTAGACTTGGGTTTCTCGTCCTTCCGAGATGACGACACGGTACGCTCTGTTTTTTGTTTCTTCCTGGGAATTTCATCTTTCGCAGAGGGTTTCCTGGCAACTGAATCTTGTGGAGGGCGTTTCAGCTTAATGGAAGAGGATCTGGTTCGGACAGCCGGTTTTTCTTTTCTTGATGTCTTTCTGGATTTGGAATGACGATCGGGAGCATTGGGTAGTACTTTTTCTAGGTCATAGATCAAAGTAACGGTTAGATAAACTTGCACAGAAGACAGGATATTCCGAACGACTTACCGGTTGTTTCTTTCGATGTACGAGTATTACCTTTCCGTTTCTTGGGACTTTCTGTCTTTTGGCGTTTAGGTTTCATCGGTGATGAGATAGTTCTAGTTTCGTCTTCTCTGTACGTTGGAGCGTACAAAAACGAATCAAGGTTCGGTACTACGCGTCCCATACTAAATTGCTCCGCCGTAAATTCTGTCCATTGAAGTTTCGGTATCACCTTCGAATACTGAGGTTTGTTTTTTGCGGTCTTCGAACTGAGCATAATGGATGTGACAAACATGTCGTGCCCTAACCATAGCTCAAAATGTTTGAATTCTTGCTTATGACTCGATGGCTCAGAGGGGGGAGGGATCATAAAAAGCAGAAGTCTTTCCATCTTCGCTGGGTGCTCATCGCTAATACCATATCTTCTGGATGTTTCCAAAAGAACCGTTTCATTTGTCTTTAAAAACATCATGGACAAACGAAAAAGAACCTCAACTGCAACATATCGTAGCATCTTCAGGGTGGATGGATTCGGCTTTTGGGAGTTTCGTTTCAAAACAATATTGACTAGACTTTTCTTGTTCATGCAACATTCACGAACGGACTCTAAGAAACGAGTGCCCTGCAGAAAAGAAAAATGGTTAGAACAGGAGACAAAAATGATACCAAGAAAGTTTTACGTACATCGTCCACAGTGAGTCCGAATAACAAAACCGATAGATTCTGTTGAGATTCGAAAAGAAAATTGTTTGCTCCGTCTTTGGTTTTTGGTAGAAACGCTTTCTGAATCACTTGCATTTCGAAAAAATCATCGTCATCGAAATCGATCCCTGCAAACATAATCAATGCAAGTAACCCGCCGACATCCCCATCCAAAGGTTTTCGAACCATCAACATTTCTAGGACCTCCTGAATCTCGGGTGGAAACCACCACATGTAAAGAGAAAATCCAGTCAAAGATCCTGACTTCTTACCAAGCTCTTTTAAGAATGTCACGTCCTGTTGGAACTTATCGTCATCCGAAAGATCATGAGTTTTGACTTCTTTCCTTACCACACTAAAGTAAACTGAAAAAAGAATGTGAGTATAATGATTCAAGAGATGGAGAAAAAAAAAAGGTGTACTTACGAATAGCGGTGTTCATCATGTCGACCAATACGCTATCTTTTACCCTTGAGGTATTCGCGTTTAGCGGTATTGCGTAGAATTTATGCATCTGAAAGATAAATTCGTAGATTCCTTTAAGATGCGCAAAAACTGACTTCATATTTTCAGTTTGCATCAAAATCGAGAGAGGTTCGACCACATCCGCAATTTGTTCCTGGTAGATTCGAATTTTGTTTATTGAATTGATCAGTTCAATAAAGTCCCTATTGCCTTCCTCGTAACAGCCGACTTCACTCATTTTCAATGCAACAATTCTAGAGAAAATCCATTGCACGTTGGGTTCATCTTTTTCTTCTTCATCTTTTTCTTCTTCATCTTTTTCTTCTTCATCTGCCGCTTCTTCCTTTTTTTGGTTGTGTGAGAAACTGGATCGTCCTGACAAGGAGTCGGATGATGACGACGATGACGATGATGATGATGATGATGATGATGATGATGATCCCGATGATGATGATGATGATGATGATCCCGATGATGCAGAACCTTCGAATTCAATCTCCTCTTCTTCATCTACGTACTCCGCCTCATCTTCTTCGATTGAAGATGCAGCAGTATCATCAATGAATGACATGGTTCTCGTTTTATGGGGTCTTCTGAAAAAAATCTATTTTGAGCACGTAGTAGGTTTACTGATAATACACCCTACATCGTCTTCCGTCGGTGAAGTAATTTTGAGACTTTCAAGTCGTGTATACGGTGACATCGTCTTCCGTAAGGTCGTACCGGTGGCGTAGTGGCGTTCGGTGAAATAGGCTTCACTCGGTCTTACGAGAGACTACCGGTAAGATATAAATCGTGCAAAACTACGATTTATGGTACTTTATCGTATCAGAATAGGATTTATCGTGCGAAAATAGGATTTATAGTTAAGAAACTTCAATGGTTATAATCCGATCTCGCATATGTATTTTTAATTCTCTATTATGCTTCGAATGGTCATCACGGTTTACCGGTTTTTTAATTTATCTTTCCCGCCGGCCGATCGGAATCCGATCTCGCATATGTATTTTTAATTCCATTATGATTCGGATAGTCCAGTTCCATCTGTAACATAGCTGCGTTTTCCACGTATCACAGTGGTCTTCACAGTTTACTTGTATTTTAGGATCAGTAAGATGTAGAACCTTCGGATTCACTCTCTTCTTCTTCGACATGGTTCTCGTTTTATGGAATCTTCTGAAACAAATTTCTTTCTAACACGTAGTAGGTTTACTGAGAATACACTCGACATCGTCTTCCGTCAGGTCAAACCGGTAGCGTAGTGGCGTTCGGTGAAGTAGTTTTGGTACTTTCAAGTCGTGTACGGTGACATCGTCTTCCGTCAGGTCGTACTGGTAACGAAATAGCGTTCGGTGAAGTAGGCTTCACTCGGTCTTGTGAGAGACTAGGATTGATAAATCGTGCAAAAACTTCATTGGTCGTAATCCGATCTCGCATATGTATTTTTAATTCTGTATTATGCTTCGCATAGCTGCCTTTTCCACGCATCGCAATGGTCATCACGGTTTACCGGTTTTTTAGTTTATCTTTCCCGCCGGCCGGTCGTAATCCGATCTCGCATATGTATTTTTAATTCCATTATGATTCGGATAGTCGAGTTCCGTCTGTAACATAGATGCGTTTTCCACGTATCTCAATGGTCATCACGATTTACCGGGTTTTTAGGATCCGTAAGATGCAGAACCTTCGGATTCACTCTCTTCTTCTTCATCTACGTACTCCTCATCTTCTTCGTTTGAAGATTCAGCAGTATCATCAATGAATGACATGGTTCTCGTTTTATGGGGTCTTCTGAAACAAATCTATTTTAAGCACGTAGTAGGTTTACTGATAATACACTCGACATCGTCTTCCGTCAGGTCAAACCGGTGGCGTAGTGGCGTTCGGTTAAGTAGTTTTGGTACTTTCAAGTCGTGTACGGTGACATCGTCTTCCATTCGGATAGTCGAGTTCCGTCTGTTAGGATTAATCATGATTCCGTGTATTTTTCATTCTATTTGTTTACCAAATTTTTAGTTTACCATTCACGCCGGCCAGTCGTAGTCCGATCTCGAATATATATTTTTAATTCCATTATGATTTGGATAGTCGAGTTCCGTCATTTCGCGGTTTAACAAAAAAGGTTACAATGCCTAACCGAGCAGCGTTTAGCCTC
>OOGU01000281.1_pt1 | contig 11705 bp, 7 predicted proteins | sample 1670261 | NCBI WGS metagenome assembly OOGU01 (sample SAMEA98137168, study PRJEB22522) | marine metagenome | biome: marine biome; feature: marine water body; material: sea ice | place: Arctic Ocean | collected 04-Sep-2015 | depth 1.3 m
ACGTGGCGATGCTTGCACCTAACCCGGCTCCTGATACCACACCAAATAAATAGGGATCGGCTAAACCATTCCGAGTAATATTTTGTAAAGTGGCGCCTGCAACTGCTAATCCAGCGCCCACTAAAAATCCCACAAATACCCTGGGTGCACGGATTTCCCAAAAAATCATGTTGTTTACGGGATCTTGGCAACCCTGTGTTATACATTGAATGAGCTGGTTACTGGATAAATCAGCGGCGCCAAAAAACAAAGCACCTATGGGTGATGCGATAACCAGTAAACACAAAAACATCCATTTTTTGTTCACGTGTTTGGATCCTCAACAGCAGACGTGATGACTGTTTCAACTTCATCTGGAGGGTAAAAGTCCACCCGAAATGCTGCATTGTTGGTGTCATGCCTTATTTGGCAAGGGATCTTAAATACGTTTTCTAAGCGTTGTGAGGTAAGTACGTGTTCAGGCGGACCTAGTGCGACCATTTTGCCTTCATCTAATAAGCACAGATGATCACAATAATTCGCCGCTAAATTTAAATCATGAAGGCTCATTATCACTGTGATATTGAGTTTATGAGCAAGTGAACGCAGTAACTTAAGCACTTGGTGCTGATGATATATATCCAGATGATTAACCGGTTCGTCTAACACGATAAGTGCGGCTTTTTGCACTAAGGCGCGTGCAATTAAACCGCGCTGTTGTTCACCACCAGATAAAGAATTAAAGCTTTGCTTAACTTTGTTATCAAGTCCTACGCGGGATATGGCGTCGCTGATGCTTTTGTCGTCTTCGGGGGTTTGTCTACTAAGCAACGATTTGTGCGGTAACAGTCCCATACGCACTATTTGGTAGAGGTCCAAAGCAAATACACTTTCGTTGAGTTGGTTCACTACTGCGATTTGTTTGGCCAAAGACATAGGGTCGTAATCTGTCAGCGCTTTATTATTCCAACTGACACTGTGATGACTCGCTAACTGCCCCGACAACATTTTGAGTAAACTAGTTTTACCCGCACCATTGGGGCCAAGTACACCCATGACTTTTCCTGCGTTTACATTAAGGCACACATCAGATAAAATCTGATGTGTGCCTATTTTTAGGTTCACATTATTGGCAATAAGGGAGCAGGGGCTAGACATACACTGACCCACACTCACACTTGTACTCAATAGTCGGAATAACATCCACAATCAAAATGTTGACTCAAGTAGCGAGAACAGGGAAACACATCAAACAACAGCATGAAAACTGTCAAGATATAATGTTATCCGTGTGTTCCCGCACGAAAAATTAAAGTGTATCTTGAATTAGGTTACCTACTTCAAGGTTTTATAAGGCTGGTATCTGACTGACGTTTTGTTAAAACGTTTACAGTTGCGGGTACAGTCTTGGATTTTCACCAAATTCCCAATTACTTTGTGTTGTTGTTTCAACGAAACAAAACCTTATTGTTAAAAAACAAATATAGCAAGTAAGTAGATGATGTTCGAGGGGTGTTTTACATCAGATCTCCCTCGAATTTCACTCAAAATTAAAATAGATATATTTATCGTGATACTAATTGGATCTTTTCTTGGTGGTTAATGTCGATTTTTAAAAGAGTATCCCGAGCGTTGGTCGGATTGCTAAAGCGCAGCATTTTGATCAATGCTTTATAAACATTATCTTTGCTGCCACAAGCTCGTTTGTTGCTTTCGTTATTTACCGAGGTTTGGATGCTGATTTTGGTTCGTTGTGATAGCGACAATGTATCCTGTATTATTGGAAAATTGGTTTAGTGGGATCTTGATAAATAATGTCAAAGATTATCAAAGACTATTGTGTGGGTTGCAGCAAATTGTTTTGTAGCACTTTTTCATGCAATCTTTTGGTCTTTATCTTTTGGCACGGATATTTTCTGAGCCAATATTTAGACGCTGTTTTTACTTGCCAATGTTGTATGCCTGTTACTGAACCAAAGACCTATTTTAGGAGGGGGATGGTTGATTATACATTAATTACCGTGCAACACGCCCGCATACTGACTTCATTATTATTTATTATGCGTGAGTTGAAAACTCTATGTGATGTAAAGTCCAAATATTTGTTAAGTATGATAATAACTCTTTAGTCATATTTTAATAGTCAGTCATTTGCTATTCAGTAAAATGGAATTACACTGTTATTTAACGCACATGTGATTGAACACTCAATGAGCTTTTACCTAGTGTTGTTAATGTAATCAATGTAATCAATGTAATCAATGCCGCCTGAGAAGTTATCACACTAGGAATGATGATATACGGAGAGATATACAACACTTTATGCGGCTAATAAAGAGCTTGTTAATCTAACCGGAGACAGTCAATGAAATATAAAAAAATGCAAACAGTCGTATGTTTTTTGCCCATGTTTAGTATTGTCACTTCTATTCAAATTTTGGCGCAAAGCACACCATCTGAATTTGCTGAGATGAGTTTTTTGGAGCTATTTGACATCAGCCTCGACGAGACTATTGAAGAACATATTCACACATCCCCTTGGAACTTAGCCTATCAATTTAAAACCGCAGTATTTGAAGGTTATCTCGATGGGAACGAATCCTTAAGTTTTGACGATGTATTATGGAATGCACCAAATGAATTGCGGACAAACAAAAATTTCCCTGTTTTACCCACTATTATAAAACAACAGGCTCATGTTATTGCTCTGGCATATCAGTTTAATAAACATTGGAATGGGAATATATCTATTCCTTATATTAATCAAAAAACTGATCACATCAGCATTGTTAATAATTATAATTTTTTTACTATTGAAACTGATGGTTTGGGTGATACATCGTTATCAGCCACCTACAGATGGAACAATTCAATTACCAGTTCATGGCGGTTTGCGTTTGGCTTGAGTTTGCCAACAGGGTCGATTGATGAGGTAGGAGATACACCCAGAGATTTAGGTGATCAGCAATTACCTTTTACTATGCAACTGGGCTCAGGGACATATGATTTTCCTCTAGAACTGAGTTATCAAAACAGTCACGCAGATGGTTTCAAATTTAGTATGAAAGCGAATATACGTACGGGTAAAAATAAACGTCACTATCGGCTTGGCAATAACTATAACTTAAATGGTCGTTACGAGGCCGAGTTGTCACCTGCTTTTAGAACGTTTGCAGGGGTCGCTTTCAAATACACTGAGTCTATTCATGGTCAAGACGATGACTTGTTACTTAATGGGGCTTTCAAGTATCCTGCTAGCATAACCAATCCGCATCTTTATGGTGGCAAAAAAATTAGTCTTCGACTGGGTTTGACCATGCAATTGTCAGAGGACATTCAAATCAATGTAGAGCTTGGAAAGCCGTTTTATCAGGATCTTAATGGGCCCCAGCCCAAAGAAAAGTTACAAAGTGCTATTTATATTTCGAAACAAATTTAATTTTGATTACGTCAATTCAAAACTTATTTTTTAGTCTATTTAGACTGAGCTCCACGTTGCTTTTTACAGGGCTTTTTAGTTGTTTTTTTTGCACTGCGGTTTATGCTGATAGACCTCTAGGTATGGAGGACAAGTTAAAAGCAGCCTATTTATTGAATTTTACAAAATTTATAGAATGGCCTGATACGACAGAAATGACATTACCTTCAACAATTAGAATTTGTGTGGATGCGACACCTGAATTTTTGCAGTTTTTGAGCCAACTGGTCGGCGACAGACGAGTTGGTAGGTTGAAGAGTAAAGTTGAAGTAGTCGCACGTTCTGCTTCAAGGGGATGTGAACTGCTCTATTTACAAGGCAAACACACTGCTGACTCTCTGCAAGATGAAAATGCAATCGTTGTGACTGACTCAGACGATAACTTTTTCCCAGATGCAGCCATTGTATTTTATACAGAAAATAGAAAGCTTCGGTTTGAAATTAACCGTGAAAAAATCGATGCGTTAAAAGTTACTGTCAGCTCTGAATTGCTGAAACTAGCAAGGATTAGATAACGAATGTTGCAAACGTTAATAAAATTGATAAATTCAATTTCATTCTTTCATAAACAGCTTATTGCTATAATGGCAATAAATATTCTTCCTCTTGTCATCATGTCGGGGCTGTTATATTCGAACTCAAATGAAGATTATAAAAATAATCTTATTGAAGTCATGCAGGGTAAAATTACGTTACTAGCTGCTAGCAGCAGTTCGGCATTGCTGTTTGATGATAAGCAAGTTGCTACTCATTTATTGTCTCACCTCAAGCTGTATCGAGCCACTCGATATGCTCAAATTTACGATGCAAACTTGAATGTATTTGCTGAATACAAACGCTCTGGAGAAAGTATTGATATGCCCATTGGGAATTTCAATCAAAATGCTTTTTTTAAGAATCAAAATATTTATCTGTCACACCAGATTATGATGGGTGATGAAAAGTTAGGTGTCATTGTTATTTCAGCAGATACTATTTCTCTTCAAAACCAGCAGCAGAGATATATATTAATAGCGGCGTTGGTTTTTCTGGGAAGCTTTTTATTAACTTACATACTTAACTGGCGACTGCAAAAACTTCTGAATGCGCCGATAACTGATTTGATTGAATTGGTTGGATATGTTGCCGACAAAAAAAAATACCACAAGCGTCTCAATAATAATCGAAATGATGAGATCGGTAAGCTTATTTTGGGAGTTAATACGATGTTGAACACCATAGAAAAACATGAAAGCCAGCTTTATAACCGCTCTAACTATGATGATTTGACCAAATTACCTAATCGGCATTTACTTACCGAACGTCTATCCCATGGAATCAGTACTGCTGAGAGAAATCGATCTGAATTAGCCTTATTGTTCCTTGATCTAGATCGATTTAAAATTATTAATGACAGTCTGGGACACTACGTGGGTGATCAGTTACTTGTCCAAGTAGCCACTAAACTTACTAAACTTTTAAGTCAATCAGATTCTGTCTTCCGATGGGGTGGGGACGAATTTGTAGTAGTGCTAGAGAATATTCAAAAAATTGAAGATGTTGAGAGCTTTGTGCGCAAAATAATGAACGAGTTGTCTAATCCTATTCATTTGGATAACCACTTGTTACATGTTTCAACTAGCATTGGCATTACTCGTTACCCAAAAGACGGCACAGACAGTGTAAGTTTGATTAAACATGCAGATATCAGCATGTATCAGGCGAAAGTTCAGGGACCGGGTCATTATCGGTATTTTAATCAGGAAATGCTTAACAACTCTGTGCATCGTTTAACGCTAGAAATGCAGGTGCATCAGGCATTCGAAAAAAATGACTTTTTTATGGTTTATCAGCCTCAAATGTCAATTGATGGCGAAAGTATTTTGGGATTTGAAGCATTAATAAGGTGGAAGTGTGATGGTGTTTTTATCTCCCCAGAACAATTTTTACCTTTAGTGGATGACTTAGGTTTAATGGAGAAGTTAACTCTATGGGTATTAGAACAGGCCTGTAGGCAAAATGTGAGTTGGCAAAAAGCAGGATTGACACCTGTAAAAATAGCGGTTAACTTTCCTGCCTCATTTATCATGCAATCTCGATGTTTAGAGGATATTTATTCTGTTCTCACAGAAACAGGTTTAGCTCCTAAATTCTTAGAGGTTGAATTAACTGAAAATACTTTTTTAGATTCAACGTCAATTTCAGTATCAGTATTGCAGTCCTTAAAAGATTTAGGTGTCAATATTGCCATTGATGATTTTGGGACCGGTTATTCTTGTATGAGTTATTTACAAGACTTACCTATAGACACACTTAAAATTGATGGCAGTTTTATAAAAGGACTGGGACAAAAACAGGCCAACGATGGAATAGTACAATCCATCATTACACTCGGAAAAAGTCTTAATATGCTTCTCGTAGCAGAATGTGTAGAGACACAAGAACAGCTCAATATTCTTAAAAACATGCAGTGTGACATCATTCAAGGCTATTTATTTAGTAAACCCTTGTCTATGGACGATGCAACTAAATTTATTGCCAGTAAGGAACATAAATACAAATAATGAAGATACTGCACACCTCCGATTGGCATCTGGGTCAAAATTTTTTCACTAAAAGTCGTAAAGAAGAACACCAAGGGTTTATTGACTGGCTGTTACAGCAGGTCGCTACAGAGCAAGTCGACGCGGTTATTATAGCCGGTGACATATTTGATACTGGCACCCCACCCAGTTACGCACGAGAAATGTATAACCAGTTTGTGGTGGATATGCAGAAGCTTAACTGTGTATTGGTGGTGCTTGGCGGCAATCACGACTCGGTGTCTACCCTAAATGAATCTAAACAAATTCTTGCCTGTTTAAATACCTTTGTGGTGGCCAGCACCGGCATAGCAATTGATGAACAAGTGTTTACTATTCCCGATAAGCAAGGTCAGCCAGCAGCTATTTTATGTGCGGTGCCTTTTATCAGAGCCAGAGATGTGTTGCAAAGCACAGCAGGCGAAACCGGATTACAAAAACGCCAAGCACTAGGAGATGCCATTAAGCAGCATTACCAAACGCTGTACCAAATAGCCTTACTTAAACAAAAAGAACAAAAAGCAGACGGGCTAGATTTACCTATTATCGCCACTGGACATTTAACCGCGCTGGGGGTCAGCCAATCCGAAAGTGTTCGCGACATTTACATCGGTACCTTAGACGGCTTTGCCGCAGACGGATTTCCCCCTGCCGACTACATTGCACTGGGGCATATTCATAAGCCACAGATAGTAGCCAAATCAGAACATATTCGTTATTGCGGCTCGCCTATTCCTTTAAGTTTTGATGAACTGGGCACCCAAAAGCAAGTGATGCTGGTGGAGTTTAGCGGAGCACAGCGCACCAGTTTACAACCTATCCCCATTCCTGTTTTTCAGCCCATGTTAGTGATTAAGGGCGACCTTGCAAAAATTGAGAAAGCACTGCAACAACTCAAAGCTGATGCAAAAGCTAACACAACAGCTAATACAAAAGCTGATACAGGTACGCAGCCTGTCTGGTTATGTCTTGAGGTGGATACCCAGGATTATTTAGCCGATCTGCAGCAGCGTATTCAAACCATGACCGAAGGGCTCAATGTAGAAATATTGCAACTGCGGCGTTCACGCAATCAGCGCAGACAATTACTGAGTCAAATGCAAAGTGAAACCCTTGCTGAATTAACCCCCGAAGACGTATTTGAAAAACGCTTAGCTATGGAGACATTTGATACGAGCCCTGAAGTGGACTCAGAAAAAACCACACTGCAACAAGTGCGACAGCGGTTTAGCCAAATATTGTCTGAGGTAGAGCATCAGGGGACGGACGGATGAAAATTTTAAGCATTCGATTAAAAAACCTCAACTCACTTAAGGGGGAATGGAAAATTGATTTTACCCAACCACCTTTCGCCGAAAACGGCCTATTTGCTATCACTGGGCCAACCGGTGCGGGTAAAACCACCTTATTAGATGCAATTTGTTTGGCGCTTTATCATCAAACCCCAAGGCTGGGACAAATCACTAATTCATCTAACGAAATCATGACACGAGGCACGTCTGAATGTTTGGCAGAAGTGGAGTTTGAAGTCAAAGGCACCGCCTATCGAGCTTTTTGGAGTATGCGCCGTTCACGGGGCAACGTAGACGGTAATCTACAACCCGCAGATGCAGAATTAGCCGAAGTAGCCACAGGCAAAGTACTGGCCACCCAAATTAGGCAAAAAAGCGAAGAAATAGAAAAACTAACAGGTCTAGACTTTGGCCGCTTTACCAAGTCAATGATGTTATCCCAAGGGAATTTTGCCGCGTTTCTTAACGCAGACGAAAATAAACGGGCGGAGTTACTCGAAGAGCTTACCGGGACTGAGGTCTATGGTCAGATTTCAGTTAAGGTGCATGAACACTTCAGCCAAGCCAAACAAAGATTAAACGAATTACAGGCGGGGGCGAATACCTTTCAAGTGCTCAGCGCGGAGCAAAGGCAAGCGCTGCAAGACGAACTCAATCAACTACAAAACAAACAAGGAGGCATCGAGCAACTAATTACAACCCACACAAGCCATATAAACTGGTTGGAAAAACGACTCAGTGCCCAGCAAAGCCAACAAGATGCCAGCATTTTAAACACCGAGGCTAAAGAAGCCATCGCTGATGCAAAAATTGATTTAAGTTTGCTTGAAAAAAGTGAGCCCGCCGAGCGCCTGCGGCCCAATTGGCGACGTTTAGTTGAGGTAACACAGCAACAGACAAAAACGAATGAGCAATTGTCTGCCCAGCAACAAACCCAAACGAAGTTGGGAGTAGATTTAACCAGCGCAGCCGACAAGTTGTCTGTGGCGGCACACTCATTACAAAGCAGCAAACAAGCTCAGCAAAGTCAGGAGCAGTTGATAACACAGCAGGTTATGCCCCTTGATAATAAAATAAGTGTCTTAGCTGAAAAACACAGTGATAAACAGCAGGCTCTGCGCCAGTTGCAACAACAACAGCAAGAGTCGGTCAGCAAACAGCAAGTGTTAACCGCCGCGTTAACCGACTTAAACTCGCAACATAGCCTTGCGCAAAACTACCTCACTGAGCATCAAGCAGACAGTGCCGTGGGCGAACAACTTAGCGGTTGGAATGCATCACTGGAGCAACTAAAACGTGATAGTCTATCAGCCGAGACACTGCAAAAACATACAGTAGTCATCGACAGCCAACTCAATGAAAACATCAAGGTTAAACAACGTCTACAAGGACAATGGCAAAACCTGTCTGAACGTCTAAACCTGCAACAGGCCGCGCTGACAGAAAAAGAAGCACAATATCAAAAGTTAACCGTAAAAACCGACAACATCAGCCTTGAGTCGGGCACGACCGAACTTGAAAATCAATTAGCCACTATTAATACTCGCTGGCCCGAGCTGCACAGCGCCCAAGAAATCCAGCGCCGTTGTGTGCAATTAGAAAGAGACAAAACACACAGTCAGAGTGAATTGCAAAGTAGCCAAACACAAACCGAAGAATTAAGCACACAGCGCAATGCTTTAGTGCACAAGTACCAAGAGCAAACCCAACGCTGCAACGATTTACAACAACTCGTCAGCCAAGAAGAGCAGCTAGCTCAATATCGCCAATTGCTTAAAGCAGATGAAGCATGTCCGTTGTGCGGTGCGACCGAACACCCTCAATCATCGGCTATGGCCATAGATATTCCCGAAACAGTGGAAAGAAAACAACAAGCAGACACGCTGTTAAATCAGTTAGAACAAGACGGAAAAGCGGTGCGCGAAAAAAGAGACTCCCTAGAGCTTAAAATTAAGCAGTTACACACCTGCTTGGCTGAATCGAATACACTCGAAACTGAGCTAACAACGTTATGGCAGGGCGCAGTAGCAACACTGCAACTCAACTTCGCCATTAACGATACGCACAGCTTACAAAATTTTGAACTGGCACTTAAAAAACAGTTTGAACAAGTATCAAGTCAATTAAAGTTAATCAGTCAGCTAGATAAAGAACGCCAAGCCAACAAAGAAGCGTTAAACATTACCCAGCGTGAGAGTGACAAACTCAGCAGCGAACTTAAATTACTTGAACAAAGCCAACAATCGTTGCAACAAAGCAGCCAAAAAGCGACGCAAGAATATGCACAGCTCATTGAGTTGATAGATAAAAACCGCACGGCCCTACTCACTAATATTACTGCCTTGGGTTACGTCGCTCCGCCAGAAAATGAATGGGTGCAATGGCTGCAAGCTAAACGTAAAGATGTCACCTGTTATCAGCAAAAAATGCACGATAAAGAACAAATAAGCCGACAACTTGAGCTTAAAAGTGCAGAAAATGCAGTAGCCGAAAAGCTGTTGCAGAGTCTGGATGGACAACTGTCATCAGAGCAAATACAAGAATCTGAACTTAAACAACAATGGGATGACAAAGCTAAACAGCGCCATCAATTATTTGGCGAACAGACAGTGGCACTCGCCAGAGAAAATGCCAATGTTAAGCTAAGTACTACCGAGCAATCCCATCAGTTGGCGATTGCTATGCACAAACAAATCGATCAGCAACATAACGACTTATTGGCAGCCATCAAAGCAAAAACACAACAGCAAACAGAGCTTGAACTGTCACTTAAAGGGCTTACCGATAAATGGCATGCGTTACTTACTAACAGCCCTTTTGTTAACCAATGCGAATTTGAAATGGCGCTGCTGCCCGAACAACAGCGCAGCCAGCTAATCAGTTTGAAACAAAGACTCGATACACAATTACAGCGGGCAAATACGTTGTTAGAGCAATCCGCCGCCCAGCTTAACCAGCTTAATAATATCGAACAAGCAGCCTTGTGGCAGCAAACCTCACAAGAAGACGTGAAGGCACAACTGCAGCAACTACAAACTGAAAAAGATAGGCTAGTAGAAAGCAGAGGTGGCATTAGCAGTCAATTATCGGCAGACCAGAAACAGACCTCACGGCAACAAACATTACTCGACCAAATCGAACAACAAACACAAGATTACGATCAGCTAAGTTACCTACACGGCTTAATCGGTTCAGCCAACGGCGACAAATTTCGCCGTTTCGCCCAAGGCCTAACCCTAGATAACTTGGTGTACCTCGCCAACAAACAACTCGACCGCATACATGGTCGTTATTTGCTTAAAAGAAAAGAAGAACAAGGCCTAGCGCTGACAGTGCTTGATACTTGGCAGGGTGATGTAGAGCGGGATACCAAAACCCTATCCGGTGGTGAGAGTTTCTTAGTGAGCCTTGCCCTTGCTTTGGCGCTATCTGACCTAGTCAGCCATAAAACCAGTATTGACTCGCTGTTTCTTGATGAAGGGTTTGGCACTTTGGATGCTGAAACGTTGGATATTGCTTTGGATGCGCTGGATAACCTGAATGCATCGGGCAAGATGATTGGGGTGATCAGTCATATTGAGGCGATGAAGGAGAGGATACCAACGCAGTTACGGGTGACTAAGAAGAGTGGGTTGGGGGTGAGTGAATTGGATCCGGTGTTTGCTGTTAGGTGAGTTTTTTAGGCTCTGGCGAGGTGACACAAACAAGCCAACGTGATGATGTTGGCTTTAGTTTTTACCTGCTAACTCAAAGTACTTTTTATGCGACCTTGTAATCCGGTATAGCTTGGATGTTATCGGGAAGAGGCATATTTTCAGCTTCCCAAGTGTCAAGCTTTGCCTGCATGTTTATCCAAATAGAAACACCCGTTCCCGTCGACTCAGAAAGCCTTCTAGCCATAGCGTGAGAGCATTTTGCTTTGCCGTTAGTAAACTCGCTTAATGCTTTTCTTGAAACCCCAAGATAAGTAGCAGCATCAGTAATAGATATCTTGCGTTCGTCCAGTATGGTGAACTTAAAAAACTCGAGGGCAATGCTCTTCATCCAATTATTTTGCGAATTAAGCAGGGTTTAACTGGATTCTTTAGAAGCACAGCTTCGCCCAGTTGAACAGCTCGCTAAGGAAGTCGAGATTGTTACGCGGTAACCGAGTGCGGATCATCATGGACGTGTTATTGTCTATTTTGGAGGTTTCGTATTAGCCTCAATCGCCTTCTATGGCGATTGACCCACTAAATCTCACAAATAATTGGCAGGCATACATGCGAGGGTAAATCAAAAGAAAAAAGAATCGGCTTCGCCGAGAAGAGCTTTGGTGGCTCCGCCACTGCTTTTCCGCAGTACCAATCTTCGTAGTGTATTGATTTAATTATGTTTTATAGTTTTGTTACAGTG
>OOGU01000286.1_pt1 | contig 11645 bp, 11 predicted proteins | sample 1670261 | NCBI WGS metagenome assembly OOGU01 (sample SAMEA98137168, study PRJEB22522) | marine metagenome | biome: marine biome; feature: marine water body; material: sea ice | place: Arctic Ocean | collected 04-Sep-2015 | depth 1.3 m
GCCCCCGCATTCTGGACCGAGGAGCGACGGCTGTCGGGGTTTTTTATGCTCAGCGTCTTTGGTTTGCTCCTCGCACCGTGGGGCGCCCTCGGCGCGCTGGTCCGCCAGCGGGAGAGCATCGTGCAGGAACAGGCATTGCGCTTTGAGCTGGAACGCAGCGAACTGGAGCGTCAGGCCTTGGATGCCCAGCTGCGGCTGATGCAGGGGCAGGTATCGCCGCATTTTCTGTTCAACACCCTGGCCAACGTGCAAAGCCTGGTGGAAGACGAATCCCCCAAAGCTCGCGATGTCCTGCGCAGCCTAATCGCCTACTTGCGCGCTGCCGTGCCTCGCCTGGAGCAAACATCGACCACGCTAGAGCAGGAATTGGAACTGGTTCGGTCCTATCTCGAGGTGATGCAAATGCGGATGTCCGACCGACTGGCATTTACGCTCGATATGGATGAGGCGACCAAACCCTTGGCGTGCCCGCCAACCACCGTACTCACACTCATCGAAAACGCGATCCGCCATGGAATTGATCCCAGCGAACAGGGTGGACACATTTTTGTCACCGTGCGGCTGCGAGAGCATCGCTGTCGCATTGTCGTTCGCGATACCGGTTTGGGTCTGGCATCGGCTACGCCGGGTTTGGGAACGGGGCTGAAATCACTTCGCTCGCGGCTACGCTTGGCGTTCGACGATACCGTTCGGTTGCGCATCCAGGAATGCGAGCCGCGTGGAGTCGAGGTCGAACTAGAGTTTCCCGCCCAGGTCGCTGCGATATGAGCACCGCGGCGCCGACAGCCTTGGTTGCAGAGGATGAGCCGCTGCTCCGGCAACGTCTGATCAGACAACTCGGGAATGTCTGGCCGCAACTACAAGTCGTGGCCGAGGCCCGTAACGGGCGCGAGGCCATCGAGACATTCGAGTCGGCGCAGCCGGATATCTGCTTCCTCGATATCAGTATGCCGGGCGCAAACGGTATCGAGGTGGCTCAGCAGGTCGGACACCGCGCACACATCGTCTTCGTGACCGCCTACGATGAATACGCCGTTCAGGCATTTGCCGAGGGCGTGCTCGATTATCTGGTCAAGCCGGTCGAGTCCGAGCGACTGGCCGATTGCGTCTCAAGATTGCAGCAACGGCTAGCCGAGGCGCGGCCCGTGCCCTCGATCGACGCAGTCTTGCAGACTTTGCTGAGCAAGCTGGAGCGCGTACAGCCGCAGGATTCGTTGCGCTGGATCCGAGCCCAGGCCGGACAGACCACCCAGCTGATCCCGGTGGACGATGTCGATTATTTCCAGTCGGACAGCAAGTACACACGCGTGGCCTGGCGCGATGAATCCGGCAGGCCTCTGGAATCGCTGGTCCGCCTGCCGCTGCGCCAGTTACTGAACCAGCTTGAGGCGGAACAGTTCGTACAGATTCACCGCTCCGTGATCGTCAACCTCAATGCGGCCAGCCACTTGCAGCGACACGACAACGAGACAGGCACGCTACACCTGCGCGGACGACGCGAAACATTGCCGGTTAGCCGAGGTTTCCTCGGCGTCTTCCGGCAAATGTAGGGGCGGACGCTACGGCGCTATCGCCCCTTCTGGCGGCGCCGGTCGCAGCACCCCGTCCGGCACCTGCAGGCCGTTGGCAGCGATGCCGGCACGCGAGGCTTCGGTGCGTTCCCAGGTTTGGAGGAACACCTCGGCCGAGTTGTAGAGGTGGCCGATCTGGTCGGCAGTGCCTTCCAGCCGAAGCTCCTCGACAAAACCGCTGAGCATGCCGTGGTGGGCATTGCCGTCGATGTCCTGATGCCAGGTGCGCTGGATCACGCCGTCGGCATCGGTGGAGCTGGGCTGATGGAACTGGACCGGCTCGACATTGGCAAAGGCCGGCAGCGCGTCGAACACATCACCGGCGAACAGGGTGTAGGGGTAGACGACGGCGTCCTCGGCCTCAAAATCGCCGCGCGGGCCGGTCTGCGAGGACAAGCCGTTGGTGTCGGTGCCGTAGCCGAAGCCGAACAGCGGGCGCTGCTCGGCGGGCATGTCCGATACGGCCATCTGGTAGATGCCGAAGGTCTCGTCCAGGTCGTCGCGGAACCCGCGGCTGGAGCCATTGCTGGGATAGAGGAACCCGCCACCACGCAGCACGCGGGCCGCCTGGTCGATGGTTGTGCCGCCAAAGGTGCCATGCGTGGACACCAGCGGGTAAACGGGGTTCTGGGCTTCGGCCAGTTCCAGGGCCTGGGTCTTCATGCCCATTTCCATGTGATCGAAATCGAAGATGAATCCGAGTTCCATCATCTTGCCGTAGGTGTACAGGCCGGCGGGTGTCATCCAGCGTGCGTTGCACTGACGCAGATCGGCCGGGTAGCACGGCGTTGTGCCGCCGGAGCGCCCACCCTGGCCTGTCGGCACACACAAGGGCTGGGACAGGAAGCTCTGGCTACTGCCACCAGAACTACCCCACAGATAGCCGGTGAAGTCCTGCGTCTCGCCTTCAATCGGGCAGTCGTAGGTGGTCCAGAATTCGCCCGTGGGCGTTTCCGTGGTCTGGAGGTTCTCGGCCAGCTCGGTGACCTGCGCCGGGTCCAGATTACCGCTCAGCAGGCCGGTGATCTCGGCGACGTCGCCGGACGGGATGCCTCCGGAATTCTCGCGGTTGCCCAGGTTTAATACCAGGCCATCAAAAATCCCGTTGCCGCCGAAGGCATTGTCGAACTCGTGGATGGAGATGATCTGCCGCACGCCCCAATCGTGCACGCGCTGCATCTGCGTGAGGATGGAGTTGGGCTGACCCTCTTCGACGGTGCAGCCGTAGCTGTTCTCGATGCCGCCTGAACCGTCCTCTTGCGCCGGCGTTTGGGTACGGGCCGGTTGATAGGTGAGCTTGCAGTCGAAGAGATTGGAAATCTCGATGCCCAGCACCACGGCCATCTTGCCGTCCTCGATCACTGTTCGGGCCTCGGCAGGGTCGTGCACGATCTGGAAAAACCCTTTGCCGCGGCCGCCGTACTGGGCATCGATGTAGTCCTGCATGCCGTACATGGTGCCGGCCTGGCGCCCGGCATTGTTCATGGAATTGCAGTCTTCGGTCGGATTGCCGGCCGCGTTGCGTTGCAGCTCGCAAAGCGTTTCGTTGTCGACGAGATCATTAACCGCTAACCGCAAACCCGCCGCCCAGGAGCGTTCCAGCCACTTCCAGTAAATCGCTTCGTGCGTGAGCATGCCGCGGGCAGGCCAGTCGGTGAATGTCGGGTAGCCGTCGGTGGCATGGCCATCGACATCGTTCGTGAATAGGCCGCCAACGAGATCCAGCTGCCCCGTCGGTCCGTGGCTTGCGGAACAGTTCCCTAGCGCATGCTCCACGCCGAACTTGTGGTAGGGGCGCCCCCATTCGGCGCCGCCCAGAAACTCCGATGCGCTGATATGCACATGGACATCGGCGTGGCCAAGCACGGTGCCATCGGCCTGCGTTCCGGAGAACGGCGTACCCGAGAAATTGCTGGACGCCTCAGGATAAGCCGCGCAGCCGGATGCCGGTTCGATGGCGAAGCTCTGACTGTCCCCGTCGGCTGCCGCCACGGTCACCAGCGCCCCGCTGTCGTCGACAGCCAGGCGCGTGTCCGTGGTCAACGAATCCAACGTGAATGCCGCGTAGAGGCCGTTCGGGTCGACGAAATTCCGATAGGCCGCGACGGTCTCGGGAGAGGGCTCCGTGTGATACACGGGAGTCGGCGGGTAGTCGGTAGCGTCGCCGAGGCCCAGCACCGTCCACTCGGATTCGTCGGTGGCATCGGCGCTGTCGACCTGGGTCAGTGCAGGCGGCGAGTCCACGCTCAGCAACTGTCGCTGGCTGTCGTACAACGCGTATTTGCCCAGGGCTGTGGCCTTGAAGAAGAACGGCTCGGCGCCCGTCACATCCGCTGCATCGGTCCGGTACGCCGCACCATCGCGCACCACGTACTGATCGTTCGCGACGGACCGTAGCGCCCAGCACTGGCCGGCCATGGCGTAGCGTGTCTTGCTCCCCGCGCTGGCGAGGTTCTCTTCGCTGGTATCGTCGGCAGATTCGCAGCCAGGATCGTTCAGGTCGATCAACCCATCGGCGTCGTTGTCCAGGCCGTCAGCACAGACAGCCACCGAAGGCTGATCACCGTCCGGCGTGCCTCCAAGATTCTGATTTCCACCACATCCCGCGATTAGCAACAGGGCCAATACGCCCGCCGCGCCAAAAGTATGTCGCACCATGATCTCCTCGCACCCCACCCGGTCAATCCGGATTTGTTCTGTCGTTATTAGGGAACAGATTACCGCGGGAAGAAGCGGATGGCCTATCGTAGTTATGACCCAAGTCCTTCCGGCCAAGACGCGGCAGACGTCCCGCCACCACCGAGGAGCTCCGTGAACCGATCGTTGATACTCTTTGCCGCGCTGACAGCAGCGCTGCTCATCGGCTTGTTTTTCCTGTTCAAACCCACGCCACCGTCGCCGGCCGTGACAGTTGAAACACCCACCGCCGCCACCGATGAAGCAGGCTCTTCGACAGCGCAACCTGCGACCAGCGCCCCTGCGCCCACCCCCGAAGCGCAACCCGTTCGACTAGTCCTGGCGCAGGGCCATCTCAGCGACGGACCGGCGATCATCCGGGTGGAGCAAGGCACCAGGCTGCGGCTGACGATCGTCTCGGACGGCGCCGGAGAATGGCACCTGCACGGCTACGATCTGCATGCACAGCTAACGGAGCAGACGCCGGCCGAGGTGACATTCGTGGCCGCACACAGCGGACGCTTCGAACATGAACTGCACGGCACGGGGCAGCATGCCCACGGTGCCCTGGGCGTGATCGAGGTATACCCGCCGTCCCCGTGATACCTGTGCGCGCGCCTGAAAACAGCGGCCTGCGGACGTTGGTCGCCGCGGCCATCGCCTGCGCGTCGCCAGCCGTTTTCGGACATTCCTTCGGACGGGTGTACAACCTGCCCGTGCCGTTCTGGATGTATGCCTGGGGCGCCACCGGCGCCCTGCTGGCGTCGTTTGTGGTCGTCGCCTACGTCGTCACACGCTCGCCGGCCGCAAGCGCGAGCGCTGCCGTGGATTTGACCCGCCTCTGGGCAGGCAGGTGGCGGCATGGCCGCGTATGGTCGCGCGCGTTGCAAACGCTGGCGGCGATTCCGCTGGCGCTTTGCATCGCGACCGGACTCTGGGGAGTGGACAGCCCCTACGGCAACTTCAACCTCACGGCATTCTGGATCGTGTTCGTCCTGGGGCTGACCTACGTCACCGCCATGACCGGGGACCTGTACCGCGTCGCCAACCCCTGGCGTGGCCTCGCAGATCTCGGAGCCGCGGTCACAAGCCGCCTGCGACGCCGACCGGCAGCAGGGCCTGCTCTGCGGTATCCAGTGTGGCTGGGGTACTGGCCAGCCGTGGTCCAGTATCTCGCGTTCATCTGGCTCGAGTTGTTCGGTCAGCACACGCCGCGCGGTCTCGCCGACTGCCTGCTGGTCTACACCGGCATCACCCTGATCGGCGCCTGGCTATTCGGCAGCCGGGCCTGGTTTCGGTACGCCGATGTCTTCGCGGTGTTCTTTCGCCAGATCGCCCGCATGTCGCCGCTCCAGTGGACGGATCGGCAGGATGGGCAAAGGCTGGAACTGCGCTGGCCATTCGCAGCTACCGCCGACCGACCGGCGGAGAGCCTCTCCGCCCTGGTCTTCATCCTGTTCATGCTGTCGTCCACGGCATTCGACGGGCTAAGCGACACGCTGGCCTGGCGGCGGGTGTTATGGGCGGATCTCTACAACGCCGGGCTTAAGCACTGGATTGGGGACAATCCGCTGGCCGCGTTTCCGGCTATGCGACAAATCGATCGCTGGTGGAACTCGGCCTGGCTGCTCGCGTCCCCATGGATCTACCTGGCGGTCTACGCCGCCTTTGTCTGGCTAAGCGGCCGGGTTGTTCGGGCGCAGATCGCGTTTCGCCGCCTTGCGCTGGCATTCGCGCCGACGCTGCTGCCGATTGCGCTGGCCTATCACTTCACCCACTACTACACCTTGCTCCAAACCCAGGGCGTCAAGGTCATCCAGCTGGTCTCCGACCCGTTCGGTTTCGGCTGGAATCTGTTCGGCACGGCCGACTGGATGCAGCGCACGATCATTCCGGATGCGGGTACGGTGTGGCACGTGCAGGTCGGATTGATCGTCCTGGGTCACATCATCAGCGTTTATCTGGCACACTGCGTCGCGCTTCGCCTGTTCGGAACCCGGCGCGAAGCGGCGATCAGCCAGCTACCCATGCTGGTGTTGATGATCGGCCTGACGGCCTCCGGCTTGTGGATTCTGTCCCAACCGCTTGCAACCGCCGGGTAAGGAATTTACAGCTTCGGCACAGCATCGTTGGCGTCGCGTCTCCGTTCGCCTTCACGGGGCTTGTCGGATGCCCCACAGACCGTTAGAATCCGCGGCCTTTCGCTAGCGGGGCCACGTTGTGTTTGGCCCGTCCCCGAGGAAGCAATCATGTCCAGAGTGTGTCAAGTCACCGGCAAGCGTCCGATGGCCGGTTTCAACGTGTCGCACGCGAACAATCGCACGAAGCGCCGTTTTCTGCCCAACCTGCAGGATCATCGTTTCTGGGTGGAAACCGAGAATCGTTTCGTGAAGCTGCGTGTCTCCACCAAAGGGATGCGCATCATCGACAAGGACGGCATCGATTCCGTCCTCGCTGACATCCGCAAGCGCGGGGAGAAGGTCTGATGGCTAAGAAAGGCGTACGCGACAAGATCAAGCTGGTGTCGACAGCCGACACCGGGTTCTTCTACACCACGATGAAGAACAAGCGGAACACCCCCGGCAAGATGGAGATCAAGAAATTTGATCCCGTGGTCCGCAAGCACGTGATGTTCAAGGAAGCCAAGATCAAGTAGAGCTGCTCTGCCTGATGGACTTCCTGACGAGAAAGCCCGCGGCCCGCGGGCTTTTTTGTGCCTGTCAGGACAACGCCGATGCCCGAATTACCTGAGGTCGAAACCATACGCCGGGGCGTGGAGCCGCACGTTCAGGGGCGGACGATCGTCCACACCCTGGTCCGCGACCGCCGCCTGCGCTTTGGCGTGCCGGAAGATCTCGAGATACGTTTGCAGGACCAGCCCATTGTCGGCCTGCGCCGCCGCGCGAAGTATCTGATCTTCGAGCTGCCGACCGGCGCCCTGCTGATTCACCTGGGCATGTCCGGACGGCTGCATGTCCTGATGCCGGAGGCGATGCCGGCGCCCGGCAAGCATGCGCACCTGGACCTCGGGCTAGACGACGGGACGGTGCTGCGGCTGACCGACCCCCGCCGCTTTGGCATGGCGCTATGGGCCAGCAAACCGGTGGATCAGCACAAGCTGCTCCATGCGCTCGGGCCGGAACCGACACCGCAGGACTGGTCAGCGGAACAGCTCATCCGTGCGTGCCGCCATCGCAGCGCATCGATCAAATCGGTGCTGATGGATCAGCGGGTAGTCGTCGGCGTCGGCAACATCTACGCGAATGAGGCGCTGTTCCAGTCCGGCATCCACCCCAACCGCCCGGCCGGCCGGATCAGTGCGCGCCGGCTCCAGTTGCTGCACGCGGCGGTGATCGAGGTACTGGATGAGGCCATCCGCCAAGGCGGCACCACGCTACGCGACTTCAGCGGCGCCGACGGACTGCCTGGCTACTTCCAGCTTTCGGTATCGGTGTACCAGCGCGAAGGTCACCCCTGCCCGAATTGCGGCGTAGCAATCCGCCGAATGGTGATCGGGCAACGAGCCACATTCTGGTGTCCGGACTGCCAGCGTTAGGGACACAGTGATTGATTCCCGCCGCCGCGTTCCCACGGGGTCACGTAATCCGGCCGTGACATCCATCAGGTGCTCAAATTGAACGTTGCGACCAAGCTGGCTCAACGAACTCTTCATTGAGCGTCAATGACCTGTCCTCTTTTTTCGCGGCCCGCCAGCATGTGCTGGCTGCACTGCTGTTTGGTTCCTTCGCGACAGGTCGAGCCAACATGCAGAGCGACCTGGACATCGCGGTCATTCCCGACAACCCTCTGTCGGCGAACCAGACGATGGCACTGGTTCGCGATCTGGCCATACAGTTCGGCCGCCCGGTGGACGTCATTGACCTCGCTATCCAGCATGGCCCCGTCGCCAGCGAGGCGCTGACGCGAGGCCGACTCGTGTATTGCGCCGACCCTGTGGCCTATGCCGAGCGCCTTCGTCGCATGGTCTATGACCAGGAAGATTTCGTTTCCGTACTCCGCAAAGCAGACCGAATGGTTATTCAGAGATGGTTGAAGACGTCGTAAGAAACAAGATTCGGTCGCTGATGCGGAGTCTGGAGCGAGTCCGGACGAAAATTCCCGCTTCTGCCGACGCGTTGGCGAACGATGTCGATCTGCAAGACATTGTCGTCATTAATCTGGAACGCGCCGTCCAGCAGGCGGTGGACATTGCCACTTATGTCATCGCCGATCACGGCCTTCGTGCGCCCAGTGGCATGGCGGATGGCTTCGGCATTTTGTCCGAGCAAGGCTGGATCAGCGACGCCACGGCCTCCTCAATGCGTGCAGCGACCGGGTTCCGCAATATCGCCGTCCCTGAGTACGACAAGCTGAACTGGCAAATTGTCTACGCGATCGGCACCGTGCATTTGGATGATTTTCGACGCTATGTCGCCGAATTGAACGAAAGCTCGGCCATCAGGCTCTGACCGCAGTCCTAGCCGAGTATCCCCGCTGCGCTGCTCATCACCGGTGTGACGGCAATGGCCTTGAACACGATGAGCTGGCCGATACCGACGCAAAGCCCAAGGGCCGCGCCGACTGCGATCAGCATCCACTCGTCCTCCTGGAACGCCGGACGCAACATCTGCTCGAACTTCGGCGGGGACAGGCGTTCCAGACGCGAGGACAGCACGGTGGCGATATCCATCGCCTCCTTGGCGTAGTCGTCCACGACATGCAGTGTTTCCGGCAGGCGCTTGACCAGCCGTTCCACTGCGGTTTGCTTCATCTGGATGTACTTGCGCGAGCCGACTGCGAGCGCCACGAACGGGCGGGCGAATCCGGCTTGCTCGTCGATGGCGCGCTGCACGTTGCGGGCGATTAGCGAGAACACCCGACCGGAATGCACGCCGGTGAGCACGGCTTCGAGGATCTTGCGCGGAGTGACGATCTCGTCGGCGATCAGCCGGGCGTAGTCGTGGGCGACTTCCTTCTGACGCTTGTGAAACAGGCCCTGGATGGTGAATGGACCGATCTTGTGAGGCATTTGCGGGCGGAAGATCATCCGCAGCGCGATGTAGTTGGTCAGATAGCCGACCAGCAAACCGAACAGCGGGAGCTGAAAGTCGCCCTTGTAAAACGTCCAGCCAATCATTTGGCAAAGGCCGAATACACAGCCGAAGTAGAAGCCGGACCGTCCGATGAATACGAACTCTTGTCGCCCGGTTTCAAGAAACACCCGGTTGATCAGCGATTTGTCGGCCGTCAGCGTGCTCGTGACCATGCGCTTGAGATCAAACACCTGATCGATGCTGTCCTTGATCTGATCCATGATCTCGGCCACAACCTCGGGAGAGCCCTGCTGCGCACGGCGAATCATCATGTCGCGAATGCGCAACGGAACGGTTTCCCAGATCGTCGGTTCGAACTCGGTCATGATCTCGTCGATCAACTGATCGACCAGCTCCAGCACCGGCCCTTCGAGTTCTTCGGCGACCCGATCGGGATCCAGCCGCTCGAACACCTCGCGCTCTGACACCAGATTCGGGACCAGCGTATCGCAGGCGATACCGGCCATCTTTTCCGCCTTGCGCGGCACCACACCCTGCCAACCCAGCAGCGGTGGCTTGCCGACGAACTCCTTGGGATAAAACATCATCTTGATCGCCAGCACATTGGTCACGTACCCCACGAGACCGCTGGTGATGGGCATCGACAGATACAGCCAGAGATTGGCTTGAAAATCCGCCCAGGCTGCTTCGAGCATGCAAACGTGTCCTTGTTATTGTCGGCCGTCGGCGATGGAGCCCTGCATCTTATAACGTCCCGCCGAATCGCAGAGTGGTCGCGGCGCCGGGGTCAATGGCGCTATCGGCCAAGTCCACCATACTCCGCCACGAAGACCAATCGACCAGGGAGATAGATTCAGGGATGAAGAGCTTCATGAATAAGACTGCGGCGATCACCGGCGCGGGTTCAGGCATCGGCGCGGCACTGGCCAAGCGACTGGCAGCCGACGGCTGTCACCTGGCCTTGTCCGATGTGAACGAAGCCGGTTTGGCGGCGACGGCAGCCGATATCCGCGATCGCGCCCCAAGCTGCCGCGTGACGACAACCCACGTCGATGTCGCGAATCGTGGCGCGGTACATGCCTGGGCCGATGCCACGGCCGACGAACTCGGCGGGGTCAATCTGATCTTCAACAACGCCGGCGTGGCGTTGGGGTCGACGGTCGAATCCGCCGACTACGCGGATCTCGAATGGATTATCAACATCAATCTGTGGGGCGTGATCCACGGCACCAAGGCCTTTTTGCCGCATCTGCGCGCCTCCGGGAGCGGACACGTGATCAACATTTCCAGCGTGTTTGGGTTGATCGGCGTGCCATCGCAGGGCGCCTACAACGCCACCAAGTTCGCGGTGCGCGGCTGGACCGAAGCCCTGCGCCAGGAACTGGAACTCGAGGGCGCCCCGATCTCCGCGACGAGCGTGCACCCCGGCGGCATCAAGACCAACATCGCGAAATCCGCCCGTTTCACCGGCATGCAAGAACTGACCGGCATGGACGAGGACACCGGCAAGGCGCGTTTCGAGAAGATGTTCATCACGACCCCAGACAAGGCCGCGGCCACGATTCTCAAAGCTGTGAAACGCAACGCTCGGCGGGTGCTCATCGGGCCGGACGCCCATGCCATCGACTGGATGGCACGCGTTGCGCCGACCGGTTATCAGGCCTTAGTCCGCCGCAGCACCAAGTACTTTTTCAGCTGAGCTCGAACGCACGGCAGCCTCGCCGATCCCGCGGGGATCGGCGGCTGCATCCAGCGTGTTGGCCGACCGGTTCCAGATCACCGCGTGAAAGTTGCCGTACTCGCGCCCGGCGCTCTTGAGCGTGAATCCGCGGCCGCGCAGGGCGGCCATTTCGGCTTCGCTGAGCGCACCCGGCTCGAAATAAACGGCATCGGGCAGGTATTGATGGTGATACCGGGGCCGCGAGACGATGGTGGTGGCGTCCGAACCATCCAGCGTCTCCAGTATGCCCAGCAGCACCATGGTGATGATGCGGCTGCCGCCCGGTGTACCGAGAATGGCCACGCGGTCAGGTGTTTCCACGAAGCTGGGGCTCATCGACGACAGCGGTCGCCGGCCCGGCCCCACGGCGTTGGCCGACGTGCCAATCAGGCCGAAGGCATTCGGAACCCCCGGCTTGGCCGAAAAATCGTCCATCTCGTCGTTCAGCAGGATACCGGTGCCCGGCACCATGAACGCCGACCCGAAGGACAGGTTGATGGTCAGTGTCGCCGCCACACGATTGCCGTCGGCATCGATGATCGAGAAATGAGTCGTGTGCTCGCCTTCTTCAATCAGCGTCTGCGGCGGGGTGAGGTGCGCGCTGTTGCGCGCCCGTGCCAGATC
>OOGU01000287.1_pt1 | contig 11616 bp, 8 predicted proteins | sample 1670261 | NCBI WGS metagenome assembly OOGU01 (sample SAMEA98137168, study PRJEB22522) | marine metagenome | biome: marine biome; feature: marine water body; material: sea ice | place: Arctic Ocean | collected 04-Sep-2015 | depth 1.3 m
ACATGTATGTACATGATTGTGGTAGTGTAGCATACCGGTACTAAGTCTACCTCAGATTATTTTGAAACCATCTTGCTAATGTCGCATCTTTTGTGAGAGCATGATAGATGACCTTGACATGATGTCTGTCTGTACTACCGGTATTGTTGAAGTACGAGTACAGTACTTAAGGTAGTCGTAGAAGGCATGGGAAATTGTTTAGTGTTTCCCTGTAGACCTCTACGTATTCCTGGTACATAATTAGATTTCTCGCCAAATTTGGGAGTGCTGTCTTTCAACGTCAATCGACTGCTAGGAACATCATGTTTGAGGTTATTCGTAAGTTAAACTTTGTTGTTCTCGGAGTTCTTTGTAAGACTAATATTTAGGCGAGCACCGTTGCTTCATTTTTGATTGAGATAGACGGTCCTGAAAGTTAGCGGCAGCGTCTTGCACAAGATCTGCCGCTAACTTTTCGGCCAATTTTTCGACCTCAACGGATATTCAAAAAAAATTCAAATTTTTTTCTTGACATTGTAAACCTAGTATACTATATAGATTTGTAGCTAAATATTTTATTCATTGCTATACTTGACCCCGTCTTCCTCGTCCAATTCCTTCTCTTCAAATCGGTTCATTTCTTCAATTTCGCCCAAAAAGGAATCCTCCCCTTCCATTCCCCGCTCCGACTCCGAGGTGGTTTTCCCGGTCTGGATTCCATTTCCTGTAGAATCTAGGGCAAGGTGAGTACTAGCGTATCTACTTACCACATTGTACAATACATAGGGTTCTCGAATGTCGTACTTACCTTCGCGCGTTTTTTGAGCATCCCTCATACTTGCTGCTTCGGCTCTGTCAAGATTCTTTTTGTTCTTTGGACACAACCTACTCGTGCGTCGTTGGTGAGAGTCTTCATTGCAATGTGGGCACCTCCTCTCTCCACTGGTGCTTCTTGTCTTGCGAGAGCGAGCTTCCTCTTCTGCCTCCGTCTCCATCATCATCCCACTCGAGTAAGTCAGATCCCGTTGATTGTCGCTTATCAACTTTTGCCTTCCTTCTCGCAGTTTCTTATACATTTTCTCCATCCGTCTCGACTTCACTGCTTCCAACCTTTGGTAGAGCCTCTTCCAAGCATGCATCCTATCTTCTGCTCTCACGTACAGGTTTGTGAAGTGGCCGTCGCCTTGTATGCCTGTCCGTTCGAAAAGGCGTTTGTAGAATTGTCTGTACCCGACACTTTGAAGGCCCAACGCAACATGGATTCTTGTCTTGTTTTCGATTGTGTTGCAGTACGTTCTGTCTTTTGGGAGGAACTTGGTAAGTAGTTTATTGAAGCTCTCGACCGCGTTTGTATCCCATCCATGAAACAACTGAACTAACTTGTCTTTGTCCATGAATGCCTCGTGGTACTCCTTGAATTTGGCGTACATTTCATGGTTTTTTGTTTTGCAACGAAGTCGAAGACTGTGCTTTTCTCGCGAGTCCTCCGTCGCTCTCTTGGCTGGGCACCATACCTCAAGGCAGTGATCATGGTTGTCGAAATGATGCTCCAGGCACGCCAGAACTGCAATTCGGAATTCTTCGTAAGTACCTTTCGTGCGTAGGCGCAACGTCCAACTCAACCTCCTCTTGATTCGTTCTGCATCGACGGTAGTACAGCCCAGTTTCAACTCTTTCGTGTTCTCATTTGCCAGTGCGAAGTGTTTCCTGGCAAAACTTCTAACCCTGTGTCCTTTGTCCGCCAAGAACACAATGTTCGGGTGTTCAACAGGTAGTAAACCGGTGTTTGGCTTCTTCCGACCACTTTTCGACCTGGGCCAGAGTGCTTCGGTAAGTCGCCCTGCGAATATCAGGTCCCAGAAGGAATGCGTCAAAATTTTGCGGCAGGACGAGTCGTCGTCACTAACGTACTCTTCGATGAAAACCTCGTAGTTCTCAAACAGGCGACGAGCAATCCGTGCGGCTCCTTCTGCTTCCATACCCTTGGACGATCCGTCGTAATTCTTTGGGCATAATGAATCTTCGTGTTGTTGGCCCTGTCGGCATTTACTGCATACCTGTGACATTGCCTCGACTGCAATCACTAGCTTTGTTCGGTTCCCCAGCATCACAGAACAACCAGAAAGGCTATCATATCGACGACCGCTACCTCGCTTGTCCCATCTGGCATCGCTACTGACTGACAGTGCCGTCCGACCGTTTAGTACTCTTGGGGATGCCTCGATCTCTAGCCTTAAATTTTCCTCTAGAATCTCATTTGATAGCCCAATTATAGACAACCCTAGATCATTCTGTAGATCCGTATATCGCTTCGTCATGAAGCCATTACTTAGATTAAGTAATCCAGGAATAATTTCTGCTTCCTTCCTTCCTGAACCTGCAAGTTGAAGACCAAGCAAGAAGCGGTTGTTAATTTCGAAGTCCGACGCATTCGTCTTGTTTGAAAAGGCTTTCCCAACGTCAACGTCCGCCACCTTCGCCTCTGACCCAAGTTTCAAGTCGGCTCGAACACTGGCAGAGTGACCGCAACTACAACGAAACATCAGGGAGCTGGCCAGGCCAATCGACTCTAGTTCCCACTCGGCATGATTATTCCTACGACAAGACTTGCAGATGAAGTTATCATTTAAGAACGAAAAAAGAGCAGGTAAAGGCAGGAGAACATTCTGATTAGGGATATTATCCCTGTCTAAAATATTTGTTGTCTTCCGTCTCTTCTTATTCCTTTCCTTCTTTTGCGCGTCGTCCTCCGAGTAATCACGGTGTCGTACTCCAAGAAAAACCTCTGTCGGATCTCTTCCTGTTGCCGGTATTCGAGCAACCCCCGGAGTTACGGTTGCTGCTGTGTCAAGTTCTGTGGCCATTTTCTAGTAGTATTTGTGTTGTGTAGTACTGCGGGCAGCGGTTCATAATAAAAGAAGTCCGAAAAACCAAACTCAACGGAAGGTACGGTTCTAGTAATCACGTAAGGTTGGAGAAGAAGTTGTTAGTACATGTTTGGCGTAAAATATAGACATATCCGACATATCCTTGCGTACTTGCCGACAACCCAATCGACAACCAACCACCATGTCAGAAGAGAAAAACGAAGGTTGCAAAGGAGCTGGTTCACCACCTCTTGAAGAACCCAATATTGTATTCTTAGCCGACAAAGCGCACAGAGTGAGAGGACTTGCCAGGCAACACTTCGCACTGGCAAACGAGAAGACGCAAGAATTGAAATGGGGCCGTACCACGGTCGAAGCTGAACAAATCAAGAGGAGACTGGGTTGGTCGTTGTCCCAAGGCACAAAGGGTACTTACTGCGAATCATGAATTGCGGCTCTTGCGTGCCGGCGGTCCGAGGTCTGGGGCCATCTTCAAACAGTTCATGTGCTGGGAGAGTTCGTCTGCTGGGAACGGTTTAATTTAAGATTTACTTAGTTGACTAATTTGAAGCCTACTCCAGTCTTGTAGTCGAAAAGTCGTAACTCAACGGACGGGACGTGTCTATAGTAAACACGTAAGAGTGGAGGAAGTTGTTAGTGGACGTTCAACATACAAGAAATACATATCCGTACGTACATGCGAATAATCAAATCGACAACCGACCAGTGCCACCATGTCAAATGAGGATAGCCAACGTTACGATGTCGAACGGCTACCGGCTGGGGCAAATATGCCACCAGTACGCATCACAGAGATAAGCGAGAATAGGAAGTGCCTCGACATGAAGCACGTAGACGGAAACAATGTTCAACGTCTTGTTAGTGTAATCGGCGACGAAAAAAACAATGTCGTCGAGAAGCACGTGACTTACAAGAACCCCTGGAACATGCCTCGTCTGTGCCATGAGTACGACAAAGACAGTGAGGTCAGCTTCAAATGGCTACAAACGGATAGGTATGAAAAGAATCTGACCTTCTTCGGAACTTACCACATCGGAACCTCCATTACGGTCCTAATGGAGAGTGCGAGAACAATGAAACCGTTTCTTGTAGGTTTGACACTAGTTGAGGAGATGGAAACCGACATTCGTGTAGATGAGGTAGATGAGCGTACTGCAAAGGTGTACGAGGAATTCAGTAGTGAGCAACCTACCAGCGAGACACTCAAGAGGATTATGGAATCCGAGATTCAAGAGCTAGTGCTAGGATACCGCAGAGAAACAAAGGAAGATCATGGGAAAACAGAGAACGCTGACGAGGAACTGGACGAAGACAACGACGACGACACGGAATGTCAGTGGTGCAAGGACAGTCCCTGTGTTTGGGCTTCGAACAGGGACGGTATGGTAGAATGGGACGAGAACGAACATGGACACCTGGCTAGCGAGGACTTACCAGGAAACAACACCAGGCGGAAGTACCTCTACCGACAAATGGCACTAACCATTTCGGAGGGAACACTTGGCAAGGGCAACCGAATCGTTTTACCAGACTGCGTCAAGGATGGCATTCGTAGTCTTCTACCTGAGGACAAAGAAGTAGACTACATGGGTCATAAAGATGAGTGAAGTGAAGAATAGATTACATAGTAAGTTACATAATAGTTCTTACTAATAATAATGTCCTACCGTCGTCTTCGCAGTGTAATGTTTACATCTGTGAGCGTATGGTGTATAACCGTGCGCGCCATTTTTGGCGAGGGAATCCGACCCATTGAGAAGAAAATATATTTGGAATCAATTGCGACATGTCAGATTCTATTTTCTAAGTTTGGACTTTCCAAGCCCCCCCTGCCTTCTACGACTACCTTAAGGCACCGGCGGTATTCGTGCAGCTTTTTTTGGACATGTTTAGTTTTTCGTCGTAGCTCCTAGTACATATTCTACGGTAATCGCCAACACTTTTTCCTGTTTCAACGGTCGACTTCAACTGCCAAATTTGTCACATGCAATACACCTCAGACGTCGTTTCCACATACTTAACTGTAGTTTATATGCTCACGAAGCTAGCAAAAATAGTTGTAGAAAATCGGGGCAGAATTCCGCTTACAACAGCTTAAACCGCCAAAAATAGCGCTAACTTCGACAAAACTGGCATTTTTCCATTTACACAACGAATTCTGCCCCGATTTTAAAACTAATTGACTATTATTACTCGTATAGAACTATGTTACAGATTCTTCGTCATCGGTTGGAGGCGAATCGTCTTCGTTCTCCTCCACCAATACCATATCGTCCAGACTCATGATCTTTTCTCTCAGCGTCAAATCGGAATCTGCGCAGGGTGCGCCCTCTGCCTCTTCAATTTCGCTGTTCGTATCCATTTCTACCGGATTCCCTATTCGTAGAATGTGTACGTCAGGTGAGTACGGATCTGCTGGCTCGCTGAATAGGATTACATGGGCAATAATTTTTCGATCGTGTTTCCGTTCCTGTAGGATTGAACGGTCTTACCTTCATAGTACTTGCTCTTCTTGTTCTTCGGACACAGCCTGCTGGATCTTCGCTGATGTCCATAATTTTGGCATGCATTGCAAAATCGCGGTGCGACGACGGCGCTCTTGTTCACACCTTCATTTTCGATGGCTTCTTCACTTGAAGTCGCATCCCCCGATGGCAATGGTGCCGCAGCCCCCTTCGGTGCCGTCATGGCTGATTGGTACGTATTACCATTCTTCTTGTCGATGACCTCTTTTTGCCATTCCTTGTTTATATTTTCTAACCTCTGCTCTGCGCGAAGCTTTCTCCTTTCAGGCTTGTTCGCATATGCTTGATCGGATTCTCGACGCTTGTCTTGCTGTTGGTAGAAGACTTCGGTGATGCATGACATCTCGAGTCCCAACTCATGGTACAGTAGTTTGTTGTACTTGTAGTACCCTAGGGAATCAATGCTCACCGCCAAATATGTTCTTGCCTTCCCACAGATGGTCCGACAGTAGTAAGATCTTTTCGGTAGAAAAACGTTGGTGACGAGTGAGTGGATTTGTTCGGTTTTGTTGGTGGAGAATTCATGGAAGACCCTTCTCATCCTATCAGTCTCGGTAAATTTCTTGTGGATTTCGAACTGTTGCTCGTACTCCTTCCGATGCGTATCCTTGTTCCTGTACTTATTCTTGTGTTTTTCTTTCTCCTCACCGTTCCAATCCTTTGCCTGGCACCAGGAGCCACAGAATTCGTGGTTATTCCAGTGGTGTTCGAAGCTTGCCTTTGCTGCTGTTTCAAACTTCTCGAAGGTGCAGTTCTCGGTTCCTCGTTGGTATTGCTTCAACATATACGACAAGTTCCGGCTAAGCCTCATTGCATCGGCTTTGCAGGTTTGACTCTTCCCTTTCGCCGCATGCACCCAAACGTACAGTTCACCCTGGTAATTCTTGACGTAATGGCCGGGGTCCGACTGTTTCTCGATCTCTGGGTGAAGTAACGGCAACATTCCGAAATCATCCTTCTTCGAGCCGAGATTTCCCTCGACTTTTGGCTTGTACCTTCGATCAGCCTCCGACAGTCTCCCGGCTGCCACTAGATCTGCCATGGAGTGCGACAGTTTCGACCTGGTAGTTGTGTCCTCGTCAGTTACAATAGTAGCAACATAAGCGTTAGTACAATGTTCCCAAATGTCTAGCACGGTCTCTACGGCACCAAGAGCCTCCATCGCCTTCGAAGACTTAGCATACTTGTCAGGGTTTGCACATAGGTCCGTGGGATGAGGCTTCCCTTTCTCGCACTTGGAGCACCGCTTCGAGTAGTATACTAGGGCGCATACTTTATTCGTCCGACCACCCACAGACACATGACGACCGGAAGAACTGTTGTAGGCTTTACCGGAAGCCCTCTGATCCCAGCCTCCATCCATCAATAGGGTAAGTTGTGCCTTTTGTAAGTCGTCGTTCATCGGACTTAGAGCAATCTCATCGCGTAGATTTTTCGCAACAATTTTCTTCCCCAGCGCAATTTGGAACTTGCCAATCAATTGCTCTACCTTGCTAAAACATTCCATCCAAATCGACCGTCTCGACACCGACAGCAGGCCACCGAACGTAGTCGCCATCCGAGCACCACCCCCAGACTGTTGACAGGCAAGGACGACTTGCCTGTTGATGGCGTAGTCACTGAGGACACTAGGCGTTGTTGGATTCTTTCTTCGGGTCTTACCTGAGGCTTCTACCTGGCAAGTCGTGGCTCGAATCGATGCCTCGCCAGGACATGCTCTGTTAGTGCACTTCCAGAAGACGTTCGAGGCAAAACCTATCCTGTCGACTACAATACTTCTGTCCCTAAACTTAGAACTACAATGTTTACAGACAAAATTGTCACCGATAAACTTTAGAAACCTAGACTGCTGTACTATAATGTTGGAATCGGAATTAGAATCGAACACAGTATCCTCCAAATCGTCATCGGACTCTACGTCGGTGAAAGGGGAGGTCAGACGCACCCGTTTTGGCGACGGGGTAATCCAACCATTACTGCTGTCTACGTCTCGCCGGGCCGATGCAGATTTTATCTTCGTAACCATCCGTAATAACCTTGCTAAAACAGTGGACCCGCGAAAAGAATTGTATTCCTTTCGCAGGCCCACTGTTTTAGCAAGGTTGCTGCAGAAGGTACCGCATCCTGGATCCCGAAGTAACTTCTCGGGTCCGAACGCGGCGGGAGGTAACATGATACGTCTCAAAAGCGGCGCGACTGAGGAGAGCCGAGGACGGATACGGGCGCGGCTCCTGCCTTCGTAGAAGCCGAGGTTCGTCCTCTAGCGGTCCAACGGCCTCGCCGCTAGTACGTACGGTACAAGTAAAGTACCGACAAGGATGGTAACCGGCGCGGCCTATGACTTTCGACGCCAAAGATGCGAAAGCGGCGCGTTGACAATATTGAAAGCAATGAGAAAGCGGCGCGTTGACAATATTGAAAGCAGCGCGGCGGATATGGAGGATGCCCCAATGTATCGACAAATTTGAGTATGGCGCGAATATTTTGGCGAGAGGGCCGTTGAATCTTTTTACTCGGCTTGATGTACACCGTAGCCACCGATCCAAATTGGTATGTTCGACGAAAAGAAAGAAGAGTCAGAGTCAGAAAAACAATTAAAAAAAAACCTAACACAATAAAAGTACTTACCTCGTACCTCGTATCCCACACGTCTTGAAATACGTACCCAACATGAGTCTTGACTTGGACGTTGTTAGTCAGATTATGTATGTGCGTGAGGGTGAGGTCGAGCCAGGAGACGAGGCCAAGGTTGCAAGGTACGAAAGGAAACTGTTTGATTGGAAACGAGATGTTGTAGTCGACCATGCTGACAATCAGCCGACGGCAGAGGATATGTCCCATGAGATGATTCAACTCCAGAACAACCTCAACGGATACTGGTGTGAAGGAGATAAGTGTGGGTGTAAAAGAACTCACTGGGTGATCAATGAAAGTAAGACCAACTGCTGGGACTGCATGCACGATCCTTGCGCATGCAACCCTCCGTTGATATGGGATTTGGAGGAGAAAGCGTACTACAGGTTCTTTCTATCCTGCGATGGTAGAACAAAGAGGAATATCTGGATGTCAAAGCCAAACGGCACCTTGGCAATGATCGATTACAGAAGAGGTGAAAGGAAGAGGAAGGAGAGAATGGAAAATAAGAGAGAGGAGGAATCTTGCACTGAAAACCAAGAGTTAGCGCAAATGAATGGATACTGTTGTCACCAACATGCGAAAGTAGCGAAGAAAGAACGCGAACTTAGCAAGACAGAAATAAAGAAGCGGAAGGGTCAAGTAAACAGGGTGGTAGATGGACCAGATCACTGCATCCACTGCGACGAAGATCCTTGTGTTTTCATCCAGGTTGAATCGCGTTTATGTGAAAACGACGAAATATACTTTGACGAGGAGCAGTATGCGAAAGATCCAGTGTCCTGCAACAGCGGTAGACGTAAACGTGCGTACCAGTACGCAGCGTTTGTACTGTGGGAGGGCATAAACTATAGGAAGCCTCACTATAAATGCGTTGAGGACGGAATTCGGGCTCTCTTTCCTCCCTTTGATGGAAAAATCATGGGCTACAAATTAAGTTGAACTAGTACTAGTTAGTGAGCAATTCCTTGAGCGACAAGCAAGACTGTCAACAGCGACCACTAAAAAATTAAATTAGTTACAATACAATACCGTGTATGGTTTGCGTATAAAGTAGGGCGCGCAATTATTCCAAAGGAATTCTCTCTAACGCCAATTGAATGAGTAAAAGGAAGACCGTAGGGACGAGGTGCGAAAATTCCTTATTCCGTGTATTTGGCCACCAGTTTTGAATATTTGGGCAGGGCTCCGCCCGAATACCGCCAGTGCCTTAAGGTGCTCCCTCAAAACAATTCTGGACTTATTTTTCAGATCGCTAAATTCTTCTCCCAGATGACGGAATAAGGCACTCTCTGATTTTCCTTTCACTTCCACACAATTTTTTCCTAGCACTACCCCGACGTCGAATTCCCTTTCAGATATTGCGCACCCAGTCTTATATGATTACCGTCCACGAGAGAAAAGATAAACTAATTAATTTTTTTAGTTATATTTCATCGCAATAAACCTGTCGTTATTCTTCTTCTTTGTAACCCATGGTTTTGCCGTCGAGGGGAGGGAAAAGAGAACGAACACCATTTTTGACACACCTGTACTGTCATTTGCAGTAGTTCACACCCTCCCACAGTATGAAGGCTGCGTACTGGAAAGCACGCTTTCTCCTACTACTGTTGTAAGTAATCGGTGCCTTCTCATAATCTCCAACGTCGTAGTAAATCTCATCGTTTTCGCACAGTCTCATCTCAATTTGCGTGAAGACGCAAGGATCTTCGTCACAATGAATGCACTGCTCTTCTTCATTAATGAATTCGTTTTTCTTCTCCGCCTGTCTACTAACCTGCTTCTTGTTCCTCTCATGTTCTTTCTTAGCCACCTTGGCATGTTGGTGGCAGCAGTAACCGTGGTTCTGGGCATACTCTTGATCTTGCCCACAATTTTCCTCTTCTTTCTCCTTTTCCCGCCTATCCTTCCTCTTCTTCTCTCCGCGCTTGTAATTGATTGTTGCCAAGTGGCTGGTTGGTCGCGTCAACCAAATGTTTGTTTTTGTTTTGCCATCGCAGGAAAGAAAGAAACGGAAGTACGCCTTCTCTGCTTGATCCCACTCCAACGGAGGGTTACATGCACAAGGATCATGCATGCATTCCCAACAGTTGCTCTCACTTTCGTGAATAACCCAGTGCGTCCTCTTACAAGTGCACTTGTCTCCCTCACACCAGTACCCGTCAAAGTTCTTCTCGACTTGGTGCAGATCGAAGGATATTTTGTCCCTCGTAAAATTCTTCGAATCTCCGATGACATCGCGTTTCCAATCTGACATTTTTCTTTCGAGTCTTTCAACCTTTGCTTCGTCGCCCGGGTTTACCTCACCGTTTCGAATGTACATTACTTGGCTGACCAGGTCCAGTTCGAGACTCGATTGCTTGCTGGTTTCCATTGGATCCGGTTGGTTGCCGTCTGCTGTATGCATTACATTGTGTCGTCGTTACTCAGCCTCATCCTTCCTTCCATGCTTCTCCAAGGATATCTTCTCCACCAATCAGGTTTCTACAATACTACAAATCTAATGGCAGGCAAGGGAGAAAATATTCGCGCCATCCAATTTGTATTTTTACTAACCTGATGTTCGTGTGGGATGCCACGATGCTGGTACAGACAACACTTGAAGCATCGGACCACCACACAACAACCATACCACGATGACTCATTCAGCCACGCACACCCGTCACAGTAGGACCACGCACGGAGGACACAGGAAGCAACGCACCACCACACAACCACCACACGCAGGGTTTGACAACCTGTTGGACAAAGAACCAAGCCAGAAGATTGGCGGCGACGATACACAACCTATACGTAAGTTACTTCGGTTACGTTTGTACTCAACAATAATTATTCAATCGTTTACAGCATCTTTGCTAAAATAGCAATCCTACCCAAAGAAGTCCCTTCTTTGGACATGATCGCTTTTTTAGCAAAGTTACTATCAACTCATTCAGGAAACTGGTTACTTCCGTCACCCCGAACGCCTCTCTTCGTCAGTTGGCCATCAACTGCTCCACTCCCTCTGATACGTGCAAGGGAGTGGGTTTTGTTACTCCGGTTCGATCTCCGGACGACGAACCAGATCCGAAACGCACGCGCTTGTCTGCTCACCCCTCACCCACGCTTCCTCGCGCTCTAATCGACCTCCAGCAATCCATGTTGGATGTTGCCGAAAATGGTGAAGACGAATTCGTTTACGAAGACGGTAAAAGGTATTGTATTGATGACGAACCGGATGAAGAACTAGAACTCGACTCGGAAAATGGCGAGGAGGACAACAAAGAGGTAGATTCCGAGGAGACTCAATCCGGGAATGAAGTACTAGCGACTGAGTTGAACACTAGACCTACTGTTACTAATCCAGGTTTCAACTATCTTAAGACCGTCAAAGATTTTAACTTTTTTCTTAGGAACTACTTCAGTTGCAAACAGTGTGGAGCACGAATCACGGAAACGAATTTGGTTTCTGTTCGATTTGGCTGTGCTTGTAACGTTTTCTGGAAGTGTTCCAACATGGACTGTGGCCTCCACGCAGAAATACTAGCCAAAAAGGCTACTACGGAAGTGCCGGGCGAATTCCGGAAGACCTAGCCCGACCTTCCATCGGC
>OOGU01000291.1_pt1 | contig 11507 bp, 8 predicted proteins | sample 1670261 | NCBI WGS metagenome assembly OOGU01 (sample SAMEA98137168, study PRJEB22522) | marine metagenome | biome: marine biome; feature: marine water body; material: sea ice | place: Arctic Ocean | collected 04-Sep-2015 | depth 1.3 m
AGAAGAAAGAAGAAGAAGAAAAAGAAGAAGAAAAAGAAAAAAAAAAAAAGAAAGAGAGAGAGAGAGAAAAAAAGAAAGAGAGAAAAAAAAAAAAAAAAAGAGAAAAAGAAAAAAAGAAAGAGAGAAAAAAAAAAAAGAACGGAAGAAGAAAAGAAGGGAAGGAGATAGAGAAAAACAAAAAAGAAGAAATAGAGGCGGAAAAGGGGACGCAGGAGGAGTTACGGAAAAAGATGGAGATGGAGGAAAAAGGAAAGGAGAGGGTGAGGAGGAGGGGCGCGGAGTGGGCGTGAGACAAGGGGGGGGGGGAGTGAGGCGGCGGGGAGGAGGCCGCGTAAGGAGAGGGCGGTGGCCGGGGGGGCCCCGGCGCGGGGGGGCGCGAAGGCGCCTATAGAGCGGCCGGCTGGGAGAAGATGCCCAGCTTCGTGAATATCGGCGCCTATGTCGGCAAGGGCACGATGGTCGATACCTGGGCCAGCATCGGCAGCTGCGCGCAGATCGGTGAGAACTGCCATATTTCCGCAGGCGCCGGCATTGGCGGCGTGCTCGAACCGCTGCAGGCCGCTCCCGTGATCATCGAAGACGGCTGCTTTCTCGGCGCTCGATCCGAAGTCGTCGAAGGCGTCATCGTCGAGCGCGGCGCGGTGCTGGCGATGGGTGTGTTCATCAGCCAGTCCACGCCGATCTACGATCGCGAGGCCGACACCATCAGCTTCGGCCGCGTTCCGGCCGGCGCCGTCGTGGTTCCCGGCTCGCTGCCCAAGGACGGCGGGCGCTACAGCCTGAACTGCGCGGTCCTCGTCAAACGCGTCGATGAGCGAACCCGCAGCAAGGTCGGCATCAACGCGCTACTGCGTGAGGCCGCTACGGAATGAGCCTGGTGGCGACCCCTGCGCAAGCGACGACCACAGCTGAACTGGAACTGCTGACGCAGTTGATCGGGCGCCCGTCGGTCACACCAGCCGATGCCGGCTGCCAGGATCTGATCGCCGAGCGCCTGCTCGCCATCGGGTTCCAGATTGAGCGCCTCCCTTTCGGCGAGGTCTCGAATCTGTGGGCCACGCGCGGCGGGGCTGGCCCCACGCTTTGCTTTGCCGGCCACACCGATGTGGTGCCGACCGGCCCCGAGTATCAGTGGACCACGCGACCGTTCGAGCCGGCCGAACGCGACGGGCATATGTACGGCCGCGGCGCGGCAGATATGAAATCCGGGCTCGCAGCCATGGTCGTCGCCCTGGAACAGTTTGTCGCCGCACAGCCGGATCACGATGGCCGGCTGGCCATGCTGTTGACCAGCGATGAGGAGGGGCCTGCGAAGGATGGCATTCGTCGCGTGGTGGAAGCGTTCCAGCAGCGGGGCGAGTCCGTCGACTTCTGCGTGATTGGCGAATGCTCCAGCGTGGATCAGTTTGGCGACCGGGTGATGGTCGGCCGCCGAGGATCGATTGGCGCGACACTGACGGTGTTAGGGCGACAGGGCCATGTGGCCTATCCGCACCTGGCGGACAATCCAATCCATCCAGCGCTCGCAGCCATGCGCGAACTGGCCTACCTGGAATGGGACGGCGGCAATACGGACTTCCCCCCCACCTCGTTCCAGATCACCAATGTCCGGTCCGGAACCGGTGCGACCAACGTGATCCCCGGCACCGCCGAATTCGATTTCAATCTGCGCTATTCCACCGAGCTGAGCGCCGGCGCCATCCGCAAGCGCGTGGTCGACATTCTTGACGCCCACCGGCTGAACTATCGGCTGGACTGGTGGCTGTCCGGCGAGCCATTTCTGACCCGACCGGGCCCGCTGCGGGCCGCGGCCGCCGACGCCATCCGCAACGTCACCGGCCTGACCCCCACGGAATCCACGGCCGGCGGCACCTCCGATGGCCGCTTCATCGCCAAGCTCGGCACGGAGATCGTCGAGATCGGTCCGGTGAATGCAACCATCCACCAGATCGACGAATGCGTTCGCATTGACGACTTGCCCCGGTTAACGGCGGTCTATCGTCGAATCATGGAGCAGCTGCTGGCCCAAGCATGAGCGATCAGGTCTTCGCGGCAATACCCCAGACATCCGCGTACCAGCCGCCAGGCTGGTTGCGAAACCCGCATTTTCAAAGTGTTCTGGCCTCCTCCGCCTGGCGACGGCGACTCATCGCGTCACGCCGACCCGGCATGCAGGCCACCAGCCGTCGACTGACGCTGAACTGTGGCGACGGCGTGCGGCTGTATGCACACGCCAGCCCCCGACCCGGCGCCTCGGCAGGCCGCGGGCTGGTGATTCTGATTCACGGCTGGGAAGGTTGCCACGACTCCGTCTACCTGTTCTCAATGGCATCCCGTCTATGGGATGCCGGCTACAGCATCGTCCGCCTAAACCTGCGTGATCACGGCTACTCGCACCACCTGAACGAGGAGCCCTTCGTTTCGACGCGGCTCACCGATTCGGTGGGTGCATTGCGGGCAATCGCCCAACGCCTGCCCGGTGGCGAAAACCCCTTCCTGATGGGGTTTTCCATGGGCGGCAACGTGGCACTACGTACCGCCATGGCCGCCGTGGACGACGGCTTGAAACTGCGCGGCCTTCTGGCCGTGAGCCCGGCCATCAATCCGCTGGCCACGACCCGCGCCATCGACGAAGGGATTCTGCTCTACCGCACGTATTTCAAGCGCAAATGGGTGCGCTCACTACGCGCCAAGGAAGCGGCGTTTCCCGGCGTGCACGATCTCACCGACATGCGAGAAGCGCCGACACTGGAGCAGGCCACCGAACGCTTTGCGCCGCGCTTCACGCCATATCAGAACTACCGGGATTACCTATCCGCCTACACCCTCACCGGAGACGCGCTGGCAGCGCTGCGCGTACCCACGCATATCCTGACGGCCGAAGATGATCCGGTGATACCGATCGAGGATTTCGAGGGGCTGCGATTACCGTCCGATGTCCGTCTGGAGGTCACCGAATTCGGCGGGCATTGCGGGTTTATCAAGTCGCGAGCGTTGGATTGCTACACCGACGATGTCGGCCTGCGATTCCTGAACGAGCTCGACTAGGGAAACACTGATCACGCCGCCAAGCCCGCCCCGGTTCCCCTGCACGACCGCGCGCCGCTGGCGGGCATCCGTGGTCAGCCGGTGGCCGATAGCATGCTGTGTCGGCCCGCCGCCTGCCGCTGTGTGAGCGCCCCCTCTTCAGAGGCAAGAAACGCGTCCAGCCGCGGCATGGCGTAGTCGTAGGACGATTGGATGATCTCGTCCATGCGGTCCCAATCAAACATGCCGATGCCGGATACGGGCATGTGGATGTAGCACTCTGCGTCGGTCTCGCGTCGCGCGATGGTTTCGGAACTCACGACGGTGGCCGCGCGATGCAGCAGCCGGACAATGCCCGGGAACCGCTCCACCCCGCGCTGCCACCGGAGGGGCTCGGGGATTTCCTCCGCCTCCTGACCGATCACGAACTGCTCCCGGTTGCTCACGTCGCAGGACATCACCGGGCCGCGGCCCAGCTCCCGCATCTTGTCCACCGGCAGGCTGTTGAGCACCCCGCCGTCGCAGAGCAGCTCGCCCTTCCAGACCACCGGTGGCACGATGCCGGGCACCGCCATGCTCGCCGCCAACCAGTGGCGTAGCGTGCCACGCCGATGCATCACCGATTCACCCTGCGACAGATTCGTACTGACGCAAAAATACGGTATGTGCAGGTCTTCGACCCGCTTGTCGCCGAACACCTCATCGAGACGGCGCAGGAACTTGCGGCCGCCGATTAGCCCGACGCGGGGCACCACGTAATCGTTGAGGTAATTGTTGTCGACAAAGGTCTCGCGGAGATTGACGGTCGCGGCCTCGCTGTCCATGCCGATCGCCATCAGCGCGGCAATGTAGGCGCCCATGCTGGCGCCGCCCAGCACATCGAACTCGATGCCTTGCGCCTCCAGGGCTTTCCAAAGCCCCAGGTGGGCGAACCCGCGGGCTCCACCGCCACCGAGCACCAGCCCCAGTCCGCGGCCGGTCACCAGTCGCACCAGACGCTCGAAGGATTCCGCTCGGTCCAGCGTCGCGTGCAACACCGAATCCGTCGCGCAGAGATCAGCCCAGGCGCGCGGATCTGCCCGGTTTTTCTCCGCCTCGTAGTGGACGATGCAAAGCTCGGCGCTGGCGCGGCCACGAATCTTCTGGAACGCCTGAATTTCCGGGGTCATCCGGGCTGAGGCCGCACCATCCACGACGATCAGCACCCGGTCCGCCTGACGAATGCAACGACGCGACCAGTGCGAGTCATCACCGCTGGTGGCATAGATCAGATAGCGGTATTGAGTTTCTAGCTCGCTCAGCCATGCCGCGACCTGCTCCGAGCGGTCGGCGTCGTCCAGAGGACTGTGCGCCGCCCCCTCGCCCAGGGCGCGGTCGACACGCTCAGCGCTCAAGCGCAACGTCGCTCCCTGCTCGGCCATGGCCTTGGCCATGGCATTGGCGACGGTTGTGAGGTCCATGCCTGGATGTCCCGGCACGAGCGCAATCGTCGCCAGCGACTGGGCGCTCGGCACCTCGCCCCCGGCGTTAATCGTGCGCACCAGACGGCCAACCAGAAAACGAATGATCTCGATGGCTTCGTGAGGGTGCTTGACGGCGATCTGTTCGAAGGCCGGCTTCGAGATCGTCACGACCACGCTCTCGCGCAGTACTTCAACACGTGTCAGGCGCTGCTCGCCCGTCATCATCGACACGCCACCAACCACCTCGCCGCGGGCCAGCTCGCGCAACAGATGAAAGCCGTCTGCCTCCGGCCGAAGCAGTAACAGGCGGCCCGTTCCGATGACATGAAAGGATTCAGCGTGATCGCCGGCATCGAACAGCACGTGGCCGGGACGCAGCAAACGCTTTTCCGCTGCCTCGGCCAGCAGATTCAATGACTTGCTGTTCAGTCCGGAAAAAGCCGGGCTACTCGCCAGTATGCTCTGAGCATCCATCTGCGCTGGTCTCCTCCGTCGACACAACTAACCGCATGAGCGCGGCGCAAGCATTGCACAGGCGAATGCGGCTGGCGACGGCCGCCGCGGCCGGTCTGCTCAGGTTCTGTCGCGGGCGATCCGGCGCGTAACGCGATTGAGCAGCCGCGGAGAAAGCCGCTTGAGATGAACGCCGAGTATTTCCTTGCCGCCAACGAGTATCTCGTGCTCGCCTCGCTCGATTGCTCGGAGCGTTCTGGTCGCGACGGCCTCCGGCGCGATCCCGGACGCCAGTTCGGAATCCATAGCGCCATGCGCCTTGCCATCGCCCTGCAACGCAGCGAACGACAGCGGCGTGTTCACGAACCCTGGGCACACGACCAGAACTCCCACGCCCTGATCCTGCACCTCGGCTCGTAAGGCATCGCAGTATCCAACCACCGCATGCTTGGCGGCGCAGTAACCCGTGCGCAGGGGCACGCCAACCTTGCCGGCGACGCTGGCCACAGCAACGATCTGCCCCGCCCCGCGCGACAACATGCCCGGCAAGACCGCCGAGGTCAGCGCAATTGTTCCGAACAGGTTGACTTCCAACAGGCGGCGATAGACCGCCATGTCGGTCTGCACCGCCGTTGACCGCTGCGTGATGCCGGCATTGTTGATCAGCACATCAACACCGCCATGGCGTTGCTGAACGGCGTCGACTGCCGCCTGGATCGATTCAGGATCGGCGACATCCAGTAACTGAATATCGGCCCGGTCACCGCATTGCGCCGCGACCTGCTCCAACTCGGTTTGACGCCGGGCACTCAGAACGACCTGAGCGCCCGCCTTCGAGCAGGCGACGGCCAGGGCGGCCCCGATGCCGGATGAGGCGCCGGTGATCCAGACACGCTGGCCGTCGATGTCCATCGGAGAGCCCTCTTAGGCTGCCTGTTCCATCGACTGGGTGTATTCACCCTTGGCGGCCGCCGAGTTGCACTTGGCGCGATGAAAGAATGCCCGCTGGCCAGCGGCGACGTTTTCGTTCTTGCCGCTCCAGGCCGCGAGCGCCGGTGCCTGCAGTGCCCGACCGTAGGAGAACGACAAGGCCCACGGCAGCGGACCCAGCTTGTTCATGGCATCCAGGTGAGCCGTCGCCAATGCGTCCGACTGCCCGCCCGACAGGAACACGATGCCCGGCACCGCGCTCGGCACATAACGCTTGAGCGTGCGAACCGTAGCCTCCGCCACGGCCTGCACATCAGCCTGGGTCGCACACTTCTTGCCAGAGATCACCATATTCGGCTTCAGCAGCATGCCTTCGAGCAACACGCCCTGGCGGTCCAGTTCAGCAAAGACGGCTTGCAGCGTCCGGGACGTCACGTCCTCACAGACTTCAAGGCTGTTGTCGGCGTCCATCAGGACTTCCGGCTCGACGATCGGAACGATGTCCTGCTCCTGGCAAAGCGCGGCGTAGCGCGCCAGCGCGTGGGCGTTGGCCTGGATGCAATAGTCAGTGGGAATGCCGTCGCCAATGGTGATTACGGCGCGCCACTTGGCAAAACGTGCACCGGCATTGCGATACTCGATCAGGCGTTCGCGCAGGCCGTCCAGACCTTCGGTCACAGTCTCGCCTTCGGCACCGGCCAGCGGCTTGGCGCCCTTGTCGACCTTGATGCCGGGAATGACGCCCTTGTCACCCAGCAACTTCGAGAACGGCGTGCCGTCCGACGATTTCTGGAACAGCGTTTCTTCGAACAGGATCACGCCGCTGATGAAGTCTTCCATGCCTGCCGTGGTGAAGAGCATGTCGCGGTAAGCGCGGCGCGTTTCCTCAACGGATTCGACATTGATCGAATCGAACCGCTTCTTGATCGTGCCGGTGCTTTCGTCGGCGGCCAGTACGCCCTTGCCAGGCGCAACCATCGCCTGCGCGGTCTTGATCAACGTGTCTGCATTCATGAGAAATCGTCCCTAGTTCGATGTGGTGGGGAAGTTCGGGACCTGCGGGAAGACGCCGACCGGCGGCTTCCAGCAATTCCCGAGGGATAGCACTTTGAGCAACTGAGCCATCGTCGGTCGTTCTATCAATGGCGGAGAGGGTGGGATTCGAACCCACGAAGGGGATAAACCCTTGCCGGTTTTCAAGACCGGTGCATTCAACCGCTCTGCCACCTCTCCTGCGTCAAGATGAATCTTCTTTTGCCCGACGGCACAACGCGCAGGCTGCAGCCGACACGACTGCGGCCACTCCATGGCGGCCGCGTTGCGCGGGGCGGCGTATGCACGCTGACCCTCTCGCCATAAAAGTATAGCCAATACAGCGTTTGCTTGTCCTCTTCGGGTCCAACGGCACCGATCAGCGGCATGCATCACCGCAACGAGAACCACGAAAATACAAAAAACATGTTCGCGGCATATTCGGCACTTTAAGAGGGACATCGACTCAGTTTGTCGACACATTAAGCGCTGTTTCCAAATCCTAAACAGCGAATCTCCTTCAAGCTGTCAATGCCTTCGTTGGCCGTCCTACGGATCTGTCAGAAATTTCCCATTGTTGGAACTCTGTCCCACGCGCTTGACTAGCGTCGTACCTAAATCCATCCGTGGAACATGCCGATCGACGACGATTTCGAGACCCCGACCGACGAGACCTCGCTCATGCTGGTCCGCGAGATTTCGGGGTTTGTTCGGGCCGGCGAACTCGACCGGGCCGAAGCCGTCATCCGCGAGCGGCTGGACGAACAACCCCGTTTCGCGTTTGGTCAGCTATTGCTCGGCATCATCTTCGCCCACGGCAAACGTTTCGATGAAGCGCTCGAAGCCTGCGAGGCAGCACTCGCGATCAATCCGAGGCTGGCGCCCGCACGGCTTCAGATCGGCCGCATCCACTACGACCAGGATGACCACGCCAAGGCCCGCGAACATGTCGACGCGGCACTGGCGATGGACCCCAATCTGGCCGGTGGTCAGCTGATGCTGGGCCTGCTGGCGATCGAAGCCAACGACCTGGATGCGGCAGAAACAGCCCTTAAGGACACCCTGGACATCCGTCCGCGACACATCGCCGCACGACTCATCCTGGCTGACCTCTATCTCGACGACGGCCGGATTCGCAAGGCAATCCGCCTGCTCAAGGCCGTGGTCAAGGATCGCCCCGAGTCCCTGATCGCCCGCCAGCGCCTGGGCCGGACGCTGGCCGCGGCGGGGAAACTCAAAGACGCGGTCAAGGTGTTCGAGGCCGCCGCCGACCATGCGCCCCGGCCTGCTCGCTTCCATGTACTGGCCGGTGATGTCTACCGTTTGCTCGACCGTCCCACCGAGGCCGAAACCGCGTATGAAAAAGCGCTCTCGCTGCAGCCCCGATTCGAACGGGCGCGTTATGGCTTATCGGACACACTGATCGATCAGGCGCGATACCAGGACGCACTGGCAGCGCTCGATGACGTGCTACAGCGGCGGATCCGCAACCACGCCGTGCACCAACGTCACGGTTTGATCCTGTTCGGCATGGGCCGGAACCGCGATGCCCTGAACGCGTTCCAGGCCGCGCTGCGCTTTGACGACTCCCTGATTCGACGTGATCCCGGACTGGCGGCCTTGCTTGATCGCGGAGATGACGCCGCCCTGCGCGAAACCGCCTCGCGGGTTCGCGCCTTGTTAAAGCCGCTGTTCAGCTTGCCGGATCGGGAAACCCGCATTCGGCAACGCGATTTCGCCATGCACTTCCGCCAGATGATGCCGCGTGCGCATCCGCTGGCCGCCAACGAATCCTCTGTTCAGGAATCCGCGTGATGCCCGCCTTCCAACAATGGCCGCCGGCATCAGCGTTCTCACTTCTCCGTTTCCAGCCCGCCGCCCTCAATCGGGCCTGAGGTCGTAACCATGACTCAAACCACATTCGACATTCTCTGCCTGAGCCCCGCCGGGTTTGATCATCCTGCGATCGCGGTTTCCGCCGCGCGCGCCGGGGGTATTGGCCTGATTGACGCCGAATTCTGCCGCGACGCGAGCGCCATTCGGAGCGACTTGAACCGGGCATTGGACGCGACCGATGGCTCGCTGGGCCTGAGAATCCTGCCGGAACAGGCTGATCTGGCGGCCGAGTTGCTAGCAGCCGCCCGCCCTCGCGCGCTCTCGGTCGTTCTGATTCATGGCGACGTGCAGCAGACCTGCCAGACGCTGGTGCAAATGCGCAGCGCCGGGGCCGAACGGGTCTGGATTGAGATCAACGCCGCGGAACAGCTGGAGAGCTGCACCAGCGAACCGGATGGTTACGTGCTCAAGGGGCATGAGGCGCCGGGCTTCGTCGGCGACGATACGGCTTACATCCTGCTGCAAAAAGCGCGCAAGCAGACCAAGCGCCCCCTGTACATTCGTGGCGGCGTCGGACTGAACACGGCGGCCGCCTGTCGCCTGGCGGGCGCGGCCGGCGTCGTGCTTGACGATCAGTGCCTGCTGCTGCGTGAGTCACCGCTGAGCAGAGATCGGCGTGACACGCTGGTACGCCTGAACGGCGGCGAAACTCGGCTGCTGGGAGAGCACCTCACGGTCACCGCCCGCGTATTTGGTGGTCCCCGCCATACCCTCTGGACCGATGCCGAGTCGCTGGAACAGGCCGCTGAAACCGACCCCGCGGCCGCGCAGGGCTGGCCCGCGAAGGCTCGCGCGCTGATCGGCTGGGACGAAACCGACCAGCTTGCGCCGATCGGTCAGGGCATCGGTGTCGCCAACGGCCTGACCCAATTCAAGACCGTCGGCCGCCTGATCCAGGCCATGCGCAAGCAATCTCAGGCGAACATCGAACTGGCCGCGACCCAGGCGGCCTTGTCTCCCGAGGCACCGCTGGCCGCTTCACATGGCACCCGTTACCCGGTGGTGCAAGGCCCGATGACCCGTGTATCCGACTCCGCCGCCTTCGCCGTCAAGGTGGCCGAGGGTGGTGGCCTACCAATGCTCGCCCTCGCCTTGATGCGCGGCGAGCAGGTGCAGTCCCTGCTCGAAGAAACACGCGACTCGATTGGAGATAAACCCTGGGGAATCGGGCTATTAGGGTTCGTTCCTCAGAAACTGCGGGAAGAACAGATCAAGGCGGTTCTGGCCTGCAAGCCCACCTACGCGCTGATCGCCGGCGGCCGCCCGGATCAGGCTGCGCATTTCGAATCCGAAGGCATTCCCGCATACATCCACGCGCCGGCACCGGCCTTGCTCAAGATGTATCTCGACCAGGGCGCCCGACGCTTTGTATTCGAAGGCCGGGAATGCGGCGGGCATATCGGCCCCATCGCCAGCTTCCCGCTGTGGGAGCAGATGATTCGCGTGCTGCTGGACCAGGTGAAACCCGCCGACGCTGCGAATGTTCACGTGCTCTTCGCTGGCGGCATCAATGACTCGCTGTCCAGTGCAATGGTCGCCGCGATGGCCGCTCCGCTGGCCGAACGCGGCATGAAGGTCGGTGTGCTGATGGGTTCGGCCTATCTGTTCACCCAGGACATCGTGGAATCCGGCGCGATCGTGTCCGGCTTCCAATCCGAAGCCGTTGCCTGCAAGCGCACCGTGAGTCTGGCCACCGGCCCCGGGCATGCCAGTCGCTGCGCCGACACGGCGTTTGCGCGCGAGTTCTTCGATACGCGGCGCAGCATGATCGCCAAGGGCGCGCCCGCCAGCGAAATATCGGAAATCCTGGAAGACCTGAACCTCGGTCGCTTACGCATCGCCAGCAAGGGCGTGAACCGCGATGGCTCCGGCCAGATTGTCCGGATCGAGGATGCGGACCAACATCGCGATGGCATGTACATGATTGGTCAGGTCGCTACCTTGGCCGACAGCGTGCAGACCATCGAGGCGTTGCACGAGTCGGTTTCGACGGCCGCGACCGAGCGTTTGTCGGCCTGGCACCTGGAGCGCACGGAACGCAGCGCATCCGCCAAGCCCTCCGACATCGCAATTGTCGGTATCGGCACTTTGCTGCCCAAGGCCGAGCAAGCCGAGGACTTCTGGAACATCGTCCTCAACAAACGGAAAGTCACCGATGTCGTGCCCAAGACCCGCTGGGATTGGGAGATGTACTACGACCCGGACAAGACCGCTCGCGACAAGGTCTATTCGAAGTGGGGCGGCTTTCTCGACGAGATCGTCTTCGATCCCCTGACTTTCGGCATTCCGCCCAAGTCGATGAAGTCCATCGACCCGATGCAGCTGCTCTGCCTGGAAGCGACCCATCGCGCGTTGACCGACGCCGGCTACGCGGATGGCGACTTCGATCGCGAGAACACCAGCATCATGCTGGGCGCCGGCGGCGGCGTGGGCGATCTCGGCATGCAATACGGCGTTCGCTCCGAAATCCCCCGTTTCGTGGATGCGCCCTCCGACGACGTCTGGGACCGCCTGCCTGAGTGGACGCAGGCATCCTTCGCTGGCGCGTTGCAGACCGTCGCCGCCGGTCGCGTCGCCCATCGCCCGGCCTTTGACGTCCCCCCCTCCGCCGCGGACTCGCCCCGCGCCGCGCCCCCCCAGCCCGCCGCTCTGCCGTCCGTCGACCCCGCGCCGGCACGCCCACCTCGCGCATCACCGCGCGCACGC
>OOGU01000296.1_pt1 | contig 11331 bp, 1 predicted proteins | sample 1670261 | NCBI WGS metagenome assembly OOGU01 (sample SAMEA98137168, study PRJEB22522) | marine metagenome | biome: marine biome; feature: marine water body; material: sea ice | place: Arctic Ocean | collected 04-Sep-2015 | depth 1.3 m
GCCCCCAAACGGGCCGTTCCGGGCCAACTCGGACATGGACTCGACATCATGTCCATGGCCATTGAGGAGGCCGTCGCGTTGGGTGCCGGCATCCATGCCGAGCACCTCGGGCAACGCGGTCACCAGGGTGTTGTACCGGACATCGCGTGGCGCTTGGGATTGCAACGTCCTGGGTGAGGTACTGTTGCAGAGCCCGGGGGGGATCCCCTTGCCTTGTGGGTTCGTGTTCGTGGTCGTGGTCGCGCGCGTACTCCATCGCGTTGCCAACAGCCCCGCCATCGCGCGGTGTAGTCGAGCTGGCGCGGAGCGGCGAGGAGAAGCGGAAGTGGAGCCTAAAGGGCTGCGAATAGGACCAGGATTATGTAATATGTCGTGTCTATATGCCGCGTTTATATCGGCGGCTAGTGAGGAAGGGTAATTCTCACTTATCTTCGTGTTACGACCCTGTATGCGTACGTGCGGTTCCGTGTGTGTACACACCTTAGTAACGGTGTCACGTACTATGGCCGATGTTGTTATGAGGCGCCATGACTTAAGCATTAGCTGTCCCTCCTGGGTGCCGTGCTTGGCAGTAAGGCCGTACATGCACCCGTCGAAGTTGCATGTATGCATGCTGTGTTCTGCGATAAAGGACGTCAATAGGGGCTCCGTCCAATAAGAGCAGTGTCGAGGGAGCTCGAGGCCGAGGTGGCCGCCGAGCTGGCGAACGAGTCGAACGATCGGCGTAGCTGCCGCGAAGTGGTGGCTAAACTCCCACCTAGCATCGTTGATGCGGTGAAGGGTCGCCAAGTTACCGTTGCGACGTGCCTTCCATTCGTTGATGTGCTGCATCTGGGAGCCACCGGTGCACCGGAAACTCATCCAGACGACGATGTGTTTATCGAAGCCATACTCCGAGACACAAAACTTTAACATATCTATCGTTCGTGCGTTTGTAATGTCGTGTCGTGCGGTGATGCGTACGCCAAGGCAGGCCGGAGTCGTGTGCTCCAACTTACATAGTTCGGACGTTTCGCCGCAACATAGCTCTACGAGCAGCATCCTATAGAAGGTCGGCACCAACTTGATGGGGCACGGGCCAGGATGCCTCACAACGTCGCTCCACTCGCTTGGCACTCTACCGTTCGGGCTAAAGCCGATGGATCGCAAGAGTCGGCTATCCTCTGGTAGGGTACGCGTGGAGTAGTGATCGTTATGGAGTTCGATTATGTATCTCTTACCCCACGCGGGGTTCGAGGAGTACGGGCGGTCGTTCGCGACCACCGTGTCGGTCGTACTCGAATCGATCTGTAGCGTTCCGTCGTTTGAGTATACACACCCGTCGGTGTAGCAACCCATCGTGAGGAGTGCGGCTAAGCCTCGTGACTGCCATTTGCTCTCTCCTTCCGTGTGTTCTCGGGCGTCAATCGAGATTGTACTCCAGTGGTAGCCCTTAAGCTGTCTTCCCACGTGGTAGTTGAGAAGCATAGCTAGGTTGAGGTGTCTAATTGTCAGTACCCCTAGCTTTGGTGCTCCTTTCTCGAGGGTTAAGCCGACGTCGGTCGTGTCGTCTTTTGGCCAGTTGTACCCCTCGAGCAACTTTAGTACTTCTAAGCTGGACGCTGCGTCTATCGTAAGTAGGGTGTCACCATGTTTGGCCTTAGCGCCGCTACCCCCACGATGGAGTAGGACACTAGGGGCAAGCGGTGGCAAACCGTCGAAGTCGACTAAGTCAACCTCCTTGACCAGACGCACCGAGGAGCAGCTTGGGCTGTCCAATGTTTGCGTCGGTAAGCTTAGGGGGCCAGCGGCTCCCAGTGGCACGGCACCTGCGCGGTACAGCTTAGGCTGTCCAACTACAGGCCCGCGCTGCGTTTTCTCGTTTAGTTCTTGTACCGTTTGCGTGTTATCGTTCGTTTGGTTCGCGTTCCGCCCTCTCAACGTGTAAGGGAAAATCGTCGAACCGGTAGGCGAGACTGTCTCAAGCGCCGTCTCCGCGTCGTTTGTGATACCCCCCCGCCGTTGCACGGAGGGGGCGGCTACATACGCGAATAAGTCGTGGGGTGTACTTTTCGTTCCGTTCAAGTCCGTGAAGTAGGAGACTATCTCTTCCTGCTCCTTTTCGTAATTGTGTAGAGTGAAGCTCGTTAAAAGTTGCGCTAACTTGTGCCTGTCTACTACGTTGACCAATAGGCACACGGCGTACCACTTAGCGGGTTCCGTGAAGGCCTTTGTGTATATGTCTGCACACTGCCTGTGGGTCATTTCGTAGACCAGGTCGATGCCCGGTTGTGCGAAGCACTCGTGCATAAAGGCAACACTCACACGATGTGTGCGTCCAATGTGTCTCATTGTTGGGTTTCTACCTGTCTTACAGACGCGTATCATGGCCTGGTTGTCCTCATGGAAGCTTAACCCGGCGGCCCTCTCGAGAAGGCAGTCCCAGAGTTGTTGAGCAGGTAGCCCTGCCGATCGCAAAGCGAAATCGGCCGCAACTATTTCGGCCTCCGGTGTCGAGTGTGACACACAAGTTTGCCGTTTGGAGGCGCCAGCTATCGGAAAGCATGTAGCTGGTCCGCGGATTGCTAAGTGCAAACCGGATGTACTTCTCTGCGAGTCTGGGCAACCCGCGAAGTCAGCATCCGCGAACAGATGAGGTCTAAGCTGTTCTGGCTTATCGCCCACGAAGCCGATCATCCTATAATGGAGTGAAGTGTGTACGTAACACATGATGCGGTGTAATCGATTGTCGCAATCAGGCGTCCACTTCGTAATGGATCCGGCTAAGTGGTTTATTGCCCGGAGCAGGTCGAATCTTGCGAGACGAGCTCCGTACAGCAACTTCATCAACACCTTCGCTGCGTAGGGTTGTAGCACACCGTTCCCCCCTGGAGTCTGGCCTACAGCTTCTTGGGAAGCCATGGGCTGTTTCTTCGCCGCCTTCGGTGGTACGTTCAGGTCGGCGGGGAAAGAGTCCTTACACCATGGGCAATGGATCACTGATCCCCCCGTAGAGTGCGGGTTACCCGATGGTCCTTGGTTCTTAGTGTCCGGTGGAAAGGGTGTGTGTGCGGGTTTGATCTTAAAATTCGCTGGGGCAAGACTCGTATAGAGATCGACACACGACTTCAGGAACTCCTCCATATCATACGTGATCATGTTAACCTGTGATCCGTCGGGGAGGGTCTCTGTCGATTGTATGTGCTTGCACCCCAGGTAAAGACCAAGAGGTTCGGGCTTCTCTAGTTGTATGCCCTTGCTAATCAAGTCCCAACCGACTTGTAGCTTCGCTTTCGGACCTGAAAGCTTGAAATCGTCGACGTAGACGACCAAGAAAAGTTTGTGTTCGGGGTGCCAGAAGGTACTATGCCAGTCAGGAATTCGCTCAAAGCCCACACTAGCTAAGTGTGCTTCGCAATGTGCTTCCCAGTGCCCCCCTGAATCAGGGTGTCCATACAAGGCCAGGTTTAACGGACAAACCGGCCGGATCATACCCTTGCGTACCCACTCCTCGGGCCACTCCTCTCGCGGAAGTTCGACCCAGGTAGCAGTGCCCTTAAGCAGTGCCTGTATGTACGCCTGCTCGGCATCAGCCTGCATCACGTTATGTCCCGGAAAACTCCCGTAGCAGTCGGCTGATCGAGAGCCCTCCATCGTAGCAGGACATGAGGACAATTCCTGGAACACCGCGTAGTCCCAGTTTTGGTCCTTAACGTTATTACCAAGGAAGACCACGCGTCCCTTGAACTTTCGCCGCGTATCGTCTGACTTAAGTTCGGACCCCTTCTCCACGCAGATGCAGCAAAGCCTGCCTACGTGGACTGTAGTCTCGGATGCGCGCGCTTCCCAAGCAACGTCTTTCCACTCGCGCACTAGGTCTTCGGACCAGCACCTCTTGAGGCGTAGCCTATCCCACTCCGACCTGACCGCCTTAAGGGCTGCAGGGTTGGAGTACATCTCTTTCTTATTAACAGGCCTTGCTACCGCAACGTTAAACGGCGCCTGTAACGTGGGAATGCGTTCCCTGTGCGTCTGTGGTTTTCGTTCGGCGAGCGTAGGCATAGCGGGGACAGAAGCACCTCCCTTGGGCAGCTTAGGCTGGCCATCAGAGTACTTCGGTTCAAAGCTTGCTACGTCGAATTCGTCTTCGTCGTGACCGTCTCCAAATTCAAGGTCATCGGCGTCAGAGTTGGGTGCGTTGGTGGCGTCGCCTCCGGCGAGCGTCTCGGAAACACCTTTGCACTGCATAAGTAGGCCATAAGCTCCCATAGGACACGCGGAGACGACAGACATAGCAGGTCTGCGTGGATAAGGGTCTCCAGAGCCAGCGGCTCCTCCGCGGTTGGGGTTAATTTCTGAGCCTTCTTGTGCCTGAACATAGTCCAGCTGAGCCTTAAGACGGTTCTTGTGCGACATTGTCTTCCACCACTCGGATGGGATAAACGGGGGACGTCCGGATGTACGCTTTCGTGCGCCATATTCGTCCAAACGATATTTGTGCCCTCGCTTATCTATTTCGTACTCGTCGTCCGTGTCGGCGCCGTGGAGCCCATGCTGAACCCCAGGCCCCCCTAACGGCTGATCTGGTCCACCCCCCGGGTTCTCGGGATCATGGGCGGAACGTAGCTCAAGCGGTTCGACTAGGTCGCGAACATCTGGTGGTGTCGCTATCTCTGTTGGTGGGGTAGAGCCACCGGAAGGAGGCTCCACAACGCCATTTGGACCTTGTCGTCCTTGCAAGTGCCCAGCCACTAGGAACGAAGTACCTACATCTTCATCGTCAACCGCCTCGTCGACATTGGGTTCGAGACCGTAGGGCGTGCGTACCTCCAATGGTTCGACGTTGCTGGCGGGTCGCGTCGTGAGGCGCAGTGGTAAGCCCGACTGTACCCCTTCAAGTGTGCTATTTCGCCACGTGTAGTGAACCTTCAGCGGGAACGTGATCCCCTCATCAGGTAGGCGAACCTCTTGCACAATTTGAACGCGTATCTTCTTCATCTGTTTCGGTGAGGCATCGTACTTTAAGTCAACGCCGGCGAACTCAGGCAGTTCGGCGACTTGGTACTCATGTCTCCATCGACCCCCCGGGTGCAGGCGGTACCCCAAGATAATGCCCACACATCCGATGGGAGCAAACTTTGGTGGTCGAGCCTCGCCCTTGAGAGTAGGGGTACGCATGAAGTGCACACGCGCCCCGAAAGGGATGAAATTGTGTGGCCATTCGCCCTCCTGCGGGAAACGCAGGGCGTAAGCGGAAGGCGCACCATCAGTAGACTTGGTGTTGGTGCCAAAACAATAGTGCGGAGCGGCGTAGCACCAGAACGCAGCCGGAAGGCCGGCCTGATGTAAGAGTGTTCTAGTGCCTGCTTGGACGTCGCGCACCTGCCGCTCGGCAACGCCATTGGTCTGACTAATGCCGGGTGTGCTCTTAGCGGGGTTCCAACCCAAGTTGCGGATTGCGTAGTGGAGTTCTTTGGAACCATCACTGTAAATGCACTTGACCTTAGCGTGTGGTCCGGCAAAGTGGTTAAGGGAGCGGTACGTGTCGTCACCGCTCTTCGTAGGAACGGGGTAACACTCCTTCCACCTAGTCGCCCGGTCGTAGACCACAATAGCATCCTTATCCCCAAGGAAACTTTGCGATCGATCGCTTTCGGCAATCAAGTGGTCGGCGGTAATTTGTTCGCCGAACACAGTCGGTACATAGCCGATGTTTCGCCGCTTGCCGTGCGATTTGCGTATCATCTTGCCAACCTGGCAACTTTCACAGTAGGGGTTCTTCGGGAGATGGTCCCTAAGGTGTTGTTCCGAGGTGGCTTCGAGCTTGAGCTGCTCCCGCTTGGAAATTCGGTCTGGGATCACAAGCTCAGGCTCGTCCTCTAAATCTAAGAGGTCGCCCTGGAGGTCCTCCGCGACAGGTACATCGAGGAGTAAATCACCGGCGGGTGCTTCCAACGCATCATCTTCTTTGGAAGACAAGTCGTGGAAAGCATCACCGGGGAAGATCTCTTCGTTGGGGACCTCCGCTACCTCGTCTACGGTGCCAGGTGTGGCCTTAGCCATCTTGTTCTTCATGGCAGCCAACGCGCTACTCGTGCGCTTGGCCAAGCCGGTGCGTAGGTAGGGTATATAGTCATCAACGATAAGGGTCACTTTGACGCCGGACGGGGTAATGAAGTACGGTAGCTTCCCCGCCGGCCATCGAAATTCGTAACCGTATTCCATACAGCGCTTACCTATAGACAAGACAGCGGGAGTAGAAGTCATCACGTATGGTTCGATGTCCTCTTCTAGCTCGTCAAGGTGTAGAAGGATGTCGTCATCCGCGCTTGCTGTGCCATTGGCGGTGCTAAAAATGAGAGGGTTGTTGGATCTCTTTATCCTATCCTCCGTCTTTTTAACGTGTTTCCTCGAAACAAGGTCGTATCCGCAACCTGTGTCCATCAACCAGTATTTTACATTGGCTGTGGGGTGCTTCTTGCGGTGCGCCGCCATAGCGCTGAGCTTATCCCTAAGATGCTTGTAAATGGGAAATGCTCGTATTCGTTTGCGTCGTGCCTGCTCGTCCGTGCGGTTCTTTGGAGTGGGGGCGGTACAGCGCCCGGTGATGGCAAGAAGCTCGTCGTGGCGAGGTACGTCCCCGACGTGCCAAAATTCATTCCATCTACCCGAAAGGGCCTTCATGCACCCGTTTCGTGAGTAGGGTTCGGAGTTCCCTCTACGAAGGAATCTTTCTTCCCATTCTAACTCACTAATTTCTTCGTTAACGGAGTGCAGCATCCAGTGGAATGCTATCTTGTTATCCCAAAGCACGGGCCACCAGAACTCCTGGCCACACGTAGTAGGACGACGTGGATCAAGTAAATTACACTCGAGTGCGAGGGACTTAGCCCGAAAGAGTGCCTTAAATGCCGCTCGTTTCGGGTGCTCGCGGTCAGAGGTGCAGTAGCGTATCCCCTGAGCGCCTAACTCCTCCGCTGTATACCAAAGTGCGTGCCAAGACTCGACCCCGGACGAGGATCTTCTTAGGAAGTCCCAGTCCATTGGTTCGATGTATTCGGTCTTCGTAAAGAATCCGACCTTCGTTGTTGGCCCCCTGTCGGAGCCTATTTGTGAAATCGCGTCGTCTAAAGACTCGTCCGACGATTCACCGTTATCGGTGTCCGTAGCGAGACAAGGGAAAAATTCAGCACCCGAGAGTGACTGAGAGGGGCGTGCGCGCTTCGTGCGCATAGGTCTGACCACCAGCGCCCGAGCCTCGACTAAGTCGACCCCGGGCCTCTTGCCACCGACGGTGCCAACCACCGTCCACTCAGAAGAGTGGTTAGCACCTACCTGGCGTCACTCGTCGACGGGCCACTCTTCTTCGGCCGCCTCCGGTGCCCACCATTGGGTGTCATCGTCGGGGTACCAAGCGTCATCTTCATGCTCCCAATCGTCCTCGGCATGATCGTTGACCGCTGGTGCTGACCTGGCTCGCTTCCCTTTTCCTTTGCCTGCTTTTCCCGATCCCTTGGCGCCTTTGCCTTTGCCCTTCCCCTTGGGAGGAGGGCCGGTATGCGAGAAGATACATTTGTCTCCATAACGGCACGTACCGGTGTTGAAGAACGGGGCGCAGGGGCCTTGGCCCTGTCCCTTCGTAGTCGTCTTCGTTTTGCCGTTGCCCTTGGCATTGGTCTTGCCTTTCGCCGGCTGTTCCCCTTTCGCGTAGAAGCCATGGTCGATGATCTCCTGCGCGGTAGGCTTTCGGTGATCGAACGGGCATGTGCCGTCCGCTTGCTTGTTACAGCTACCGAAGGCCCAGAGGTAGCGGCATGGGATCTGGTTGGGATGGACCCTGCCATCGGGTGTGCGGTTTCCCGTCTTACCCCCTTTGGTCTTTCCACCTTTTCCACCCCCTTGTCCTCCCTTGCCTCCGCCGCCTTTGCCGCCGCCCTTGCCGCCGCCTTTCTCACCCTTGCCGGGGGCGGCGTGCCTGTTGTTGGGCCCGCGTGCGGTTTGGCGGTGGGCCGCTTGAAGGCCATCCTGGTTTCGGTCCTCCTTGTCCAGTCGTAGGTGCGTCTCGATGCACTTTCGGAGCCACTCGTACGTCTTGTCCGGGTGGTCCTTGTCAAGTCTCCTCCACACGGCGACCTCCGACTTCATAACGGTGGAGCCGAGGAGCTTCTTCTGGAACATTTGGGCGATAGTAGCGGGCTTGATCTTGTCCATCTCAATGCTCGCGCTAATTTCGTCCCACTTGTTGAGGAACCCTTGGAGGTCCTTGTCGCTTGTAAAGGGCATGAGGGACAAATCCTCAATGGAGTACATGAAGCCGAGGTCGGTGTTTACGTCGAACTCGCGGGACATCATCCATAGGATCTGCCGCCCTTTAATTTGGTGACCGCGCATGTGGTAGGCAGTCTCCTTATTCGTGATGCGGTCCTTGAGGTACTTCGGGATAATTTCGACAAGGGACTTCGCCAACTTGCGGTCCAAGGTGAGAAATTCCTTGGGGCACTCGTAGAATTGGTCGAAGTTGCTTTCGACGTCGAACGTCTCGCGGAGCCAAGGGATCGCATTGTCGTCGAATCGATTGGCCGCGGTCGTGACGTTCCTCGTGAGTTGGGTGGTCCAATCACGGTAGGTGGATATCGTAGGGTACGAGGGAACTTTGATTGAGTCCAGCTCCTTGCGTACCGGGATTTTGCTGCCGCTGGCGTCCTTCTCGGGCTCTTTGTCACCGAGCTTCCCGAGCGCCTTGGCAATCTCCAACATGATCGTCTCTTGTTGGCCGAACGCCTGAGGGGCAGCTGCTTGGGCAGGCGCGGGCTCATAAGCGTTGGCCGTAGGATCGAACGAGGAAGCCGCGGGAGGCCTAACTTCAGGAGCCGGATCGACTGAGTCGACCACATCCTCCTGTTGTTCGTCTTCCGGCCACGGCTCTTGGTAATTCTCCTCGTACCAACCTACGTCGTTCGTCAGTTGGTTGTTCTCGGCTTGTACTTGGCCGAGTTGGGCAGTCAGCTCCGCCAGGTGATGGTCGTAATTCGTCCTTGCGGTTGCCATCTCCGACGCGTGTCTGTCCAATTGTTCCTGCTGTGCTGCTGGGTCGGGCCTCTCCTGCATATTGCGTTTTGCGGTCTCGCACGCGTTGCGAAGGTGATCCTCGACCTCTTCGTTTCTCTTAGCCTCTAAGTCAACCTGTTGGTTAAGCGTCTCATTCATAGCGTTTTGGGAAATTGTCTCTTCCCGCAGCTGCGTAACGTTCGAGGTCAGCCGCGCGTTCTCCGTGGCTTGTCTCTTGTTGACCTCCGTTGCCGCAAGTATCTGTGACTTAAGGCCGTTCTCCACGTGCCTTGCTGCCGCTATGGTGTCTTGGTGCTCGGCGGACTGCGCTTGGCAATTCTCGTCGGCACGGCTTAGTTGGCTCGCGTAGTCGTCCGCGTTTCGTCTCATCGTGTCTCGTTCGTTCGCCAAGAGCTCGCACTTCTCCCTTAACTGTCGGATGAACTGTGCTTGGGAGCTCGAGGCGTCCGTGTTAATGGCCGTGGCCATTTGTTCTTGCTGAACTTTTGTGTACAACCCCTTGTATCGTATCAACTCCGCTTCGTTCGCGGTAATTGTCGTTTGCATCTCCGCGCGTTGCGCGGCGAGCTTCGTTTCGTAGTCGGCTGCCGTTTGGCGCCTCGCCTCTTCGTGCTGTGCCGGGGTGTAGCGCTCGGCTAGCTCCCGCGTAAGATCAGCAACACGTTGGGTCGAGCGCGTCATGTCGGCACGCAGCGTTTCGCACTCATTCGTTATAATCTGCCATTGCCTTTCCTTATCGTCGTACCTTGTTTTGACGTGCGCGGCCAGGGTCTGCATATTCTTCAAGAACCTGTCCAGCTCCGCTATCCTATTCTCTGCTCCGTGTAGCTCCTGCACCAATGCGTCGCGCTGGCGCGTTACGAGTATCGTGCTGGAGTTAGCCTCCATAAGCATGGCCTCTACCGTAGACTTCGTGGGTGAACCGCGTAGGGTCGCATCAAGTCTTTGGACCGTCGCGTTAGCCTCGTGGAGTGCTGCAGTCATAGAGTCGCGTTGGGAGGTTAAGGAGTGGATTTGGAAGTGCAAGTCAAGTAGCTGCTCCGCGCCGCCACCTCCACCACGGGGGTCGACTAAGCCGACCGGCGGTGGTGGAAGCAGGTCAATCGTGCGCGGGGTGCTCTCATTCGTCTCGGGGGTCCTTAGACCACTCGAGCCCGCCGGGCCGTGAGACGTAGGCGTCCCAATCGGTCGTGGCGGTGGGTACGGTAAGGATTCGTTACGCGCGCTCGGGCTTGAGGTAGTCGACCGCGCCAATCTCGGAGATTGCGCGGCTCGAGCCCGGTTTGGCTCCTCAAACTCGTGAGGAGTGCCATTGCCGCCAATCCGCGCGACACCATGGCGGTTTTCCTCCTGAAAATCGCGCGGCCAGGGTCCAACCTTTCCCCCACGGGAGAAATTCGATACCCCGGCGGCAATCGACTGGGTTTGCGCGCCCAAATGCGCGTCTTTTGCACGAAAATCGCGCGGCCAGGGTCCAACCCTTTCCCCACGGGAATTTGGTGTCGAATCCGAGGCAGAGTGCGTTGGTTTGCCGCGTTTCGACGCCCCGCCTACGGCAGGGACGTCGTTTGAGCCGCTCGGGGTCCCGCTTAGGCGGGCACCCGGCTTGTGTGGCCGATCGGGCTGATCCTCCTTCATTCCTTCCTCATCCTCCTGTTGGGCTGCCGTCGCGTTTTGGGGGGGTGTCCACGGCGGGTGTGGGTACCCTCTCGTCATTGGGGAAACGGTGGAGTGGTCGGGGGCGCAGCCCGGCTCCTTTCTGGGAGGGGGACGCTCCGCATGGAGACGCCCCCCGAAGGCCTGCGCTCGGGATCCCGATTCCACTCCGTACCCAAGGGCTCTCTTCGGGTCTTTCACCGAAGCCCCTTTGGGTACCCGTTTCCCCCGTCGTCGTCGCTTCCGCTTGTGTTCCGCTGCTGACATACGCGCCGACGGGTAGCACCTGCGCAGGGTTGCTCCGGTCGACGCGCGTCGGGCTGTACCAGGGTACATCACCCTCATCAACAGGCGCGGTGGACGCAACATTGACTGAGTCAACGTGTCGTTCCACGCCCGTTGGCCCGGCCAAGCCCGTCAAATTGGGCAGAGCGTCCCCTGGAACCGCGGGTTCCAGTGGGCGCTCCGTCCGCCGATGACGGGTGGCTGGGGCTTCCTTGCTTCTACTGCCCCCAGCGTGAGCCGGAGGCGTGAGCGCGGAGAGCCCCCTCTTGGCATTGCTCTCCGGCAGCGCGTTTGACGCGCTACTCGGGTGGGTTGCGGGTTCGGTGGGGGCGTATGGCCTGG
>OOGU01000301.1_pt1 | contig 11281 bp, 9 predicted proteins | sample 1670261 | NCBI WGS metagenome assembly OOGU01 (sample SAMEA98137168, study PRJEB22522) | marine metagenome | biome: marine biome; feature: marine water body; material: sea ice | place: Arctic Ocean | collected 04-Sep-2015 | depth 1.3 m
CGTCGTCGGCAGGTGCAGATGTGTATGAGAGGCAGCTCGAAGACCGAACGGCCGGTGATCTCGGCCGTGGCTTCCTTGTAGCCGCCGATATCGTTTTCGGAGACTTCCATGACCTCGAACTTCCAGCCCTTCAGAGCGGCATAGCGCTGATACATGCCGAACAGGTCGCTGGCAAACAGCGCCGCTTCGTCTCCGCCGGTACCGGCCCGGACTTCGAGAATGGCGTTCTTCTCGTCCGCTTCGTCCTTCGGCAGCAGCAGGATCTGGACTTCGTGCTCAAGCGCCGGCAGTGCCTTTTCCAGCCGCTGGATCTCCTCACCGGCCATGTCCGCCATGTCCGGATCTTCGAGCAGCTCGCGGGCCTCGGACAGCTCCGTCAGGTTTTCCGTCACGCCCGGATCGTAGACCAGCGCATCGAGCCCCTCGCCGCCGGCCTCCGGCGCAGCCGTCACCCGGATGCTTTGATCGGCACCGGTTTGCTCGGACTCCAGTACCAGGCGCGCGCCATCATCGGCGATGATGATGGATGCACGAATGCCCACATTGTCGTCCGACCCGTTGATCGCATCGCGAATGGCCTCCAGCGAACCGTCTCCTTGCGGCACGCTCACCGAGAACGACGCTTCACCGAGTTCCAGCGTGAGCTCGCCGTAGCCGACTTCGGCCTCGGCATCGGTGTAGGCCTGCGAATGCAGCTTGTGCGCGGAGGCCAGCTGCACGACGCGAGCGTTGTAGCTGCCGACCTGCGCGCCAGACGTTGAGCTGACCAGCAGGCTGCCCTCATCGGCAGACGTGGCCGTCGTCGGCGTGAATGCACTGGGCTCTTCCAGGGTGGACGCCGCGCCGGCCAAGGCATTGAGCGACGAGCGCACGCGACCCAGGGCGGACAGCTCCGCATTGGCGGCCGAACTACGGCGCGCCAGCGTGGTGTCCTGCGCGCCGCGCTCGGCGCTGACGAGCTGTGAGACCAGACTGGCGATGTCCAGGCCCGACCCGACACCCAGTGACGAAATAGACATCAACGACTCCTTTGCTGACTGCCCGGTTCAGGCAAGCCGCGTGCCGCGGGGCATGCCCGATAGACCCTCAAGCCGAAACATCCAGGGTGTGCATCTGCCCGCTGTGCAAGCGGCGGGCCGCCTCGACCACGTCCTGCGCGGGCATTTGCTGCAGCACGTCACCGGTCACGTCATCGACCACGGACACGACGAGCAGCTCAGCTTCGCCGTCCACACGAAACCGCAGGCTGGTGCGGGCACCGATCAGCGTGGCGTTGATCTTATTCACCGCCCGGTGCGTCGCTTCGTCGGAAACGAACGCCCGGTCGTCACGGTTCGCCTCAGCCACTGCTGGCGGGTGTTCCCGAGTCGGTGGATAGGGCATCGGCAGGTCAGGCCGCTCCCTTAAAGCGTCGGTAATCGGGTTGATGCGAATGTCTTCGCTCATGATCGTGTCTCCGGTCGCGGAAACCAAAACGGGGTCAGGCGCGTTCGGCGACCTGACCCCGTTCACTCATCCCCCCGCGTTGCGTGCGGGCTTAGCCGAGCAGGCTAAGCACGCTCTGCGGTGCGGAGTTGGCCTGGGACAGCATCGCCGTACCGGCCTGCTGCAGGATCTGCCCGCGGGTCAGTGCTGCGGTTTCCTTGGCGAAGTCGGCATCCTGGATGCGGCTGCGCGAGGCGCTGAGGTTCTCGGACTGCACCTGGACCGACGCGACCACCGACTCGAAGCGGCTTTGCACGGCACCCAGCGAAGCGCGGGCCGTGTTGATCGTGTCGAGCGCGCTGTCGACCAGCTGGATGCCCAACTGGGCGCCGGCATAACTGGCGACCGACAGGGTGTCGATGCCGGTCGATGTCGCAGGCGTTCCAACCGACCCATTGGCCCAGCCCGCCACGGTGGCGGAGTCGGTCGTGCCCGCAATGGTGATGGCAGCGTCACTAACCAGCGTGATCTGCCCTGTCGCGCTGTCGTATGACGCTCCGACGTCGGTCTGCTGTGACACCTCATTGATGGCATCCACCAGCTGGCCAGCCCGCTCGGCAGCACTGCTGGCACTGGCGACCGCACCGATATCGACACCGTTAACGGTCACGCCGCCGGCGGCGATCCCGGTTGCGAATCCGGTAATGCCCGACGCAGCCACCGACACGCTGGCCTGGGTGACCGAGCCCATCGCGGCCGTGTTGGCATCCACGATCGAAGAGACGGTAATGGTCTCGCCCGCGTTGGCACCAACCTGGAAGCTGGCGCCGGAGAAGGAGCCGTCCAACACGTTCACGCCGTTGAAGGTCGTGGTATCCGCCACGCGGTTGATTTCTTCGAGCAGCTGGCCGACTTCGGTCTGCAACGCGGCACGATCCGTATTGTTGTTGGTCGCGTTGGACGATTGCACCGCCAGCTCACGGATCCGCTGCAGGTTGTTGGTGACTTCACCCAGCGCACCTTCTGCGGTCTGCGCCAGTGAAATGCCGTCGTTGGCGTTGCGTGCGGCCTGATCCAGGCCGCGAATCTGTGCGGTGAAGCGCTCGGAGATCGCCAGACCCGCCGCATCGTCCTTTGCACTGTTGATGCGCAGGCCGGTGGACAGGCGCTGCATCGACGTGGCGAGCATGTCCTGGGAATTGTTGAGATTGCGCTGAGCGTTCAGCGACATCACGTTGGTATTGATCACTTGCATGGCTAAATACTCCTGGTCCGTTTAGGTCGTGGCGCCGGCGGCGCCTGATGCTCAGCGGAGCGTTCCAACCTGGACGTCTCGCCGATACAGCCCGGTTATCGGACCCGGTGCACAGAACTTTAGATATTTTCCGTCCGCCCTGTCCGTCAGCCACGACTGCGAGGCCCCAGCCGGTTTTTTTGACCCGCGCATCGCACGCGAACCACGGGGCGCGCGAGATGCCAGATAGCAGGATGACGCCTTCGCAAAACCATGAGAACGTAGGCCGGACAACACCTGACGAGGAGACTGCGCCGATGCCGCGGGGTCCGATGCGCAATCTGCTGCTGGGTCTGCTGCTACTCCTCGCCCTCGCGCTGACCACGGTCGTGCTCGGGCTGCCAAACCAGCTGGGTGACGGCATTGCCCGGGAATTGCTTGAGGTCTTCCTCATCGGCGGATTTGCCTGCTGCATGGTGTTGGGCTGGCTCGGCTGGCGCCAGGGACGCGATTTAAGCCGCGCGGAGCACGCCGGCCGACGCAGCTGGCAGATGTTGGAAACCGTGCCCGAGGCCCTGCTCGTGCTGGACGCGAAGACTGGCCGGGTGCTCAGCGCCAACAATCGGTGTCGCACCGTCTTTGGGCGAGAGCCGGAGTCGCTCAAGAGCCTGCCGCTTGACGCGCTGCTCCCGTCGCTGGAACTGCCTGCCGGTACGGACGAAACGCCCGCTCCCCACGCCGTCGAACTGCGCGAAACGGAAGCACTACAGGCCGATGGCACACATTTGCCAGTGGATATCGGCGTCAGCCAGTTCGTCGCTGCACCGACCGATGCGCTGCGGACCATCATCAGCATCCGCGACGCCCGACCGCGCCTGGCCGCCGAATCCGGTCGCCTGGACGCCGAGCGGCGCACCCGACAAATCATCCAGAGCGTGCCCGGCGTGGTGTATCGCTGCGCCATGGATGAACAGTGGACCATGGCCTTCGTCTCCGATCAGGTCGAGGTGCTAACGGGCTACCCGGCAGACGATTTCATCGGCAATCGACGCACCTCATTCGGTGCGCTGATCCACCCCGACGACGCCGTGGACCTGCAATCCAAAGTGGAAGGCGCCGCATTAGCCGGCCTGCCCTGGTTGGTGGAGTACCGCATCCGCCACCGCGACGGCGAACTGCGTTGGGTCATGGAACACGGCAGCGCCCAGCAAGCGCCGGACGGCCGCATCGTTTGGCTCTACGGTGTGATGATGGATGTGACCGACCTGAAGAACGCCGAACGCACAGCGGCGGAAACCAGCCAGCGCCTGGTCGAGATCACCGAAAACCTCCCTGGTGCGACATGGCGGGCGGAGATTCACCAGGAGACCGGCATTGCGCGGTTCACCCACTTCGCCGGCAAGCTGGACACTCCGTTTGGTGATCTCGATCTGCCGATGATTCGACAGGACGCCGGCCAATTGCTGACGCTGGTTCATCCGGACGACCGTGATCGCTACCGGCGGGACATCGAACAGGCGCTCGCCGATGGCCGCTACAGCTCCGAATACCGGATCCGGCGGCGCGGCAGTCGCTGGGGCTGGGTACGGGCCACTGGCTCGATCTATGACGTAAAAGGCAGCCAGTACCGCATCGCGGTCGGCCACACCGTCGACATCGATGCCGAGCGCCAACTCACCGAGAAACTGGAAACGGCGCGCACCGAAGCCGAGGCACAGGCAGAACGGCTGAGTCGCCTCACGGCCAATCTGCCGGGTGTTGTGTGGGAACTCAGGATGACACCGCCCGACTTCGCACTGCGCTACACCTATATCAGCGACACGCCCCACATCGTCATCGACCTCAAGCCCGAACAGTTCTACCGCGAGTTTGATCAGGTTCTCAGCTTCGTTCACCCGGACGACCAGCCAACATTCACAGCCCAGGTAGAGCGGCTACGCCACGCAACGGATGAGCAGGATCTGACCGGAACGTTTCAGTACCGCATGCGAGCGCCCGATGACAGTTATTTCTGGCGCCGCACGGCGTTCCGCGGCGCATTCAATCCGGACGGCAGCCGCACCGTCTACGGCCTGACCATTGATATCCAACGTGAGAAGACTCTGGAACAGGCACTGCGATCCGCACGTGAGGAAGCGGATAGTGCCAACGCCGCCAAAAGCGAGTTTCTGGCGAACATGAGTCACGAGATCCGCACCCCGATGAACGCGGTGGTCGGCATGTCACAGTTGTTGCGCGGCACCGACCTGACAGGCCAGCAGGGGCGGTATCTGTCTCAGATCGAGTCGTCGTCGCGGCTATTGCTGCGGCTGCTCGACGACATTCTCGATCTGTCGAAGATCGAGGCCCGGCATCTGGATATCGAAACCATCCCGTTCGAACTGCACCAGCTGATTGATGATGTCGGCAACCTCATGGGCGAGCGCAGCCGGGACAAACAACTGGAGCTGTCGATCCGGCTGGCGGACGACTGTCCGAACCGCTTGATCGGCGATCCTCTGCGGATCAGGCAGGTGCTCGGCAATCTGGCCAGCAACGCCATCAAGTTCACGCCGGATGGCGGCGACATCGACATGACCATCGACACCGTGTGGCGGAATCAGCAGCAGGCCAGGCTTCGATTCGCTGTCACCGACTCCGGCATCGGACTCACGCCGGAGCAACAAACGCGGATCTTCGAGGCCTTTGAACAAGCCGACGCCTCCACCACCCGCCAGTTTGGCGGTACGGGACTGGGGCTGACCATTGCTCGCCGCCTGGTCACGCTGATGGGCGGCACCATGGGTGTAAGCAGTTCCCCCGACGCCGGCAGTCGATTCTGGTTTGAACTGGTCCTCGACGAAGACCATACGAGGCAACCGGATGCCGCGCTGATTGATCTCAGCGGTCGGCGTGCGCTGGTCGTTGATGATCATCCGACGACCTGCGAAGTGATCACCGGCCTGCTTGCACGGTTGGGTGTCACCGCGGTGTCCGAACAGCGTTGCCGATCGGGTTTGGCGCGGCTGGAGGCGGCGGTCAAACAATCTCGCCCCTATGATTTCCTGATCGTCGACTGGCGCATGCCCGAACTCTCCGGCACCGAGCTGATCCGGCGGGTGCTGAACGCACCGGAACGATACGGCCGCCCCCGCACGGTGATGATGACCGGTTACGGCGCAGAGCACAGCCTGCCCGGCATCGCGGAGTTGAAACTGGACGGATTCCTGGTCAAACCGGTCAGCCCCAGCCGCTTACGTGCCACCCTCACGCAGGCCGTCCAGCCGCAAGACCCTGAACCACCCGAAGCGCCGCAAGGGCGCCCCCTTTCCCTGTCCGGCGTGCATGTTCTGGTGGTTGAGGACAACGCGATCAATCAGGAGATTGCCTCGACCGTGCTTCGGCAGGCGGGCGCCAACGTGTCACTGGCCGAACATGGCGCGCAGGCGCTGGAGCGCCTGGAAGCCGGCGACGGCATCGATCTGATCTTGATGGACTGCCAGATGCCGGTGATGGACGGCTTCGAGGCCAGTCGGCGCATCCGCGGACTCGATGCCTACCGCGACACTCCCATCGTGGCGATGACCGCCAATGCGATGGACGGTGACCGAGAGCGCTGCTTGAATGCCGGCATGGATGACTACATGGCCAAGCCCATCGAATCCGAGACGCTGCTGGAAACCGTGGGCAGGCATTTGGGTCGTGTCCTTGCGTCCTCACCGACCCACGGCGTCGTCCCAACGGATCTGCCTGACCTGCCGGGCTTTGCCTTGGGCGATGCATTACGCCGTCTGGACGGCAATCGTGGCGTGCTCCTGAGCCTGCTGAAGCGGTTTCGCACAGACCACTGCGATGCGACGGCGGCGATCCGCCATGCGTTGGGTGCCGACAACCCGGCAGGGGCCAAGCTGCATGCGCATTCGCTCAAAGGCGCCGCAAGCAGCCTGGGCGCCTATCCACTCGCCGCGCAGGCCGCTGCCGTGGAGGCTGCCATCGACAACAATGCCCCCGTGGCGGCGCCGCTGGCCGAGCTTGGCGAGCAGCTCTCGGTGGTCCGCCAAGCGCTGGGCAGCATCGAGCCCCTGCCGGCCACTGTCCCGACCAAGATGTCCGCAGACAGCTTTAAGCGGCAATGGCGGCGACTTGCGCAGTTACTGCTGGAGAACGACACTCGGGCGGTCGATCTGGCATCAACCCTGCGGCAGCTCGTTCCGGCCGGTCTCGAACAAGCCGTCTCAGCCGTCATCGATCGCGCCGAAGCCTATGACTTCGTCGGTGCAAAACAGGCCATGGATCAGGTCGACTTAGGGGAGAACGACGCGCCATGACCGCAGATCCACCCACCGTACTGATCGTCGACGACACGCCGAGCAACATCGATATGTTGCGCTCCGTGCTCGCCGGCAGTTATCGCGTGCAGGCCGCCACGTCTGGCCGCCGCGCCTTGGACATTGTGGCGGACCAGCCACCCGACCTGATTCTGCTCGATGTCGTGATGCCGGACATGGATGGCTATGCGGTCTGTCGTCGGCTCAAGTCGGATGCCCAAACCGCGCGGATTCCTGTCATTTTCGTCACGGCCAAGAACGAGGCCCGCGACGAGGAACTCGGCTTCTCCATCGGTGGCGCCGACTATGTCGCCAAGCCATTCGAACCCGCCGTCGTCCGGGCGCGCGTCGCCACGCATCTGGCCTTATATGACCAGACACGCCTGCTCCAGCAGCTGGTTGACGAACGTACGGTGCAACTCCGTTACGAGATGGATCAGCGCGAAGACGCGGTCGCTCGCGTCCGCTATCTGCACGAGTACGACAGCCTGACCGGGCTGGCGCATCGCAGCTTGCTGATGCAGCGCATCGACATGGCGTTGGAAACCCACCCCGATCGCGTGGCCGTTGCCGTGCTGGATGTCGATCGATTCGCCGCCATTAACGACGCATTGGGCACCCGGCTGGGGGATTTGCTGCTGCAACAAATCGCCACAGCCCTGCGTGACGCGGCCGGGGGCACAGCCTTCATTGGTCGGCTGGGTGGCGACAGCTTCGGCGTACTGCTGACATCCAAAAGCCGTGTCGTTGACCAGCTGCATCTGATCAACGAGCACATGGAGCGATTGTTCGAAGCCGTTGCCCGGCCTTACATGCTGGAGGGCGAGCGCATTCAGATCCGCATCAGCGGCGGCGTGGCCGTGCATCCGAAGGATGGCGAGACCGCCGAATTGCTGATCAAAAGCGCGGATGCGGCGATGCACGCGGCCAAGGACGCCACCCTCACCACGTACATGTTCTACAGCGCGGAGATGAATTCCGCCTCGCGCGAGTTGCTCACGCTGGAGAGCGAACTGCGTGACGCAATTCGCGATGGCGCCATCAAACCCTGGTATCAGCCGAAGTTCGACCTGAAAACCCGCACTCTGGTCGGTGCAGAGGCGCTGGCTCGATGGGTCCGGCCAGACGGTCGCAGTATCGGGCCGTCCGTGTTCGTCCCGCTGGCCGAGAAAACCGGTTTATACAAGGCTCTCAACCAGCGAATCGTGCACGACGTGTGCGTGCAAGCGCGTTCGTGGGCCAGCAATTTCGACACCCCGATCACACTGGCCGTCAATGTCTCTGCGGCGGATTTCCAGTACCCCGGATTCGTCGCCGACATGCTCAGCATTGTCCGAGACACCGGTGTCGATCCGCGCATGATCGAAATCGAGATCACCGAGCATGCGGTCATCGCCGATCCGCTGGCCGCCGCCGACAAGATCGGCGTACTCGCCGGACACGGGTTTACCACCGCGCTGGATGATTTCGGTGTGGGCTATTCGTCGCTGTCGTACATCCGGCAGCTGCCGATTCACACGCTGAAGATCGACCATTCGTTCATGGGCGGCGTTGGCGAGGACGAACGCGCCGACGCCGTGGCGGCGACGATTCTGACGCTCGCCAACCGGCTCGGGCTCACGAGTGTGGGCGAAGGCGTGGAACACGAGCATCAAATGCAGTTCCTCGGCGCCAACGGCTGCACCCTGGTTCAAGGGTTTCTGTTCGCCGGCGCGATGGCCTCCGACGCATTCGAAACCCAACTGCTTCGACACTGATTGGCGCCCGCTTAGCCGATAACTGCACACCAACCGTTCGGATGCCGTATCATCCGCCTGCTGCCAATGTCATCAGGCTGTTCCGGTTACCTCGGCATCGCATCTAGCGATGCTTCGCGAATCACCCGTTACCTTCCTTGATTGCTATGCAGTCGGCACGCACGCAGTGCGCGCTGAAATCATTTGTTGTTGTTGTATTTAGAGTTTAGGAAAGTTTAATGAGTGAAAAGCAGAACGGAACCGTGAAATGGTTCAACGATTCCAAGGGTTACGGATTCATCGCCCCGGCTGACGGCGGCGAAGACCTGTTTGCCCACTTCAAAGAAATCCAGGGTTCTGGTTTCAAGACCCTCGCAGAAGGCCAGAAGGTCGAGTTTGTCGCTGCCCGCGGTGCCAAGGGCATGCAGGCAACGCAGATCATGCCTCTGTAAGAACAGCGCTTTCGCCTTTCGGCGAATGAACTGATTCGAGCCGCGACGGTTTCTGACCGTCGCGGTTTTTTTATGCCCGGAACAACGCCGGTGTCACAGAGACCGGCCAACGCGCTCCTGCCGTCTCGTCCCTGTCGAAATCGGGCTCCACCGTTCGACCACAATGTGGGACTGACACTGGAGCGTAACGATGAAGTATCTATGCTTCGGCCACATGGCCGAAACGCGCTGGACCGAGATGAGCGCCGCCGAACGCCAAACGATGATGGCGGCCTGCCACGCCTACGACGAAGAGCTCAAACACGGCGGTCACTTTCTGCGTGGCGAGGCCCTGCAACCCGCTGATTCCGCCGTAACCGTCCGGTGGCACAATGGTGAGGCCGTGGTCACCGACGGACCCTACGCCGAAACCCGCGAGCAACTGGGTGGCCTGTTGCTGCTGGAGGCACGCGACATGAACCATGCGATTCAGTTGATCTCGAACCACCCGGGCGTGCGGCTGTGCGGGCCCTTCGAGATTCGTCCGCTGGACGAGGCGTTTCCCGAGGGCTTCTGTGACAGCATGGCCGACACAGCCATCACCAACCAATAAGCGCAGGGGAGAACACCATGACCAGCAAAAGAGCGTATGTCGACGGTTTCGTGCTGCCGGTTCCGAGGGCGAAGCTGGAGGAGTATCGCGCCATGGCGCAGATGTGCGGCGCTATCTGGAAAGAACACGGCGCATTGGACTATGTGGAGTGCGTCGCCGACGACGTGCAAAGCGGCGAAGTCACGTCGTTCCCGCAAAGCGTACATCTCAAGGAAGACGAGGTCGTCATCTTCGCCTGGGCATCCTACGAGTCACGCGAACACCGCGACGCCGTCAACGAAAAAGTGATGAACGATCCGCGGCTGGCCGATATGAAACCAGAGACCATGCCCTTCGACGGCAAGCGCATGTTCTGGGGCGGCTTCAAGCCCTTGATTGAACTTTAAGAACACTGCGTGAGAGCCGTGGAGTGCGTGAGAGCGCCATGGACTGCGCTCTCACGCTGGCTCTTCGAACCGGAGACGATCGATGCGTTACATGCTGATGTGCTGCATGAACGAGGCGCACTGGAACGGCCTGGACGAGGCAACGCGCGACGACGTGATGACGCGCTATCGAAGCTGGGTCGATCAGATTGATGCTGCGGGCCAGCATGTCCTCACCCATCAGCTCATGCAGACCGCCACGGCGACAACGTTGCGCTCGCCCGCTGGCCGGGAGGTGATCACCGATGGCCCCTTCGCGGAAACGCGTGAACAATTCGGCGGCTTTCATCTGATCGACTGCGAAGACCTCGACGCAGCACTGGCCATCGCCCGCCGCATACCCACCTTGGCCGTCGGCGGCACGACCGAGGTGCGCCCCTTGGTCGACTCCGCCTGATCGGATGAACCCGCGGACAGCGGCGGGCCTGAGCGCGCGGATCGACGCGAGCTATCGCCCGGCGACCCGCCGCAGCCGCGGGGCCCGGCAACGCGATGCGCTCCTCGCCGCGGGTCGGGAACTGCTCGAGGAACGCTCGTTCGCGTACCTGTCGGTCAGCACCATCAGCGAGCGCGCCGGGGTGGCCCGATCCGGCTTCTACTTCTACTTCGACTCCAAGTACGCGGTGCTCGCGGTCATCGTGGCCGAAGCCATGGCTGAGCTCGACAAGCTCACCCACGACTTCGCGCCACGCGAGCCCGACGAGTCCCCGTCGGAGTTCGCCAAGCGGATGGTCGGCTACGCCGCGGTCGTGTTCTCCTCCCACGATCCGATCATGGGGGCGTGCAACCTGGCACGGAACACCGACGCGCAGATCCGCGAGATCATGGACGACTTCCAGGACACCGTGGTCGACAAGATCGTCGGCCTGGTCAAGCAGGACTCGGGAGCGCGACCGGTGTCGGACGACCTCACCGCGTTGGTGCGGACGTTGACCGCGGTCACCTCGATGACCCTCGCCCACGACAGTGCCTTCGTGGGCCGCAGCCAGGATCCGGTGGCCGCCGTCGAGATCGTCGAGCGGCTGTGGCTGAGCGCGCTGTGGGGAGGCGCCGACGTCGCCCCCCGACGCAACTGACACCGACCGCCCGCCCGAACACGCGACGGTAGTG
>OOGU01000302.1_pt1 | contig 11278 bp, 6 predicted proteins | sample 1670261 | NCBI WGS metagenome assembly OOGU01 (sample SAMEA98137168, study PRJEB22522) | marine metagenome | biome: marine biome; feature: marine water body; material: sea ice | place: Arctic Ocean | collected 04-Sep-2015 | depth 1.3 m
GTGTACATACAATGATCAGTTTCTATCTTCGTGACTTTTGTGTAGTTCAGATTTTCACTGGAAGGATTTTCCTGTATTTATCGTGGTCGTAGATCGGGATTATCCACACTCATTTTCGACACTCATCAAACTACTTTTTAGTTTTTTTGTTGTTGTTGTACTGTCCATCCATTCTTTTTTGTTGTACTCTAGCTAGACTATGCATCCATTCTACTAGTATGGTACTACGATCCAACGTAGACGGTACAGACCTTGGAGGGTCATATATTTGGTCATTTGGACCAAAAAGGAAACAACCCCGTCGAAGGAATCTTGTCGAGTACGTGCGGAATCGGAAAGAGAATACCGGTACATCATCTAGCCCCGGCGGATTCCGTTTACCCCCAATCGTAATATTTTACATACTCTTTACGTGTACTAATAATATTTCTACAAGAAGAACAAGTCGAAGGAATTCAAGTGCGCCAACCCAGGACGGATTCACTTCAACAGTAACTCCGGAGGATGACCCAGCGGCAGTTGATTCCCGATTGGAAATATTACACGAAAGGACTTTGTATGAGGAGACACAGTCTGCTGCTGAAAATCCCCCTTTGAACTGTGTCTACGATGGGCCGATATCTGGAGATACCAGAAGGCCTCGTAGAAGGCTACGGAGGCCACAGTAAGCGCGCGCCAGCCTCGCCTGAAAAACAGGCAGTAAAAGGTGTCGACAATGGCCTCGAGCCGTTGTTGCCTCACCCCAAACGATTGCGGATGGGCTCCCCAGCCAAGCTACCGCCTCAGAAGACCCCACACTCCACCCCGTTGCACAAAGGCCGGTGCTGTAGCTGCTCCAAACAGTCTACTTGTCAACGAGGGTGTGAGTGTCGCAAAAGTAGGCGACAATGCCGAAATTGCGACTGTTTTGGTCAATGTCGCAACAAGCTTGACTACAAAGCCGCCCTGTGCCGTCCTACTCAAGAACCCATCCTGGTGAATGATGATTCCCCAGTCCCTGTGGCTTCCTTGACGGACGACACACCACAATCTACCCCCACCGACGACGAACCGACCAGCCCCTCAGAGCCACGACGCTTGGAGCTGGACGACAAGTCCAAGGGAAGTCCCCCTCCTGAACCATCCAGAGGAGCTGCGGACACACTCCATGAGCGAGAGGACGGTGATGTTCCCGGATCCTCCCTTTCGGACGCTGACCAGAAGATGGACAAGGTCTATGGAGACCACGTCCATCAAAATCCTGGTAAGCACCTTACGGGAGGAATCGCCGACGATGCCCTTTGGCAGGAGCGCTGGTTACAACTAGCCTCCTTCCCTTCTCACGCTTACGACGTACCCTCCGGAGCCGTTGGAAAACGGTTCGTAGAGAGGGTTGCGGAAGAGCTGAAGGGAATCCGATCCCGCAAATGGAACTCCGAGAGATTCCTCGTGCTTCAAGTAGTCATCCTCCAACGAAGCAGAGATGTCAAACGGTCCCGAGATGTCCGTCGACGAATCTCAAAGAGACTTGATGCTTGGGAGAAAGGCCAGTTCTCCATGCTCGTACAGGACACTGTACGATCCATGGAAGCTAACCTGTCTCACAAGCAAGGGTCTACCACGCCCGAGCAAAGGACCAAGACCTTCCACCAAAAGGTCCTTCGTGGCAATCTCCGGGGCGCTGTGAGATACCTCACAGATCGGGAAAAAGGAGGAATCCTTTACCCGGATGACATTGATGACAAATCAGGCGACACAGTCCAGTCTGTCCTGGAATCCAAGCACCCAGACGCTAGGATTCCAGGAGTCGATACGCTCACCGACTACCCATTCCTCCCTGACTTTGTGGACCTCGACATAACCGAGGATTCCATTGAAGTCACAGCCCGCCGCCTATCCGGAGGCGCCGGGCTGGGAGGAACGGATGCCCATGCGCTTCAGCAATGGCTGTTGCGCTTCGGCAAATCCAGTCGTTTACTCCGACAAGCCACCGCCGATTTGGTGGACTGGCTCGCCAACTCCTTCCCGCCATGGGCCGCCTATAGGGCTCTCATGGCCGGACGTCTTGTAGCACTGGACAAGTGCCCAGGCGTACGCCCCATCGGAGTTGGTGAGACCTGGCGGAGGCTTGCCGCCAAGGCCACCCTCCTCACTTCTGGCCAAGAGGCCAAAGAGCGATGCGGCATCGATCAGCTCTGCGCTGGCCTCGAGGCCGGCATCGAAGGCGGCATCCACGCCATCGATGAGCTCTGGAGGCAGCATGAGGAAGAGGAGGAGTGGGGATTTCTGCTCGTTGACGCAGCTAACGCGTTCAACGAGCTGAATCGGACGGCCATGCTCTGGACCATCCGACACGAGTGGCCCTCTGGCGCGCGGTTTGCGTTTAACTGCTACCGTCATTGGGCCACACTTGTGATCCGAGGAAAAGGTGGTACTTTTGTACTCATCTTTTCCAAAGAGGGAGTCACTCAGGGTGACCCCCTCTCGATGTTCGCCTACGGAATCGGCATCTTGCCTTTAATCCGTAGGCTGAAGATCGAATTCCCTGCAGTGAAGCAGCCCTGGTACGCCGATGATGCAGGCGCAGGGGGCTGCTTCACTGACTTACGACAATTCTTTGTTCGGCTCCAAGAAATAGGCCCAGCCTACGGCTATTTCCCGGAGCCTTCCAAAAGTATCCTGATTGTGAGAGCCCACAACCGCACCATTGGCAGGTCTACCTTTGACGACCTTCATTTCAAAGTGCAAACCGGCAGCCGCTACCTTGGAGGCTACATCGGCTCAAAAGCCGACCGGGAATTGTGGGTCCAGGAGAAGGTCATCTTCTGGACCAGTGCGGTGACTGATTTGGCTTTCGCCGCACTCAGCCACCCACAAACTGCCTTCGCGGGACTACAGAAGTCCCTGCAACACGAATGGCAGTTCATCCAGAGGGTGATAGATGATATCGGTGACTGCTTCTTCGATGTCGAAGCGGCGATCACCGACATCTTCCTACCGGCCCTCTACGGGGAGACCCTGAAAGACTGCACCTACCGCCGCAATCTCTCAGCTCTCCCTGTCAAGTTTGCCGGCCTCGCCATCCCTGACCCCTCAGCCTCCTCCGCAAGCAACTACGAAGCGAGCACACTCGTGTGCTCGCATATCCTAGCTGCCTTCAGAGGCACTGAGTCCTTCAGCTCTGCTGACCACCAGTCTGTTCGAAAGGCGGTCACAGCTGAAATCAAGTCCCGTCGGACTGATAAGCAGGACTCGACCCTGTCTTCTATCCTCGCTGAATTGGACTGCGATACTCGCAGAACAATCCTACGAGGAAAGGAAACAGGGCAATGGCTAAGCGTCATGCCCTCTACGCTCAATGGCACTGAACTCTCGGCGCAAGAGTTCAGAGACGCACTTCTTCTTCGTCACGCAAGGACCCCTGGGGATCTGCCATCGCACTGCGATGGCTGTGGTGCGAAGTTCGATGTTCGTCACGCCCTCGAGTGCAAAGTGGGCGGTCTCGTTATCCTGCGACATAACGAGATCAACGAGGAACTTTGTGACCTAGCATCCAAGGCACTAGTCCCCTCAGCAGTTCGCGTCGAACCGATGATCCATTCCAGACGCTCTGCTGAGGAGACTAAAGCCACGGAGGCTAAGTCCCCAGTCCAACGCTTATCCCGCTCAAGTGACGAAGAGCGGGGAGATCTACTCATCCGTGGCTTCTGGGCCCGTGGGACAGACGTCATCGTCGACGTCCGAGTGACAGATACGGATTCGAAGTCGTATCGGTCCCGAGACCCCCACAAAGTCCTTGCCACGCAGGAGCGAGAAAAGAAGAAGAAGTACTTGCAGCCCTGTCTCGAACAGCGCAAGCACTTCACTCCTTTTGTCGTCTCCACCGATGGTCTGATCGGGCGTGAAGCAGGAGAGCTACTCAAGCGACTCTCTCTGCGACTCGCCGACAAATGGGAGCGGCCGTACTCTGTCGTTCGTGGCTTCGTGAGTGCTCGAATGAGTGTCGCGATTGTACGAGCTACTCACCTTTGTCTTCGGGGATCACGAGTCCCCCTCTCTCAGATCAGTCGCCGTCCTCAATGGGAGGATCGGGCTGGTCTCGGTCTGTTCAAAACAGACTACTAGAATTTCGGTTCTTTCAAAACTACCATCCACGATTCAATACGAACGCTATCCTTGAGTTTCCCCGAAACGCCCCTTCCCCCACATTTCCGAATCCCAGTGCACTAGGCACCCGATCCTTCTCCGCCACGTGGGAGCTACCAGCCCTCTCCTAGCGAAGCAGGATAGCGTACCTATTGTACTGTATTCGTAGAATAACCATTTACTAGTTTACCCGGTTTAACACATAATACACGACTAGTAGTTAATAAGGAGATTTTTTGATATCCCCCGTCGACACCCCCATCCCGCTCGCTCGCCGATAAGCTCAGGGGGTCAATCCAACATGGGCCCAAGTGACTTTCAACAAGTGCTAATTTAAGCTAATGTCCTAATGACCTAAAATGTCACAATGACCGGACTTGAGGGATTCCCCCACTTCTCGAAACACAAGGTGGGGGGAGTCCGACACTTCATTTATCTATTCACCATTCACGTTTCCGGCAATCACGCTCATTTCTTCCACTTGTCATTTCTCAACCCTTTGCGACACTCGTTCTTGCATCAACTTGTTTTTCATGATGGTCTCCAATGCCACAGCCATTATTTCATCAAAGTCAATCGAATTCACAATATGGTTCCCCACCACCTCCTTCATAGTCCCAAAGCATATCATGGAACTGACTGCTTTCTTCATAGCCATGGCCACATCTTCCTTGACCGTATCTTCACATGGTTCTTCAAGGTTCATCTTCAAATTCGATCTTGCCATTTCTTCATTGATGCGCTTCTCCACTGTCCTTTCCAGAGCCTTGGATTTAATATATTCAAATAGAGTCTCCTTGACTGTTGTTGCGATCCAGTCTTCAACTGCTTGTACATGTTGATTCTTCACCTTGTCTTCAGTCTGTGGACTGGAGGTATCAACATCCTCTTTCATGAGTGCTGCATCCGCTCTCTTCCTGTCCCATTCTTGCTGATCAATTCTGTCACAGAGCCGTTCGAACTGGTATGGTTTGGGTGTAACTAGCCTTGCAATTGCAGGCTGACCCTCCCTTTCCTCCTTCAAATCATGTCTTGGACTGTAGCCTTCTCTTCCTCTCCTTTGTTCTTCCCAATCTTCATTCCATGTCTCATGAGCAATCTAATTGTATCATAAAAACAGCATTCTTTGTATTAGTTCCATGCCTGAAATGTCCATTTGATATATATTCCATCTTCTTTACGTACCGTATTGCATTTCCCCATGTCCTTGCTCATTTCACTCCTCTTCACATTCGGTTCATCACCACTTGTAGAGTACGTGCCTTGTTTGGCATTATATTCTATCATCTCCGAGGCATCACTCTCCTCATGCACTTCATCATTCCTCGGGTATGTGTCTTCATCATCATCGTCTTTCATCACCACCGTTGCATCACTGTCATCGTCCTTCATCACCACCGTTGCATCACTGTCATCATCCACTTCCTTCCAAAGTGTTGCTTGCCATTGTATGTGCCTCTGCACTGACCCTTCCTTTCGAATACTCATTGCGGTTGCGCTTGCCTCCTCAACGCTGTCCTCCCATCTACCATCAGCCCTGTTTCCTGCTGTGTAGAACTTTCTTGCTTTGATAGATCTCTTCGATCTACGAAAGGACATCTTTTGTACCACACCTGTACATCATAACACACAACTCATTGTTAGTCAGCTGTTCGATAACTATACCAGCACAACAATTCGGACTCACATACCATTTTTCATCGGATTCATCACTATATTCAGGAAATAATGAATTTTAATCTGGCAATCTGGCAGAGTAATTGGCGCGGAAAGCCAGCCATCGGTCCTCCCATTTTCTTCTTTCACTCCAGCATTGGGTCGCAACTGCTGATATCTTTCCGTTCGTCTTCTAAACATTATCTTTTGTTGCCATTGCTTAGCCCTATGTCCTACCTCTCAACGATGTTACAATCAGAATGAATATTTCCAACAGGAACCTATTGGATCGTGCCATTCTTATTAGATTCAGTTGTATACCTGTACCCCCACCTTCATTCTATTTCTTCATATGTTCGCCAAAATTATCACCATATAATCTCGCCCCGCGCATCATTCTGAACCCAAATATGTTCCACAATATGACCCAAAATGCATCATTTTCCGCTGAATATCCTGACCATGGGCGATTTGCCGAATGACGGAAATTTTTCCAATTTCCAACGTGGTTTAGAATTGTTTAATGACACTGAACTACCTTCATCCCTCCGCTCCTCATGTCTGGCTCTTGTTGCCGAACAAGAAATTCGCAGTAATCCTCCAACATTATCAGCTCATCCCTCTCCAAACAAGAAACGATTACTTGACCAGGTGTCCCACATCCATGGCCTGCATGCCATTTCCACTTCTCAGAAGCAAAGTGCAGCTGGACAGTTAACCCAAGCTTATTTTGAATCCAAACATAAGTTGGAATCCTCGTTTCACCTTCCCAATACAAAGTTTGAACCAACCGTTCCTTCCAGTAAACCTCAATCCTCCATTGCAGAACCTACACCCCATAATATGTTGCGTGCACCTGCATCCAAAATACATCCAGGGATTCCCCTTCATCATCCCGGCCCCACCCGCCAGACTACTCCAGTTTGGTTGAATCAACCGCATGTTGAGTTCGAACGTCTTGGTGATGCCATGTCGGCATTGGGACCAACCATTCTACATGTTAAGAAGTCCACCAACAAGGGCAACTGTATTACTGAGTACAAGTGCCGATTTCCCAACTGCAAACGCCGAATGCGTGTGGTATCTCCCGGTGATGGTCCTTTCTCAGGCCCTGCCTATTTGACCACACTTCTTGCTTGTTCACATAAGGTCATATCATGGGCAGAACACTACAGAACGCTAGTGGTCAAGAGACACGGTGGAATCATAAACGTTATTTCTCCCAAGATTGGTTTACATCCTTTGGTCAGGGCATACACTGATATTCTTTCAATGACACGTCTTCAACCAAAGGAAATCTCCCGTAAGATACAGGCAGACTTTGCTATGGATCCCATGTTCCTTCAGTCTCGTCCTGTTCAGGACATCATCACACAACAGATTAGCCACCGTATTCGCTTAATACGTCATGATGGGATTCGAAAACACCCCAATCAGAAGAATGTCTCCATTCAATTCACTCATGATGTTGTCAGTTTCAAAAGAAAACATTTACTCCGTCTCCCAAATGACTTCAAACCTTCCCTAATTGAATCAGAAACCCATCTATTGGAACTGGGACGTGCCTTAGAAAAGTCGGGTCATCTGTGTGGTAAAAAACACCAGCTTCAAACTGACTTTCCCCATCGTGATTTGATTGTTCTTGAGTACGATGATGTGCAGGATGGGAGTCGCTATAAACAACTTGATGCCAGACGAGAAAAGGAGAAGGCAACCAGCAATCATAATACCAGAGAAGGGGTCAAGGCCAACACTGTTGTCTTTACATCTTTGGCTCTCCTGTACAATCTCTGCTCGTCAGCCAAACTTGATTGGAATGTTTGTGGAAGTGCTGATGGTACCCATGGACTACTTTCCAACGATTACAAGGTTATTGGCTTCGGTGTGTATCACATCGGTACTGAGGGTATTAAACGATTTCATCCCCTGGCTTATGCTCTTGCAACAGGTGAACTTGAGTTAGTTTCCATCTTACTTCTCCACTATGTGAAGTGTGCTGCTCGAGACTTGTTTGGTTTAAACCCAAGGTTTAAAGGTGGAATCATCAGTGATCACACTGAAGTCTTCGTCAATGCCTTCCAAGAAATATTTCCTAAAGATCAGGTCCTACAGTGCTTTCCTCATATCATTAGGAAGTTCCGAATTGATGCCAAAAGGGAAGGTAATGGACAGTACATGAAACTCCTGAAGAACAACCAGTCTTTTTGGTTATGGGATAAAGCTGAGGAAGATGTTTACATGCTAAGGGGTTGTCGTTCCCAGCCCATGTTTGATAAACTAAAAGATATGATCCTGGCATCATGGACTCATGATGGAGAACAAGACCTGGCTGATACCTTTCGAAAGTCGTACTTGGACAATGATCTATTCAACAAGTGGAGGTATAATGTATCTGGGATACCTGGGTGTATTCCCCAGAACAATTCTCACGAGAGGAGTAACCTGGATACAAAGGGTTGTGCCGCATTTCCAGGAATCATTAAGGCGGGACAAAATATGACGGCAATGTTGAACATTGAGTTCCCCAGCCTTGTCTATTTCAATTCCATTGAAAGAACAGAGGTGGAACGTAATTTTCCCATACTGGATGAGATGAAGTCAATGAAACCTGCTTTGTTTGAATACTATCTTGAGTTCGACAAGTTGGTGGACTGTCTACAATACAAGGATGGATTTCTGGTCAACAGGGAGTATAATCTGGGTGAGCCAATCGATGCCATCCGTGTCAACAGATATGAGTCTTCCCTTGATGGTGAATTTGAATTGGACTACAGTGAGCGACATTTCTTCTACCATAGGGTGAATGAACTGTGTTTTGTGACAAAGAAACAGCTCGATCCAAAACAAAAACCCTTCTATACTGGTTCATGTTTTCACTTCTATAACCACCTTACGTGCAATCATGCCGCGGTTTTTCAGTATGGTGATAAGCTACCTACCCTTGCCAAAAAGATATCACAGGAAAAACAGGGAAGGAAGAAGAGAAAGAAAACGGGTCTTCAGCGAGCCAACAAATATCAGCTACGCAAAATGGCTCAGAAACAGGCGCGTCTGACCTCGATTGGCACCTTTGATGAACCATCACCTAATAATGAGGTGTGTCACCCAGTTACTCAGACGGAGGACGATGCCTATCTTGTCTAGTCTAGCTATTCCACAAATCAAAAATGAACAACCATTCTTTGAAATCGAATCGTGAGTCGTGACTTTGAATTTTGCAATGTCTCAAATTATCCTACCCAAGACTTACTTTTCTACTGGCACATCCTTCTCGATCCCAAAACACTTCCACCCTCACCTATGCTACCATGATTCACCATACAACTTGGGCAAATTCACAGACTTTGAACAATGGATTTCAAGTTCGAACACAGTTTGAGTAAACAGATACCATTCTATCTGGTTCCGGACCCGGACAATGGTCATTCAGTGTCATCCTGGATTGCCTCTACCTATGCCTTCACTGATGCTATAAGTTTTTGTGAAATCTCGACAGCAGAGATGATGACAGTTCGGGAAATGATGGTCTCCGAATCCCATTCCCTAGGTAACTCGGCTATCTTCTGTCATGCCTTAGGAATAGAGAGTGGACCATGTGGTTTCCTGACTGTATTACCCATGGTTGAAGAAGGGGCCCAATATGTATCCGTTGTTCATGCTTTGCGTCGATGTGGTAATAGGTCTGGGGTTCATTCTTTCATTGGTGATACGCACCCACCAAGGTTGCCTACAATCAAGTTGGAACCAAAGAACGGTTTGGAAACCTATTTACGACCATCCTACAAATATTATTGTGATGGTGATAGGGTCAATACCTTCTATGATTCTCAACCCGAAGATACACTACTACCAAATAAGGGCCCGAAGATCAAAAGAAGATTTGGTAGTTTAATCTACATCCCCTCCGTTTGGGTTCCCGCATTTCCTGAACTACCAAATCAGGCTCGCAAAGGTGTTATGGAACTTTGCCGTATGATGCCAGAGTCAAGTCAACACCTATTCCAGGATATTATGGAATGGATAACAGCAGCATGTACGGATCAAGGTGGGGATGGTCCTGATTCCAGGTCCAGCATACTAACCATCCCATGGAGGAATGTACCCATTGAGCGTCAATTCCTTCTTTGGGCGGAAGGTGAACTAGTAAAGTTGTATCCAATGAACAACCATGTTTGAGAACTAATTAAATAGATATTATGTAAGTGACTTCGATTATATTAATAGTATACATCTGTCATTCCCAAATGCATAATCACCCCACAGGGTAACCAAGAGAGTAATGACCAGCATAGTGAAAGGTTAGATTGCATCTTCTCTTGGTGCGATCCCAGTGGTGTCACAATATTCTTTTGCACGATCCTGAGCCACATGACTGGTGCTCTTCCCAACACGGCATATTTCCAACCATGCCTGGCATGTTACTGGAGCAAGCACGGCAACATATGCATCCACCATATAGTCGAAGTGAATACGTCCCTCCATGGGGAAAAGATCATGGGGAAGGTGAAATGCCGCCAGCTTTGCCATCCAGTTGAGCATGGTAGGGTCGTCAACCAAAGGTCCGCTATCCATTGGTGCGAACAAATGTCCCTCTGTTGTGCAACTGTTGTCAAACCAACATAGACCCCAACATGGTCCACGATTCTGACAATTTACACAAAATCCAGTCTCTGGTGACTTCGGTAACTGAAAAGGAGAAGGGGCAACCATGGAGTTACTTTCTGGTCTACGAATATTCAAAAGAAAATCAAAATGCTGGCGAGATTTCTCCCTGACTTCTGGAGATGCTTGAACCTTGAGATAATTTGCGAGAAGATGCGCAACATTTGCAATGGAAGTGGGGTTAGTAAGGACTCCAGCCTGGCCGACAGTCCATTGAGGCGGGATGCAGAGATACCCATCGTCAGCACATTGAGAGCACAAATACCAGCAGGGGCCTGGTGGGAGGAGGCAGCAGATGCAACATCATTACTACAAGAATGGGAATCGGTGCGTGTGGCTAGATTCAAACTAGGATTAAACAGTAGAGTTTTTTCCAAGTTTTCAGCAAAAGGAGGCAGGATAGGAGATGCATCATCGTTGGAAGGAAGACAAAGAAATGACGAGTCAGGAGGCATGGATTGATCCAAAGGAACTAATTCATTGACAGTCAAAAACGGTAGTGGTTGGAGAGGTCCAACTACTACTGGCTCTGGCTCCCCATGAATAAATTCAGTGACAGGTAGTGCTTGAGCTGACACATCCGTGCTGACTCCCACTGGCACGGGAGAAGCTAGAGCATCATCGGCAATTGGAACCCAAAGTTGGAGTGAGGCGGACGCCTCCTCTGGAGGAAGTTCAATATCAACGCCCGTTTGCACGGGAGTTGATACCTCATCGGCAGCTAGGACCGGATCGTGTTCGATACCAACGCCCGTTTGCACGGGAGTTGATACCTCATCGGCAGCTAGGACCGGATCATGTTCGATGCTGGCTCCAGCTTGCACTGGAGTAACAG
>OOGU01000303.1_pt1 | contig 11273 bp, 9 predicted proteins | sample 1670261 | NCBI WGS metagenome assembly OOGU01 (sample SAMEA98137168, study PRJEB22522) | marine metagenome | biome: marine biome; feature: marine water body; material: sea ice | place: Arctic Ocean | collected 04-Sep-2015 | depth 1.3 m
GTCTATATAGGGTCAACAACGAGTGAATTTATGGCTATAGCTAATTCGCCGTCCAAGCTCAGCCTACCTCAGCACAATCCGGGTGTAGCAACTGTTCTAGAATTTCTTATTTTCAAATTTCCCGGCATCACAAGTGATGTATGGCTACAACGTATGGTTGATGGCAAAGTGCATTGGCATGACGGAAGCTTAATTAGTGCGCAAACCCCTTATGCGGCCCAGCAGCGGGTGTATTATTATCGTGAAGTGGCGAGTGAGCCTGTGATCCCTTTTGCAGAAGAAATTGTGTTTGAAGATGAGTTGATTTTGGTGGCATATAAACCGCATTTTTTACCTGTTATGCCAGGGGGGAAATATGTTGAAGAATGCCTGCAAAATCGCTTGCGTAATAAAACTGGTAATCAGCAATTACAAGCCGTGCATCGCATTGATAATGGCACTGCAGGCTTAGTATTATTTTCGGTTAACCCCTACTCACGTCAACATTATCATAATTTGTTTGCAACACATCAAGTCAGTAAAACGTATCAGGCTATCGCCAAAATAAATAATAAGATTGTGAGCGTCAACCAACAATGGGAAATTAAAAATCGGTTAGAGAAATCTGAGCCGAGGTTTTTAATGCATATTGTTGAAGGGCCGGTTAACAGCCATTCACAAGTTCGTTGTCTGAAAAAAAATGCTGATACAGCTTTGTTTGAATTAAGCCCTATAACAGGTAAAACTCATCAACTAAGGGTACATATGCAAAGTCTGGGTTGGCCGTTATTAAATGATGCTTACTATCCGAACTTACAGCCAAAAGAGTTAGATGATTACAGTAAACCTTTACAATTATTAGCACAAAAAATCCAATTTATTGATCCCGTTACACATCAAACAAGGTCCTTTTCTAGCAATACCGAATTAAGCCTAGATTGATGAGTATCCCTTAACTTTCGTCTGGTCTTTAGAGGCTATAAAAGAAAGCTCGCGTATAAGACGGGTATAAATGGATATATCAAAAGTTATATAAAAAGTTATATAAAATAGCTTACCAGCAAAATGTATCATCGGCTAAAACGTTATTTTTTGTTAAAATAACAAGATTACGTCTTACTGGTAATTTGATTATGACGCAGACCTTTGCTGATTCCCTTGTTGTACTGGATTTTGAAACTACCGGACTTTCGCCTGGTTTTGGAGATAGAGCTATCGAAATTGGTGCGGTTCGTCTTGAAAAAGGGCAGGTGGTTGGACGCTTTCAAGCACTTATGGATCCTGGAAAACCAGTCAGTGCCTTTATCGAAAAATACACTGGTATCACTAACCGTATGTTAAGCAAAGCGGCTCCTTGTAATGAAGTTATGCATGAGTTTGCTGATTTTATGGGTGACAGTAATCTAGTTGCCCATAATGCATCATTTGATAAACGTTTTTTGGATGCAGAGTTAGAGCGGATTTCTAGAACGTATAATGGCCATTTTGCTTGTTCTTTATTGGTTTCGAGACGTTTATATCAAGATGCTCCCAGTCATAAATTAGGTTCGTTAATCACTTATAAAAATATTCCATCGGAGGGCGGTTTTCACAGAGCCTTATTTGACTCACAGATGACTGCGAAATTGTGGATGACCATGTTGCAAGATATTTCACAAAGAATAATGGCAAAAGAAGTACCATTTAGATTAATTAAAAGGCTTGAGAAAACACCAAAGTATGCAGTGAGTAAGTTACTGCAAGAGCAGTAATTTAAGGTGCAAGTGCAGGTACAAGTAGTACCCTTGCTATTTATTGGCTGTTACAGTCAATAAATAGCAAGCCTGTTAAGGGTATTAGGACTGAACGCTAATCCTTTAGCTGATTTTCATTTTAATATTTTTACTCACGCCTGCAAACTATTTTTTAACACTAATACCGCCTTAGCAATTTATGAACAAAATCTAACATTAGATAGTTGTTTAATCGCTCTACTAGCCTGTGTATATGAGCCTGGATATCTACCAAATGACTGGCTTCTTTCAAGCCTTCGCCATTATTAAACTAGCAATTTAATCTATTTTCTATCAAGCTTTCTACCACACTTGGGTCGGCTAGAGTCGAAACATCGCCTAGTTGGTCATATTCATTGGCAGCAATTTTACGCAATATTCTGCGCATGATTTTACCCGAGCGTGTTTTAGGTAAACCTTGGGTCCATTGGATAATATCGGGGGTAGCGATAGGACTTAACTCTTTGCGTACCCAGTCTTTTAACTCTTTGGTGAGTTCTTCGTTATGGCTATGGCCTTCAACAGGACTAACAAAAACGTAAATTCCTTGGCCTTTTATGTTGTGAGCATAACCTACAACAGCGGCCTCAGCGACAGCAGGGTGGGACACCAGTGCACTTTCTATCTCGGCAGTGCCCAAACGATGACCTGACACATTTAGCACATCATCGACTCGTCCGGTTATCCAGTAGTAACCATCGTCATCTCTTCGACAACCATCACTGGTAAAATATTGATTTTCATAGGCGCTAAAGTAAGTTTGAATGAAACGAGTATGGTCACCGTATACTGTTCTAGCCTGACCGGGCCAACTATCGCGGATCACCAGATTTCCCTCGCCCGCGTGTAATAACTCTTTGCCGTCCTTATCGACTATGGCGGGCTGGATCCCAAAGAAAGGTATACTGGCTGCGCCTGGTTTTAAAGCGGTTATGCCGGGCAGTGGGCTGATCATGATGCCACCTGTTTCAGTTTGCCACCACGTGTCTACAATAGGGCAGCGATTTTTACCTATAGTTTCATAATACCACTGCCAAGCTTGGGGATTAATGGGTTCGCCTACTGAGCCTAATAATCGGAGTGAATCACAGTGAGTTCCATCGGCAGGATAATCCCCATGGGCCATCAATGCACGTATTGCAGTGGGTGCAGTGTAAAGAATATTGACCTTGTGCTTGTCTATTATTTGACAAATTCGTCTTACATCAGGGTAAGTTGGTATGCCTTCAAATAACAATGTAGTGGCGCCATTAGCTAGTGGTCCATACACCATATAGCTGTGACCCGTTATCCAGCCTACATCTGCAGCACACCAATATATTTCGCCAGGATGATAGTCAAATACATATTTATGGGTCAGCGCTGTGTATACCAGATAACCACCAGTGGTGTGCACGACACCTTTAGGAGTGCCTGTAGAACCAGATGTATAAAGGATAAATAAAGGGTCTTCAGCGTTCATGACAGTAGGAGGACAATCTTTTGCACAATCTACGACCAATTCATGCCACCAAACATCGTGTTCATTAAACTGTACCTGTGCACCTGTATTTTGAAACACTATGCTGTGTTCAATACTGTTACAGCGATTATCTTTTAAGGCTTCATCGACATTAACTTTTAAGGGAACGGTTTTACCACCACGACGACCTTCATCGGCGGTGATAACCACTTTTGCATCGCAATCATTGATACGGTCGGCTATGGCGTTAGGTGAAAATCCAGCGAAAACAATAGAGTGTATTGCTCCAATTCTAGTGCAAGCCAACATAGCATAAGCGGCTTCGGGTACCATTGGCATATAAATAGCCACACGATCTCCTTTAGTCACCCCCAATTTTTTTAAACCATTAGCTAGACGGCACACCTCATCATGTAATTCTTGATAGCTAATATTTTGATCAGAGTTAGGGCTGTCACCTTCCCATATAATAGCTGTTTGCTGTGCCTGTTTAGCTAAGTGTCTATCGATACAGTTGTAGCTGACATTTAATTGACCGTCTTCAAACCATTTAATTTGTAAATTGTCTTTAGTAAAGTTAGTGTTTTTAATGATAGTGGGAGCTTTATACCAGTCCACAATAGCTGATTGTTGTTGCCAAAATTCGTTGGGAGACTCAATCGATTGTTGATACATTGTCTGATATTTTTCGACATCTAAAAAAGAATTTTGCTTGGCTTGTTCTAGCACAGGATAAAGTATTTCAGACATGGCTACTTCCAGTAAAAAAGATTATTGATAGTATTATCATATAATTACCACTGTGTGCTTAATTAGCCGTATATTCTGCCCATAAAAGTAAAATATTTGTGAAAAAATGGTGTGCGCTTCTAAGTTTGATGTTTTTTCAGTGCATACAGTAAAATACTACTGCAACTTGAAGGCATCATTAAGTAGGCCGACTGACTGTCAAAACGTTTTGTTGATAAACCATAAGAAGTCGTCAAGTGTCGCGGCCAAAGGTGGCTAACACTAGCCATGCTCGACATCAAAAGAGGTTAAACTATATAAACCAGAACGATAAAGTCAAGTCTGGTTTTAACTGGATACTTGCTCACCTGCTATATAAGTAGCACTCACAAAATATTGGTCAGTTAATACAACCCAGTCTGCATCGAATCCTGCGGCTAAATGTCCCTTTTTTTGCTGTAGGCCTAGAAATGTCGCTGGAGAAGTGGAGGCCATCTTGGCGGCGTTTTGAATAGAACAGCCTAACGTCAGCACACTGTTACGAAAAGCACTAGCCATATCTAGGGTCGAGCCCGCTAATCTACCGCCTTCAATAGTTAATTTGTTGCCCAGTCGATTGATTGTCATGCCGGCGAATTGTAATTCAATTTGCTCGCTACCTACGTGAGACATCGCATCGGTAACCAGCATAATGCGCTCAGGTGTTTTACATTTAATGGCTAATTGGCAACTGGTAGTATCCACATGTTCGTTATCAACAATCAAACCGCAATAACTAGTTGAGTCTAACAATGCCGCTCCAACCATACCTGCTTGTCTACTTTGCAAAGGTGACATGGCATTAAATAAATGGGTGAAGCCTTGTGCGCCTGCTTTTAAGGCTGCAAATGCCTGAGAGGCACTTCCATTGGAGTGTCCTAAACACACCTTTACCTTAGCTTGTACCAACTCCTTAATAATCTCGACTGATACGTTTTCTGGAGCCAGGGTGACACATACTAAACCTAAATCAGTACGTTTAAATACCGCCATTTCTTCAGGGCCAAGTTGTCGAATATGCTGAGAGGGGTGAATACCCTTTTTAGGCTGACTTAAATGGGGACCTTCAAAATGAATACCAACTATGCCTTTTAGATTTTGCTTGATGGCTGAGGCCATGGCATTAGCTGCCAATTGCATAGTGGTTAAATCATCTGTGATAAGAGTAGGTAAAATAGAGGTGCTACCATATTGTTGATGGGCATGACTCATCGTCATCAGAGTATGCAAAGTGGGTTGATTATTGAACAATACACCGCCACCACCGTTAACTTGCACATCTACAAATCCAGGAACGACTAAGCCAGAAAATTGAATCGCATCATCTTGAAATTTTGCTGATTCAATTGAGTGTATTTTGCCGTCTTCAACGCTAATCAATTGATTGGTTTTAATGGTTTTTCCATCAAACAAATTTTCTGCAAAATAACGCTGCATTTATGCCTCTATCATGTTCAGTGACGTCTTAAAACTAAGGGTTTATCTGTGTCTCGCACTATTTACGGTGCCACTAACCCTATGTAGATATGAGAATTAGTCAATGACCAATACCAATATTTTGTTTAACTTTTACTGTACAGTTATTACTGAAGGCGCTGAGAACGATTAATACTTAAGGCTCTGAGAACGATACAAGCAACCCGATTAGTATTTAATACTAACTTCAAATATTGTTGGAGCAAAGAGGTAGCCTCCACTTAGTTCAAATAATAATCTGGTTGCAGATTACTTTTTACAAACCCGTTATAACCCCAGAATCGCCTATTCAGCAGATAATAAACTGCTTTTGAAAGATAGTTCTACTGCATTTTATCAACTTCAATACGGTTGTCATAAATGATTGTTATAAGTGATTGTTATAAATGGTTGTCATTATTTCTGCTCGGTGATGAACATCAAGTTAAGTAAGATTGAGTCTAAGTCTACACTTTCAGGTTATTTTTCTTCGATATGAGTAGTCTTAGTTCCACGTGGGTAAATTAGCGATCAATTGAAATAGATAGCATCTATTTCAATTAATCAAAAAACCAAATGCTAAAATTGGTGTCATAAGTTTCGAAATTCTTATTTTGAAGTGAATTTTAGATTTTACACCCAAAAAATTTTGGTCAAAGCTTCGTTTAAAACGTTGAATTTTAATAAACAAATAAACAAATAAACAAATAAACAAATAAACAAATAAACAAATAAGGAATACGGTTTGAAAAATCAATGTTTTATTAGATTTCGTGATTTTCTAACACTTACTGGAAAGTCATTCAGCATAAATAAGTCGTCTATTATCTTCTTAGACTCGCCCGGAGTGATGTTTACTTTCGAACCTGACGGTGTGGTTGTTAAACGTCCGTTGTTACCTCTTCGTAAAATTAAGTACGCTCAACTCAACTTTGATAGGTTACTCAATTTAGGTATGTCACCTTTATAAAAGTATGGAGCAGCATAAAACAAGTTGTTTATTAAACGTTACTCATAGCCGCCTACTATTAGCATCGATTGAATATGTGTGTATGAGCAACTAACTTAAACTTTTGCAATTTATTGGTATGCTAATTTTAGATCCCTAGTAATAAAGAGATACACAGCCAATAGAAAATTTCGATTTGCTCTTCAATTTCAGCTAAAAACTCTTCAACACTTATGCCTAATGATTGCTTTGTCGAAATAAACTGGGTGAAACACCGACTAATTTTTTAAAACTTTTTGAAAAATTAAAAATATTGGTATACCCGACGTAGCTAGCGATATGTTGAATAGACCAGCGGGTATTAAGTAACAAACTTTTTGCACGCTCTATACGCAGATGAATCAGTTTTTGTATCGGGCTCTTACCGAATTGTGTTTGGCACAAACGGTGTAAATGGGGGGGTGAATAATGCAATTGTTCACACATTGCTGCTATCGTCCAGTCATACTGAAGGCGTTTTTCAATCTCTTGAAATAAATTGTGTAGTCGATTGTTTGTTTTGTTCTGATTGTCACCTTGCAGAGTGGCATTGAGGTAATAACTTAATATCGGCATAACACCTTTGCGTAAGGTCGCATCTGGTTCGCTATACAAAAGCTCCATGGCAAAATGTAATGGTTTCAGTTTTTGCTCGATAATGACCACGGCTCGATCTAAAGCGATATGTTGCCAACGTTTTGTACTTGATAGGTTTAGCCAAATCACATCCCATTTTTCTGCTGCTATGCTTACCTCAAAACTCTGTTTGGGGGGTAAAATAGCTAACGTATTGGCAACCAGTGCATATTCATTGTCAATAGTGGTCAGTTTACCTTGGCCTTTCAGCGTATAAAACAGCGTGTGTTCAAGGGGAGCTGAGCGTGAAACGCAATATTTTCCTGATAAATTAGAACATCCGGCTAAGGTAATATCTAAATGTTTCATTTCAGCCAGAACATCTGAATCTATGAAGCGTTCATAACAATCTTGACCAATATCGAGTACGTCTTTAATGTGATTTTTCATAAAATTAAATGATAGCTTTAGATAAAATTTTGCGAGTTTTAAGCATAATATAAACAAAGTATTTTCGCTACATTAGACAACATAAGCAAAATGCTAAATTAAGCATTTAATATGCCTACGGGAAGCACTATGACGTCATTAGATCACATTATTCAGCGCCGAGATTGGGAAACGCCATTATCCACTCACATAAACACAGTTAACGCGCATAGTCCTCTTAGCGGCTATAAAACTCTTGTTGATGCTCGTAAAAAACAAAACCCTCAAAGACAATTATTAAATGGTCAGTGGGAATTTAAGCTATTTGATAAACCTGAAGCGGTGGATAAGTCATTTATTAGTGAAAAAATAAACGATAGCTGGCAAAAAATACCTGTACCTTCAAATTGGCAACTTCAGGGCTTTGATAAGCCTATTTATTGCAATGTAAAGTATCCTTTTGAGGTTAATCCGCCTTTGTCCCAAGTGATAATCCAACTGGCTGTTACCGGACTGAATTCGGAGTGACCCAAGAGCAATTGGCCCAGCGAAATCATATTATTTTTGAAGGTGTAAACTCGGCGTTCCACTTGTGGTGCAATGGTCAGTGGGTGGGTTATTCTCAAGATAGCCGCTTACCTAGCGAGTTTGATTTGCAACCGTTTTTACTAGCAGGTAAAAATCAGATAGCCGTAATGGTGATACGTTGGAGTGACGGTAGTTATCTTGAAGACCAAGATATGTGGTGGTTAAGTGGTATTTTTCGTGATGTGCTATTACTTACCAAGCCACAACAACAAATTCGGGATGTATTCATCACGCCTGATTTAGACGCTTGTTATCGCGATGCTACTTTAGCTATCAAAACGTCCATTAATGCACCGAATAATTATACCGTTAGTGTACAAGTATTTGATGGTGAGACAGCCATATGTCGACCTCATACCCAAACCACTCAGAACAAACGAGTCGATGAGAAAGGTGGTTGGGATGATGTGGTATTTCAAAGTATTTCGTTTGAAAATCCTCGAAAGTGGACTGCTGAAACGCCAAATTTGTATCGCTGTGTGGTGAGCTTACAAGATATTCAAGGTAATACTGTTGACGCAGAGAGTTACGATATTGGCTTTAGAAAAGTCGAAATGATTGATGGGCAATTATGTGTAAACGGCAAGCCACTGCTAATACGCGGTGTTAATCGCCACGAGCATCATCCAGAAAGCGGCCATGTGGTAGCCGAATCAGACATGATTACTGACATCAAGCTGATGAAACAAAACAATTTTAATGCAGTGCGTACTGCCCACTATCCGAACCATCCTCGTTGGTATGAATTATGTGACGAATTAGGGCTTTATGTAGTGGATGAAGCCAACATAGAAACTCACGGTATGTATCCTATGGGCAGATTAGCTGCTGATCCACAATGGGCTGGTGCGTTTATGTCGCGTTACGCACAAATGGTAGAGCGGGATAAAAACCATGTCTCTATTATTATCTGGTCACTAGGTAATGAATGCGGTTATGGTGCAAATCATGATGCCATGTACGGCTGGTCAAAAAACTTCGACCCATCACGGCCTGTGCAATATGAAGGCGGTGGCGCTAACACACCTGCAACAGACATTATCTGCCCTATGTATGCGCGTGTTGATTATGATCTTGAAGACGAGGCTGTACCTAAATATTCAATTAAAAAATGGCTCAGTTTACCTGGCGAAACACGGCCCCTTATTTTATGTGAGTACGCTCATGCGATGGGCAATAGCTTAGGTAGTTTTAATGACTATTGGCAAGCTTTTAAAGAATATCCACGTTTGCAAGGTGGCTTTATCTGGGACTGGGTTGACCAAGGGTTATCAAAAATAGATAAAAACGGCGTGCATTATTGGGCATATGGTGGGGACTTTGGCGATACAGTGAATGATCGGCAGTTTTGTATTAACGGGCTACTATTTCCTGACCGTTCTGCCCACCCTAGTTTGTTTGAAGCTAAATATAGCCAACAACATGTTCGTTTCATGTTGGCGCCTATCACGAAAAAGAAAGCGATAACATCCTTAGTTCAAAACGAATATGCGCTTTCTATTTTCAGTGATTATGTGTTTAGAGCCACAGATAACGAAAAGCTCGTTTGGCGACTAATGCAAAATGGTGTCGTGGTTGAACAAGACAGTTTTCTGCTGAACATCGCGCCGCAAAGTACACTCAACACCATTATTAAACCTATTACACCATTTGAAAAGGGTGCTCAATATCATCTTAACTTAGACGTAGAACTTGCGAACGACTGCAGTTTTGCAGAAGCAGGTCATATAATGGCAACTGAACAGTTTGTTTTAGCCAATAGACAAAGTTTAACCAGTACTCATTTTGCTAAGCAAAGTGACCAGCCAAGCACTCAAAAAAATGTCAGCTTAAATGAAAATAATGAAACTATTGTTATTCAAGGGACAGGGTTGAATCTGATATTCGATCGCCAAACAGGCCTAATTAAAAGCTGGCAGCAAGACAATAAAGCAGTAATAGCCAGTCCACTGGTTGATAATTTTTATCGAGCCCCCCTTGATAACGATATTGGTGTAAGCGAAGTGGATAACCTCGATCCCAATGCATGGGAAGCACGCTGGTTGGATGCAGGCATAGGTAAATGGCAACGCACCTGTCAAAAAATTAACGGGATATCTTCTAGTGAAGACATACGTATTACCTGTGTCTTCGATTATGAATATGAAGATGAATTATGTGCACAAACCCAATGGACTTATACCATCAACGAAAGCGGTGCAGTGAAAATTGATATTGACGTACTTTTAAATGAGGTGCTGCCGCCGCTTCCCCGTGTTGGTGTCAGTTTGGCGATAGCCAAACAAGACAATATTCAAGTTAAATGGTTAGGTTTAGGACCATTTGAAAACTACCCAGATCGTAAATCAGCAGCACGTTTTGGTGAATATAATTTGAGCTTAGACGAGCTACATACTCCTTATATCTTTCCAACTGATAACGGCTTACGTAGCGACTGCCGGCTGCTCGAAATAGCTGGGTTACAAGTACGGGGAGAGTTTTTATTTGCAGTAAGCTTCTATTCACAAAACCAGCTTGCCGCAGCTAAACACACTCATGAGTTAGTGACCGATGATGTGATTCATGTGCACATAGACCATCAACATATGGGGGTCGGCGGTGATGACTCGTGGAGCCCGAGCACTCATAAGAAATATCTATTGGAGCGAAATCAATATAGTTATTCCCTCATTTTTCAAAATAAAAAGTAGTCTTAAGACCGAAGGGCGGTAGTAAATAGGTCATTAAAATGGGGGGGGCACTAAACCAGAACTCTTTACTCAGTATTGCTCGTAAAGGTTACACGTTAACTTGCGTGTCTCAAAATCAACTGCTCCTGCGGCAACAGCCTGTATTCGGTTTATCCAGCTATATTGAGGTGCACTTGTCTAGAAATGTTGGTCGTCACGGCTATGATACATGAGACTATATTCATTTGGCCGCAGTATTTGACATAGATAGTGCACTGACATCTGTTTTCAACGTCAGTCGAATGTGAAGTGCGCCTAGAGTTAAGTTATCGCTGTCGGTAAGCCAGTCTGCCCCGTCGTTTGTTGTCAACTCTGGATTGATTTTATCACCCGTCAGCTTGACCGATAACACGTCGATGACCACACGATGCACTTTTAGCCAGCTCCGACGTTCACTCAGTTGAACATCCATCTCGCCAAGTGGTTTTAGTTCGATTTTTGGCATAGGTCACTTCTTAGTTTTGATTTGGCCGCTAATTTCAGCTTCGGTTCTAGACTTAACACTTTGCATTTTACATTTAGAAAGC
>OOGU01000305.1_pt1 | contig 11249 bp, 2 predicted proteins | sample 1670261 | NCBI WGS metagenome assembly OOGU01 (sample SAMEA98137168, study PRJEB22522) | marine metagenome | biome: marine biome; feature: marine water body; material: sea ice | place: Arctic Ocean | collected 04-Sep-2015 | depth 1.3 m
CTACTGGAGATACCAAATTTACAACTGGAAACAATTGGTTCGCTAACCACTATCTCACAATGATATCCGATGTCCTTGACGAGCCCGACTCTGAGCCAGTGGTACAGAATTTTACCAATGCCCTCATGCAAGAGATCATAGCGATGCGATCAGACATGAGTGCTGCGCTTACAGAAATGGCTGCCGCAAGGACTAGGATAGACATGCTTGAGAACCCGGTCCACGACTTGGATAACCTCGACTCCAACAGAGCTCAGCACGACTTTGACGATTCATTTGCTAATGGAGCTTTGAACCTTAGTCCGCAGCCTAGGACACCTATCCCTATTGGACGATCCTCAAGGTTATCCCGAGGCGGTATAACGCCGGGTACAACAAACCCAAACCCAAACCCAAACCCAAACCCAAACCCAACTGCTATTCACTCTCCTGCGCGAATTAATATGGCTAATCCGATGAACCAACGGAACCATGTAGACTTTGACACTAGACGCAGTGGCGCGTCGCTTCAGTCGCCTCTGCCCAACTATACTCAAGTCACTATGCCTACCACGTTTGTGATCAAGCAGAGTGTTTCGGAACTAACTGTCATTACGGTGACTGCCTTGAGTAGAGCCTACGAGAGGCATATGCGGATGCCAGGAAACAGAGACCTACAGGTATTTTTATACGCCTCAGAGTATTTCTCGCACGCTATGCTGGATAAGATTGAAACGACTCTGAACACGTATTATGGATCTACTGTGGCTGAGTCCCTAGAGGGACCATATGAAAGGAATCCACCTTCGCGAGAAGTCCTGGAGCAGATGCTGCCTGACCTCTTCTTCGAAGAATTGTACAAATGTTTTATGCCGTATAATAAGAGGGATTACGAAGTCAAACTCGCAGCAGTGGTCTCCGCTTCCATCGCCGAGAAGTCGATCTCAAGCCAATCTATCGTGGCGCTCCCGTATTGGCAGCTCGTGATAGAGAACGTCAACAAGAATGTGCGCGCATTTCTAAGTGCGGCCCCTGAGAAGGACGCATCGGGACGCTTTATGCCATATCACGGGGGACTTCGCCCTAACGTGCCTTTAGGTTTAAAGGGCTTAGTGCAGATGCTTGTCAAGCCGTGGATAAATGAGGATGTACTCTCAGCTTTGCGTGATACCTTCACGGTGAACGAGCGGCAGATTACGACCCTTGGAGCCTGGATGGATCAAATGGAATCTTCCTTGACGAGGCTAAGGAGATCTTACAACCCTATCGCAGCTATAGCAAATGCTTGTAACAGGGCAGAGACCGCGCGACGAAAGGTACAGACAACTAAGAACATCGCGTCTACCTCACTCAATGCTATGCTCAGCATGCAAGATATGGACCAGATCGCCTATCAGCTGGAGCTGGTAGACAGCGACCTGGATGTAGATGATCATATGTCTAATATGTCGCTCTCCTCCGACGTCAGTACGGAACTCTTACACAACGCCTCGGATGGTCGTCGCCCTCAGATGCCCGCTATGGGAGCTGGCAAAGGCCCGGATAGCGATCAAGTGTGCTTTCGGACAGTCCAAGGTTTGTCCTGCGATCCCAAGAAGTGTGTGTATAGTCATGATCAATCTAAGATATGCAAATACCTTAATACTGCTCTTCAGCGGTTTGAGGTGACGAACAAGCATTCAGTGAAGAACGTCAAGGCGGTCAAAATTGATCCACTTGTCAAAACGGCCGAAGTCGAACTGGAACAGCAGCTCGATTCGGACGCTGAGGACTGACGCCAGGAGGCGTCAACTACGCCGCCTATTCCTTCCGAGGAGGATGATCTCGATGCAGGGCTAGATCAAGCTCAACGGGATTACTTCCTTGAAATGGAGGAGGTGGTGAGGGAGGTCTCGAAATCCTCCCTACAACGGCAGATAGGAACCAAGGTTGTTCATTACCTTAAGACAACTACTATCCGCCAACGCCGTGATGTCGCTCCATACATGTTCGTGGAGGGATATGCGGACTTGGGCAATCACAAAGCCCTTTTGAACCATGTGTTGATGGATAGTGGTGCCCTCCATGGCTCTTATATATCTAACACTTGGTTTGAACAAAATCGTGAACACATCAACCCTACGTGTGTTAAGGCAGTAGACGGCACCGTAGTAATGGGTGACGACGCCACAACACAACGCATCGATACCATGGTGGTGTTGACGGTCATCGTCAAGGGTTCTAAGGGTAAATTAGTGCCCTTCACAGCAGCTTTCTCTGTAATCGAAATGAAACATCACATGATCATCGGACTACCTGATCTGGTAACATCCTTACCGGTGTTCTTCATTAGCCGCTTTCGAGCTGCAGCAGGTCGATCGGCTGAATTGCTATCATCGCTTACCTATGATCACAAGGGTATACGAGCCAATAGACCAGCCCATCTAGGTCGCGCAGTGACTGAGCGACACTTTTCACGAGTGGCTAGTTTGGCTTCTACTTACGCCGAGGACCGTCCTTCGGGCGATTCATCATTCAAGCCATCCGACTTCTCGGCCTATCAAGCCTTGGAGCCCCTCGACATTGTCGAACCTTGGTCTGAACGTGATATCGTTGCCCATGAAGAACTCGACCAGAACCTTCCCGTATTGTTTGGGGACTCTTTAAACTTCATGGAAATGTCCGAAGCCGACGCTCGACAAGCTTACCTGCGTACATTGGATCCACCCCCTCCTATGCCAGGCGAGAGAATTCGTTTCCATCCTGACTTGCTCAAAAGTGATCGCTTTCAGTCTCACATGCGCAATGTTAGCATTGATACCTTTGTACCAACCAACTGGGATGGCATCAACACTTCAGATGTCCACATTGACTTTGATCCCGCCATGCCCACATCTCGTAAGATCCCTTGTCGTCCTATTCCTCATCGTCGTGTCGAACCTGTTACCAAGGAGATTAAACGGCTCTGCAGCTATCACCTTACGCCCTCTACAAGTTCTATTGTATCTGGCCTTGTTGTAGCTGACAAAGCTACGGAGCCCTTCGTACGATTATGTGGCGACTACCGGTGGGTTAATACCTTCGTTCTCTTGCAGCATGGCTGGATACCAGTGGTTCAGGACGCGCTCGCCCGACTCAAGGGTTTCCGCTATTACGTCGATCTAGACCTCTCCAACGCTTTTCATCAATTGCGTATTGACTTCGAGACAAGTGAGAAACTTGCCTTGCTTACACCGCACGGTACACTCAGACCTCGCTTTCTACCAGAGGGTGTCGCGCCCGCCTCAGCAATTCTCCAGACCAAGATGATGGAACTCTTCGAAGGCTTCGAAGACTGGCTCCTTGTCATCTTTGACAACTGTGTCATTGGGGCTAACGACCTCGATCAGCTGATGGATCGATACGAACTCTTTATCCAGCGTTGCCAAGAGAAGAACATTTTCCTTAAACTGTCCAAGTCGTACTTTGGCGTCACCGAAGTCCACTTCTTCGGCTATGTCGTTGATAAAGACGGTTTCCGTTTCGATGCTGAACGCCTGCAAGGTCTTTCTAAGTATGCCTTCCCCACCACTGGTACTCCAGCGCAACGGAAAACAGCTATGCAACAGTTTTTAGGAGCAGCAAATTTTTTTCGTCCCGCATACGTATACGCGTCGGGTCCTAAGTCGTCTACTTCCGACCGTACTCAGCTCTGGGCCGATCTTACTGGTCCACTTTACGAAACTACTACGCTTAAGTTTAATTGGGACCCTAGTTCTTATACTAGCGATTACCAACAACACTTCAATCGTCTGCAACAAATGCTTCTTGATGCCTCACGCATCTTCTTCCCAGACTATTCACTACCGTGGGTTCTGCGAACCGATGCTTCCATCCTAGGCATTGGCGCCATCCTTTACCAAGTCCGAACTTCTGAACTTCCAAGCGAAGGAGGGGTAGGGGATATCCCTGCGGAGATCTATGAGCCCATTTGCACCTTGAGTCATAAGTTTAGTGACCCGGCAAGTCGTTGGGCCACGATTAAGCAAGAAGCTTATGCTATCTACTTCGCGATCAAGAAGTTTTCGCACCTACTGCTAGGAAAGGAATTCCTCTGCGAGACCGATCACGCCAATCTCCTGTTCCTGGAGAAGTCAGAAGTGCCGATATTAACGAGATGGAGGCTATACATGCAGACCTTTAGGTTCCAGGTGAGACATATACCTGGTGTGCTGAACATTGTCGCCGATTCCCTGTCTCGGATACCAGCTAGTAGTGAAGACTTGCCGGAAGAGTACGAACTAAATTCATACCCAGCCGAAGAAATGCTTCACTTCGAGCAAGTATACCTACGTCATGATCTCTGTGCATTGCAAGCATCAGCGGAGGATTCTCAGGAGGATCCACAACCGCTGCCTGACGTCAGTAAAGGTGACCTTGCTAGAGAATATCCTGAGTCGGTCCCTCAGTGGGACAATATCATAAGAAACGTACATGGTGGTGTGAACTTGCACTTTGGGGTAGACATCACTTGGAAGCGATTGAACAAGCTGTTCTCCGGACACGGTGTACCAGTGTCATACATAGGACACTTCATTCAACACTGCGGGTCGTGCCAGAAGTTGATGCGTGACTACAAGGACAATGCCATCGAACCTGTCATAAGACACTTGCGACCACCTAGACCGAGGGAGACCGTTGGTATCGATATGATACACATGTCGCCTGATACCAACGGTAACCAGTACGCACATGTGTTAGTGAATCACTTCTCCAAGTTTGTACTAATAGTGGCGACCAAGACAGCGGACGCTATAGACGCAGCTAGAGCCATTCTCAAGTACAAGTCTACAATAGGACCGGTGCGAGTGCTCATGTCAGATCCTGGCTCCAACTATACCAGTCAAGTTGTTCTAGAACTCAACAAGATGTTAGGCATAGCACACAGAGTGTCATTGGTCGACCGACACGAATCCAACGGAGTCGAACCCGTCAATCAACAGATTAAACGCCACGTTCAAGCCATCATACAGGATGAACGCTTTACAGATAGATGGTCCTCCTCGGAGGTCATCGATCTTGTTCAGCATGAGCTTAATAATCTGCCGAGATTACAAACGGGCGGTTACACGTCGATGCAGCTTAATACGGGCGAACTAGACACAGACGAGACCTATGATATCAAGCTGGAGCCTCCCGTTACATATACAGCCTTCACCAAGAGATTGGCTAAGGACCTGGAGACCATCAGAGCTGCTTCTAGGGTATATCAGGACAAACACGCAGCGCGTGCAGAAGCCACGGAGGCTAATGCAAATCACTATCAAGATGTAGACCTAGTGCTGTTACGAAACGAAAAGCCCGACTGTAAGGACCAAGCTAAATGGTTAGGTCCCTTTGCGGTCGTTTCTAGTCACAAGAACGACGTGTCTGTCGAGCACCTGGTTAGCAAGCGACTGCGGGTAGTCCATGTGTCCCTCCTTCGAGTTTATTATGGGTCACGCCTCGAGGGAGTCAAACTAGCGATGCGTGACAACGATGAGTATGAGGTACGGTGTATTGATTGTTATGGAGGTGATCCCATGAAACGGCAAACACTCTATTTCAACACAATCTTCGAAGATGGCACTGAATCGCAACTGTTACACGACAACGTCAAGGATACCGAAGCCCTAAGTGAATTCGTCCGCTTGAACAAGGAGCTGAGGCCATTAACCTTTCGCACGCATGCCCTCGCGCTCGAGGATGTGCGCAAAGTCAATGCCAAGAAGCTGACACCAGAGCACCAAGCGCTGGTAGGATCTACGGTTTTCATAGACATAAGATCACGTGAACACTTTGGGATCGACTGGTACGAAGCCCTGCAACTCGTTGATAAGCTCAGGACACTACATGTGATGCCTTTCAAAGTCACTAAGCTCGAAACGAAGGGTACTGCTCTTGAGTTACAGGCGCTATTCCCAGATGTATCGCCTACGCGCAAGCATTTCCTGCGTCTAAAACACCACGGTGTGCTAACGCAGCTGTACACAGAAACGGAGCTCATGGACAGGACACATATCATTCTGCCCTCCCCTGACACTAGTGCTCTATCTGCGCTACTGGATACAGACAGTCAAGTCAAGCGCGTATCGAGTAAAGACGAGATAGAAGAACGAGTGGATGACAAAGACAGTGATAGCGATATAAGCCATGAACCTACTAATGGTCCTGTGCACGCGATAACTATCTTCTGTCTCAACGTTAACGGATTGGCTAGTGCATTGTCAAAAGGCTTACTCCCAGCCATTCCCTCAGTCGATCACATATGCTTGCAAGAAACCAAGATTTCCTCGGCTAGCCGTTTAAAATATGTGAGGATCTTCAAGGCAGCAGGCTATCGAGTTCCTCACTTCAGCTGTCATGAGTCTAAAGGGTATGCTGGCGTCGCGATATTCTCTAAGACCAAGCCCACCGACTCTACTGAAGAAGTGTGCACCTCGGCAGAAATCCGTCTCTTGTCTCATCAGGCACAAGGTCGATTGCTGACATTAGTATACACCAGTTACATACTCGTAACAGCGTATGTACCTTTCCCACGCATGGATGGTTCCAAAGTAACAGAAACCATAGTCTGGCGACGCATGCTCAGTAGGCACCTTGCAGCTTTGGAAGAACGTTACGCTCGACGCCCTATCATCCTGGCTGGGGATCTCAACGGTATCATGTCTGACCTGGACGCCACACCAGGTGTACGCAAGGGTGTCTGTGCAACGCCAGACGAGCGTACAAGCATGACGTCCCTACTTCACAACGGTGTTGATGCATACCGAACGCTATACCCAGATACACCGGGCCACACAGCCTTGTGTTCCATTCCCTCTACTCGAGGTGAATCTTTCCGCTTGGACTATGTCATGGCATCTAAACAGTGTCGTATAACCCAGGCGGATATTATTTCCACACCTACTCTTAGTGACCATCTACCCCTGGTTGTGTCCATTGACCTCTTTACTGAACGTAATGGTCCCAACATCAACAGCTTTGGTCCCGAGTATTCTAGTGACGTTACCGGCGATGGTCCCGACACTCCTCCTAAGGGTATTCGACGATTCTTCGTACCATCAATGACTGTAGATCTGACAGATCATACTTCGTCGCCGGTTGAGTCAACCACTGAGCCAACACCGCGGCTACAGCAAGCTATTGCTCTAGATGCACCCTTCACTGCACCTTCTCCCATCATCCCTGTGCCTTCACTGCTGTCAGTGCCATCCCCTAATCACTTGCAACCGTCTGTTCGCAAGCGACGATATTGGCTCATCACGGCAGGCACCAATGCAGGTGCCATCCACAACAATTGGTCTGACGCTGCCGCTGCAGCCCTGACTACTGATAATCAGTCCGGTGGTAACACCATGGGCTTTCCTAACCTTACACTTGCACGTATCTATGCCAGTACGTTCATCAACACTCCAGCCGTACCCGAGCCAAACTATGTTGTCGCCACAGCTGAGCTTGTCGAAGAACCCATGAATATGTCCAACGTGTCCGAAGCCCTAGCTTCAGTGTCCACCTCCTGCTCCAACGTCGCAGACCACGAGACTGACTCCAAAATACCAGCATCGGGGCATATCTATCCCTTTAATTCTAACCTAACGATGGTCCACACATATGACTTGCTTGCCCCTGTATTGGGTCGCTACTCCTATGTTGGTCCCCAAGAACAACTCGTCGATGTTCATCGATCCTTACAGAGTTACGATGACATCCAACCGTTGCAACTCATCGCCATTGCTAACGGTCAAACCGTTCCTATGCAACACGCCGAAGACTTGCTTTATCCACACAACCGATACCTCGTAGCCTTGTCAGACGACTGGGCTCTCGATTGTAGTGCTTACGCTAACCTCCCTAAACCAGGCTGTTTCTTCAGTATGGCCAACAATGCCATTGGTCTCACCGACCATCTGCAACGTCGTCTTCTCACCGACTGTGATAATAACGCGGCGGCATGGGCAGGCACTTACAATGGCTCCGAGTGTGTGTTAATATATGCTTTAGTTCCCATCCCAGCCTACACAGACATTATGTGGAACTATCGATATACACCTCTATCGCGTGTTGCTACACCCAGAATCGGCGATGGCCTCCGATTCCTCCATGCCGCTATATCCAACTTAGACAAACGCTATACTGAAGAAGATGCTTCAGATTCAGCCTCTGACTTGGGTTTCGGCGATACTCCCTAATACAGCAGCATCTGCTGCTCCTTGCCCGTGACTCGTTCCACCGTCATGGCAATCCCTCGTTCCTATATTTTCCTCTCTCACATGGTCTGCTTGGTCTTGAGTTCAATACGCAAGGCTTGTTCATCATGAGTTAGGAATCTTTTTCCCCACCCTCCCCTCGTTTGCGCCTCGGTACCTAGGTTCCGCGCCTTGCATCCTTATTCCCTCGATCCATGCATCAATTTTTCTTAATGGGTACAGCCTCGACTGCTCATTTCATCACCACCTCCGCAAGTAGCCGCGTGCTCGTATAAGCCAGTATATTCCTCCGCCGAATTATCGAGTGCCACGTCTTCTCCTGAAATCCTAGTTCCTTCATATCTGATAATTTCTATCATCGAGCTCACTTCTTGGACCTTGCTCATTTCTCTTCTGGGTTTTCATTGTGCCTGCGTCTTCTACCAACTCTCCCGAGCCGTGCTTCACTTCCAAACCTTCCCGGCTGTCATTGCGCCTCTTTGATAGACACTCGTTGGTCTCTATAGTCTTCACGCTTCTCCACCCATCTTTCGCTTCTCCATCAACCTTATGCGCACTGTTTCCGACATACCTGTCAACGTCAGGCGGCCCGGTGTAATTTAACGCTCCCCCCCTTCTTATCTTATCTGCCCTGTAACAGACCCTGTCTGCTATTGGCCATATAAGAGTACAACGGGTCCCCTTCCGTCGTACATGTATATCTTTAGCGGTAGTATAGCCTTCTATCCCCTTACCTAGTATATTTTAAGTCCATGTGTGTAGTTTTTTAATAAATACCTGTAGCCTAACCTTTCGAATAGCGAAAAAGGGAGGGGGTGGTACGATGTGTATCCTGTATATAGTGCCTAGTTTCCGAGGATCACCCCTGGAACATGGTATCTTCGTACCATGTACATATTATATGCCGTATCTCAGTACTGCTTTGTATATTACGCACTTACAACCTGCTGTGGGGGTTTTTCCCCCCAGCATGTATTGTATCCTGCGCACGTGTGCATGACATACGTCATGATAACTGGCCCCGTCACGATGTGGTAACCAGTCCACCGGGACAGTTTAGTATGCACATTCATTATCCAATTAAGTATTAACGAATACTAACCCTTCAGTGTTTTACTGTCTTTTTAGCGCTCTACTCTTTGTATTGCCCGCGACTCGTGCGAGTTAAATCCCCCTGGTTTTATTACACGCTTGTAATTGCCAAATCCCTCGAGATCGCTATCTCAAGGTTCTTTACCCCGGAAGTACTGGAGCTGTATCTTGGTTGTACAACAGCGGTTGTTATTATACCATAAGCGAGAGTCCAGTAACAAGGCCTAGCCAGACCTTAATATGTCCTTCGGTTCTAGCCCCCATTGTATTGTTGGGATGTGGAACTGTAGCTTGTACATAGTCCCCGAAGCTGTGGCGTAGATCTCTCTTGGCGCTAAGACGTCGCCCTGTAAAGACTTCGTGAGGAGAGAGATTGGCAGTGCTGTCGCTGACTATGTGTAAGTTAGTGCACCACGTGGAGTGGGCCACACAATGAATTAGTAGGAGGGCATTAAGGTTGTAAGGGAGGGAGTGCATGATTGATCTGACTCGCTCTTTGATGTATCTTATGCGTCTTTCGACCTTGTGAGCTTTCTCGCCTGCTGCAGTTGGTGAAACTTGAATGCCTTGGTTTAGGAGGATATCAGTTAGCGATAAAACTCCCCCTTCATTGTCCGAAATTATGTGACTTATCCAGAGGTGCCTAGATTTTGCGACCGCCAGGATATGCATTATTGAAGATTGAATTTGGGGGGTTTTTCGATTTTGTATGTATTGGGTGACGCAGTATCCAAGGGGAGATATCAATCCCACCATGAAAGGTAGACCAGCAATAAACATGATGTCGACTTGAAGGGTCTGTGCGCGCTCAATGGTCATCAGATTGCCAGGAATAATTGCTGGAGATGATCGCTTCACCGATCTCCCTTGTAGACTTGGTATTGCTGGGCCCCAGATGTGATCTGCAACTGAAAGATCCTTCGCAGTTACCTCAGTGTCTTGAATATTCATGCTGGCTAAGTCCTTGGAGGGGATGTACCCCATGCGAGCTTGTAGTTGTCTTGCTGATATTGCACGCTTCTGAGTTGATTTTGGATATATTGCTGCTCGCTGTTCAACAGTTCCGCTGATATTATCCGAAGTGGATTGGTAGGTAGCAGGTAAAAGTGTTGCTTGTTGAGCGAGGACATAGTGGCGTCCTTTGCGAATAAAAGTTAGGGTAGTATCGCTCTTGATATCGGAGAGACTGAACGAATCGTTGCCCTGGTCATAATCTACCAGAAATCCGCGATCTCTCATCTCTGCTACCGATATAATATTTGACGATGCCTCTTCGCACACTGCCACTAGTCCAAAGGGTCCGTAAAATCCTGCTCTTCTTGCAGCAATTCCCTTGCCTTTTGACTCAATCCCTTTTACTATGAAGGGTGCTTTTAGGAGTCTGATGTCCTTGAGCAACGATATGTCTTTAAACAGACTGATACCTGCTTGATTGTCGAGTAGAGTATCAGAGACAATGTTACTGATGCCCCCCGCGTAATTGGTAGGAGAATTCGCTGTCATTGCTCCAAGGCTTACTACTTTCGGCTTTTGAGGGCTTACGGGGTTCGGCGAGACTAATCTCGAGCAATGATTACTTCTGTTCTTCAACTCTGAGGTAATGGGTCGATCCATGCTCTGAACTTGATGCAGTGGCGACTGCAACTTTTCATCTCTGACGAGGTCATACTCGCTTACCCCGGTTGCTTCTTCGAATGTCGGCATCACCACCATAACCGAATGTACAGGATACTCGTGGAAGGATACACCCTTGGTTGTCACCACATTGATCGTCTGTTCTCTCTCGGAAACTGATGGTTGGTGGGGTTTCTTGGCAGAATTGCCCAATCCAGGACCTTGCTTGTTATTGTTCCGATCTGAATTATTGTTGTTGCTGCTCCTTGTGGGATTGGCGTTTGCACTCGCTGAGGAGTGGCTTGGTTGAGTCTTCGGCGGACCCAAAGTCTCTAGGATCATCAAAGATTCCCATGC
>OOGU01000306.1_pt1 | contig 11228 bp, 6 predicted proteins | sample 1670261 | NCBI WGS metagenome assembly OOGU01 (sample SAMEA98137168, study PRJEB22522) | marine metagenome | biome: marine biome; feature: marine water body; material: sea ice | place: Arctic Ocean | collected 04-Sep-2015 | depth 1.3 m
TGGTGCGGAGGATGGGGGTGGAGGGGAGGAGGACGTAGGGTGACTGCCCTTCGGCATTGACGAGGCGGAAGGTATGCACGCCGAAGCCTTCCATAAAGCGGAAGCTGCGGGGAATGGCGCGATCGGACATGATCCACATGAGCATGTGCATCGATTCCGGCATCAGCGAGGCGAAGTCCCAGAAGTTGTCATGCGCGGTTTGCGCCTGCGGAAAGCCGCGATCCGGCTCCGCCTTGGCAGCGTGGATCAGGTCCGGAAACTTCATCGCGTCCTGAATGAAGAACACCGGGATGTTGTTGCCGACCAGGTCCCAGTTGCCTTCGTCGGTGTAGAACTTGACCGCGAAGCCGCGCACGTCACGCGCCAGATCCGCCGACCCCTTGTTGCCGGCCACGGTGGAGAACCGCACGAAGACATCGGTCTTCTTGCCCTTGGCCTGAAAGGGGGCCGCACGGGTGATGTCGGTGAGCGGTTCGTAGCATTCGAAATAACCCTTGGCACCAAAGCCGCGCGCATGAACCACGCGCTCGGGAATGCGCTCGTGGTCGAAGTGGAAGATCTTGTCGCGCATGACAAAGTCTTCCAGCAGCTTCGGGCCGCGCTCGCCGATGGCCAGCGTGTTCTGATCGTCGGCGACCGGAACACCTTGTTGGGTGGTGAGCGTGGGGTGGTCGGCATCGGCGGTTTGGCGGGTTTCGCCGCCTTGGCCTCGGCGGGTTTTCACATCGCCGTAGTCAACGGATTGAAGATGCGGACATGCGGAAGCCGCGTTGGGTGTCGTTGATTCGTCTGTCACGGTGTCCTCCTTGACGGTCGTGGGTGGCGCCGAAGAAACCAGCAGCCATCAAGGTGGATTCATGCCGGCTCCGCTTGTTCCATTGCTTTGCCCTATTGCCGTCATAGCGAACCCGTGCCGAATCCGTTCGTCCGAGGGGGCAGGGCGCTTGCTATAATTCGCGCGCCGGCATCCCACGTCGGCCCTACGCGTCCCGGGCACTCGCGCTGCCCGACCAGCCTGCAAGCTTGTGAAACAACAACGCCTTTATCGCGTCGCCTTTATCAACAAGGGCCAGCTCTACGAAGTCTATGCCCGCTCCGTGGCCTCCAGTGACCTGTATGGGTTTGTCGAGATCGAGGAACTGGTGTTCGGCGAACGCACGTCGCTGGTCATCGACCCGGCCGAGGAAAAGCTGGCTGCGGAGTTCGCGAACGTGAAGCGCTCCTTCGTTCCGATGCACGCCGTGGTGCGTATCGACGAGGTCGACAAGCGCGGCACAGCCAAGCTGACGCCGGTCGGGGAGGGCTCGAACGTGACGCCGTTTCCGATGTACACCCAGGGCAAGTCAGAAAGTACCTGATGCGGTTCGCCTACCTGGGTAGCGGCAGTCGCGGCAACGGGGCCGTGATCAGCTCCGGGTCGACACACGTCCTGCTCGACTGTGGCTTTCCCGCTGGCGAGGCGCAGCGGCGTTTGCAGCGTCTCGGGCTGGAGGCCAGCCAGCTGGCGGCGATTCTGGTCACGCACGAACATGGCGACCACATCGGTGGCGTGAGCGCATTGGCGCGCCGCCATCGACTGGCGGTGTTCATGACCCTGGGTACGCGTGCTGCCGGGAAGATGCACGCCGATGTTGACGTGCAGGTGATCGACGGACATTCGCCCTTTGCGGTGGACGATCTGGAGATTCACCCATACCCGGTGCCACATGATGCGCGCCAACCCTGCCAGTACGTGTTTCACGACGGGCAGATGCGCCTGGGCGTGCTGTCGGATGCCGGCTGCATCACACCGCATATTCGCAGCATGCTTGCGCCCTGCGACGGGCTCGCGGTGGAGTTCAATCACGATCGCGACATGCTCGCGCGCGGCCCGTATCCGCAGAGCCTGAAGACGCGGGTGGGCGGCCAGCTCGGGCATTTGAGCAATTGCCAGTCCGCCGGCTTACTCGCCGAAATCGGCATGGCGCGCCTGCAGCACCTGGTGCTGGCGCATTTGTCCGAACAGAACAATTCGCAGGCGCTGGCTCGGCAGGCTGCCGCCACGGCGCTGGATGTGGATGAAGACTGGGTGCAGATCGCCGACCAGGACCAGGGTCTGGACTGGCGGCAACTCGCGCCCCGATGAGCAATTGACGCAGAACCCCGACGACATAGGATTCGATCGATGACCACTCGCATGCTGCTGGGCCAGGCCGCGCTTTCTTCTTTTCGGCTGGATCGCCTCAACGCAGCGCTGGCCGAGGCCGGCAGCGAGGTGGTCGTGCAAGGTTCGGCGTGGATTTATCTGGTCAACGCCTCGCGCCCGGCCGATTGGGATGTGATCGAGCAGCTGCTACCCGGCGTGACCACCGCGCCGCCCACCGGGACGGTTGCCCAATACGTGCTGCCGCGTGCGGGGACGCTGTCTCCCTGGTCCAGTAAGGCCACGGACATCGCACGGGTCTGCGGCATGGATGTCGACCGCCTGGAGCGCGGCCGCTTGCTGATGCTCAGCGCCGTGCCGGATGCGGTGGCCCTGGATCTGCTGCACGACCGGATGACCGAGCAGTTGCGCTCGACCCTGGATGATCTGGACGCGGTATTCGCCACCCCGCCGCGCCGCCCGCTGCGGCACATGCCGCTTGGTGATGATCCGCTGGCGTCGCTGCGCGCCGCCGATGCGGAACTCGGCCTGGCGCTGTCGGACGGTGAGATCGAATACCTGGCTGCGTTCTATGCGGAGTCTTCGCGTGAGCCCACCGACGCCGAGTTGATGATGTTCGCGCAGATCAATTCCGAGCACTGCCGGCACAAGATCTTCAATGCGCAGTTCACCATCGACGGCGAGCCGCAGGACCAATCGCTGTTCGACATGATCCGCGCCAGTTATGCCGCGTCGCCCGACAGCATTCTGTCGGCCTACAAGGACAATGCCGCGGTGCTGGAAGCCCAGCCCAGCGGGCAGTTTCGCGTGAGCGACGAGCCGGTCTATCAGCTGAACGAGGAGCCGTCGCATATCGCGATCAAGGTCGAGACCCATAACCATCCGACCGCGATTTCGCCTGATCCTGGTGCGGCCACCGGCGCCGGCGGTGAGATCCGCGACGAGGCCGCGACGGGGCGGGGCGGCTACACCAAGGCCGGGCTGAGCGGCTTTTCGGTGTCGAATCTCAAGATTCCCGGCGCGCCGCGACCCTGGGAGGTCGATGTCGGCAAGCCGGGCCACATGGCCAGTGCGTTGCAGATCATGCTGGAAGGCCCGATTGGTGCCGCCAGCTACAACAACGAGTTCGGCCGGCCCAATCTCACCGGCTACTTTCGGACCTACGAGCAGAGCGTGGCAGGCCTGCTGCGCGGTTATCACAAGCCGATCATGATCGCGGGCGGTATCGGCAGTGTGCGCGACGGGCATGTGGAGAAGCTGCCGGTACCGGTTGATGCCAAGCTGATCGTGCTCGGCGGCCCGGCCATGCTAATCGGCCTGGGCGGCGGCGCGGCGAGCTCCGTGGGCGCTGGCGAGGGCCAGGAGTCGCTGGATTTTGCCTCGGTGCAGCGCGCCAACCCCGAGATCCAGCGGCGCGCGCAGGAAGTCATCGACCGCTGCTGCGCGCTGGGTGAAGACAACCCGATCCTGTCCATCCACGACGTGGGCGCGGGCGGTATCTCCAATGCCCTGCCAGAAATCACCGATGCCGATGGCCGCGGCGGCGTGATCCGCCTGAGCGACGTGCATTCGGCCGATCCGTCGCTGTCGCCGATGGAAATCTGGAGCAACGAATCGCAGGAGCGCTACGTGCTGGCGATCGCCGGCGAGTCGCTGGAGCAGTTCCGCGCAATGGCCCTGCGCGAGCGCTGTCCCTTCGCGGTGGTCGGCGAGGCGACCGCGAAGCCGCAGCTGGAGGTGCTTGATCACGCGGACGCGCACGCTGTGGACATGCCGATGACGGTGCTGCTCGGCAAGACACCGCAGATGCATCGCGACGTCCTTCGCATGACCTCGCCGGGCGATGGCTGGACCGGCGCCGACGTGGAGCTGGCCGATGCGATTGATCGCGTGCTGCGCCTGCCGTCGGTGGGGTCCAAGCAGTTTCTGATCACCATCGGTGATCGCTGCATCACCGGCCTGGTGGCCCGTGACCAAATGGTCGGACCCTGGCAGACGCCAGTGGCCGACTGCGCGGTGACGGCCGGTGGTTACACCGGCCATGTCGGCGAGGCGATGGCCATGGGTGAGCGCACGCCGGTGGCGCTGCTCAATGCGCCGGCGTCGGGCCGCATGGCCGTGGGCGAGGCGATAACGAACCTGCTGGCGTCGGACATCGAACGGCTGGACCGCGTGCGCCTGTCCGCGAACTGGATGGCGGCCTGCGGCGAGCCGGGCGAGGACGCGCGCCTATACGACACCGTGCGCGCCGTCGGCGCGGAGCTTTGTCCGGCGTTGGGTATTGCAATTCCGGTGGGCAAGGACTCGCTGTCCATGCGCACACGCTGGACCGTCGATGGCGAGACGCGACAGATGAGTTCGCCGATGTCGCTCATCGTCACCGCTTTCTCGGCCGTGCAGGACGTGCGCCGCACACTCACACCGGTACTGGAAGCCACAGGCGACACCCTGCTGGTGCTGCTAACCCCGGCCGGCGTGCAGCAACGCCTTGGGGCCAGCGCGCTGGCCCAGGTGTATCGCCAGACCGGTGACCTGGTACCTGATCTTGATGACGCCGCCGGCTTCAAGGCCTTTGTCGAGACTGTACTGGCGCAGAAGGCGGAGGATCGTTTCCTGGCCTATCACGACCGCTCGGACGGCGGTGTGCTGGCCGCGCTCTGCGAAATGGCCTTCGCCAGTCGCTGCGGCCTGGATATCGATCTGGGCACTCAACTGCCTGTTCCCGCGCTGTTCAATGAGGAGCTGGGCGTGGTGGTGCAGATACGCGCCGATGACCAGGAGGCCATCACCGAGGCCTTCTTTGCCATTGGTGCGGGCGTGCAGGTACTGGGCCGGCCGAACGAGTCGCAAACGCTGACGATCTCGGCCAACGGCGCCGAGGTCTTCAGCGCCGCGCGGAGCGATCTGCAGCAGCGCTGGGCCGAGACCAGCTGGCAGATGCAGCGCCTGCGTGACAATCCGGCGGGCGCCGACAGCGAATACGCGACGCTGTTGGATGACGAAGACCCCGGCCTGCACGCGGCGCTGAGCTATGACGTGAGCGAAGACGTCGCCGCGCCGTTTCTGAACCTGTCGCGGCCCAAGATCGCGGTGCTTCGCGAGCAGGGCGTCAACAGTGCCCGCGAAATGGCTTTTGCATTCCACGTGGCCGGTTTCGAGGCGGTGGACGTGCACATGTCCGACCTGATCGACCGGGTCCACGCACTGGATGACTACGCCGGCCTGGTCGCCCCTGGCGGGTTCTCCTACGGCGACGTGCTGGGTGCCGGTCGCGGCTGGGCGGGCTCCATTCGCTTCCATGCGGAACTGGCGAACCGCTTCCACGACTTTGTCACCCGCGACGACCGTTTCGTGCTCGGTATTTGCAATGGCTGCCAGATGATGGCCGAGTTGCGAGACCTGATCCCGGGGGCCGAACGCTGGCCGCATTTCGTCCGCAACGCCTCGGAACAATTCGAGGGACGTGTGGCGATGGTGCAGGTGCCGAAGTTCACCAACTCCCTGTTCCTCGAAGGCATGCAGGGATCGCGGATGCCGGTGGCGGTATCGCATGGCGAGGGCCGAGCGTTGTTCGCCTCGGCCGATGATCAGGCAGCCCTGCAATCCGGCGGCGGGCTGGCGCTGCAATACGTCGACAACCGGGGCGTCGTCAGCGAAGCCTATCCGGCGAACCCCAACGGCTCGCCCGCCGGCATCGCCGGCGTGACCGCGGCCGATGGCCGCGTGCTGATCATGATGCCGCACCCGGAACGCGTGATCCGCACCGTTTCAAACTCCTGGAACGATCCGTCCTGGGGCGAATACGGGCCGTGGATGCGCATATTCCGCAATGCGCGGCGGTGGGTGGGCTAGTCGCTGTCGTCAGGCGGACGTGGTCGTGGTGCCAAACGTTTCGCCCAGCTCGGACACCCGGTGTAGCGCGTTGCTCGCCCATCGCTCAAACGCTGGGGCATCGAGCGCAGGACTGAACAAGAACCCTTGCACGTAGGTGCAGTGCCAACGTTGCAGCTGCCAGAACTGTTCCAGCGATTCGATACCTTCGGCGACAATGTCCAGGCCCAGTTCGGTGCCCAGGCGGATCACCGCCTGGATCACCGTCGCGGCTTCGGGGTCTTCGGGCACGCCGCGAATAAAGGAACGATCGATCTTGAGCGTGTCGACCGGAAGCGATCGCAGGTGACTGAGCGAGGAGAAACCGACCCCGAAATCGTCGATCGCGATGTGGACCCGCATGGCGCGTAGTTCGGTCAGGATGGCGCGTGCGGCCGCAATGTCGGCCACCACTGCGCCTTCGGTAATCTCCAAGTGAATGTGTTTGCCGTTCAGATGATGCTGGGTAAGGTGCGCGCGCACGGTGTCGACCAGGTGTCGACCTCGTAGCTGGCTGGGTGACACGTTGACCGCGATCCAGTCCGGCGCATCAGACATGTCTTTCCAGGCGCTCGCCTGGCGACACGCCTCGGAGAGCACGTAGTCGGTGATGTCATCCATGAGTCCGTGATTTTCCGCCAGGGCAATGAAGACGCCTGGGTGGACGGCCGTGCCGTTCTGTCGGGTCCATCGAAGCAGCGCTTCGCAGCCTTTGACCCGATGGCTTGTTGTGCAGATCAACGGTTGGTAGTGCACGGCCAGTAGTCGATCACGCAATGCGCTGCGGAGTTCTTCCAGCATGTCCTGTTGTTTGCGTGCGGTTTCGGCCCATACCGCATCAAACCACCGCCAAGACACGTGATCGGCTTCTGCGCGAGCCATGGCGATCTCGGCGTGCATCATGAGTTGCTCGGCATTCGCGCCCCCTTCCGGAAAGCGGGTGGCGCCCACATGAATGCTCAAACCGCTGGCCTGGAGTTGCTGCGCGAGTTGCCCGACGTTGTCGGACAGCGTGTGAACCCGAGCGGCCAACATCGATGCGTCGTGGCCGGCGCAGTCGGAGATGATGGCCACCGAGTCCATGCCAAGTGCGCCGATGTCTTCGCCGGGCAACAGGCCGTCTCGGAACAGGCGCCCGATCTCGAACAGGATGTCGTTTCCGGCCTGGTGTCCACGGGCATGTCGCAGTTCGCGCAAGCCTTTGATGCCGACCACGGCAACAGACGGTTGCGTCCCTGATCGGTCTGCGAGCTGCACGCGTTCTTCCAGCTTTGCACGAACACCCGAGCGATTGGACAGGCCGGTCACGGTGTCACGCGAAACGTGATGCAGGGCGATATCGCGATGTGTGGTCGCGATCTGACGCTGAATGCTCCGACGCTTTTGAGACTCGCGCATGTGTCGCGCGGTGCCGAGCATCAGCAGGAACATCGAGAAAATGGCGCCACCTCGTTGCAGAAACTCTGTATGGCGCCAGGGCCAGTCGGCAACGCCCATGAGGTTCAATGCCATTGCAACGCCGCCGATCATGTACAGGGACAGCGCGCCGAGGGACCACATGGCGAATTCCTGCCCGCGTATCGCCAGATGGAGGCTGGCCGATATGGTCACGATGAACCACGCGAGAGCGAGAGTGCTATTCAACCCGGTCCAGAGCGGGAGGTGAATCCACGTGAGCGGAAGGCTGAGCAGGGACAGCACGGGCACCGCCCACAACGCGAGGTGGTGGCGGGGCAGGTTTTCTTGCAACTGTAGAACGCGGGAGAAGAGCAGAGAGCCGAACCAAAGATGCAAGCACAGCAGCACCTGCGGGAGCTGGCTGGACGTCCAGATGGGCAAGCCGAGGTCGACGAGCAGACCTCGATACCCGCCCACGCTAATCGCGAAACAGCCGTAGAACAGACTGAACCAAGCATAGGTTGCTCGCCTCGTGGTCAGTGCAAAGGCCACACCGACCAGGATGAACGCGCCGAGGACACCGAAGTACAGGGCGAAACCGATCCGCTGCCCGGCGACCAGATGGGTGATTTGCGATCGCGAACCGATCGCAATCGGTACACGTAGCCAGCTTTCAGATTCCGCCGACACGTACATCGGCCGGGTGGCATCGACGATCGCCGGCACGGCAAAGCGATAACCCCGGTCCCAGGTCAGCGGACGAGCGGAGTGACGGCCCCGGCAGTCATGTTGATATCCACCGGTCGGCAGCGGCCAGTGAACGCAGATCTGTTGCAGCGGCGGGTGGTCGAGCAGCAGCTCCCAGGGCGTCATGCGGTGTTCCGGCAGCCCCACGCTGAATCGAAGCCAGGCGCGTCCGCTATTCGCCCCGAGGCGCACAGGCGCCCGAACGGTTTCGAAGGCATCGCAGGCCGATGTTTCTGAGATCTCGGAAAACTCGACGTCTCGTGCGGTATCGACGAATAGCTCGACGGCCCCGTTCAGTTCGATCAGGTCATCAACCGGCGTGTAGTGAACAACTTCGCTGCAGGGTGCTGACATAGCCACTGCAAATGCGGCTAAGACATTCATTGCATTGCCCGCCGAGCGTAAACGGCGTCACTCGGACATTAAGAGGCCGCGCGCGATCTGTGTGAAGCCGGTTCCGGGCTTTCTGGCGCGATCCTGCGTAAAAAAGGGGGTGCCCTTCTTCGGGAGCACTGCTACAGGGGCGCCACCCTAAATTCCAGTTGCTAAAAAAAATGTAAGGGAGGCTAAGAAAACCTGAAAAAACCGATAAATGGTCCTTCAGTCAGGGTTGGGCGTGTCCGCGGCTTGATCCTGCCGAATCCACAAATCCCGTTGCGGGAATGGGATCGTCACCTGGTGTTCACGGAACGCCTGATCGATCGCAAAGCGCAGGTCGCTGGCGATGGCGTAACGTCTGGCGACATCCCGGACGAAGCACTTCAGCTCGAAATTCAACGACGAATCGCTAAAGTCGGCGAACCAGACCAGGGGATGCGGCACCTGTGTCTGATCCTCGCCCATGACCAGTTCATGGGCATTGGCGACGCCGAGTATCAGCTTTTTCACCAAGGCGGTATCGCTGCCGTAGGCCACGCCGACACCGACCGTGATGCGGCCAAAGCGATCGCGCAGCATCCAGTTGGTGACATGGTTCGATAGCAGGTCGGAATTGGGCACGATCACGTGCTGACGGTTCAGGGTTTCGATCTCCGTGGCACGGATGCGTACCTTGCGGACAAAGCCCTCGGTGCCGTTGACGTCGATGTAGTCGCCGCTGCGAATCGGGCGCTCGAACAGCAAGATCAGGCCCGAGACGAAGTTGTTGACGATGTTCTGCAAGCCGAACCCGATGCCGACGCCCAGCGCGCCCGCGATGATCGCGAACTTGGTGAGGTCAACTCCGCCGATGGCCAGGCCGATCAGCACCGCCACGACGAAGGCGGCGTAGCCGAACAGCGTCGCCACCGACTCCCGCAGCGAAGCATCCAGCGGGGTGCGTGCCAGCCAGGTGTTTTCCAGGCGGTGAGAGAGCCAGCGGAACAGGCTGACCAGCGCCAGAAACACGACGGCGCCGAGTAGCATCTGGCCGGGAACGATCCGGATCTCGCCGATGCTAATGCCGGTGCTGAGCAGCCGATCGAGCACCTGCTCGCTCATGGTGCTGAGCCCCCACTGATCGAGCAGGATGAGCGGCACCGCAACCCAGATCATCGTGACCAGCGCCCAGTGTGCCCAGGTGACTTCGCGCAGCGGCTCGCCCGGCTCGGCGCCCGCACGCTCACGCAGCCGCTGCTGCCAGGCCTGCTGACCCGTTGAAATGCCCGCCGCAAGCCGCTCCAGCACCGCGGTGAGCAATGCCGCGCCGCCAATCCAGGCCGCGGTCTTGGTCAGATGCAGGAACGGCCACACCGGGGCCGTGAACCATTGCTGCTGCAAGCCGTACCAGGCAGCTGCTGCAGCCGCAGCGCAAAACGTTGCAATCAGGGCAATCCAGCGCACGTTGTCATCCTCCCGTAAACACGCCGGGCATTGTACGGACCGCCCGCTCATGACGGCGTCATCGTGCGCCACAGGAGAGTTTGTAACGAACTGTTTCTGTGGGTGCTCGGGTCATTGCGGCGGATACGGCCAAGACTAGACTGCGGCGAGTCAATCGATTCCACGCGAGGTGGTTCAATGAAGACTCAAGTTCTGGTAATGCTGGCGAGCGCAGTGCTGGCTGCGCCTACCGCAACGGCCCAAACGTCGGCGAGCGACCGTCAGGATGCCCGTCGTGAAGCCTGGAGTCAGGCGCCTGCCGCGGAGCAGGCTGACGGGTCACGCGTTCGCGCCGATGACCGCATGGCCCGGCGTGATGCCGTGGGCGATGCGGCCTCCGAACGCTATGACGGCGATGGCACACGGGTGGATGACCGCGTAGACCGCCGCGTCGAGCGTCGGGATGCCGCTTCCGCCTATGCTGCGGATAACTATGACGGTGACGGCACACGGGCGGACGACCGCGTGGAGCGACGGGTCGACCGTCGAGACGCCGCAGCGGGCTACGCGCAGGAGAACTACGAAGGTGACGGGACGCGTGTGGATGATCGGATTGAACGCAGGGAGGGACTGGGCGCCCTGCGGCGCGAACGAGCGGCGTCCCGCTATGACGGGGATGGCACACGCGTCGATGACCGCACCGAGCGGCGGCAGGAACGTCGCGCAGACTGAGATTGACATGGTCATCATGCCGCCTGCCGGGTGCCTTGTGGCATGACGGCACCGCCGGATTCAAGCGTGTCGCGCATCGTCCTGGTCGAGGACGATGTGCGGCTGCGAGCGCTGACCGAACAGTATCTGACTACGCAGGGGTTCGCCGTTCGAGCGGTGGGTAGTGGCGCACATTTGGACCGCGTGTTGCTGCGCGAGTATGCCGACCTGGTCGTGCTTGATCTGATGCTCCCGGGCGAGGGCGGGTTGTCGATCTGTCAGCGGCTGAGGCAGGCGAACAATGCGCTGCCCATTCTGATCCTCACCGCCAAAGGTGACGAGAACGAACGCATCCGTGGACTGGAGATTGGCGCCGACGATTACCTGCCCAAGCCGTTTAATCCGCGCGAACTTGTCGCGCGCATCCGCGCCGTTCTGCGCCGGAGGCCGCGCCTGCATCCCGCCGCGGTGGACATGGCCGCCGAACCGGTGGTGTTCGGCAACCTCGTCTTCGACGCGGCGCATCGGCAGCTGCGACGCGGCGACGAACCCCTGGAAC
>OOGU01000307.1_pt1 | contig 11204 bp, 9 predicted proteins | sample 1670261 | NCBI WGS metagenome assembly OOGU01 (sample SAMEA98137168, study PRJEB22522) | marine metagenome | biome: marine biome; feature: marine water body; material: sea ice | place: Arctic Ocean | collected 04-Sep-2015 | depth 1.3 m
CGGTGGTGGAGGAGGGCGTGGTGTGATGGGAGGGCGAGGTGGGTGTGGGAGCGGAGGGGTGGCGGGCGGGGGGAGTGCCGGACGGTCGGGCGGGGCGGGGGGCGGGGGAGTGCGCGGCGGGAGCGATGAGGCGGATAGCGGCGTTCGGGTCGGGGGTGTGGAGGAGGCGGAGGCCGTGGGGCCGGGGGGGGGCGGGGGCGCGTGCGCTCGCCTGGGGTGGGACGGGGGAGGGATAGGAGGGCGCCGGGGTCTGCCGCTGCGGGAGGGCGGTGGAGACGATGAAGGCGCGCTCTTCCGTCATGTCGAAGGCGAGGGCGGCGTCGTAGAAACCGAGCGCCATGTCGGGCAGATGCTGATCGTCGATCGCGAAAGGGCGCTCCTCCGGCGGCAGGTGTTCCAGCGTTCGGCCGAGGCCATAGCCGAAAAAGCCCGCAGCGCCGCCCGGAAAGGGTGGCATGCCGTTGCGCATTTCCAGCGCGGGCAGGCTCGCGAGTTTCGTTTTCAGGAGCTCGTACGGCTTTGCGACTTCCGCGATCCGCAGGCTCACGCGATCGAAGGGATCGAAGGCGATGAAACTCCAGCGTCCATGCAGGCTGGTGTCCTTGCCGGGGGCTGCCGTGGCGCTATCGAGGAACAGAGCGAGGGTTCTGCTGCCAGCCCATGAAAGAGGCCGTGCGGCGCACTCCATTCCAGCTCTTCGACGAGCGGTCCGTTCACCCGGGTACTCTCTTTCTGCCGTCAGTTCGCCTTCGGCGCTTCTGCGAAAGGGTCGCCTTCCGCCGCGTCGTGGCTACAGCTTCCGCAGACGCGGGACTCCATCCGCACGAGGGGCCCGCGCGGTTTTCCGCCCATGCCGGCGGAGGTTACCTTCGCATCCTGTGTCTTCAGGAAGTCGGCGATGAGGCCGCTGACGAGGCCCGGATTGGCGAAGGTGATGTTATGCCCGGTCGCCGGATAGGAACGAAGATGCGCCTGCGGGACGAGTTCCATCAATCGGGTAGCGTTCTCATAGGGAACCACTTCGTCCGTCTCGCCCCAGATGGCGAGAACCGGATGTTCCGATGCACCGACCGCGGCGAAGGAGGTATCCGCGCCGGTGAGAGGATAGTGACGCATGGTCGAGAGCAGCGCGTCGCCATAGCCGCGATATTCGAGTTGCCGGTTGAAGCCTGCGAGGAAGGCGCCGGGGTTCGGTGCGTTTCTGGCTTCCTCTGCGGCAGCGCTGTAGAAAAGCCGTGTGCCGAAGAGCCGCACGATCCAGTCGCCGATCAGCGGACGCTTCAGCATCTCCACATTTTCGTTTGCCGCGACGCCGAGACCCGCGGGGGCGATCAGTGTCAGCGAACGCACGAGGTCCGGGTGCCGCGCCGTGAAGACCGTCGCGATGGCCCCGCCCATCGAGTAGCCGACGAGATCGATGCGGCGGTTCACATTCAATGCTTCGAGCAGGCCGGCGAGCTGCCGGTCGAAGAGCTCGGCGTCGTAGACGGCGTCCGGCCGGCTGGAAAGACCGCGCCCGAAATTGTCATAGGCGAGGACGCGGTATCCGGCTTCGGTAAGCGGGGTGAAATAGTCGTCCCAAACGGGGGAGGGCGTCGAAAAACCGTGCACGAGCACGACGAGCGGTCCGGCTTCCGGCCCTTCGAGCCGGTAGTGCACGGTACCTTCGGGCAGGTCCACGAAGCTGTAGGCTGCGCCATCGGCGAGGAGCTTTTCGCGCGCCGTGTCGTCCAGCGCTTCGCGGGCACGGCCCGCGGCCCAGAAGCTCATCAGCATGATGAGAGCAAGCGCCGCCGCCAGAATGCCCGCACCCTTCACGAATGCCATGATGTCCTTGCTGCCGTCTTTTTTGGCGTTGCCGGTCTTCCCTTGCGGAAGGCCGATGAGGGCGCAGTCTAGTGCCTTGACTGCCCGTCCACAAATGCCCCCGCCAGGGTTGCAGGCGCCCGGAAATGCAGGCTTGATGCGGGCCAAAGCGGGCGCGAAAGGCGCATTGAACAAGGAGGAACAGATGACGGATGCATTCAGGGAAAAGGTGCTTGCGGGCAAGACGGCTTTCGTGGCCGGCGCCTCGAGCGGCATCAATCTTGGTATTGCGCAGCATTTCGCCCGCGCGGGCGCGAAGATCGCGCTCATCAGCCGCAGCCATGAGAAAATCACCGCTGCGGCGAAGACCATCACGGATGAGGGTTTCGATGCAATCGGCATGGCGGCCGATGTGCGCGACTTCGATTCCGTCGAGCAGTCGATGAAGCAGGCGCAGGAGCGGCTCGGTAATTTCGATATCGTGATATCCGGTGCGGCGGGTAATTTCGTTGCGCCCGCGCTCGGCATGTCGTCGAAGGGTTTCAAGACCGTGGTTGATATCGACCTCATCGGCACATTCAACGTGCTGCGCGCGTCCTTCCAGTATCTGAACCGGCCCGGTGCCTCGCTTATTTCGATCACCGCACCGCAGGCCGTGAACCCGAGCGTGTTCCAGTCGCATGTCTGTGCGGCGAAGGCGGGCATCAACATGCTGACCAAGTGCCTCGCGATGGAGTGGGGTCCGGCCGGCGTGCGTGTGAACGCGATATCCCCGGGGCCGATCTCGGACACGGAAGGCATGGCGCGGCTGGCGCCGACGGCGGAAATGGAAAAGGCGATCAAGTCGCGAATCGCGCTTCGCGACTATGGAGACAAGACCGACATCGCCGATACAGCGCTGTTCCTATCGACGGACAATGCCAAATACATCACCGGCACCATCGTCGATTGCGACGGCGGTTCGAAGCTTGGCGATGCCGGCGCCGACGCGCTTGGCGAATTCGCCTAGATGACATCGCCCGAGCGCGGTACGCCGCGATCGCTGAAGCAGCTCGAGTCGCTCGAGAGCATGGAAGGGATCGTGCAGGCCGAGCACAGCGCGCCGTCCTCGCGATCCCTGTTGCACCGGCTGCCGAAAGGCGCGCTCGTTCATGCGGTCTATCCGGGTGTTCTTGTCGCGGTCACGATAGCGCTCGCCTCGTCCTGGCTTTCGCAGCATTACGGCGCGCCGGTCATGCTGTTCGCGCTGCTCTTCGGCATGGCATTCCACTTTCTGCACGAGGAAGGCCGCTGCGTTGCCGGGATCGAGTTTTCTTCCCGTACCATCCTCAGGATCGGCGTGGCGCTGCTCGGCGTGCGGATCACGGCGGGAGAGATCGCGAGCCTCGGCGCCGTTCCGGTTCTTACCGTCGTTGCGGGGGTCGCGACGACGATCCTTGCGGGCATCCTGCTGTCGCGGTTGCTGGGGCTCAGTCGGATATTCGGCGTTCTTTCCGGCGGCGCCGTTGCCATTTGCGGGGCGTCGGCCGCGCTCGCCATCGCTTCCGTCCTGCCGCGCCGCGACGAAAACGAGCGCGACACGATCCTGACCGTGGTCGCCATTACCGCGCTTTCGACGCTGGCGATGGTTCTCTATCCGGTCTTTGTCGGCATGATCGGTCTCGACCATACGCAGGCGGGGATATTTCTCGGCGGCACGATCCACGATGTCGCACAGGTCGTGGGTGCGGGCTACATGGTCTCGGTCGAGACGGGCGATGTGGCGACCTACGTCAAGCTGCTGCGCGTCGCAATGCTGCTGCCGGTCGTCTTCTGCATCGCCTTCGTGGTCAGCCGGTCCGGCGGCGCTCGTGCATCGGGGGGAACCAGACTTGTGCCGCTGTTTCTTGTCGGTTTCGCGGCGCTTGTCGCCGTCAACAGCCTTGGCTTGCTGACGGCACCTGTGGTTGACGCAGCGACGGACGTCTCCCGCTGGTGTCTCGTCACCGCCATCGCGGCGCTCGGCATGAAAACCTCCTTCCGCGACCTCGCCTCTGCGGGCTGGCGGCCCGTCGGGCTCATGGTTGCCGAGACGATCTGGATTGCCGGTCTGGTGCTGGTTTCGCTCGAATTCCTTGCCTGAAGCCTTGCTCACGGCAGTGGCACGGCTAGGCTCTGAGGAAAGAATTCGACAGGGAGGAAGTCATGTCACCGCGCATCGCGCCATCGGAATTCGAGTGCGTTCTTTACGAAGTGAAGGACCATGTCGCCATCGTCACGATCAACCGGCCGGAGCGCCGCAACGCGCTCAACCGCCGCGCCTATGACGAGGTGGAGGCGGCGTTCCGCGCTGCGTCGGCCGACCCGGATGTGCGCTGCGTGATCGTGACGGGCTCGGACCCCGCCTTCTGTTCGGGCGAGGACGTGAAGGAGATGATGACGGGTGAGCAGCATGAGCAGAGCGTCACGCGGCTCACAAGCGTGCGCCCCGAGCCGACGCCCGCCGCCGTCGCGGCGCTCGAATGCGACCGCCCGTTGATTGCGGCGGTGAACGGCGCCGCCGTCGGCTGGGGCATGGAACTGACGCTCTTCGCCGACATCCGCATCGCTTCCGAACAGGCGAAGTTCGGCGAGATCTTCATCAAACGGGGCCTCATCACCGATGTCGGCGGGCTCTGGCGGCTTCCGGCGATTGTCGGCCCGGCGAAGGCGGCGGAACTTCTCTTCACGGGCGATGTCATCGATGCGGCCGAGGCGGGCCGTATCGGGCTCGTCAGCGAGGTCGTGCCGCATGACGAGCTGATGGAGCGCGCGATGGCGCTCGCGGGCCGTATCGCGGTCAACGCGCCGCTTGCGCTGCGCTTCATGAAGGAGGGGCTTCGCCGCACGTCTTACGGCGACTTGCGCGAAATCGGTAGCTGGGTGAGCGGTACGCTGGGTAAACTCTTCCAGACGGAAGATCATCGCGAAGGTGTGCGCAGTTTCCTCGAAAAGCGCGCGCCCGTGTTCAAGGGACGCTGAGCAAGGCATGGCGCTTTTCTTCGACCAGGAATGGTTTGACGCGAAACTGAAGGAAGCGGGGCGGACGCGCGACGACGTTGCGGCCGCCCTTCGTCTTTCGCGCGGGCAGGTCGACGAAATATGGAAAGACCAGCGCGAGCTTGCGCCGCAAGAAGTGGCTGCTCTCGCCGCGCTTCTCGGCAAAACGCCGGCCGAAACCGCGAACAAGGCCGGCGTTTCGACGCCCGTGCCCGCGCCGCCAAAGGGTGGCGACGCGGCGATCATGGCGAAGCTCGATGAATTGGATGCGCGGCTCATCCGCATCGAGCGCGCGGTCGCCGATCTTCAGTCGCTTATCCTCGCTACCCGCAACGGTTGAGTTCCCATGCGCGATCTTCATTTCCCGGGACGTTCCACCGTTCACAGCATCAACGGCATGTGCGCGACCTCGCAGCCGCTTGCGGCAGAGGCTGCAATCTCGATCCTGCGGGCGGGCGGCAATGCGGTCGATGCGGCGATTGCAGCAAGTGCGGTTCTGTGCGTCGTGGAACCCTATAACACCGGCATCGGCGGCGACTGTTTCGCACTGCTCTCGAAAGGCGGGAGCGGGGATATTATTGGACTCAATGGGTCGGGCCGGGCGCCGAAGGCGCTGGCGCTCGACAAACTGAAGGCGGCGGGCGGCAGCCTCTCGCTCAACAGCGTTCACTCGGTGACGGTGCCCGGCGCCGTTGATGCCTGGGCGCGCCTCATCTCCGATCACGGCACGATGGAGTTGGGCCGCGTCTTCGAACCGGCAATCCGGCTTGCGGAGGAAGGTTTCGCCGTCGCGCCGCGCATCGCGCTCGAATGGCGGTTTCTCGAAGGCCATCTCGCGCATGATGCGGACGCGGTTGCGCAATACACAAGGGACGGCAAGGCGCCGAAAGCCGGGGACAAGTTTCATCTGCCGGTTCTCGCGAAGACGCTTCGTCTCATCGGCGAGAAGGGCCGGAACGCGTTCTATGAGGGTGCGCTGGCACAGGACATGGTGACGAAGCTCAATTCGCTCGGCGGCTTTCACACGCTCGAGGATTTTGCGGAGACGGCCTGCGGCTATGTCACGCCGATCCGCACGAGCTATCGGGGACGCGAAATCTGCGAGATCCCGCCGAACGGGCAGGGCATTACGGCGCTTGTGATGCTGAATATCCTTTCGCGGGTCGGGCTGGACGGGCTCGATCCTCATGGCGCTGTCCGTTTCCACTATGAAATGGAGGCCGCGCGGCTCGCCTACGACCTGCGCGACAGATACGTGGCCGATGCCTCGTTCGGCGACGTGCCGGTGGACTGGCTTCTGTCGGAGAAGCTTGCGGACGAACTTGCCGCACGGATCGATCCCGACAGGCGGATCGACGATCTCTCGACGCTGCGCGATCCGCTGAACCGCGACACGGTCTATCTCACCGTGGTGGACAAGGACCGGAACGCCGTCTCCTTCATCAATTCGCTCTTTTTCGGATTTGGATCCGGCATTCTCGCGCCCGGCTCCGGCGTCATGTTCCAGAACCGGGGCTCGGGTTTCGTGATGGAGGAGGGGCACCCGAACTGCGTCGCGGGCGGCAAGCGGCCGCTCCACACGATCATTCCGGCGATGATGGTGGAAAACGGTCGTGCCACGATGCCCTTTGGCGTCATGGGAGGCGCCTATCAGGCGGTCGGCCATGCGCATGTTATTTCCAACATGCTCGACTACGGCATGGATGTGCAGCAGGCGCTGGACAGTCCGCGCGCCTTTCCGGGTGCGGAGGCGCTCGACGTCGAGCGCGGGCTTTCGACGGAAGCGCGCGAAGGGCTCGTTGCCCGGGGCCATGCGATCAAGGATGCCGTCATGCCGCATGGCGGCGGACAGGCGATCTTCATCGATCACCAGCGCGGCACGCTGATCGGCGGGTCGGACCCGCGCAAGGATGGCGCGGCGGTCGGTTACTGACGGATTTCAGGAAAGTTCAGAGCTTGCGCTCGTGATGGCCGGGCCTCAGCGTTTCGGCCAGCAGGTCGGGCAGCATGTCGGCTTCGATATAGGCGCCCGTCGCGCGACGGCGCTGTTCTTCCTTCCGGGCGGGAGAGCGCGGCCAGTTCCAGTGCTGATCGATGTATTGGGCAAGGAAGGCGGCGGCCGGGCGGGTTGAAGCCAGGTCTGCCCGCCCGAGGCCCGCCTTCGAGGCCGTTGCCGTTTCCGCCAGCGGCGCAGGTTCGAGGCGCCTTGCGCGTGACGGCTCGTCCCTGCGGCGTGGCGCGGGGAGCGCGCGTTCCATTCCTCGTGTCGGTGTTATTCCGGCCATCTGCCTTTTCCCGCCCAGTGCGGTCGCATCTTCCGGCTGTCCCCAATCGGCCATGCCGTGCCCCTGCGACTCAATCCACAGCTTCGGGTCGCAAGAAACTTGCCATGCGGTTTCCCTCATGTGGAGGCCGTCGTCGAGGCGGTAACGTTTCGAAACGGCACAAATGGGTGAATTAACTAGATTTATTAAAGGTTTAGTCGTTACGCCGCTTCTCGAAATTTTAACTGCTTGTGCGCGAATGTTACCGACAGGGGTCAGGAAAGCGTCCCTTGCTGGGCGATCGGCCCGAGTTGAGTAAACGCGGCAGGAGCAGTGTTGTGGACTCGAAGACGCAGGATGCGCGCAGAGTCGGAGAGGCGTACGGCTTCGATATCATGGAAGCGCAAGCAGACGACCTTCTCAAAAGCGCTGTGAAAGCAGTCGGCGATGCCGCCTATCGGTGGGCGATCGACGAAGACACGCTTGCCTGGGGGCCGGGAGCGGAGTTTCTTCTCGGTATTTCCGACATTTCGAAACTCGCGACGCATCGCGATTTTGCGGCGCGCCTCGTTGCCGAGGGCCCAAACCGTTACGAGCGCATCTGCCGCTCCCGCGAAAGCGACAAGGGCTCCGGCGTTGCCTACGAACTCGAATATCAGATCCGCGACGATTTCGGCGGTACGCGCTGGGTCGAGGATCGCGGCCGCTGGTTCGGCGGGCCGGACGGGGCTCCCGCCTTTGCGGTCGGTGTGCTCAGAGCCATCGACGAACGCCACAAACGCGAATCCGAACTTGTCCGCCTATCCACCTATGACGAACTCACGGGCCTTCTGAACCGTGTGCGCCTGAAGGAAGCGCTGACCGATGCCATGATTGCGTCGCAGCGCGGGCGTCAGAATTCGGCGTTCCTCCTGATCGCGGTAGACAATCTGGCTCTCATCAACGACGCCTTCGGTTTCGACGTTGCCGACGAAGTGATCGTCAGTGTCGGTGAGCGGCTGCGTTCTCTTGCGCGGCGCGGGGATTCGCTCGGGCGCTATGCGGGCAACAAGTTCGGACTGGTGCTCCACAACTGCAACGAGGAAAGGCTCGGCGGCGTCTGCGAACGGCTTCTTGCGGAGGTGCGCGACAAGGTCGTGATGACGGCGCGCGGACCCGTGGCGGTTACCGTGTCGGCCGGCTCGATAGCCCTTCCCGGCCATGCTTCGAGCGTCGATCAGGCGCTGGCACGCGCCGAAGAGGCGCTGATTTCCGCGAAGCAGAGGCTTCGCGACAGCCACGTCGTCTACACACCGTCGCGCGAACGGGAGAAGACGCGGCTCCGCAACATCAATGTCGCCGACGAACTCATCACGGCGTTGAACGACAAGCGCATCCGCATCGCCTATCAGCCGATCGTCGATGCGTGCACCGGTGAAGCCGCGATTTACGAATGTCTCGTGCGCATGGAGCAGCCCGACGGAAGCCTGGTTTCCGCCGGTCACTTCGTACCGGTCGCGGAGAAGCTTGGCATTATCGGTCTTCTTGACTATCGGGTGATGGAACTGGCGGTCGAGGCCCTGCGGACGCACCCGGACGTCATGCTGTCCCTCAACGTCTCCGGCCGGACGACCGCGGACCGTCTGTGGCGCGAGACGCTCGCCTCGCATCTCACCGCCGACAAGAATCTTGCGCGCCGCCTCGTTATCGAGATCACCGAGACGGTCGCCATTCACGAGGTGGTGGAACTTACGGAATTCGTTGCCAAGTTCCGCGAACTCGGATGCCAGATCGCCATCGATGATTTCGGCGCCGGCTACACCTCGTTCCGCAACCTGAAGATGCTCGACGTCGATCTTGTGAAGATCGACGGGTCCTTCGTCATCGATCTCGCGACCAATCCGGACAACCAGTTCTTCGTGCGCACGCTGGTGGATCTCGCCCGGAACTTCAATCTGCCGACGGTTGCGGAGTGGGTGAGCAATGAAGAAGAAGTCGAGATGCTCCGGGATCTCGGCGTGAAATATCTGCAAGGCTTCTATCTGGGCGAACCGGCGATGTCGCTGCCGTCTTCGTTGCGGACGATCGAAGGTGCCAGGTCCATCGCCTGACCGGGTGCTACTTCTTCGACAAGGCTTCGAGCTGAGCCTGCATCTGGGAAATCTGCTTCTTGAGTTCGTCGAGTTCGTCGTCGCGCGTCTCTTCGCTTTCGGTTTCCGGCTCCTTCACGGATTTCGACGGTTCCTTTGCCGCGCGCTCCTGCGAGCCGGTGCGGCCGAAGGGCGTGAACATGCGCATGGCGTTGTCGAACATCTCAAGATTGTGACGGATCTGGTCCTCGAACTGGCCAAGCCGCTCCCGGCCGCCCAGCGCGCTGGTGACGCGATTGCGCAGTTTCTCCTGCTCCTTCGCGAAGCTGTTCATGCTCATTTCGAGATAGGAAGGAACGAAGCTCTGGAGGCTGTCGCCGTAGAAACGGATCAGTTGCCGGAGGAAATTGATCGGCATCAGGTTCTGGCCCTTGCCTTCTTCCTCGAAGATGATCTGCGTGAGCACCGAGCGGGTGATGTCCTCGCCCGTCTTGGCGTCCCGAACGACGAACTCCTTGCTCTGCTTCACCATCTCGCAGAGATGGTCGAGCGTCACATAGCTCGATGTCGCGGTATTGTAGAGCCGCCGGTTCGCATATTTCTTGATAACGATGACGTCATCGTCCGTGGATGATGTCTTTTTTGCCACGGCTTTCCCAATCTCTCACTAGTGCTGTTATCGCGCGGGACCGATTTTGCCTTTTTCGGCAATGAAGGCTGCCGCCGGGTCCCTTGCCCCCTGTCATTCGGCATTGTGACGCGGTATTGTTGCGCTGCGCAAGCCCCGCATTGCGATGCACAGAAAACAGCGTTTCCGCGGCGGCCGCCTCCTGGGCGCCGCCCGGCTCGACGCCTGTCTCCGCCGGGGCCCCACAATCACACGGCCCGCGCGAGGGCCGGTTCCAGGGAGCATACCCATGAGCAAATCCGGTACCGATGTGGTCATTGTCGGCGCGGCGCGTACGCCTGTCGGCGCCTTCAACGGCGCCTTTGCGAATGTACCGGCGCATGAACTCGGCCGCACTGCGATTTCGGCGGCCATCGAGCGGGCCGGCATCGACAAGGCCGAGGTCTCCGAGGTCGTCATGGGACAGATCCTGCAGGCGGGACAGGGCCAGAACCCTGCTCGTCAGGCCTCGGTGAATGCCGGGATTCCGGTCGAAGTGCCGGCCTGGGGCGTCAATCAGCTTTGCGGATCGGGACTTCGCGCCGTTGCGCTCGGTTATCAGGCGATCGTCAACGGCGACAGCGAGATCGTGGTCGCGGGCGGCCAGGAAAGCATGAGCATGGCGCAGCACGCCGCACATCTCAGGGCTGGCCAGAAGATGGGCTCGCTCGACTTCGTCGACACCATGATCAAGGACGGTCTCTGGGACGCCTTCAACGGCTACCACATGGGACAGACCGCCGAGAACGTCGCCGCCCGCTGGCAGATCACGCGCGACGAACAGGACACCTTCGCCGTCGCTTCGCAGAACAAGGCAGAAGCGGCGCAGAAGGGCGGCAAGTTCAAGGACGAAATCGCGTCCGTCACCATCAAGACCCGCAAGGGCGAAACGGTTGTCGACAGCGATGAATTCATCAAGCACGGCGTCACGCTCGACGGCATCAAGGGCCTGAAACCCGCCTTCCAGCGGGAGGGCGGCACGGTTACCGCCGCCAATGCGTCGGGCATCAATGACGGCGCGGCGGCGGTGGTGCTGATGGATGCGGCGCGCGCGGAGAAGGAAGGCCGCAAGGTGCTCGGCCGTATCGTTTCCTGGGCTCATGCGGGCGTCGATCCGGCTGTCATGGGAACGGGGCCGATCCCCGCCTCGCGTCTCGCGCTGAAGCGGGCGGGCTGGTCGGTCGACGATCTCGATCTCGTGGAAGCGAACGAGGCCTTCGCGGCACAGGCGCTTGCGGTCAACAAGGATCTCGGCTGGAACCCGGACATCGTGAACGTGAACGGCCGCCCCACCGCTCTCGGCTCTCCCTACTACACGTCCGGCGCGCCACCGCTCCTCACCATCCTCCACGCTCTGCTCCGCCACACCTACCCAACGCG
>OOGU01000311.1_pt1 | contig 11197 bp, 12 predicted proteins | sample 1670261 | NCBI WGS metagenome assembly OOGU01 (sample SAMEA98137168, study PRJEB22522) | marine metagenome | biome: marine biome; feature: marine water body; material: sea ice | place: Arctic Ocean | collected 04-Sep-2015 | depth 1.3 m
GTGCACAGTGGTTCACTCAACAATTTATTCAGCAATAATGATCTAGACCATCAAAAAAGTGGCTGGGAATATATAGAAAAGAACTGGTTGTTACCACTTTATTATCAAATATTGACGAAGCCACCTGCAGATTTTGTGGATGACTTGCGCGACGCATTTGCCTTACAAGGGCAAGATATAAGCCAAGCACTAAGTGGTAAACCAAGCACATTGTGGCGTTTAAGCTCAGATAATAAAGCGGTAATCATGTCGGCTGCACATCCTATTTATATTGATGAAAAAGTTATGGGCGCAGTTGTAATAGAACAAACAACTAACGGTATTCGTACTCTTAGAAATAAAGCGCTTGAACAACAGTTTCATTATATTTTACTGGTTATTTTGATCAGTACATTAGCATTATTTTTAATTGCTTCACGTATTTCTTGGCGTATTCGTAAACTTAGAGATGACACCGAAAATGCTATTGATCAACAAGGCAAAATCATTGGAGATATAGTCCCTTCATCCGCCGGAGATGAAATAGGCGACTTATCTCGGACTTTTGCTCATGTGCTAAGCAGGCTCAGTCAATATAATACTTATTTAGAGAATATGGCTTCGCGTTTATCCCATGAATTACGAACACCTGTGGCAATTGTTAATTCCTCTTTAGATATCTTGTTATTGGAACAACAAAACCCAGAAACTAAACAATACGTAGATCGCGCTAAACAAGGTATTACCCGGTTAAGTAAAATACTCACAAATATGAGCGAAGCAACACGGTTAGATCAAGCAATTCAAAGCAGCGATCATAAGACATTTGATTTAGAGGAATTATTGAAAGGTTGCGTGGCTGGTTATCGTTTAGTTTATGCCAATAGAACATTCGATGTGCAAGTGTCGGTGTCTCATTCGACGTTTCACGGTTCACCTGAGCTATTCGCTCAGATGTTAGATAAAATCATAGCTAATGCAGTTGAGTTTAGTGAAGAAAATTCAGCCATTAACCTACAAATGGTGAATAGTGAACCGGGTTATGTGTTAACCATCACCAACCAAGGTATCTTGTTACCAAAAAATATGCAGCACCAATTACTTGATTCAATGGTTTCAGTGCGTAAGCAGCAAAATACCGAACAATCACATTTGGGCTTAGGTTTGTATATCGCTAAAATCATTGCACGATATCATCAAGGTAATATAAGAATAGATAATCTTAAGGATCAATCTGGAGTCGTCGTGACTTTAGCGTTTAAGGATTTAAGGATTTAAAGATTTAAGGTGTACCTTATCCACACAAGTATAATTTAGCCTTGTTTGTGTTTACGTGCCATCCCCCAACCTATGATGCCAGCACCTATTATTGCGCCGATCCAAGCATAGGGTTCCGTTGCAGGTGAAAGTTGTTGGGCAAAAACGATCGTCATCATAGAAAAAATGCACAGTCCCCAACCAAATATCTCGACTTTACTTAGATACTTGGAAAGTGAAAAGTTCGATTCTTTGGGTGTTTTTTGCATACCTAACCTCTATGGTTTTGTGACGTAATCTAATGACTTGATAAAATGGCTTTGAAGTTCAACAAGATACCAGCAAAATCCAAAAAACCAAGAGTTTAGTCTCAGTATTTGTTAATTTTCCTCGACACCGCAGATAATCCATCCAATAAACATTGAGTGTTTATTCACTATATAAATCTGAATGAATAAAAGGCGCCATGGCGAGTAAAATAGCTTGTCTGTATACACTTTCTCTTGTGGCTAAACCATTGGTTAAAAGGCCAATTGCGCCTTGTTTTTGTTTGACGTTATCAGTATTAAAAAATCTGTCCATAACATCACCCAGTTCTTCACCACCTTCGAGAGCTCGATATATAGCAGGTGGTAAAGGTAGGTTACAACTACGTCCAATAGATATTCTTTTTTGATCAGCGATGGCTACATATGCAAAAGTAGCGGGGCCGTATTTAAATTGGTCGACGCCGCCTTCAATCGCCAAATAAAAGTCAGCCTGGGTGTGCTGTTGACAATATTTAACTCGGTTGATGGCGCCTAGTTGTGTTTCGTCAACTGTCATTGGTTGATCTGCTACCTGCGAGGGCGCGTTTATACCGACACACTCCAATTCATCTGAAGAAAAAATATCACATATTGCTGCTTTAGCTGCGTTAATTTTTACTGGGTTTTTTGACCCAACTACAATTTTAATCATGCCATCCCTTTAAGGTTTTGAAAGGTCAATCTAGAAAATTACTATGTTAATAAAAAAGAAATGGTAACATTAACAGCCAAATTAAATATTAAAACACTACTCGATTACATCGATTTAGCACGATATAATCTTTATTTGCCTGATAATAATAAGAGATACGAAGATCGTCATGAATAATGTGCCTCCAGAATCTTTGATCCGCACCTGGGTGTGGATGATGTCCGAAAACAACGAGCCAGAATTGATGAATAAAGGCCGGGAAAATTTAGTTAATGCCTTTGGCAGTTTACAAAAAGCCATTGAGTATATTGAACAACAAGTTGCTTCTGGTGATGAGAATTAACGTTTTTTTCTCTTGAAAATTCATCAGTTACAAGGGCATATTCAATCGATTTATTTAGTCGAATACTCGCAAAAGTTGTTGCTACTTGATGGCTGTTGTCGCGCAGATATCACGATGCTTGAGCAGTTTATTACTGGCGACTTAAACAGGTCTTTCTCTGATTTAAAAATGATTGTTGTTACCCATATGCATCCAGATCACGCAGGGGCAGCCCACAAACTGCGTAAAATTACCGGTTGTAAAATTGCTAGCGCTAATATGCCGAGACAATGGTACTCAGGACTAAGCGGCAGATTGTCACACCTAATCGATATTGCATTAGCCACATGGGTGGCGAGCAGAATGCGCAAAGTTAGAAGAAACTTATGGTATTCACCACACCTCAAAATTGATTATGCATTAATGGATCAAGATACTGTTCCTGGTTTTGATGATTGGTGTGTGTTGACGACTGAAGGGCATACGGATCGGGACTTATCTGTGTTGCATCGACCTTCAAAGCGTATCTATGTGGCAGACTTATTGGTCAAGGTAAAAGACCGTTTTATCCCGCCTATTCCAGTTCATTTCCCTGAACAATATCGAGCTTCAATTTTAAAAGTGCAAGCTTTGCAACCTGCTTCTATCATGTTGGCACATGGTGGCGAAGTACAATTAGCCGAGCGAGACATTGCACACGTGTTAACTGTGGCACCCAGGAAACCTTTCACCGTTTGGACACCAGCTAAAAATAAATTAAAACGTTTATTACTCAGAAAAAAAGGCTAAAGATGGTTAGCCTTTTTTGTAGAGCATCTCATTGTTAATAGAAGTGCCTCCAAAGTGCAGTATCTATAAAGTGCAGTATCTATAAAGTGCAGTATTTATACAGTGCAGTATTTATACAGTGCAGTATTTATACAGTGCAGTATTTCTATAGAGTCAGAGTAGATTTATATCCTCATTTCTTTCATTTCTTTCACACAATAATCTACCGCTCTGACTGTTATTGCCATAAATGTAAGAGAGGGATTTTGTACCGCAGTTGAACAAAAGCTGGCTCCATCGGTTACAAACAAATTGTCCACATCATGACATTGATTGAAACTATTCAGCACAGAGTCTTTTGGATCACGTCCCATCCTCGCCGTTCCTACCTCATGAATGGCGATACCCGGGTTCCTTGTATCGACCGAATTATAACTCTCAATTTCTATCAGACCCGCTTTGGTTAGCATATCTACCGCAGTTTGCTCGGCGTCTGCCATCATTAATTTTTCGTTTTCTGACCAAGTGCAGTCAATATGTATCAGCGGTATACCCCACTTATCTGTTTTAGTGGGGTGCAGAGCCATGTAATTATCGAAACGAGGTAACATTTCGCCTTGTGCGTTGAGGTCCATTCTCCACCTTCCTGGTTTGGTCAGCTTGGCTTTGTAGTCTGCACCTATACCTGGTTGATGGGCGTTGGTCGGCCAGTTTTCTCGATGACTGCCACCTGCTAATCCATAGCCACGCACATAACCTTGCTTGTATAATGAAGGTTTGTACTGAAAATTGGGCACTAGTATGCCTCCAGGCCGCCTACCTGAGTAATATTCATCCTCAAAACCTTCAACAGTGCCGATGGCTCCCGCATTAAAATTGTGGTCCATCAAATAATGACCAAGCACGCCAGAGCTATTAGCAATACCATTTGGGAAAGACTTCGTTTTGGTATTTAGCATGATTTGTGCAGAACCCAAAGTTGAAGCACATAAAAAAACCACTTTAGCAAAATATTCACGGGTACTCAGGTCGTCGTTATCAACAACCCTGACACCCTTAACTCGTTTGGTTTTTTCATCATAGATTAGACTATGCACAACACTGTTAGGGGCAATAGACAAGTTACCTGTTTTAGCCGCAGCGGGGAGTGTGGAGCTTTGGGTAGAAAAATACGCACCAAAAGAACACCCCTTATGACATTCGCTTCTTGCCTGGCAAGTCACACGGCCTTGCTCCAAGTGAAGTTGTGTAGGCTTTGTTAAGTGGGCAGTGCGGCCCATAATTAGTTGCCTATCAGGAAAGTGTTGCTCAATTTTCTGCTTAACATGTATTTCAGGTGCAGTCATTTCAAGTGGTGGCAAAAACTCACTATTCGGTAATTGTTCAAGATTTTCATCACTACCACTTATGCCTACAAACGTTTCTACATAGCTGTACCAAGACTCAAGATCCTCGTAACGAATAGGCCAATCGTTACCGTGTCCATCTGCTTTATTGGCAGAAAAATCAAAATCACTAAAACGATAAGATTGTCGATGCCATAGAAGAGATTTTCCACCTAATTGGTTGGCTCTTATCCAGTCAAAGCCAGTGCCTTGCTCAGTGCTGTAAGGTAGGTCTTTATCATTGCCAAAAAAGTGTTTGGTCATATCACTGAAGGCGTAGCATTTTTTCTGTACGGCGTATTTTTCTTCGGTGAGCAAGTTGTCAACCTTGGTGCGGTTTTCAAACTCCCATGGAGCTTTACCTTCGGTAATATAGTCCTTTCGATGTTCGACGACGCGACCGCGCTCTATCATTAACGTTTGCATGCCACGTTCACAAAATTCTTTGGCAGCGAAGCCTCCGGTAATACCTGAACCTACTACTATGGCGTCGTATACTTGGTCGCTCTCGTGAATATATAAGTCTGTTGTCATTTTATCTACCCGTGATCCTGTTCGGTTATGCCCGTTTGCTGGCTTCCAATTAACATTTAATAATAAGCTAGCGAACCCCAAGATTTTGTATCTGCATTAGCGGGTATTGAACCGATAAAACTACCAGGTACAGCTTGGTAATTTAGTGCTTGAGTCGCACCTACCTCAGAGGTGAAATAGCCAAATACTATGAGCGCTTTTAGAAAACTAAATTGTTCTTTTTGAATATCTGACGACTTATCATCAATTTCAATTTTTGTTAAAAGTTGCTGCTGTTGCTGTGGTTGCAATAGTGGAAAGGTTTTACCAAATTCTCTATTCGCATAGGTGTCCACCGTATTTATGATGTTGATACAGTCTTCTTGCTGTTGTTCAGAGTGACAGTGTTGCAGCTGATGCTGAACAAATTCATGGCATCCAACTTCGACTGCACTGGGCGTGTCTGTTCTTGGTAATATGGTCTCGCACAAACTGTAAAGAACAGTCAATTCGTGTTCTGAAAACAACTTACTATTTTTTGGTGGGTTAGGTCTTTGTGCTGCAAATTGCTTCGCCACTGACACACTGCAACCCGACATCACCGCTGCTGCTGTAGTCACCCCAAACAATTCAACCATTTTTTGCATAAAATTGCGTCGACTGATTTCATCGGTGCCTTTTGTTGGTTGATCTTCATCCTGTCCGTTCAATTTCTTCATAAGTCTTACCTACCATTTTAGGGGGCTAATGATATCTTACGCCCATGATTCTTTGATTAAAGGGTCGCTGTTTGAGTCTGTTTTTTCCGCATGAACCAATAAAACCCTGTAAATGCAGCAATCAAAATTAGCGGGAATATCACTAAATTACTCAAAGCTGCTTGGCCAGATGCAAGAGCTAGATCGTTGCCCGTTAATCCGATAGATTCCGCTTCGGTAGCTGCACTGTCAATCCAGCTGCCAATAATTGGACTCCAAATTGTGACGGACAACATACCTGCACCACCCATCAGCGACATACCCAAGGCACCAGACTTAGGCACGTATTCACCCACGCAACCAATCATCGTTGGCCAAAAATAAGTTACGCCAAGTGCAAATACTACCGCTGCGAAGTACACAGCAGTGCCTTGAAGTTGGATCATCAGGAATAAACCGAAAGAGGTCAGAATGGCGGAAATAAGTAATACACCTGCAGGAGCAAAGCGATGAACCAAGGGGCCAGCATAGAAACGACCAACCGCCATGATACCTGTGACTAAGGCCAATATCAGCATTCGGTACCCGCCAGTCGCACCTAGCATTTTACTCATCCATGCGCTCGTTCCTAGGTCGCTGTTGGCTGTTAAGGTCATGCAAAAAATTAAACTTATATACATATGTGAATATCAACGTATAATATTGTTAGACGTAGAGTTAGCTATTTTATCAAACTCCGGAAAAACACATCCCAGCATCAGTACGCCGTAAATTAATGTTGGAATAATAATGACTGCAACTTGTAATTCCCATCCCAAATTTATGGAGGTCATGCCTGCTGAAATGAGCGAACCGATGACCAAACCACCGGGAAACCAAACGTGAAACTTGTTGAGCATGGTGGTTTTGTTTTTTGGGTATAAATCAGCAATCATGGGGTTACATCCTGCTTCGACTAAACCATTAGCAAAACTAACCAAAAATGTGGAAATTATTAAACCCCAAAAACTATTTGAACTAATAGTTAAGCCTATGCCAATGAGGTGACCAGCAAAGGCAAACCAGACTATTTTCTTAGCCCCGATAGCATTATATAAAATCCCGCCCAACATAGTTGCCACTGGGAATCCAAAGGTTCCCATACCTAAAATCCATCCCATTTGAACTGTGGTAAGGCCATACTGAATGCCTAAGTCCCCGATGATCCCAGCACGGATAGCAAAAGTCATTGAGGTAACGGTCAGTGCTATGCAACTAACCAAAAATACTCTTTTTGCTTGAGCTTCAGTAAACTCTGCGGTGCTATTCATATTGATAGTCTCATATTGATAGTCTCATATTGATAGTCTCATATTAAAAGTCTCATTTTAAACCCAGGATCTTATTATTCATTTCAATGTCGTGCGCTACACCAGCAAAATCATCAAAGGCTTTATCGGTTGGTCTAATCAGGTGTTCACTAATAAATTTAGCGCCTTCTGCGGCACCATCTTGTGGATGTTTAATGCAACATTCCCATTCCATCACGGCCCAACCATCAAAATCATATTGGGTCATTTTGCTGAAGATAGCTTTGAAGTCGATTTGACCGTCGCCTAGAGAGCGGAAGCGTCCCGGCCTATCTATCCAAGCTTGATAGCCTCCATATACACCACTTCTCCCATTAGGAGTAAATTCAGCATCTTTTACATGAAAGGCTTTAATACGCTCATGATAAATATCGATAAAGGCAAGGTAATCGAGTTGTTGCAAAACAAAATGGCTAGGGTCATACAAAATATTGGCACGTGGATGATTACCGACTGCTTCTAAGAAGCGTTCAAAAGTCACACCGTCATGTAAATCTTCACCTGGGTGTAACTCGTAACAAACATCTACGCCGGCTTCATCAAAAGCATTCAAAATAGGTAGCCAACGTTTTGCTAACTCTGTAAAGCCTTGTTCAACCAAACCTGCGGGGCGCTGAGGCCATGGATAGATGGTCTGCCACAATAAAGCGCCAGAAAAAGTGGCGTGACCTTTTAAACCCAAGTTTTGACTGGCTTTAGCAGCATACATCATTTGTTGAATAGCCCATTCAGTCCGGGCTTTAGGATTATTTTGTACATGTTTAGGTGCAAAACCGTCAAACATCTGATCATAAGTAGGGTTTACAGCCACTAACTGACCTTGCAGATGAGTAGAAAGTTCGGTAATTTCTAACCCCACTTCACCGGCGATACCTTTGATTTCATCGCAATAGTCTTGGCTGTTTGCTGCTGTTTCTAAGTTAAACAATCGACCTTCCCACGAGGGAATTTGAATACCTTTGAAACCTAATTCTGCCGCCCAACTACAAATTTCAGGAAATGAATTAAACGGCTTTTCATCGCTAGCAAATTGCGCAAGAAATATACCTGGGCCTTTGATTTGTTTCATTCGGTTACTCCTGAAACGGTTGAGGGGGATAAATCGAAGTCATGCCATTTTATTGCAGATTGACTAAATTTCACTGTATTTTCAATAAAGGCCATGCCGCGGATTGCTTCATCAATACCGGGTACGTCGAATGTTGCATTTGAGCATGGTAAACCTTGTTCAAACGCTCGGATCTGTTTTGCGAAATTTTGATAAATATTGGCGAAGGCCTCTAAGTAACCTTCAGGATGCCCTGCAGGTACGCGCATCGCTGACTGTGCCGCGGGGCAAAAGTCGCCTACTCCAGTTCGGATCAATTGGGTAGATTGGGTGTTAGACCTAAGCCATAAACTATTAGGTTCCATTTGTGACCAATCGATACTTGCTGCGTCTCCATAGACCCGTAAACGCAGGTTATTTTCCTCGCCTATCGCTATCTGACTAGACATTAATATCCCACGAGCTCCATTATTAAAGCGTAATAATACGGTGCCATCGTCGTCAAGTTGACGGCCATCGACTATGGCGTTTAAATCTGCGCACATGGCTGAAATATCTGCACCTGTCACATATTCAGCCAAATTTGCAGCGTGAACCCCAATGTCGCCCATACAGCAACTTACGCCTGCTCTTAATGGATCTACACGCCACTGTGCTTGTTTGCTAATTTCATCATCTTTATTAGCTAACCAATCTTGGCTATATTCCACTACTACTTTCTTGATTTTTCCCAAAGCCCCGGTCGCGACTAAGTGTTTGGCTTGTTTGATTAAAGGGTAACCGTTGTAAGTGTGTGTGAGTCCATAAAGTTGACCTGATGTTTTTAATACATCAGCTAGATCTAATGCTTCTTGAAGTGTGAAGGTAGCGGGCTTATCGCTAAGCACATGAAATCCTGCCTCTAGTGCCGCTTTAGCAATTGGAAAATGCAAATGATTGGGCGTAACTATAGAGACAAATTGCATCCTTTCGGTTTCGGGTAATTTCGCTTCTTCGGCGAACATTTGTGTATAATCAGCGTAACAGCGTGTTGCGGGTAAATATAAGCTTTGACCAGAGAATATACTTTTAGCTGGATCTGAACTGAAAGCGCCGCACACTAATTCAATATTGCCATCTAGATTGGCTGCCATTCGATGCACTGCACCAATAAAAGCATCTTTACCGCCGCCGACCATTCCCATTCTTACTTTTTTAGACTGTTTCATGGTGTCACCGGTTATCTATTACATAGCTTTAACAAAAACTAAAAGTTAATATTATGTTAATCATGCTAGCTTATAGAGGCCTTTATAACCTAAGATAAATTCGGCAATTAAATGCAATAAATTCGGCGTGCTATGTTCAGGTGACATCTCTAAAACTCTATTTTAAAGATGGTTAGTAACAGTAGGGTGCTCATTTTCAATAAAGTTAAGGTTAAGATAAAATACGATTACACTAATGCTTGACGGCTAAAGGACAGATATGAAATTAATGACTGGTTTGTTAAGCGTAATGATCTTCTCGGCATCAGCAAAGATGCCGGGGTTTGATATTTATGTGGGTGATGTAGAGCTTCATGATAATCGACTTAAGGTGAGTCATCCTAAAGCCCTCACCAAAAGATCAGAATATGATAACCAGCCCTTGTTCATGCCTGATGGAGATTCACTACTTTATACTGCTGCACTAACAAGCAAAAAAGACGGGCAAAAAGATGGGCAAAAAGATGGGCAAAAAAGAGTACAAATGGCCGAACAAACAGATAGCATATTTGTCTCACTTAAGACCGGACAGGTTTCAAATCTAACTAATTCGATAGAAAGTGAATATTCACCCACACTGATGCCTGCGGGTAAAAGCTTTTCTGTCATTCGGGCTGCCGATAATAAACAAAAACTTTGGCGTTACCCATTGAACCCTGAAAAGCAGTTTTCTGAGCTTGCAAGTGAGTTACTAACTAATATTAACCCAGTTGGGTATCATGCATGGGTAGATAGTAATCGGGTGATGTTATTTGTTTTGGGAGAACCAAACACGTTACAACTGGTTGATATACAAACACAGACTAGCCAGGTGTTAGATGAAAATATTGGTCCAAGTTTATTCGCAATACCTCTTTCGTCATTGATGAGCTATACCGCGTCTATTGGTAAAGGGGAGGATATTCAGTGGCAGTTAAAAAGTTATCACCCTGAAACAGCAAACAGAGAACTGTTAACTATGTTGCCCAAAGGGGCATATTATTATGCTTGGGCGGGGAATGGTTATGCTATCGTTGCAGTGAATAGCATGCTGATGCAGTGGGACATGGCCAATATTGACAAAGGCTGGCAGTCATTTGCTGATGTTTCTGATGTGTGTCCAAAGGGCGTAACACGCCTTACTACGAACTCGCAGAACAGTAAAATTGCACTAGTTTGTACTTTATAGCCGTGAGTCCACTTTAACGTAACAAAACTGTCGATATTTATGGGGTAAAAGGGAGTTTCAGTACAGGTAAATCGAATTTAACGAAACAACGACTTTGTTCTTGACTCAATACATTATCTTGTCAGCATTAACTAACAACTCATGTAACACTTTGCCATGCTCAGGGATAATGACTCAGCCAATATTTACGCCTAACCAACCATTCGTTTTTTGTTTTAGAAAAAAGAGTCTAAAATACTCAGCAGTATCGATTTTCCAGGTATTTGTAGTAGACGTTTTGTTATGGAACGCTTATGGTAATTTGTCTGAATCCAACTAATTTTGATTAAGGACGCAGTAGTGGTATTAAATGTTGCGAATTAATTGTTTAAAACCTTTGCACAAAACTAATCCATTTTTACCTGAGTCAGATTTTTACTCACACTGAGTGATAAAGCTAATTTAGTTAGTTATGCTCAGCTCAGCAATAGGAAACCAATATGCTCAAACAACTATTTATTGAC
>OOGU01000316.1_pt1 | contig 11099 bp, 12 predicted proteins | sample 1670261 | NCBI WGS metagenome assembly OOGU01 (sample SAMEA98137168, study PRJEB22522) | marine metagenome | biome: marine biome; feature: marine water body; material: sea ice | place: Arctic Ocean | collected 04-Sep-2015 | depth 1.3 m
GCTCTGAGGAAGCGGCTTGACGACACAACGGAAATACGGAGGAGCAAGATGAAGAGGACCGCTGCGGTCTTGGCATTGATTGTGGGCGTCTTGGGCGCCGCTTCCGCGGACGAGCCGCGCATATCGTTTCCCGCCGGCTATCGTCAATTCGACAACTATCTGAGCCTCGATCGCGTGCAGAACCACGACCAGATCATACGCCTGTTCGCAAATGACATCGCTCGAGAGGCCGCGCGCGAAGGACGGGACTTGCCGAACGGGTCGGTAATCGTCGGCGAGGTCTACAAGGCCAAAAAAGACCAGGATGGCAACGTCATCGAGAGCTCCCTGGGACGGCGAATTCGCGACCAGCTTGCAGCCGTTGCCGTGATGCAGAAGGGAGAGGGATGGGGCGACGAGTTTTCCCCGGAGTTGCGCAACGATGACTGGGACTTTGCGATTTTCTCGCCCGACGGCAAGCGCCTAAACAAGGATCTCAACGCGTGCCGGTCGTGTCACGCACCGCTCGCGGACACGCAGCATCTCTTCTCTCTGGAGCACCTTCGCAATTAGGTGACCTCGTAATTCTGCGTGCGTTCCCCGCATCGCCTCCCCCCGGTGCGGCGAGCGCCTGCGCATGACGCGCTCGAACGTGTTTGAATCGAATTGCATCGATCGCCGGGACGGCGCGGGTCAACTCAAGGACTAAAGCAATGTTTACCGTGCCGGCGTACCGTCACTTGACGGTTCTTGTCATGGTTGCGCGCGCGCATGTTTTCCTTGGAACACGCCTTTATCGTTGGTCGCAGGCACCGCACGCTGCTGTTCGCGCTTCTTTGGACCGCGTTGTTCCTTGTGGCGCTCGGTATCGGATGGAGTCTGGTGCGGTGGCAGATCAGCCAGTTCGCGCGCGAGGACCGCGAGCAGGAACTGGCACGAATCGTCGAGCTGCGGAGCCACGCCATTGCCACGCTGATACAGCTGCAGCGGGAGGCCGTGGGGCCGCCATGCTCGCATGAGTTCTTGGCGACGATGCGCCGGATCGCCTTTCTTCCCGACGGGCTGAACGAGTTTCTGCATGCGCCGGGCGGTGTGGTGAAATGCAGCACCAGCCGGTCGGTCTTTCTGTCGCCCGCATATCTGGGCGTGCCCGACATTGCAGGCGATACGCCCGAGGCGCCGCGATACTGGCTGCATCGGGACCTGCGTGACTTGGGTCGACCGGGCGTCGCAGCAACGATCGTGGCGCTGGGAGACTTTGCCGTGGTCGTTCCGGCGATCGAGCGTTTCGTGGCGCAGTCCCCGTGGCTGTCCAAGGAAATCGTCGTGCTGGGACCGAAGGAAGCGGTCTGGAGCGTTGCCGGAGAGAAGGGCCTCTATCGTCGCGTGACGACGGCCGGCGGCTTCGATCCGATCAAATGGCTGACGACTGTCGAGGACACCACCTGCGGTGACAAGGGCCTCAACTGCGTCTCCTCACGAGCCATGATCCTTCCGTGGGTGCGGGAATGGATTACGATTCCAATTTCAGTCGTCGTTCTGGCGGCCCTGCTCGCCTGGTTCAGCGCCAGCTACATCGTGCGCGGGATCACGCGCTACTGGTCTTTCGAGTCGCGATTTCTGCGCACGTTCGGCAACGTGGCGGTGCGCTATCAGCCCATCGTCGATATTTGCTCCGGCAAAGTCGCCGGTTGCGAGGTGCTTGCACGCTGGCGTGATGCCGATGGATCAATTGTGACGCCGGATCGTTTTCTTCCGATCGTGGAGAGCTCGAAGCGGACGGCGGAGTTCACGCGCATCGTTGTCGAGCGGGCCTGTCGCGAGCTCAGCGAGCACGTTCCCGGCCGGGACGTGCTTCAGATCAACTTCAACGTGTTCGGCCAGGACTTTCAGGAGGCGACGCTCCTGCCGATCTTCGGTGAGGTCGCGAAGGCCTGCCGGGAGCGGTTTTCCATCGCGGTGGAACTGGTCGAGAGCCAGGATGTCGAGCGCGAGGGCGCCATTCGCACGATACTTGGTCTGCGGCGGGCGGGCCTCAAGGTCTATATCGACGACTTCGGGGTCGGCTACTCGAGCATCGAGCGTGCGGCCACCCTGCCGGTCGACGGCGTAAAGCTCGACCGCTCCTTCGCGATGTCGAACCCCGACAGCATCATGGGTCGCATGCTTCTGCAGGTTCTGGAGATGATGAAGGTCTCGGACTGCGACGTCGTGGTCGAGGGCGTGGAAACGTCACGTTGGATCGAGCTTCTCAAAGCCACCGGGAATGTGAACTACGTGCAGGGCTACGCCATCTGCAAGCCGGTGGATATCGACGACTTCGTTGCGTTCTTGCAGACCAGCGACCGCCTGAGCCCGAGCCGCGACTTTGCCGCATAGATTCCCGTTCAAACACAGGCGCGACGCGGGTAAGGTCTGCTGATAGGAGGCGGGATGCCGGGCATCCTGCCGCAATCGGCGATTGCACCGGGGTGAGACAGGCATGATTGCGCGCATCTACAAGCCGGCCAGGACGGCGATGCAGTCGGGCGAGGCCCGCACCAAGGACTGGGTCTTGGCATTCGTGCCGGCCTCGCCGCGCGAGCTCGACCCGCTCATGGGCTGGACCAGCTCGAGCGACATGCGCCAGGAGGTGAAGCTCTCCTTCGACACCAAGGAGGAGGCGATCTCCTACGCCGAACGCGAAGGGCTGGCCTACCGGGTGTTCGAACCCAAGCCGCGCCGCATGGTCCGCAAGTCGTATGCCGACAACTTCAAGTTCGGGCGGATCGGCCGCTGGACGCACTAGCGCCGACCCACGGGGGGCAACAATGCTTGTCCCTGAGCCGCCCGCGGGCTATTCCGGTTGCACGGGCGTACCATGCATTCGCCGTGTTCCGGAGGCCGACGTAAAGCTTGAGCTTCTTGCGCAGATCGCCGCGATACCAGGACGCGCGTCCGAACCTCGTTCTCGTCGGTGGCGGCCACTCCCAGGTCTATGTTCTCGACGCTCTCGCCAAAGACCCGATGCCGGACGTGCGCGTGACCCTGATCGCGCGCGACGTGCTCACCCCTTATTCGGGAATGCTGCCGGGCTACATTGCCGGCCACTACACGGCCGCACAGTGCCACATCGACCTGGAGCCGCTTGCCCATCGCGCCGGCGCCATCCTGGTCAACGACGAGGCGGTGGGTCTTGATCGCGATCGCGGCCTCGTCATCTGCCAGAACGGACCGCCGATTCCCTATGACATCGTCTCGCTCGACATCGGCTCAACGCCCGACCTCAGCGGCGTTCCCGGCGCCGAGGCTCTTGCGACCCCGGCCAAGCCCGTCTCGATGCTCAGGGCCCGCTGGCAGGCGATCCTGGACCGCATCTTGCGCGAGCCCGGACTGTTCCGCTTCGTGACGGTCGGGGGCGGCGCCGCGGGCGTGGAGCTGACGCTTGCCATGCGCCATCGCGTGCGCGCCTTCGCCAAGGCGCACCGGCGCGATCCGGACGACTACGAGTTCGCTGTCGTGACGGCAGGCGAGCTGCTCGAGGATCACAACGCCTCGGTGCGTCGCCGCTTCCGCCGCATCTTGAAACGGCGCGGCGTCGCGTTTGCGGAGAACGATCCCGTGCGCGTGGTCGTGGACGATCACATCGCTTGCGCCAGCGGACAGCGCTTCGACTTCGACGAGCTGATCTGGGTTACGCAGGCAGGCGGTGCGCCGTGGCTCGCCGACACCGGGCTGGAGCTCGACAGGGCCGGTTTCGTCGTCGTCGACGCCTGCCTGCAATCGGTGACGGATCCGCGTGTGCTCGCCGCCGGGGACGTCGCCTCGAACCGCGATCATCCCCGCCCCAAGGCCGGCGTGTTCGCGGTGCGCCAGGGACCGCCGCTGGCTGAAAACCTGCGCCGGGCGCTGACCCTCCCCCCGCCCCCGCCCTTCGAGCCGCAGCGGGAGTTTCTCTCCCTGATCTCAACGGGAAACAAGTACGCGGTCGCCTCGCGCGGGAGCTGGGCGGCGCAGGGCCGCTTCTTCTGGTGGCTCAAGGACCGGATCGACAGGGGTTGGATGCGCCGTTGGCAATAGCGAGGAACGAGCCGTCTGTCGGAGCGGCTCGTTCCGGCAGGCCTTAGCTGAACAGGACGATCGACTTGATCAGCGTGTTCCACACGCCCCAGAAGAACGGAATGCCGACCAGGAGCCAGGCGATCAGAGCGCCGAAGCTCAGGCCGCCAAAGCCGATTCCGTGCGATCCGGTCGAAACCGCCTTGGCGGGTGCGTCGGTGCCGCCGTCATCCTTCATGAGGTGCCTGTCGTGCACCGGCCGCACAAGGGCGTTGGCGATGAGGCCGACGAGTAGGAAGCCTACGAGAACGTACATGGTCTGGTCGTAGACCTGGGCCTTGGGAATCCCCGCGGCGATTTGTGCGTCACGGATGTAGCCGATCGCCAGTGGTCCCAGGACGCCAGCGGTGGACCAGGCCGTCAGCAGCCGCCCGTGAATTGCGCCGACGAACTTGGTGCCGAAGATGTCCGCCAGGTACGCCGGGACGGTTGCGAAGCCGCCGCCGTACATGGTCAGGATGATGCAGAACGCGCCCACGAACAGAGCCAGCGCCCCCATGTGCGCGAACGTCGGGGCCAGGCCATAGAGCACCATGCCGAGCGCGAAGAACACGAAGTAGGTGCGCTTGCGGCCGATGTAGTCCGATAGCGAGGCCCAGAAGAACCGGCCGCCGGCGTTGAACAGCGAAAGCAGGCCGACGAAGCCGCCCGCAATGGCTGCGATGCTGATCTTCTGGGCTTCCGTCAGCGCCTCGAAGGAGACGTCGGGCAGCCCAATAAGCGAACCGGCGAAAATCTCCTGCAGCATCGGCGAGGCCATGGCGAGCACACCGATGCCGGCCGACACGTTCATGCACAAGACGACCCAGATGAACCAGAACTGCGGGGTCTTGTGTGCCTCGTTGAGGTGCACGTTGCCCGACGTGATCATGGCGTGCGAGTTGGATGGGGGAGTCCAGCCGTCGGGCTGCCAGCCTTCCGGCGGCACGCGATAGCCGAAGGCGCCGCACAGCATGGCAATGAGGTAGATGGTGCCCATCACCATGAACGTCTGCCACACGCCGACCTCGGTCGCGCTGCGGAAGCCATCGAAGTGCAGCTGCCAGTTGCCGATGACGGGAAGGTCCACGTTCACGAAGTTGCCGCCGTTCATGAGGATCACGGCAAGCGGCGAGCCGATCATGGCACCGCCGCCGAAGCCCATGATGGCCATGCCGGTCGCCATGCCGCGGCGGTCGGGAAACCACTTGATGAGCGTCGAGACCGGCGAGATGTAGCCGAGGCCCAGACCAATGCCGCCGATGACGCCGAGCCCGAGCAAGATCACCCAAAGCTGGTGGATCAGCATGCCGACGCCTGCGATGATGAAACCGCCGCCCCAGCACAGGGCCGCGGCCACCCCCGCCTTGCGCGGGCCGGCGCGCTCCAGCCAGCCGCCGAACACCGCCGCCGACAGTCCTAGGAACACGATCCCGATGGTGAAGATGATGAGCACGCTGGTGACGGGCCAGTCGCACGTCGTCGTAAACAGCGATTGTACGAGCGATATGTCGGGGCAGGCCGCGGGCTGGGTGATGCCGATCGCCTGAGACATGGGCAGCCAGAACACGCTGAGCCCGTAGCACATGCCGATGCACAGGTGGATGGCGACGGCAGCGGGGGGCACGAGCCAGCGATTGAACCCTGGTTTCGCGATGATTCGCTCCCGCGAAAGGAGCCCCGGTGCAGTACCCCCTGCACCCACGCTGGTGGCGGTCATTGAACGCTTCTCCCTGTCCCTATCGTGTTGCGCGGCCCCAGCTGCAGGTGCTCACGCCCTTCTCTTTGTTGTTGTTCCCTTTTCTGCCATGGCTCGACCGTCGCGATCAACGTGCAAGCGCCCCGGGAGAGATATTGGTGCCAGCCAAGCAATATTTGCCCGATTTTCAGTGCCGAGGGGCGCCCGCTGGCGCGAGAGCGGGCACTTTCTCGTGTCATCACGCTATGATAAGGCTTCGCCGCGTAGGTTTGAGCGGCTGCCGAGGTCTCCCCGGCCCCGACACACTTGGGCGGGGGACGGCATTTCGTCTCGGGAATGGCCGGCAGCCCGTCGCGCATCGGTCCCGTAGCTCAGTTGGATAGAGCATCTGCCTTCTAAGCAGAGGGTCCCAGGTTCGAGTCCTGGCGGGATCGCCATTTGTTCTCTACCCCGGGCGCGATCGGCTTCGCCCACGTCGCTAGTCGGTGCCAGTGCCCGTGTAGCCTACAGCTTGCTGTAGGCTTCCTTGAATCCGCTGAGCGAGACCGGAACCTTGATGTCCTGCTTCTGCAGGTTCTTGAAGGCGATCGAGAATGTCTTGCCGCTCTGCGGCTGCTTCAAAAGCTCTGCGTCCAGCGGCAGGCCGACGTAGAAGCCCTTGGGATCGCAGGTCTGCACCGCCTCTTTCTTCGGCGACTTGCCGTCGACGGTGAGTGTACCCCCCTCCGGCAGAAACAATCCGTGCTTGTCTCGCTCGCAAGGGGCCGGGGGCACACGGGGGCACACTTTCACTCTGCAACTCGGCTTTCGAGGCTCGTACTCATTGGCGGCAAGCCAAGCGACCCCGGCGACATCGCGCGCTACGGTGCGACCGCCGCAAGACCTAGACCGACGTTGTCCGCTCAGGCTTCGGGAATTGTTGCCTCGATCGACGTTTGCTCTTTTGGACCAGCGCGTCGAAGCCCAATGGACCGGTTCCACCAGTTAGTTCGCTTTCTTGTCGGGCATGTGGGATACGTTCTAGGCAACAGGGAGGCGCGCAGTGATTCACTGGACGCAGATCGACGAATTCATCGAGCCGAATTGGGAGGGACTGGATCCACAACAGGTTCCCCCCAACCTCTTTTGGCGCGAGGCGAAGCAAGCCGTTGTTTTGGGTTTTATCCGCGAGGGAGAGCTCTTCGACTACAAATGGCTCTACGTATGCGGCTCCAACAAAGTAACCCATTTTTCCGGCGTCAACGGACCTGAAAGCAACGTGCAGGAATTAGAGAGCTTAAGGCCCCGCACTGAGATATAACCTCTCATGCGACAGTCTTGCGGTCGGCAAGGCGTCAATCGATGCCTGTTGTGCCCAGGCCGGGTAGTCGCAGAATACCACTTAAGAGCGGACCGCGTGCACTCAACGGCCGCACACCGCTATCGACCGCAGCTTTGACCGAAGCTGCAACCGCAGGCGCGCAGCCGCGCGCACTGCTACCGATTTTTCGAAAGGTGACGACATGGCCACGCAGTCCGCACGCGGGGTGAAGCGAACCTGCCAAAATGAGGAATGTGGGGCGCGATTCTACGACCTGATGCACGACCCCATAGCTTGCCCAATCTGCCAGACCGTATTCGTTCCCGTGGCGGCATCGGAGACGAAACCGAAGGCTACTTGGAAAACGAGCCGCCACGTGCCCCGGCACACCATTGTTGCACCAGAGCCGGTCGAGGAAGAGGAAGACGACGAGACGGCGGCCGTGGAAGCCATTGAGACGACCGAAGAAGACGACGCAGAGGCGGCTCCTGAAAAGCAGGATATGCTTCTGGATCTGGATGAAGACGACGATGCGAGCGGCAGTGGTGTCGTCGTCAGTGACACCAAAGACTAGATCTGCAGTAACGCCCTCAAAAATCTGAGGTTAGCAACGCGTGCGCGCCCCTGTTGCGCCGCGCGTATAGGCTACGTGCTACCGTGAGGATGCGACCGCGGTTGCGTCGACCTCGCGATAAGCTTGTCCAGCTCGGCTTTGGCACGCATTTCGAGAAACCCACCGGCGAGCAAGAACTACTGGCTATCCTGGCTGCCTACGTCTGAGGCGATTGCCGAGAAGAATCTATCGGCCGCCTCATCAAGTTCGCGGTCCGTGGCGCCATCCGGCGTACGCCCATGGAAGAACGTCTTCACGATCTCACCGAACGCGAGAATGTCTTGTGGTCCCTTGCCAGTGTTAAGCATGCTATCGCGGATCATCATGCCAACGACACGCTCGAGAATAGTGAGCCGTGCCGAAATCTGGCTCTTCTCGTAGAGAGTGAAGTCGGACATCAGCAATTCTCCTTCCAATCATGCAAGCGTTTCGTGGTTCCGAAAGCATCTCTTGCTTTGCGAGAGACCAGAGTGGATTGCCCGTCAACGCGATCATCAACGTCCATCAATCGTCGTCAACTTGCAGCGGCTATGAGGTCACACGAACTTCGACCGTCATTCCTGCGAAGGCGTCCGACATGCCAGAAAAACTTCCAGAAACGGGAATTGTCTGCCGAATGTCGCGAGCCACCGCAACGGGAATCAAGTTGGCACCGCCGACACTACGGTTTGTCGGATCGAAGGCGATCCAGCCTGCACCCGGCACGAAGACCTCTGCCCACGCATGCGTCGCCCCAGACCCAGAGGATCCAATGAGAGCCAGATCGGGGTTGTGCAGATAGCCGGACACGAGCCTTGCTCCAAATCTGAGGCTGCGTGCTGCTTCGACAAAGAGAACAGCGAAATCTCGGCAGGAGCCCCAACCCCGATTGAGGGTTTGTGTGGGAGACTGTGTGCCCTCATCTTCCCGGCTTTGGTAGTTGATCGAGCCGCTAACACCGGCGCACATATCTTTAAGCAGGGAAAGCGTATTGGTTGGATTGGAATATACGAATGCCTGCGCCCAAGCCGCCAGATGTCCGAGAGGGTCCGGGTACTGCTGGGTCGTCAGCGCGCCGAGGTCCGTCCACTCATCGTCGGAGTAGGAAAAGGGATAGGACGCGGCAGATTGCGCAATTTCGAATATTGGCCACGCGACCGCATCGAGTTCGAGGGCCGCGACGCTGTCAATGATAAGAGTGTCGGCCACGGAGGATACGGTGGCGGTCGCCACCGCATTGCCGAACACGTCATGAGCCCAGCTCACGTCTGCGCTCGGGCTCACACATACTTCACTCGACAGCAAACGAAGGTCTCGACTCTCGCGGGGACGAAGCATCAACCGGTGCGTTTCAAGACTGACGGGCTGATGGTAGCGGTAGGTCGTCGTGTGCTGAATCTTAAGCGCGATCAATCAAATGCTCCTCGCAAAGGATTGTCTGCTGTGCCAGGTCGAACCGCATCATCCGCGTGGAATTGCGCGAGTTCGGCTTCCGACGCTCCATCCTTCACGACAGGACTACAGCTATCAGAAAGCTAAAGGCGAAGGTCGTGAGCACGACCTGCAGACCTATGGCAACGCACTCGACATGGGCGGTTGTCAGGTATCGTGACAAGAGAAGATCCATTTCGGTCCTAACTTCTAAAGACGTCATCGTGGTATTGTCGTCGAGGCGAACGCGCCTAAGAAGTGGTTCGAAGTTCGTGGCATGACGCGGTCCGAGAGCCACAATCGGGGCGCGCCACTCAATTCAAACGGCTCGACCTGCCGGCGCGCTGCGACGAGCCTCGATCCGAGTTCTGCTTTGTTGCGACTGCCTAACCGTTACTTCCAAGTCGCGGAACAATCTCAGAGCCTCATCAACCGCTAATGCCACGCCCAGCGGATCATCTTTCAGCGCCGAGTTGCTGATATGCGTGAGAACATGATCCAGCTTCAACAACTGTGCCCTCGAATAGATCGAGAACGGCTTCAAGAAATCCGGATCAGAGATTTTCGCTCTCAAGCGCGCGATCGATGGATCAAGCACCTCGTCGTTCTGCTCGGATGATATTGCAGTGTGAAACTCCTGTAGGAGCTTCAGAAGTTGAACCCGTAACATGTCATGTCTCCTCCTGCGGGGGCAGGCGTGTGCTACTTCGTTCGCGACTTACCGTCAGGCCTCTTGGGCTTGGCAAATATATCTGCAGGGCCTGACGAGACGGCGACCGCACTTTTTTGTGCGGCGGATTTCTTGGGCTTCCGAATTTCCCGATTTGATCTCACATGGCGCTTAGACATTTGGGCCTCTCCATGGTGGCGGTTCTATAAGTTTGCCGATCAGTGCTGCGAGCTATGCGAATCTCGACATCGTCTGGTCTCGCGCCGGACGGCCCAACTCAGGACTTGCTTTCGCTGATCTCGCGATCTCTCGCCAGGGCCGCTTCCAGTTGGCTGGCTTCAACTACCATTCGCTGATCAGAGGCAAATAGGTGTGAAGCATGCCGCGTTAGTGTCACGAGCGGGCCTTGATGGTGCGCGTCCAGCCCTGCGCCCGGCAGCGCTGCCATCGTTTCCACCACATAAACGCCTGGCGCGAACGTTCCCTCCGCGCCTGCCAATGTGAAGGCATTGGCGAAGATCACGACCTTAAAGGGTAGTCGCGGTGGCAGGTACGTTCTCCCGTCTTGAGCTGGTCTCGGACAAGCTCGTCGGCGCAGTTATTTCTGGGATTGCCCAAACTACACAGGGCACCGATCGGCAACTTCGACAGCCAATCACCAAATCTGTCGAGGGTGGCCTGCCGACAGCCAACGCTTGCCAACCCTAGAGTTGTCGACCTTCAACAGCTGCGTCGTTCTCGTCGGGGTGGAGGGGCAGCCGCGTCTTCCACTAGGGCTGCACGTGTTCTGGGCACACTGCGCCCTATTGAGATAGCTGTCGAGCAATAAACACCATCCAGGGCGCAACGGACCGGTGCTCAATCTAACACCGGCGGCCAACCCCAAGTCGAAACTAAGGGCAGGTCGCCGGCAAGCCAAAGTCAACCCACTCCGAGTGGGAGTTCTTCAGCATATTCGCAGGAGCGTGATGGTGCATGGTCTGTCGATACCAAGGCGCCATGCGACTTATTCGCGTTGTTAAGCCGGTCTCACTTCGCCCGACTTCAATCTGAGTAGAGTGACATCGCGTCGTGATAAGGCCCGCGTCAGGACGATGCTGGCGTCCCCACCGGCTTTCGCGTGTCAGCGAACCGCAGCAAACGCCCGATACTCCTCAGTCCCATCAACGAAAGGCCCTCGTGCACCCTTCGGCGCCAGCTTTCCGACGTAACCTGCCTGACAGTGCGATGTCACCTATCCATCCGCCCCCGCCGCCGGCGGGAACACCCCTGCTCGAGGCCCTGTAGCGCCGCTGATGATGCTGCTACACACCCACAGTGCCCCAGCCCCCACCAACCTCAACGCATGCGT
>OOGU01000318.1_pt1 | contig 11080 bp, 6 predicted proteins | sample 1670261 | NCBI WGS metagenome assembly OOGU01 (sample SAMEA98137168, study PRJEB22522) | marine metagenome | biome: marine biome; feature: marine water body; material: sea ice | place: Arctic Ocean | collected 04-Sep-2015 | depth 1.3 m
GAATTTATATTGGGTATCCCGCTAGATATAGTAAGTCTACTACATTAAAATTTTGGTTACCCAATAAATATTTCGGCACTTCCTATTATTAGTGTGTCATCCACATAAATATTTCGGCATCCCCAATACAATTTTGGGACCCAACCTTTAGAAATCGTCCCTCCTGTCTTGTGTACTCGGGCGTATCCGTCGGAGCTACAGACACGCATCTACCCATTAACCTGTTCCATTGGTTACCGCAATTACAAGAGCAAGGCCCAAGTTGACAACGAACGGGCATACAGGAAGGGCATTCATCAGATGAACACACACCACACACACCGGTGCTTTGAGAGAATTTTGGAACAGCTGTATTGCATTCAACAGGCAGGCGGACTGGATTTATTTGCTACACTCACGGGCTGCGAGGAAGACCGGCAATTGAGACGGTGGAAATTTTCTGTTGCAGTAATTTTGGGTGATACATTGGCCAATGATGTATTGTGCGGCAGATTCGTTTACCATGGATGTACTCCTGTTGACATTGTGCACACCCTCCCCCATGGCATATACAAGTATTCCAGTAGAAGCCCTCAAGCCCTCATGACCGAAACTGAGGACAACCGAAAAGAAGGTGAAGAGGGAAGAAGAATGGTAATGTTTCATGGGCCTTATGAGGATATAAACTCATTTGGTGTCCCGAAGATACCGCCGGGCGCTGAAGCGGATTGGAGCCACAAAGGCGTTGCGAAAACACCTTTACACCTTCGTGAGTGAATACGTTCGTAATCCTAGACTATAATAGTACTTAGGACAACAGGCAGGCGCTTTTGCATCTTATCCCTTCTATACAAAATAGATCTACATAATGGCTTTCCCATTCATAATGGAGAGAGCTATGCGCTCCCGACATTGACTGATGTGCCCCTGCTCAAAGAGCAATGAACAGTTCATGGAGAGAAAGTCTGCAAACATGCAAGTGAAAACCCCACAATCCCAACCTGTAGAAAAAAAGGCTACCTGTAAGGACAAACGCGAAACCATGACAAGCACGACCTCTCTATTAATTCATTCATTCATTCATTTATACAACTCACCATTTTGCTGATGTGGTGTATTATCCCTACACGGGACAAGCGTCCACTGGTCTGCCTCTGGCAGTGGCTTTTTCTTTTTGTCTTGGTGGTCGTCCTTAAGGTAATCAAAAACGTTCTCCAAATAGCCCACCCCATCGCCACCCATGGAATCGTAAAATTGAATGCGCTTTTCTTGAATGAAGGCCACCACACAGGCCCAATGCGTGCGACCCTGATTTATGGGAAAGAAAAGCTTGTCAAGGTTGAAAATATCCTTGCCTGGAGTACCGACAACACAATGAGGTAAGCAATGATAAATAGACACTACAATTCGGAATCAACACCCGTATTGTACGTACCTGGCACCTTCTTGGACCAACGCTTAACATTCCTGTACTCGTATACCCCGTTTAGCGTAACATGCCCTACATTCAACAGTTTGGTGAAAAAAATGACTTGAAAAAGTGACTCCGCTTGCGGCCGCTGGCATCTTGACTGCAAATTTCTTCATCCCGCTTGGAAAGCATGATATAAAAATGATGAATCACTTCATCTCTCAGCCAAACACCTGGCAGGAGCGACCGCAAGGAACCACGTTGACACGTGTCAGAATCAACTCGGGCAATCACCTCAGTTTCCGGACCCTCGCCTTCCATTGCTCCATCAACAAGTTGCCGTTCTGCATCCGTCAGTGGACTCATGATGGCGAGCAGGAGTGTGGCAGCCCGTGCATCAGCTTCCTCAGCTTCGCGCTGTCGTGCTTCTTGTGCTTCTAGTTCTTCGTGGCGGAGTACCGTTTCCCGTTCAGCAGCTTCTTGCTCCGATCTCAATTGTAACTGTGAGCGTCTCCGATTTTCGTGTCGATCACGTTCTGGGATCAACTCTGCGCGTTCGAATTACTTTGTGACATTGTCAACTTCCTGATCGTTATCATTGCTACTGGGCGGATCTTCCTCTGGAAAAGTCATGACGGAGCTGAGTGGCACCCGGGCATCTTCCCATGACGAGATGGGCTTTTCGAGACTAGAAGCCACAGTTACGTCGAGTTTGTTCAAGGCATTCATCCAGTGGTAGCGGTGCTGCATGGCAAGATCTGTTTGACGACGCTTCCTTGTGTTGCGTTGACTGTAGGATAGGGGATGGTCAGAGGCCTTCTCGACAGACTTCAAATACTGTGCTACCACAAGAGGACTGCTTCGGACAACTTGCGCAACTCGTTGTACTGTGCAAGGAGTGTCGTCGTCAATCAGACTCGTGACTTCGATACGGATGGCTTGTTCCGTCCACTGATCAATTTGTGGTGTAGAATGCATGGTTTCATTAAACCGAACTTGAGTTGCGGACGTTCCTTTTGACCCACCCAGTACTTGGGGTATCTTTCGACAAGGACTCTTGAGGAAAGATCTTCTTTCCTTATTCCATCGTAGCTGTTCGAGAAGGGTCATGGTGGAAGTGACACGAAGAAATGAACGAAAACAAAAGGAGAAGGGGAGGAACCCGAAGAAATGAACGAAATCAAGGGGGGACGGGGAGGCACCCAATTTAGTTATTAAATACCCAAAATAAAATAGAAAAATACAATATGTATATGGATTTGACTTTAAATATTGGCTTTCCCGGTATATGTTTCGGGATCCGAGAATTTATATTGGGTATCCTGCTATATATAGAAGGTGTACTGCATTAAAATTTCGGCTACCCAATAATAATTTCGTCCGCCCAATAAACTTGTTCCTTTGGAACTGTGATGGCGGGTATGTTGTCATTCAGGTTGGCTTTCGCAAGGACCTTATGATCGCAACATGAGCAAGTGGGAAAAGGAAACGTGTCCTTGGTGCTCCAAGGAATTTAGGAGTCTTCCGAATCACCTGGCACAGAAAGAACTTTGCCAACAGGCTTGTGATCGTGGTCTTTGGGAGCAAGCAACCGGAGAGCTTGAGGTGCCAATTGCCCAGACAGATATGTCCTATGATACAGGCTATTATGATAGCTCCGATAATGAGCCCATGGATGAGGGAGAGATCATGACCAATTCGTGTGATGATTTCATGTTGGGTGAGCCCAAGTCCGGCGACGACAACAGTGTTTATGCATCATACTCACCCAACGGAAACGAACCTGAATTCAACGATGACAACGTTGGGGAAATAACTATGTATACAGATGATGAAGTTGCTGAGCTCTTGCTTCTTCGTATCCTCCAAAAGATTGGAGCCCCCAAATACACCCACGAAATGATACGCCAGTGGGGCAAGTACCTACACCACAGCACGGCAGATGCGGATGGAATCAAAAATAGACGGTCCTCGATTGATTACTTCATTAAAAAATACAAAATGACAACAATGAAGCCCTCCATCATGGAGGCGACTGTACAGTTACTGGACAAGGGGGAAGTGATGAAGTCTAAACAGAAAGGCTTTAAGAAGTACAAGAGATGTAGGTTCAATCCCTACGCAGATACGAGAAGCATCTTGGAGGATGAAATTGAACAAGAGTTCCAAGACGGCAGTGACAGTGATCTCGAAGAGGATAGAGAGACACCTGCAGAGGACACTGTGTATGATTCCGCCGACATTGAACCTGTGTCATTGGAGGAACTTGACGCTGTTGAGAAGCAGGGGAATGCAGACGTGCCCCATGACCAACACTGGGCAATTACCACAACAACTATCTTGGTTGTTGTGTTTCCTCTGGAGGCCTGTATTAAACATCTTCTGCTTACACGCAGAGACCTAATGAAGCCAGAAAATCTTGTTGTCAACAAAAAAGGCTTCCCTGATTCAAACCCCTTTACCATGTACAATGATGGAACGGGAATGTTGCATGAAATCCAAACAGGTTCATGGTATAGGAATGCTTACACAAACCTCAAAATTAATCCCGAGACAGAGTTTATGTGTCCCATTATGATTTTCATCGATCACACAATCACTGAATTCATGGGCAGGTATGGATTGACTCCAGTGGTCATGACATTTACTATTTTCAACGAGAAGACACGTCGCAACCCAACAGCTTGGATACCATTGGGATTCATTCCTGATGTATACAAATTCAAGAGCAAGGCCCAAGTTACCAAAGAAGGGACATACATGAAGGGCATCCATCAGATGAACACTCACAGGTGCTTGGAGAAAATTTTGGAACAGCTGTATTGCATTCAACAGAACGGCGGACTGGATTTATTTGCTACGCTTACGGGCAACGAGGACGGCCGGCAAATGAGACGTTGGAAATTTCCAGTTGCAGTAATTTTGGGTGATACAGTGGGCAATGATGTTTTGTGCGGGAGATTCGTCTACTATGGGATACAGGCCGCTCGCATCAATCGAGCTTGTGACTGCCCAGGTTGTGAGTCAAATGATCCTGATTGGGAATGCAAATGGATATTGCAGGCTGAAGTAGAAGCCCTCATGGCGGAGACTGAGGAGGACCGAAAAGATATGTCCCAGCACTTTATCAAAAACGCTTTTCATCGTATCGACTTTGGAGGTGATCTGCATGGTATCCATGGATGTACGCCTGTAGACATTATGCACACCCTCCTCCATGGCATATACAAGTATTCCATGGAAACATTCTTCCTAATCACGGGAGCGGACAGTGTGACCATCATTGATGATCTGGTCAAGGACCTTGGAAGGCAGCCCAGGTGTCGTGGCCGCGATCAGTACCAACGTGTATACTTTGGAAAGGGAATATCAAACTTAACCCAAACCACTGCAATGGAAAATAGTGGTGCAGTGATGATGTTAACGTTTGCGCTGTTGACCACAGATGGTCAGGCAACGTTTCGCAATCGCAATGAATCACTGGGTGGAGAATCGAACGACAGATTTGTATACATTGCAGATTACATTCAGTTATTCGAAATGCTCTTATGTTACGAGCAGTGGACTCGTTTGGATACAATGTGGCACCGGGAGAACCATGGCGCAGCTAAAGACGCCGAAAGTGCTATCCGCACTTTTCTTAAGTTTGTCAAGGCTACGGCAAATCGAACCAAGGGACAAGGCTGGTCATTGTCAAAGTATCATGAAATGCTTCACGTTGTCTGGTGCATCACACGGTATGCATCATGTTGTAATTTTGACTCAGCCATTGGAGAGACCAACCACAAGTGGATAGCAAAGGCCCCGGCAAAGACAGCCCAAAAAAACCACAAAACGTTTGAAATTCAATCGGCAGAAAATCTGTTTGACCAGTATGTGATCAGTCGTGCCATGCACGAGTTCCTCCAGATGGGGGCCATCGATGAAGAATTTAAACGATTTTTCCCTGCCGACCTACCAAAAGCGGATCCAGTGGCAGATGATGATTTGCAAGATGCGCAAGATGCCCCTCTGCAACAGAGAGGAAGTGAGTTTGTAATTGAGCAACAAGCTATTCCCAATCATGATTTCTGTTTCTATATACTGACGAACAAGCATAATAGATTGATTTCCTACTTGGATTACAACGCAAGGTTAACCGAGCTGATGTACAAGACCTACATTGAGGGTTATCCCGAGCGGACACTCAATCATCCCCACTATGATCCGACGGACAAGGACCGTGTCTACAAGGATAAGGTGAACATTATGCTTCCGAGACGGACCAACGTACAGTTCGTGTCCGAGTACAAGCATACTCCTACTCGTCTATACAGGGGACACCCAGCCTACCAGAGTCGTGCACCATGGTATGACTGGGTGAACATACGAACCAAAGAAAATGCCTACCCCTGTCAAGTTTACATGTTTGTTAAATGGTTCTCGGAAGAAAAACAATCCTACGTTACAGAGGCTCTTATTCGACGGGCAGCAGAACCACCATCAGGTGGCACGGTGTTAACAGAGGAGTTTCACTTGGAAACATTCAAGAAGTCTGATCATACATCTGGATTGTGCACCCAGGCTGACATTTTTCTACCACGCTACAGATTTGTTGATGCCACTATGCTCCAGGAGCAGATATATTGTGTCAGTGACATTTGCAACGAAAACCAGGACCAGGAGCGGGTTTTCCTTGTGCACCCACTCAATACCTGGGGCAAGGAGTTTCACGACCCCACCGCTGTGCCTGAATGACTACTCTTCCTTGACCAGAGGCCCCATCTCTACTGGACTCTTGATGCCGCGGCGCTCCATGAGCAGATCTATTGCATTAGTGCAATACAAAACCCGACCTAAATACATTTGGCCAGTGTAGCCTGATTAATTTTAAACATAACATTATACATGAGCTTATTGGAAGAACTGGTCAAAGACAGCCGGATTTCTAGTGTATGTCCGTAGTATTCTTTCCATTTTCTCATATTGGGGACTGTGCCTTGGACTCTCAGGACGCATATCTTCCAAGTCACAATACACCCTCATCAGCTGCAGTATGTCGAGGTAAGAATACACAGGTTGGTGAGGTACCTGCTGGCCCATGATAGAACACACCCTTTGTTTCAACATGCCTAAACGATCAGCTAGCCACACCAGATAACGGCACTCAGAACTCGTGGAAAGATCTGAACTCGCGGAAAGATCGTAGATGCCCATGTCTATGAAGGTTAAGGTAGGGAGCACCAACCCCGAAAACATCCCATTCATAATATCTTCAGGTACAGGGGAGAAGAAATCTGGGCCCAAGTCTCTTAATGAGACAATACGGGTGAATTCACTTGGGTCATGTCCATCAACTAAGTTTGGCCCAGGGTCCCCCATGTTGATAACAGTAGGGAAGCACTATTTATGGGGTCATGTGAGGTGGCAAACCAATTAGGACACACAAATTTCACTGGACAATTTAGTCAATGAAGCACTGGCCAATTACGGCGCACAAATTTCACTTCATAATTTAGTCCGTGAAGCCAACTGTAGGCTCTGCAGACTAAAACCTACAGGTAAATTGCAACTACTAATCTTATATCTCCACATTGAATACTGTTTATTCCTTGAACAGATGCCGCATCTCTACGGGGAGAACATCAATCAGATTCTGGGTAATCAACTTATCCCGTTTCCTGTTGCTTTCACAGAACTGATACCCATCCTTGATGTCGCAGTGTTGCCCATCGTGGCTACACCCTTTTAGATTAAGGGTAGTCAATGGCAAAGCATATTCTGACCTTGAATCGAAGATCCAACCACCAATGATGACCAAGGGTGTTGTACTGATTTTATTGTTCAACCTGAACACACGTAACATCTTAGGATAGGGCGACAATTTTAAGAGATTGGTTGTCCCTTTCTTGAACTTTGTAGGTGTGAGTGCTGACTTTTCCATGAATTCAACCACTGCCTGGGGCATCCGTTTGTACCCTCTTTGAAGGATGGAATATTTTTCTTTCATGAGAGCCTCGGCAAGTGATGTAAGGCCAAGGTAGAAAAGTCCACTAGCCAGGGACATGATAATGCACTGATCTTCCGATGAGGTCCTCTGCACGTACTTGACCTCAGGGGTGCCCTCTGGGGCGGCAGGCTTCAATTCTGTAAACGAGGGGGGTAACGAAGAACAAAGTATCTCAGGGATGGTGTCCATCAGGGACTTGGTCACCAATTTGTTCACCTGGTACTGCTCTTCCAAGAAGTGAAATCCCTCAAAAACCATCTCGAACTGTCCCATGCAACTCCAGTCCAGACTCTTCTTTGTAAGTGGCAGAGCCCGGGGACAGGTCGAATCAAAGATATACCCACCAACAATAGCAGCAGAGTGACCAATCCCTCCATCAGATGAGGCCAAGCGAATTAATTTTATACCAACTGTCCATTGTTTCTTGTCAAGCATGTTGTGACGACCACTCAGCCTACGGGGAATAAGCTGGGGGAGCTTTGTCTGCATGAAATCCATAATCAGCTTGCACTGGTCTGGTCTCTCAATCAGATCATCTGTTTTTGCATACAGAGCCTCTGCGGAATCAACCAGACCAACATAATGTAGTGCACTGCACATGGCACATATCATACAGGTCCTGGTGTCACCCTGCAGGTAGTGTACTTGTGGGGCAGTGTCTTCCAGGAATGGTGGTAGATCTTCCCTTGGGTCGCCGGGCGTGATTGTGACAAAACCCTGTGTACCCTCCGTATTCTTCTGGCGTATCAGTTCAAGGTACTGCGGCTGGAAATTCTCCTCAACCCACCTAATTGACTCTTGATTGTATGCTGTCTGTTTCAAACCAGGGCCACACAAACGCCGAGAAAACCATGTTTCAGTACCGTTTCTACTACTCTCCACTCTCAAACCCATGACCTGCTGATCATCGTGCCAGTCCAGCTTACTGAATGGTTTGCCTGTTTTAGGATGGTAGTGCTGAAGCTCAACCTTCCCCTCTTTTATTGGCTTGATCAAATTCTTAAGCTTCTGGATATTTGTCTGACGGGCACTTAAATCGTTTCCTTCAATCACATCCAGTAATTTTGATTCCACAATGTACTTGCTCTTCCATGTTAGCTTCTTTGCTCTTTTATCGATGGTCGCCTCCTTTCTGGATGTCTCCCACACTTTGTAGTCGTCCTCGGTGACATATTTACAGGCAAAAAGCATCTCTTCCCTGCCATCGTCCAACATAACATTTTTCTTGTGCCTCCCCATCGACCACTGATGGATAACCCAGGAGTGTTCTGACCCTGTTGGACTAATTTTGAATTCTGTAATCTCGCCATGTGGGCCCTCTGGAAAGATACCCGCTGCCTGTCCCATGGCAGTTGCAGGAGTGAAGCCGTCCTTGCAAGCGCGGGCATAGGCAATGACTATTGGCTTGTGATTTCCCAGTGCCCACTTCTCGCGGATATTCACCCATACCACTTCAGTCGCATTCCTTTTCAACTTTCCTAACGAAGCTGGCGAGAGCTTGACGTACCACATGGAGCATACATTATCATAAAACTTGATGTTCAAGTGGGCATTGCTTCCCTCAACTGGTGGCTTTTCCCCATGAAAGAGTGCAACGTAGGCATCCTTCTGATCTAGAAGCGCATCCATGGCAGAGTCGCCAGTTATTCCCTCCTCTCTTGCAATCCATTTCTCAGCTTCCTTGATTGTTTTGTTGTTGCGTTTCCACTTTTCTACTGCCCTTTTCTTGCGCTTGGGGTCGGCTTGATGTTCAATTCCTCCCTGAAGTGTGGGCTTCAGATCCAGGTGCCGTTTCAGTTTTGTCCTTGCCTTGTTAAGCTCAGGGTTCCTGTTCTTGTATAGGACCATTTTTAGGGGGAATGCATTGGTGTCAACCCCACCCTGGTCAGGATCAGTGTCGGAAATGTCGTCCACAAATAGTGCCAGTTCGGCTTCCGTTGGAAGCTTGCCTTCTAATTCCAGATCTCGGGCTGCCCTCGACTGATGACAGAGCAAGCAACATCAAGTTCTCTTTTCTTTTGGGGCCATTGTTTGCTGATGAACAACATTGTGTATTCCACGACAGCACTGGGAATGGCACGGTAACCAGCAATCCCAACAATATAGACCTGTTGCGACAAATGTGTTGGGTCGTAGGCACATGGTGAGTGCACAACAATCTTCTGTTTTTGTCATGCAAAGCAAACAGTAGCCCTCTTTTGTACAGTCCATATGAGCTTTCTTGGAACATCCAGAACAAGTTTGATCCATCTTTGCTTTGACTCCGTCAACAGCCTGCTTGATGAGACCATATTGTGGGTGGTTCTTGTCGGGCAACACGGGGACACGAACCCGAGCTTCACACTTCTTATTTGCACAACAGCTCACTTCGCGGGTGTGCGTTAATTCGTTAGGGTCCAGCTCTTGGTTGTCATCTTCGTTTTCATCATCCTCGGTGTCCGTTTCCTCTTCCACCTCTTGGCCGTCCTCTTCGTGTTCCTCCTCCTCATCTTGGTTGACACGTTTTCCCTTGGCAGCAATTATTTTCATCGTGGCTATTGGTAATTTTGGGTTTGCAGAATCCGTTTCCAAACTCGACCCATCACCCTTGGGATGTTCCTCAACAACACAGAGACTCTGAGTTTTCTTCCGGTCAGGAGATTCTCCTGTGGAACCCAAACTACCCCTCTTCCTTTCTGGGGGTGGTTCTTTTTGTCCACCAAATTTCATTCTCTTGATATGGCGCATCAGGCTTGTCACCTTTTCGCTGTGAGCGTCCTTCAACATTTTTGTCAGCTTCATAAGACTTTGTCCCGAGATTTGCGTCACAACATCACCATTCGGGAACATTAAATTGTACAATGGTCCTCCTTCCGGATTGTCCAGTTGCACTCTAGTAACCTGGGCAGGCCATTGTACGTTTGTTCCCCTGAATGGTCCTTGGTAAAACACTAATTGACCTACTTTCATTGGTTTCTCAGCTGCAGTTGTTGCAGCTGCAGGTGAAGGCGCGTCTTTGGCTCTTGTCGACGTTGTTGCTGTTGGGGCGTCCTTCTTTGCTGTTGTTGGAGGTGTTGTTGGTGCTGTTGTTGCTGCTTGTGGTGCGGTTGCAGCTGCAGACAAAGGTACCTCTTTGGCTGGTGCCGCTGTTCCAATTTGTGCTAGTTCACCTTCTTTCAATGTCGAAGTTGTTGCTGTTGGGGTGTTTTTCTCAGCTGCTGTCGTTGCTGCAGCTGCAGGTGCGTTTTTGGTCGTTGCTGCTGTTGGGGTGTCTACCTTCTTTGCTGTTGCTGGAGGTGTTGTTGGTGCTGAAGAGGGGTGAGGCGGGTTTTTCGTTGGTGCTGCTGTCTTGGTTGTTGGGGTGTCTTTCTCAGCTGCTCTCGTTGCTGCAGCTGCAGGTGCGTTTTTGATTGTTGCTGCTGTCGCCGCTCTTGTTGGAGGCATTGTTGCTGCCATCTTCCGGTTCCCTTCTGGAGTAGTTGCTGGAGCTGGAGCAGCCGACTCTTTATAAAACTCTGCTATTGTTGCTAGAGCTGCCATCTTCCTGTTTCCTTCAGCCATCACCACACTGTCATCATTGTTGTCAACCTCATTACAATCAACAAATTTCGGGATACCCATACCTCGCATTGAACTCTTGTCATAGCTGCCTTGTGGTGTCCGACCCAAGTGGCATGGGAAGACCTGTTTAAGCATAACCTCGCTCATGCACCTGAGCCGAG
>OOGU01000320.1_pt1 | contig 11041 bp, 10 predicted proteins | sample 1670261 | NCBI WGS metagenome assembly OOGU01 (sample SAMEA98137168, study PRJEB22522) | marine metagenome | biome: marine biome; feature: marine water body; material: sea ice | place: Arctic Ocean | collected 04-Sep-2015 | depth 1.3 m
CCTGGTGTTGGGTTTCAGCGGCATGCCTGCGGCCCCCTGGCCCCTCCTGGTGCCTCCCTGGAGCCTCCTGGAGCCTCCTGGATCCTTCTGGAGCTTCCTTGGATCTTCCTGGAGCTTCCTAAAGCCTCCTGGGCTCCTGGAACCTTCTGGGGAGCTTCCTGGAGCCTCCTGGAGCCTCCTGGGGCCTCCTGGGGCTTCCCTGTAGCCGCCTGGAGCTTCCTAAAGCCTCCGGGGGGCCGGGGGCCTCCTGGCAGGCCTACGGTAGCCGACGGTGCCGCCATGGCGCCTCTCGGCGAGTGGTCGCTCGTAGCGACTTGGTGGTTGGGGCCCGGGGCATGCCCGGCACCGTCGAGACATAGAACGGCACCAGTCCCAGGGATATTCCGGGGCTCGCACCCGCCGCCGACCCCCCGAGAGCGGCGGCGGGGCGGGGTCCGTCAGGCGGTTTCGGCGTAGTAGACGCGACGTTCACGGACGGGATAACCGTTGCGCTCGGCCAGCGACTGGAGCTGCCGCAGAGCAAACGTCCGTCCGCGGCCGGCCTCGGGCACGTAGATGCCGGCCCAGAGCCCCTCGGCCCGGGGCAGTTCGCATGCTTCCCGTGCGCACATCCACCGCCGGGGGCACGCTCGGCAGATGACCTTCGCCTCGTCGTCGGCCGTTGTCGTCCACCGCTCCGGTTCCCGGGTGCATGCGCCGACCGGTGTTTCGTCCCACGGCTTCACGTTCATCTGTTGTCGCTCCTCTGTGCGCTGGGGCGGCCGGTTCGCCGCGATGCGGGAAAGGTAACCGACAAACCATAGCGATGCAACAGTTACCGCAACGGAAACCGGTACGCGCCGGTGACCACCGGACCGACATCGCACCGCCCGGGCGAGCGAACAACGACGCTCAACTGCGTATATGCGTCGCCAGAGGTCGCTGGGACCGGAGAAGAAAACCCAGCGATTTCTGTAGCGTTGACGCGGTTTCCCGACGCGACAAGGTGTAGCTTTAACGCGGAACCATGGCGGACTATCGGACCGAGCCGTAGCAGTGGCATGTCAGCTCGGTACGATGTCCGCGCCGATCCGACCACACAGCACGAGGAATCCGGGTAGATGACCAACGCGGAGTCGATCGACGAATCGACCGACGCATTGGACCCCGGAATGGTCAGGGCGGGCGCGGCCGCAGCGGCAACGAGTCGATCCATCCGTAGCCCCCGCCACCGCGGCGCATGGGTTTGACCGGGGTGACGCGTGGGTCGATCGGCAGTCCGCCGTGAAGGGTGTTGCGCTCCTGCTGCCAGACCCGGTGCGACTCGACGCCGAGAAACGGAAGGCCGCCCTGTTCGACCTTGAGCTCGCCATAATGCACCGTGCCGGTCACGCGGCCCGACGAATTGATCGTCAGGCAGTTCTTCACGGTCAGCGTCCCGTCGAACTTGCCGTTGATTTCCGCGGCATCCACGGTCGCCTCGCCGCGCACGTCGCCGGTTTCGGAAATCGTCAGCGTGCCGCTTTCGATCGTTGCCTGCACGTCGCCTTCGATCACCAGCGAATCGCAGGACTGGATCTTGCCTTCGAGCTTGAGGCCGCGCCCCACATGCAGGTTGGCGGCCTGCGACGAGGCGGAGGACGAAGAGCTTGCGGTCGACTGAAGAGTGCGCACGGGCGGCTTCCTTGCTTGGTAGGATGGAGTGATGACGCGCGTCCCCGCGCTGTCGTTTTCTTCGGCGCGGGTTTCCCCGCCGCGTGTGTCTGGCGGTGACTGAGCCGGCTTCGCGTCCTCATGCTGCGAGCCGGAAGAGCCCGGCGACGGCGATGAGTCGGAGTCGGAAACACCCTTGGGGCGCTTGAACATTTCTGGAATCCCCTCCACTGGCTGGAACGGATTGAAAGCTACGCGCGTAACGTGGCTCGCATGTGCCGACAATGTGGCGGAACATTGATCGCGCCGGCATGGAGGCACATAACGGTGCTTAATTATCGTTTTTGATTTCGCACCAGTGCCGAGCAGCTCGCATGGCGCGGACACGTCACGAGATGATCGTTGACGATGCCGACCGCCTGCGCAAAGGCATAGACGATCGTCGGCCCGCAGAATTTGAAGCCGCGCTTCTTCAGTTCCTTCGACATGGCGACGCTCATCGGCGTTTCGGCGGGCACCTGTTTGATGCTCTTCCACCTGTTCTGCACCGGCGTGCCATCGACGAAGTCCCACAGGAAGCCCGAAAAGCCGTCGCCTTTCTCCTCGATCTCGAGCCAGGCCTTCGCATTGCCGATCGTCGCTTCGATCTTGCCGCGATGGCGGATGATCCCTGGGTTTTTCAGGAGTTTTTCGACCTTCGCGGGCTTGTAGCGCGCAATGACCTCCGGCTCGAAACCGTCGAACGCCTCGCGGAAGCTTTCGCGCTTGCGCAATATCGTGATCCAGGAAAGCCCCGCCTGAAAGCCGTCGAGGATCAGCTTCTCGAACAGCGCCCGGCTGTCATATTCCGGTACGCCCCATTCCTCGTCGTGATAGGCGACATAGAGCGGATCCTCGCCGGGCCAGGGACAGCGCCCTGCGTCACTCGTTTTCGCCGGCGCCATTCTCGTTCCCTTCTCCGGTCTCGATATCGAGCCAGCCGGGAATTTCCGGCCTGATTTCGGAAAGTCCCGCTTCCAGGATCGAATCCCTGATGAGATCGAGCCTGACAAGCGCCAGCGCGCGTCCCGCCTCGGCGTCCGTGGAGAGAATGGTGCCGACTTCCCGCGCGCCGCCCTTGATCGGCGTGCCATGCGCCGGCATGTCGCCTTCGACATCGACCGGCAGCAGTCGCTTCCTCACGCTGCCGCGCCGCTTCGTGCGCGAGGTCACTTCCTGCCCGACGAAGCATCCCTTCTGGAAGTCGATCCCGTTGAGTTCGGCGAAATTCACCTCGAGCGGAAATGTCCGGTCAGGTTCGAAATCCTTTGCCGCATCGCCGATTCCAAGCGATATCCGGTGCCGGTGCCACGCGTCTTCGGGCGCGGACGTGGCCTTCGCCGCCGCAATCGCGCCCTCGATCCCGCTTTTGGCCATGATCGCGCGCCGGCCCATCGCCGCGTTTCGCGGATCGGGGAGTCCGGGACCCTCCGCCATCGCGCTCCCGTCCTCGTGCCAGAACGCGGCGACGCCCATCGTCTCGCTCCGGTCCTCGATCTCCACTTTCGCGCGCAGCTTGTACATGGCAAGCCGCTTCGCTAGCTCGCCCGTCCGCGCGCCGTCGCAGTCGAGCAGCACCGCGTCCTTGTCCGCCGGATCGGCCGCCATGAAGAAGTCGAAGAGGAACTTGCCCTGCGGCGTCAGCAGCGCCGAATAGACGAGCCGCGACCCGTCCGCGCGGTCCACATTGTTGGTGACAAGCCCCTGCAGGAAGCTCCGCGCCTCCGGGCCTCCGATCCGCAGTACCCCGCGCTCCGTGAGCGCCGAGGCCAGTGCCCCTGCCATCGTCTTCTGCCTCGTTTCGTTCCGGCCTCCAGATTTAGGCTCCGGCCCGCTGATCCGCAAGCCGGACGGCTGAACTTGGCTTTGCCCTTCCGCCCTCCTATAAACGCCGAAAACCGGCAAACGCGGCCCCGCGCCGCCCCTTTGCGCCCCCTGTGGGACCTCGCATGCGCATTCTCTTCATCGCGTCCAACCGCATCGGCGATGCCGTCCTCTCGACCGGCATCCTGGGCGGCCTTATGGAGCGCTACCCCGGCGCCGAATTCTGGGTCGCCTGCGGTCCGCTCGCCGTCGATGTCTTCCGCCATGCCCCCGGCGTCTCCCGCATCATCGTCATGCGCAAGGAAAAGCGCGCCGGCCATTGGCGGAAATTGCTCAAGGCCGTGGCCTTCCGCCGCTTCGAGGCGGTGGTGGACCTGCGCGGGTCGGCGACCGCCTGGGCCGTGTTCGCGAAGAAGCGCCACATTCTCAAGCCCGATCACACGCTGCATCGCGTCGAGCACAATGCGGGCGTCGTCGGCATGACCCCGCCGCCCGCGCCCCGCGTCTGGCCGGGGGAAGAAATGCGTGCCCGCGCCCGCGTCACGATCCCCGACGGCATGAAGGTGCTCGCCATCGGCCCCACCGCCGCATGGGCGCACAAGATGTGGCCGGTCGAGCGGTTCGCGGAGCTGGCGGAGCGGCTTCTGGCGCCGGGCGCGCCGCTCGAGGGTGCGCATCTTCTCGTCACCGGCGGCCCCGGCGAAGTGGAGAAGTGCCGTCCCGTACTGGACGTGGCCCCGCCCGACCGCCGCATCGACCTCATCGGCGCGGGCATCGACGAAACCGCCGCCGCCTTCGAGCGCATCGCGCTTTATGTCGGCAATGATTCCGGCCTCATGCACCTCGCCGCTGCCGCGGGCGCGCCCACCATCGGCCTTTTCGGCCCGACGGCGGATGCGATCTATTCCCCCTGGGGGCCGAAATCGGTCACGGTCCGCGTGCCGCGCACACTGGACGAGATCAGGCAGCAGGAAGGCGAGAACTTCCTTTCGAGCGGCCGCAATTTCATGGAAGACCTTGCCGTCGAAACCGTCGAGCGCGCCGCCGCCGCGCTGCTGGCGAAAATGGACGCGAATGACCACAATGGCGGCCACAATGCCGCTCCGGCGCATTAACGCAGTCAGGAAGGATGATCCCTTGAGCGTGACCTACGATCTCGTCTTTCGCGGCGGCACCGTCGTCAATCAGGATGGCACCGGCCTTGCCGATGTCGCGGTGAAGGACGGGCGCATCGCCGCGATCGGCGATCTCTCCCGCGCCGACGCCGCCGAAACGGTGAACGTGAAGGGGCTCCATGTCCTGCCCGGCGTGACCGACAGCCAGGTCCACATGCGCGAGCCCGGCAACGAGCACAAGGAAGACCTCGAAGCGGGCGGCCGCGCCGCGGCCCTCGGCGGCGTCACCTCCGTCTTCGAAATGCCGAACACCGCGCCGCCCACGACGACCCCGGACGCGATCACCGACAAGGTCAACCGCGCGCGCCACCGCATGTATTGCGACTTCGCCTTTTATGGCGGCGCGACGACGCAGAATGTCGATCTCCTGCCGGAGATCGAGCGCACGCCCGGCTGCTGCGGCATCAAGGTCTTCATGGGCTCCTCAACCGGCACGCTGCTGGTCGAGAAGGATGAAGACGTGCTGCGCGTGCTGAAGGCGATCAACCGCCGCGCCGCCTTCCACTCGGAAGACGAATTCCGCCTGCGCGAGCGCCGCGAACTGGCGCTGCTCGGCCATGTCGAGACGCATCCCGTCTGGCGCGACGCGGAAGCGGCCGTTCTCTGCACCACGCGTCTCCTGCGCCTCGCGCGCGAAGCGGGCAAGCGCATCCATGTGCTGCACATCTCGACGGCCGACGAAATGCCGATCCTCGCGAAGCACAAGGACATCGCAACCGTCGAAACGACGCCGCAGCACCTGACGCTCGCCGCGCCCGAATGTTACGAGGCACTCGGCACCTACGCGCAGATGAACCCGCCGATCCGCGGTCACGAGCATCGCGAGGGAATCTGGGCGGGCGTCGCCGCCGGCATCGTCGATGTCATCGGCTCCGACCACGCGCCGCACACGGCGGAGGAAAAGGAACAACCCTATCCGAAGTCGCCGTCGGGCATGCCCGGCGTACAGACGCTCGTCCCCGTCATGCTGAACCACGTGAATGAAGGCCGCCTCACGCTGCAGCGTTTCGTGGACCTGACATCCGCCGGCCCGCAGCGCATTTTCGGCATGTCCCGCAAGGGCCGCATCGCCGTCGGCTATGACGCCGACCTCACCATCGTCGACATGGCGGCGACCCGCACCATCGAGGACAAGTGGATCGCGTCGAAATGCGGCTGGACACCTTTCAACGGCATGAAGGTGAAGGGCTGGCCCGTCGGCACCGTCGTCCGCGGCCACCGCGCCATGTGGGACGACGAACTCGCGGCGCAGGCAACCGGTGAACCCATCACCTTCGTCGAGGCCCTGCCGCGTCACTAGACACGCGTCATTGTGAGCGCCACGGCACCGCCCGTCCATCCGGACCACCCTCCCCCTGTGGGAGGGTCTAAAAATCCATCAGGATTTTTAGGGGAGGGGTCTGGACCGAAAAATGGAATGCCACCGCCAGCGAGTCTTCCAACGAGAGCGGAGCACCCCGCCTCGAAAAATTCTTCGCGTGCCGCTCGAATTTTGTCGACCCTCCCTCAAGGGGAGGGTGGGAAGAAGTGTTATTTCCGCCGGAGTATACTACTCACTTCCACCCTCCCCTTGAGGGAGGGTCAAACCGCTGAAAGCGGTTTGGGGCGGGGGCTGGACGCCAAAAACGATCTCAGTCCCCCGATTGGCGCTAGTGAATCGCCCCCGAAAAATCCACTTTCACGAATTCGCTCGGGTGGATCACCCGCCGCGTGCCGACGCGCACCGAATGGATCGGCCCGTCGAGTTCGCGTCCCCAGAAATCGAGAAATTTGGAAAGCGCCGGATATTTCGGCTCCAGGTCGTAGTCCTGCCAGATGTAGGACTGCAGCAACTTCGGATGATCCGGCATCCGGTAGAGAATTTCGGCCGTCACCAGCCGGTAGCCTTCGATGAGCTTCTTCAGTTCCGAAACCTGTCTCACGCTTGAACCTCCAGATCGCTTGAATCCAGATAGCAACGCTGCAACTCGTCACGCTTCATGACGTGTGAATCGTAGTCGCGAAAATTTCACACGTCGATATTGACAAACGCTTGCCTGATACGATTCGTTGAATGAAATCAGCAGCTTGGCACTCGGCGGGCAGGGTGAGTGCCAGCACCCGCGGGGCCGCCGCCGCCCTTGCTTGACCCGGCCGCGGTTTTGGGCTCGTTTGTGCGCCAACAGGCACCCAGAAAAGCCGCTTGAAGGCTTCCAACACCAAAGTCAGGACGGGAAATGACAGGGACGTTCCGCGCCATCCGCGCGTCGAAAGGCGAAAAGGCCCCGCAGGTCGAATTCGCGAACCTCACCGAAGCCGATCTCATGGAAGGCGACGTCACCGTCGCCGTCGACTATTCCACCGTGAACTACAAGGACGGCCTCGCGCTCACCGGCGCCGCGCCGATCATCCGCGCCTGGCCGCTCATTCCGGGCATCGACTTCTCCGGCAAGGTCGAGAAATCGGACAATCCGAAATTCAAACCGGGCGACCGCGTCGTGCTGAACGGCTATGGCGTCGGCGAAGGGCACAGCGGCGGCTATGCGCAGAAGGCGCGCGTGAAGGGCGACTGGCTGGTGAAGCTGCCGGAGGCGATTTCGAACGAGCAGGCCATGGCCATCGGCACGGCGGGCTACACCTCGATGCTTTCCGTCCTCGCGCTCGAGAAGAACGGCGTGAAGAGCGGCTCCGATGTCGTCGTCACGGGCGCCGCGGGCGGCGTCGGCTCCGTCGCCATCGCCATTCTCGCCAAGCTCGGCTACCGCGTCATCGCCTCCACGGGCCGCGCCTCGGAAGCCGATTACCTGAAAGGTCTCGGCGCGGACGAGATCATCGACCGCAACGAACTGTCGAGCCCCGCGAAGCCGCTCGGCAAGGAGCGCTGGGCGGGCGCCGTCGATTGCGTCGGCAGCCACACGCTCGCCAACGTTCTCTCCATGACGAAGTATGGCGGCACGGTCGCCGCCTGCGGACTGGCGCAGGGCATGGACCTGCCGTCCTCCGTCGCGCCCTTCATCCTTCGCGGCATCACGCTTGCGGGCATCGACAGCGTCATGGCGCCGATGGACAAGCGCGAGGAAGCGTGGAAGCGCCTTGCGACCGATCTCGACATGAAGAAGCTCGAGGCGATGGCCTTCCGCGCGAAGCTTGACGACGTGCCGAAGCTGGCGGCCGATATTCTGGCGGGCAAGGTGCGCGGCCGCGCCGTTATCGACGTCAACGCCTGAGCCGGAGCATGACGAGCGTGGACATGAATCTGCCGCCTTTCCGCGAGCCCGGCTATGTCGAGCCGAAGATCGAGGTCGAGCATCGCGCCGACGGTTCGATCCTGCTGCGCAATCCGCATCCGCTGCGCCCCGCGCCGGGAAACCTCATCGAGCCGATCCGCAGATGGGCCACCGAAGCGCCGGACCGCACCTGGCTCGGCAAGCGCAAGGTCGTCAACGAAGGTCTCGGCGACTGGGATCTCCTCACTTATGCCGAGGCGAATGCGAAGGTGAACGCCATCGCTCAGGCGCTGCTCGATCGCGGTCTCGACCAGTCGACGCCGGTGATGATCCTTTCCGGCAATTCCATCGAACATGCGCTCATGACCTATGGCGCGATCCTCGCGGGCGTTCCCGCCGCGCCGGTCTCGCCGTCCTACAGCACCATGAGTTCGGATTTCGACAAGCTCCGCTACGTCTTCAACTTGCTTGAGCCGAAGCTGATCTTCATGCAGGAGGCCGCTCCCTTCGAGCGTGCGCTGAAGGCGCTGCCTCTGGATGGCGTCGAACTCGTCACCGTCGACGGTTCTATGGGCACGCCTTTCGCCACGCTCCTCGAAACCGCGCCGGGCGAGGCGGTCGAGAAAAGCTATGCCGGTCTCCACGGCGACATGGTAGCGAAGTATCTCTTCACCTCCGGCTCGACGGGCATGCCCAAGGCCGTCATCACGACGCAGCGCATGATGTGCGTGAATTCCATCATGCCGAAAAGCGTGACCCGCGAAGAGGAAAACGAGGAGCCGGCCGTTCTTCTGAACTGGCTCCCCTGGAACCACTGCTTCGGCGGCAACGCCATTCTGAACAACCTGCTCACCGGCGGCGGCACGCTCTATATCGACGGCGGCCGCCCCGTTCCCGGCGGTTTCGCCGAAACGGTGCAGAACCTCCGCGAGATCGCGCCGACCGCCTATTCCAACGTCCCCGCCGCCTACACCATGCTGGTGGACGAACTGGAAAACGATGACGCGCTCGCGAAGAACTTCTTCTCGCGCGTCCGCACGCTCGCCTATGGCGGCGCCGCCTTGAGCCAGAACCTCTACGACCGCATCCAGAAGGTCGCGATCCGCACGGTCGGCGAACGCATCGTCTTCTCGTCGGGCTATGGTGCGACCGAAACCGCGCCCACCATCTGCAACGTGCACTGGCCGACCGAGCGCATGGGCCTTCTCGGTCTGCCGCTGCCCGGGATCGAGCTGAAGCTCGCCCCCGTCGGCCAGAAGATGGAAGTGCGCGTGCGCGGCGACTGCATCACGAAGGGGTACTACAAGAACCCGGAAAAGACCGCCGACGCCTATGACGAGGAAGGTTTCTACCGCCTCGGCGACGGCGCGCGCTTCGTCAATCCCGAGAACCCGATGGAAGGCCTCGTCTTCGATGGCCGCGTCGCCGAGGACTTCAAGCTCTCGACCGGCACATGGGTGAGCGCGGGCAAGCTCCGCGTCGATGTCGTCGCGGGCTCGAACGGCGTCCTGTCGGACGCGCTTGTCGCGGGCCTCGACCGCTCCTTCATTGGCATTCTCGGTTTCCCGAACATCCCCGCCTGCCGCAACATCGCGGGCGACCCCTCGCTTGCCGTGGAGGATCTCGTCACGCACCCGGCAGTGCTGGAGCGCCTCGCCGAGGGCCTGCGCGCGCACAACAAGGGCAATCCGGGCTCGAGCACGCGCGTCGTCCGCGCGCTCCTGATGACCGAGCCGCCAAGTGTCGATGCGGGCGAACTGACCGACAAGGGCTACATCAACCAGTCGGTCGCGCTCGGGCGCCGTGCCGCGCTGGTCGAAAAGCTCTACGCCGATCCGCCGGGCAACGATGTCGTGGTCGTGTGAGGAGAGAAGGCGGCAGCGGGTCATGATTGATTTCGGTCTGGTGGCGAACGGCATTGCGATCGGTCTGGCGGTCGCCGCGCCCATAGGCCCGGTCAATCTCATCGTCATCCGGCGCACGCTTCGCTACGGCCAGCTGAACGGCTTTCTCTCGGGCGGCGGTGCCGCGGCGGGCGACGCGATCTTCGCCGCCGTCGCCGCCTTCGGCCTCACCGCCGCCATCGAACTCGTCGTCCGCTTCGAGACCGAACTCCAGATTGTCGGCGGCCTCTTTCTCGTCGCGCTCGGTATCCGCACCTGGATATCGAAGCCGCATTTCGACGAAACCACCGAGGAAAATCTCTCCGCCGCCATCGCCGCCGTCTTCGCGACGACCTTCTTCCTGACGATCACGAACCCGGCCACCATGCTCGGCTTCATCGCGATCTTCGGCGGCGTCGCGGGGCTTGCCGACGCGGGCGAGGATTACGGCCACGCCGCCACCATCGTCCTCGCCGTCATGGCCGGCTCGGCGCTCTGGTGGGCGGGCCTTTCGGGGTTCGTCAGCCTTTTCCGCCAGAAGATGAACGACCGCCTTCTGGGCATCGTGAACCGCATTTCCGGCGCGCTGATCGTCATTTTCGGCATCGTCGTTCTCGTGCGTGTCGCCTGCACTTTTTTGTTCTAATGTTCCCCAATAAAGAAACGCTCCGGAGGACGCTCTCATGAATGGTGCCGAAAGCCTTGTGCGCACGCTGGTCGATTCCGGCGTGGAGGTCTGCTTCTCCAATCCCGGCACGTCCGAGATGCATTTCGTCGCTGCGCTCGACAAGGTCGAGGGCATGCGCGCGATCCTGGGGCTCTTCGAGGGCGCCGTCACCGGCATGGCGGACGGCTATGGCCGCATGGCCGAAAAGCCCGCCGCGACGCTGCTCCATCTCGGGCCGGGCCTCGCCAACGGTCTTGCGAACCTCCACAACGCGCGCCGCGCCTCGACGCCCATCGTCAACATTGTCGGCGACCACGCGACCTACCACGCGCAATATGACGCGCCGCTCGCTTCCGACATCATGGGCTTCGCGCGTCCCGTCTCCGGCTGGGTGCATTCATCGACATCGCCGAAGACCGTCGCCGCCGACGGCGCCCGCGCCGTCCATGCTGCGATGCAGCCGCCCGGCCAGATCGCGACGCTGATCCTGCCCGCCGACACCGCCTGGCTCGACGCCGAGCATCCCGCGCCGAAACTGCCCTTCGTGCCGCCCGCCGCCGTTTCCTCTTCTGCGGTCGATGCCGCCGCCAAGGCGCTCGGCAACGGCAAGAAGAC
>OOGU01000322.1_pt1 | contig 11002 bp, 1 predicted proteins | sample 1670261 | NCBI WGS metagenome assembly OOGU01 (sample SAMEA98137168, study PRJEB22522) | marine metagenome | biome: marine biome; feature: marine water body; material: sea ice | place: Arctic Ocean | collected 04-Sep-2015 | depth 1.3 m
AGTGGGTGCTTCCGGCACCGGGACGTCAAGTGAGAGACGTCCGTGCCATGGATTGTGCGCCCAGTAGTCAAACACGACGCCGCCCTTGTGGAGGGATCCCATATGTTCGGAGTCTTCTTTGTGAGGGCCTATCGGTCGACCTCTCCAAAACCGCTCCGGTTCAAAATGGTTGATCAGGCGTAAAGCATGATCCCATTCTGAAGGCGTAGTGAAAGCTTTCGTGTAGATGTCTGCTGCCATGAGTGCGGTGCGTTCGTAAAACAAGTGACATTGGTCCTCGGTGAACCGTTCTGCACACCATCGCAGACAAACGCCATGCGTACGCTCCAAGTACTTCATGGCCGGGGAATACCCGTGCTTCATGGCCGTGACAGCCGTCGAGTTATCCTCGTGGAACTCGATGGTGACCGCGCGTCCGAACAATGCGTCCCACACGTGTAGTGCCGGCAGGCACGTGCGCAAGGCGTTGCTAGCCGAGACCACTTCAGCCTCAGAGGTGCTATTGGAAACACACCCCTGTTTGCGACTTTGTCCCGCAATTGGAAATGCAGAATGTGGTCCAAGAAGCGTATGGTGCATGCCACTGGTACAGCGAGATGTTGTGGGGCAACCTGCAAAATCTGCGTCGGCAAACACATGGGGCGTAATGTCGGCAATGCTATCGCCAATAAAGCCCGTCATGCGCAAATGCAGCGACGAGTTGACGTAGCAGATCAATCGGTACAATCGTTTGTCGCATTTCTCATCCCATTTTGTGATAAACTGAGCCAGTCCACAAATGGGGCGTAGGAGGTCGAAGCGTGCATACCGAGCGGCGTACAGCAGTTTCATGAGAATTCTTGCTGCGTACTGGTTTAACTGCTTCGGCACGTTCGGTTCTCCTTCAATGCTATTCGCTGCTGCCAGACGTAAATTTTCATCGATGTCGTGCTCTTTAATGCGAAAGGCGCCGGGATCGTCAAAGCTGGGCTTCGACGGCTCGTCGATGAACGGCGTGGCTGCCTTGCGCAAAATTGTAACTCCGGTAAGCTCCTTGTATCGTTCGACACAGCTGCGTAAGAAGTCCTCCATGTTGTACTCGATGCCGCGAACGACAATGTCAGAGTTAGGGAGCGTACGCGTAAATGTGTCGTGTCTGCAACCGAGAAATAGACCAAGGGCGCTAGGCGTATCAGTCTTGACGAGCGCGCGGATCATATCCCAGCCTCTCTTGAGGTTGGCCGAGGGTCCAGCGAGCTTGAAGTCATCGACATACACGACCAGGAACAACTTGAGCTCTTCATGCCAAAAGCAAGAGCGCCATGGGCGTAGTTCCTTGAAACCGACGCTGGCAAGAAGTTTGGCGCAGTGTTGTTCCCAATGTCCGCCACTGTCGGGATGACCGTACAGGGCAAGGATCAAGGGACACACTGGGTCCGTCATGCCTGCCCACTCCTTTGGCCATTGGTCTCGCGGAAGGCGTATCCATGTTGTAGTGCCCTTTAGGGTCGCCTGCGTATATGCCTGTTCCGCATCGCATTGTTCGACGTCGTGGCCGGGGCACATGCCGTAAGCGTCTGCGCAACGGGCAGCCTCCATGGTAGCCGGGCTAGACCCAAGCTCCTGGAAAATTGCCCAGTTGCCGTCTTCGTCGCGGACATTGTTGCCCTGGAATACGGCTCGGCCCTTATACTTGCGAGCAGGGTCGGACTCTGGCAACTCGTGGTTTTTCTCCACCACAATGCCGAAGACGAGGCCGACGTTAGCCTTCTCATTCCGACCCTGAGCTTCGCGACGTACGTGGCGCCACTCGCGCACGAGGCCTTCGTCCCACACGCCTGCCTTGCCACCGTCTCGAGGAACTGCGCGGAGGCGGTCCCACTCGAGCTGCATCGCCACCTGAGCCTTGAGGTTGGTTTTAACCTCGGCTGGGCGCACCGGGCGCGCGACGCAAGCGTTCACGAAGTCCCTGGCGTAGTTCTTGTCGCGGTGCTTTGGCTGGGCCGGCGTACAGGGCATGCGGGGAAACTCCTGCTGACGCGAATCATCATCAGACGTATCAACTTCAGGCGTAAAGTTCTCTTCACTTTCACTGTAGGTGTCGTCGTCGCTTCCGCTGTCTGATGGGGTTTCACCCGGAACTCCGTCTATGAAGGCCGCAATGTTGCAGAGAAGCGTAGATACTCGACCAGTTGTGTGGCGTATCATTGGACGCCTCTTCCGGGCGAGTGCTGCCGCCGCGGGTCTCGCGTCCTTCTTGTTGAGGTAGTCGCTAAGATCCCTTTTTGCGTCCTTGCTGAGCTTGAGCCAATCTTCCTGCCTTATGGTCCGCGGGCGTAAGGTGTCCACAGTACCGGGACGTGTGGTACCCTTCTTGTACACCCGGTTTCCGTGCTTGTCGTACAAGTAATTTCGGCCCGACGCATCAAGTCTGTAGTGCAAGCCTTCTTCTTCTACTGTCTTGGCCTCTGGTTTGACAGTAGGCGTAAGCGTAGACGATGAAGAGGGCGAAGAAGATGAAGAAGATGATGATGATGACGACCCCCCTGAACTTTCGGGGGCAGCCTCATCAAATCCGAGCGTAGGTGCGGGACTAAAAAGATCCGGCAAAGCGTACTCTGGTTCTTCTTCTGCGGGCTTGTTGAAGTCGTCGTTAGGCTCGCCGGGCGTCGCGTCATCGACTGCGTCTCTATCTTCGTAGACAGCCGCTTCCCGTATGATTGTCATCGGGAGCGTGCGCTTCATAATGTCATACTTTTCCTTTAGTGGAAACGTAATGGGACCGTTGAGTTTGGCCTCCATGGTGCGCCTTGGGCGTAGCTCTGTTAACTTGCGTGGGCGAGCGTAGTCGTAATCCACGAAGCGTTCGAGGGGGAAAACCATGAACTCATGTTTCCATTCACCTCCGGGCTGAAGCGTATATCCAATGAAGATGCCTTGGTGGCCCCTTGGTTCGAACTTCGAGAGTTTCTTGACCGTTTCGGGCTTTGGAAGGTAGTCAACCAAGCATCCGAATGGGATGAGCGGTCCCGCGAATTGTCCTTTGTTATGGCGCAAATTCCATGGCGAATCACCCTCGGTGATCGTTACGTTGTCCATGAAGCACCAATAACGTACCGCAAATACCCAGAAGCAACTCGGGAGACCAGCGTGCTCTAGGATAGCTCGCGCACCTTCGACAATCTTGCGTACCACTCGTTCGCAGTAGCCGTTGTTCTGGTGTCTTGAAGGCGTAGCTTTTCCATGCGGGATCTTCATGTCAGAAATCGCGCGGATGAGCTCGGGAGCCGAATCTGTCCACATGTACTTTGGACGTAAACGACCAAAGAACTCGAGCAGGGCGCCGTGGGCTTCGTCCGCGTCCTTCGTGGTCAAAGGAAAGCAATCTTTGTAGTCGCTGAACCGATCTACAATTGCCAACGCGTTGCGTTCTCCGGTCAGGCCCATGGCCTCATCAGAGTTCGCAATGATATGGTCCGCATTGACAAGATCACCAAACTTCTTTGGCACGTTCTCAGACTTGTGCACAGCGCGTCTGGCAGGCCTGCGTAACATCTTCGCCCGCACACACGTTTCACAATATTTGTTGAACGGCATGTGGCGTAGGATGTGCGCGGTGCTCTTCGCCTCTGCCTTGAGATCTCTGCGTCCGTCTGCGTCCACATTAAGGTGCGGCGCCGGAGGCTGACCGGCATTGACATTTTCCGCAACTGCGTTCAGACGTACCTCAGCCAAGTTGTCGGCAACCGGAATCTCAACGGCTGATCCATGTTCAACTGTGGCGGGGTCCGTGGGCGCAGGCGTAAGCGTGGCCATGTCGATGTCGATTTGTGCTGCACGTAGAGGAGGTATTCCGAGATGAACTTCTGCAGATGCAAGCGTATCTGACTTTGGTTCGACTTTGACTTCATCTTTTACCGAAGGCGTAGTGACCACCATGCTGTTGTATCGGGGCACCCGCGAAGGCGTAGCACCAACGTTATCTGGGAGGTATGGGCAATAATTTTCGACTTCCATCAGCAGGTGCGTTCCGTCGGGCTTGACGAGATATGGCTCAAACGACCCTGGCTCCCAATGGAAGCCACATTTGTCGTCGATGCATCTTCGCCCAAGGGACAAGACGTTAGGCGAATTATCCATAACTAGCACCTGCAGATCTGTGTCTATGCTGGTTATGCGTAGTTGGATTTCTTCGTTCACGTCGACGTCACCATTCGCCGTGGCCAGTGTAATGCCAGCCCCTCGCGTAATAAACTCGGTGCTATCCTTGACGTCCCTGCGGTCGACGAGGTCGACACCGCTGCCTGTGTCCATCAGCCATCGGGGGACTGGGACAATGCATGCGACCGCCATCGTTTGTAGAGGCGTATTTGCGTAATCATACTCCTCGACATTGTGGTCGGGCCCGTAGGTCAAGTCGGTATCGCCGTGCACCGCAAGGTAGCTGTCGACAAACTCGTGGTCGCGCGTGGCGTCGTACTCGAGGTCGAACTCTGTGACGGAAAGCGTATCGAAACTGTAGACATCTTTCAACTCTGCAAGCGTAGGCACAGCACCGGTGTGATAGAATGATCCCCACAGTGGCGTACACCATTGCATTCCTTCATCTCGTGAGCATGTCCATACCGAGCAGGACTTGATGTCAGATCTGGCGTGGGGTGTAGTTGAATCGTCTTCGCGCGGTAGGAAAAACGACACATCCTTTTCCGTCCACAACACTGGCCAGCCGAAGCTGACTGACACGTCCTGCTGATTTGCAAGGCAACGTGCAAGCGTAAGTGCAGTACAGTGCTGCAACATAGCGTTGCGCGCCCTGTGGACTCGCTGTGTTTGAGGTCGCCGGGAAGGAGTACGTCTCATTTCCTCCCTTCCGAATCTTACACTGCCTGCCGAAAACTCGCCCGTCATTTCGTACTCAATGATCTCCACCATGCCCAGCTGTAACCCAGAGTCGCCGCGCCCAACCTGTATCTCGACAGTGCTAGGTGTATGGCGTACTAAACGGGGCGCATGGGAGTGTGAGAGGCGTAAAATACTTATAAGCGGCAAACCTGAAGCAAGCGTAATGTGATTTCGCGAACTCTTGGGAACAAAAAGCGTAAAAGGTGCTGCAATTTGCGCAACGGATGAAACCATCAACGCGGCGCCTGCAACGGCGCGGGGTGGTCCAGGCAGGGGTGGCGTCGCGCCGGTCGGACTACTGCCGCCGCGACCAGCGCCGCCGGACCCCTATTGCTCCTGCTCTTCGTGAACCACCTCGGCGCCAAGGGCGGGCGCAGCATTCTTGCCTTTGCCCTTGCCCTTGCCCTTGCCTTTGCCTTTGCCCTTCTTGCCTTTCGCGTCTCCGCCAGGCGCACCGTTCTCGGAGAGCAAGTAGGCGTACAGCGAGTGGCGCTTGATGATGTCGGGCGCTTCCTCGGAGTGGGGGCCGAACTTACATCCGCCATTTTCCACTTCCTCAGTGCATTGGCCCCAAAGATGGCGTATGCAACATCGGTCCTTGTACGCGATGTCCTTGAGGAGTACTGGCTTCGCCCTGCCGCTGCTGTGGCCGCTGCTACTGCCGCTGTCGCTGTTGTTCCCGTCGTTCGCTGTAGGCGTTGCTCCGGGCGTAGCGGGGGCCGCAGTCGGCTTTCTGTTGCTTCCGGCCTGGTCGACGATTAGCTGCTCTCTGTTACGGCGCTGTCGCTTTTCAACGACGACTTTGCCTAACATTTTATGCAAGTAAGCGTAAGATCGGTCGGGGTGGTCCTCCACCTGTCGGTCGTAGTGCTCCAAGTGTCCACGCATGTCGTGCGACTTGCTCAACAAGCCGTAGAGCATCAACTCGAGGAACCTTTCGTCGGTCCTGACGTCTGCCCGCATGTTGCCGATCATGTTGTTCCAGTCGAACAGGAACTTCGGCATATGCTGGTCACCTGGATATTCCATCGTCGTTAAAGCGTAAAGATCGTACTGGATGTGCTTCTCCTTGTCGATTTGGTAGAAGGCCTGGATGATCTTCACGAGTTGACGTCCGCGAATGGGGACCCTCAACTTCATGCACTTCTCGGAGGCCTCGACGATGACGTTTGCAAGCTCGCGATACTTGTTCGCCTGCTCGCCCGCGACCTGCTTCGAGATGGCTGAGCGTAACTTGGTGTCAAGGTTTAAAAAGCGTACTTCACATCGGCCCATGGTCTCGTAGGTGGCGGTGTCGTCCGTCAATTCCAAGATCCAGGCGTAGGCATCGTCGGGTGTTGTGGAAGCGGACATGACGGCGTCGTAGATGGCCTGAGACCATGCCTTCAGGTCTGCGGAGTTCCGCACTAAAGGCGGGACGTCGATTTTCTCGGCTTCCTTCTTTTCGCGAGGCGCAGACGTATAGCGGGCATGCCGGCGATCTTGTCGAGGATCGTCTCCGCCGCTGTCACCATCGTCGTCACCTGGTCCTCCTCCCCCCGATCCGCGTCGCCTGTGGTCGCGGTCGGGGCGTCGATCGTCGTCCTGTGAGCGTCGACTGGGGGCGGAGGCATGGCCTCCGCCTCCGCTGGATCCTCCACCTCCACCGTCAGGACGTCGTGGTGGTCGTCCACCTCCGTCGCCCGCGTCTGCGGGGGCGGATGCGGTGGCTGTGCGGGTCCGCGTATAGGTCTCGGTGCCAGCGTACATCTTCGGCGCGGGCCTCGGATGATGCGAAGCGTACTCGGGCGCAGTCCACTCGTGGTCATATCGCCCGTCGTCGTCATCATCATCTTCGTAGTCGCCATCCTTGCTATACATGTCGTACTGCTGGGCTGTGTCGTACGAAGCGTAACTGCGCTGCTTCGCTGAACCGGGCTTTGAAGATGACGTAGTCGCGCGCAACACCCTGATTTCTTCCTTGAGGGATTCGACTTGGGCGTAGGCGTTGCTGACCTTGCCATCGCAAGCGAAGCTGATGGTGCGTATGCGGGCCTCGTCTCGCGCGCCCTGTTCACTCATCTCCCGCTCATGTCCAAGGCGTACCTGATCGAGGGATTTGGTGAGAGCGCTCGTTCGGTCCTCAAGGGATCCGACAAGCGACCGCAAGCGTATGATTTCACCGTCCTTCATGTTATCTTTCTGTAGGATATCCGTGGTGTGCTCTGCTACCTCCGCGCGCGCCCTTTCAAGCGTACTGGCGTGGAGTCTGGCAGCGCTAAGTTCGGCAAGAGAACGTACCAGTCCTGCCTCCAACTCGGCGATGTTTTCATCTCGTTTTAAACACCCCTTACAAGGGTCCTGGTCGTCGAACGGCTCCGGGACGCGGCTGTCGGCAAGGCGTAAACGTCTCATGAGGTCTGCGTTCTCTCGGAGGAGAGCCTGATCCCTCGCGGCGTAGTCGGCCTGCTTAATCCTGAACTCCTCCTCGATCACCAACTTCATGTTTCTGCCGGCGTCGTCCACTGCTGCTTCCTGAGCTCGCCGCAGATTCTGTACTTCTTGGGCATGTTGTTGGATTAGTGCTGAGACGTACTCCTTGGCCTCGGCTGAGCGTGCGCGGAGTTCCTCGCGGCCCTCCTGCAATCCTCTCTCATGTACGTTTAAGGCGTACGAAGCCTGGTCGTTGCAGTCCTTCGTCATGGCTTCCAATTTCATTTCAGCAAGACGTAACTGCTCCTGGTGGGCCCGACGTTCGTAGTCGATCGTGTGTGCCGCCGCTGTCGCCGCAATATTTGCTGCTTCCGTCGCTGCTGTCATTGCTGATGCCGTTGCTGCTGCTACCGCTGACGCCGTGAAAGACGTAATTTCCGGAGTAAGGACAGCCGGGGTAAATTCTCTGGCTGCTCCGGCTCCCGGGTGCGATAAAGGCGTAACGATCGAAGGCGAATTTTCTCCAGCACTGGTTGCACAAAAGGAGCTGCTGGCCGACGTAGGGGAAGCTCGGCGTTTGCTCGAAGCCCTCCTTTCCGTCGGGCGTTGCTCCACCGATCGCTTCGTCGGGGCTGTAGGCGCCAATGGAAGCGAAGAGCTGCGTCGGTCATCTCGGCGGCGCCTGGGAGCGTACATGTTTTCATCATGCGTAGATCCGGCGGGTGTGCTGCCCGAGGCTGCGCTGTATTCGCTGTGGATTTGAATGATTACGGCTTCCTGGTCGTCGTACTGCTGGGTGGCCTCGCTGTTGTCGGAGTCGCCCGCGGCCGGCACTTCGCTGCAATTCAATTTTTGGGTCAGCGGGAGCGTAGAAAATTTGATGTCCTCGGCGTCGCAATTCGGCATTTTCCGTTTTCCAAAAGTATCCTGACAGAGAAAACCCTGGGGAAGCGTATCCGGAAGCGTACCCTGGGGAAGCGTAACCGGGATCGGGTCCCGCGGAAGCGTAATTGGAAGCGTACCGGGTCCTGCCGGAAGCGTACCAGTCTGAAGCGTACCGGGTCCTTGGCTAGCTCCTGCGGGCTGCTGTTGCGACTGCTGCGGCGGCGAGCGTGATCGACGTCGGTGGTCCTGCAAAGGCGTAAGTTCTGGCAACACCGGTCCTGTATTATTGTTTATCATAGATGTTTGTGAAAGGCGTATCGGAGAGTCCTCATGGGTCCTGCGCAACAATGAGGATGATGCAGCAGGGTCCTCGCCGTGTACCTTAGAATCTTTCGGAAAGCGTATTGGGTCCTCAGCAAGCGTAGGGTCCTCGCCACATTCCTTAGTAATTTTCGGGAAGCGTATTGGATCCTCGGCAAGCGTAGGGTCCTCGCCACCCTTGTTGTTCTTGCGGGAGAACTTCGCGAAGGCTGATTTTCGGCTACCTTCCGAAGAGACTGAAGACGTACCATGATACATCTTCTCCGCAATGCGTCCGCTCTCGCCTGAATTTGAGGAAGACTGCCGTGAGGAGTGGTCCTTCACTGGCGTACTTCCCGCGAGAGTGTGTGACAAAGACGTAAGCGATGACAAGCTTTGGTCTTCTGACGTCATTCTGCTGCCGGCACCTGTACGCACAAAGCGTACGGCTGATAACCTGTTAAACGTGATGGAAATAAGATATCCAAGACGTAAAGCGTAATGTCACGATGTGGACAAGTGCTCGATGATTGCAGAAGCGTAATATGTATCCGCGCGTGCTATCTTTTAGTCCTCCTGCGGACTGTCAGACAATTGTACGCTTAAATTGAGCAAAAATGGCCACGGGATGCAACAATATATATATATATATATATATACATATAAAAGGCATCCAAGACATCGCCATCATTGACCCACGTATCCGACGTTGTTGTCCTCGGATACGGGTCGATCATTAAACAAAAATGCTTACGGTCGGGGGTGAATGTGCATCGGGCCAACGCCGCCAACACACCCCGCCGCAGCTCAAAAGGAAAGGAAAGGCAAAAGTAGCTATAAATACACGGTATCTTCTACACCCCCCTCAACTGATGCACCGGCCTGTCCCGGACAATCAGCTGTCATGCGATCGGAGAGAGGCGGAAGATACGTGCAGCTCAAAAGAAGCGTATTAAAAATACGCTCGCCTATCTGCCATAAGGGCAGTGCGGTCGGCAGGGTTCTGCACGACCGCTGCTTATGAGATGGGTGGGCGGCCTTCGCCAGCGCACGCCATCATATCTGCGACTACAAAGCGTAGCATCTACTGGCATGACTCTCGACCAAGTGCGGTATTTGAGCAACAAGGGAGTTCATGCGGCGACAACTCTCAACCGAGATGCCATTTTGCATTCCCGGGAGGTCGTGCGATAACGTACTTGCGTGAGGCCCAGATTGGCCCAGAACTCTAGCTGCCTCGCAAGCGTACAATCAACACCGGCTTAAGATGCGGAGGATGATCGCTCACCTTTGGCGTAGAACTGACAACCTAAAAGTCGACCACGTATTCGTCTAACGTGCTCAGCGGTAACGCGGTCCCCCCTGGACCCAAGCCGCATTCGTGCAACGCAAAGCAGGCGTGAATAGACGTAGCAAGGGCGTCTGTATAGCCTTCGCTAGTCTTTGTGTCTGCGCCTGCGCACGGTGCGTGCTCGGATGGTTGGTGCGTACAGCTGCGGCGTAAATTTGCAAACTCCAGCATGTTGGAGGCGATCCGCCAAGGCTTCTTGATCGGATCTCCAAGCGTAGCCGCGGCAGTGCTGCAAAGCCCGAACATGCACCCATCAAAATCGAAGTCGACGAGTCTGTAAAGGCGTATGAGTCTGCGCACCTCAGAAAGTGACCAGTACGAGCATGCGCGCGGCCATTCGATGGCAATATGGCCACCGTTTTGGCTACACGCAGCGGCGACCTTCACGAAGTTGTCGAACAGTACCCGGAAGACGTCCCAATGACCGCGGATCTTGTCCTGCGTGTCTGGGCCGCGCTTCCAATTGATGTTCTGCCATTGGCTGCCGCCTGTGCAAGGCAGGGCGCCGAACAGCAACACCTGGAAGTCCGGGTCTGAGACCGCGGCGAGGGCTCTAGCAAGGCCCTCGTCGCTCGTGAGGTCGTCGTCGATCGTGAGGCGTACAACTTCGCAATTCGGCGGCGCCATTTTGCCAATGCGACTGTCCGACGACGTGCAGAATTCTACAAGTCGGCGGCGGCGGGGCAAAAGCGTAACCGGAAAAGCGTAAATGTGATTTGGCTGCTCGAGATCTTCGCCCTCATCTCCTGAAGTTTCGGAGTCGGCGTAGTCGTCCTCATCGTAAGCGTCGCTGTCCTGGTCAGCGAAGTCGTCGTCATCGTCGACAATCGGGCCTGGAACGCGAGACGTACATGCAGCAGCTGGTGCAGTGGGTGCTTCCGGCGCCGGGACGTCAAGTGAGAGACGACCGTGCCATGGATTGTGCGCCCAGTAGTCGAACACGACGCCGCCCTTATGCAGGGACCCCATATGTTCGGAGTCTTCTTTGTGAGGGCCTATCGGTCGACCTCTCCAGAAACGCTCCGGTTCAAAATGGTTGATCAGGCGTAAAGCATGATCCCATTCTGAAGGCGTAGTGAAAGCTTTCGTGTAGATGGCTGCTGCCATGAGTGCGGTGCGTTCGTAAAACAAATGACGTTGGTCATCGGTGAACCGGGCGGCACGACAACGCAA
>OOGU01000324.1_pt1 | contig 10996 bp, 5 predicted proteins | sample 1670261 | NCBI WGS metagenome assembly OOGU01 (sample SAMEA98137168, study PRJEB22522) | marine metagenome | biome: marine biome; feature: marine water body; material: sea ice | place: Arctic Ocean | collected 04-Sep-2015 | depth 1.3 m
GATTTTGATTTTGTAATTACTATATCTATTTGAATTAGACTACTACTATTTAATCTTAATCATGAATTTGGATTTCCATATAATGATCTGGACGGGTCTCATCCACCACTAACTGTACCCCCCGTGTAACTGCTTCTGCTCTTTCCGCTGTTACACGCCTATATACAATACGATCTTCCTCCTCCATGTGCCGCTGCAACTCCGCGATGATTTGTGGACCCAATAGCAGCTGTCGGCGAGGAGCGATTCCCCCTCGAGCCTTCTGAATAACCACACTTTGAGTAGAGGTAATTAGATGTACCATAGAGTATTCCAGGTTTTATGTGTACAGGCCAGTGGTCCCCCCCTTTTCCCCCCAATTGCAAAACGAAAGTAACCCGGATGTGACCAACTGTTCTTCGAAAATCGAGAACCCTACATGTCAGAACCCCCCGTCACTGTTGGATGTAGGAATTGCTGTAGAAACCCTACCGTGCGCGCGCGCCTGCCGACGCGACTTGAACTTCTAAAATCGGTTTTTTATTTTCGTACGTTCTGCTCATAAAATTGAAACCCACAAAATCAAAAACACCTTCCAGGTGGAACAAACAGCAACAAACCACCCTGAATGGACAAAGTAGCACACCCACCTAGGTAAGTATATTCCCCCAATTTTTTTCCCCCTAATTACCGAATTGGAAATTAACCTATTTCCCCCTCTGTACAGTTAAACTCCAGGGCCATCGACCTCTCCCAACGCGACGTTCCAATCTTTACATCGTTTGGTGGTAACCATCTCTTGTTGCTGGACGAGATCGAGCCGGGTGCCGGTTCAGTGGTCGAGAAAGCCGGGAGGCATCACGAGCTTGCCTTTTCCTGCGGTCTGGATATCCTGTTCCTAATCCTAGTCGGCGCTGCTTGGTCCTTGCGACCTCCAAATCGCCGGTTACCAGCAGTGTTGCGGTTCTCTTGGACACCACCAAGATTTTGTTCCATCGAACGATTGATCGATCGATTGCTTGCTTTGTGAGAGACGATTGCTGCTCAGTTTGATAGGATGGTGACGTCTGTCATTACCTACCCACGGTTCGTTCCCCAAAATGAAGACCCTCCTAGGGGACTTCCACTTCCATACGTCGGTCAGAATGTGGAGGGCACTGTGCCTTTTCTAGATCGCTTAACAAGGAAGCAATGGAATATATACAGGGACTGGATGGGAGGCCAAGAGCAAACGGCGAAAACGAAAACAGATGAAATTCTTGGAATGGTAGAGGGTGAGATATTGAAGGAATCCAATATGTTCTGCCTGGAACGAACACAGTGGCTACTCGACAATGTGATTTCCGCCATTATAAAGTCCATTGTGAAGGAGAATTGGTTAGAGTCGTTGGTTGGCTTCCAGCCGCATTTCTTCTACAGCAAATTAATGCAGGATGGTCATAGGAATCCTAAAATGGATGGGAAATACAACTACCAAGGCGTGGCCACCTGGCAGAATACTCAAGGAAGAAAGGTTAGTGACATGCGCACTTTAGTGATCTTCAAAAACGAAGGTCGCATGCACTGGATTTGTTTTGGTATTTTCCTGGACAAGAAATACATTCAGGCATTCGATTCCATGGGAGGTGCATGTAAAGATGATCTTAAGAATTTATACCACTGGCTACATGATGAAATGGCGTCAGAAGACCTGGAATTGACATCAACAGACTGGTGTTTGTACGGAACGCGGGATCCGGACGACTGCCCAAGGCAAAAGAATGGGTACGATTGTGGTGTCTTTGCAGTGATGATCTCATTGTGTATAGCAAATGACGTACCCTTGAACTTGGTCGGGCAACCAGTAATGTACCGTGTCCGTTGTAACTTCTGGCATTATCTGATGAATCTGATGGAGAAACCACCGGAGGTACCCCAACAATCACTTGTTGACTTGAATACCCCACCACCACGAACAACCACGGATTCTGTTGTGGACTTGCGGTCTCCCACTGTGGCACCGGAGGTACCCCAACAATCACTTGTTGACTTGATTACCCCACCACCACGAACAACCACGGATTCTGTTGTGGACTTGCGGTCTCCCACTGTGGCACCTGTGGTACCTCGCACACTCACTTACCCGGAAGTGGATGCTGGTGGTGATGGAGGCAGTGGAAAGAAGGGAGAGAGCAAGTCAGGTGCTGCTAGCAATGTTAAAACCCGAACAGAAACCAGTCATGTCGGAAACAGTGCCGCTGGCGAGGGAGGCGAATCTCAATTCATGACAGGTGGAAACCAAGGTGATGATCCCGATGACAAGGAGGATCCGAAAGATGACCCCGATGACAAGGATGATCCGAAAGATGATCCCAAACCCTCGCCATCTAAGAGATTGCGTAAAAAGCGGAAGAGATTGAAGAAGTCAAAGGGAAAGCAGGAACCGCAGGAAGAAGAAACGGAGGAAGAAGATGAGGCAGAACCAGAAGATTCACCCAGGCGGTCTCCAAGAGGGAAAAAGCAGCAACCAGCAGCCGCACCTCCCAGTCCCCATAGTCCTCAAAGGAGCAAAGCTTCCAAGAAAGAGCCGCTACCAGCAACCGCACCTACCAAGAAACCAAAATTGGCAGAACGAGAGCATATGAAAGATGACGAGTCCCCTCCACCTAGGAAAGATGATGAGTCCCTCCCAGAAGCTCAACCCCCTAGTCCCCAAAGGAGGAAATCGACCAACAAATTACTGCAAAAAGAAAATCCAAGCAGGTCATCACCCAGGTTGAAAAAAACAACGGCCTCCCTCCCTCCCACAAAGGATCCAGCTCAATCGCGTACTGTTGAGCCGCCCGAATTTCCATCCATAAAGAAGCCAACTCTAGCGGAACTACTTGAACTAAAAGAAACTCCAAGCACGTCATCACCCAGGTTGAAAAATGCACCGGCCTCCCTCCCTCCCACAAAGGATGAAGTCACGAAGAAAGCCTCCGAGTCCACTCCGCCTAGGGAAGAAGATGAGGCGCTCGCAGAAGCTACACCCAGTAGTCCCCAAAGGAGCAAATCGGTCAAGAAATATGGGCTAAAAGAAACTCCAAGCAGGTCATTACCCAGGTTGAAAAAAGCACCGGCCTCCCCTCCAACAAAGGATCCAGTTCAATCGCCTACTGTTGAGCCGCCCGAATTTCCATCCATAAAGGAGCCAACTCTAGCGGAACTACTTGAAACTGAGAGTCTATCAGAATCCGACAATCCAATGTCCAGGATTGTCGATTTGCCCCCCAAAGTTCCGTTTGCTAAGGCATCTGGAACTGAAGGTGATGGTGGTGGAGATGATAGTTCGGACGATGAAGGAGACGATAGTTCGGATAGTACCGTGGTTGAAAGTTCGGAGGACAACAAAAAGAAAGCAAAGCAGATACAAATGGAGAAATTAAATGAACTTGCAAAAAGTCATCAGCACTCGCCAACAACCGGAAGTCGCAAGAGGGCTCATCACACACTTCCAACGCACAATGATAGTCCAGGGAAAAAAAGGCCTATAAAAAAACGGTCGCTTTCGGTTGATTTTAGGGTCTCGGATGATGATGATGACAGTATTCTGAACATTCCCTTGAGTCAAGGTGGTTTCAAAAGTCAAAAGGATGTTGACATATTCTTCCAAAGACAAGCTGCTGAACTAAGGCAGAAACAGAAGGCGTCAGCAGAAAGACGCAGAAACAAAGATCCAAGGGATTTGAACAAGACACCTGAGGAAATCAAGGAAATAGCACTTGAGGCTAAGGAAATGGCACAAGAAGCTAAAGCCTCTCGTAAAGCAATGAGAGAGAATAAGAGGCAGGCTCAACTGACGGCTGAAGCAAAGGAAGAAAAGCAAGAGAAATTGAATAAAGCTCAGGCACTCAAATTATTCAACAGGCAATACAAAACGGTGCTAGATCCGAATCGCAAGAAGGGCAAGACTGCCGATCGTCAACACGAAAAGAAAATGAAGGAGCTTAACGATAAATACTGGCCACCAGCTAAGAAAGTGAAGGAGAACGCGACTAGGAATGAGGGTGATTCGGGTTTTTTTCAGTTCAAGAGGTTGATGTATTGCCCTGAGACATTAAAGCCAGGAGAAAAACGAATCGGTATGGATGTAAGGAAGAGAGACGGTAAAATTGTCCATCCTGCTCGCCGGCCGATAGCCCGTCAGTCTTTCAGCGGAATGTTTGATCGTGGTATAGCTGAAACCAGGGACAGAATCGAAGATAATATAAGTCCTGCATGGGTGCGCTATCACTTTAACAGCGTTTGGGTGGAGTTTATCATGCTCTCACCCAACATATGGTTCGACGTGCCGGTTGGTAACTCACGTCTTGCCGAAGACAAGGCTCCAGAAAGATTGTTGGTGAGGAAAGTTCTTATTAAATACCAACAGTTCGATCGCGACTGGTGTTTACCTATGGGAGTGGCTTCTTGTCTGGACTACTGTGGAGAAAAAGAGCCAGCTAGACAATTTAGTCTGAAGGCCTCGCATTTTGAGAACCTCAACAGGGATATTGGGATAAAGACAATGAGGGAAACAATGCGCAACTTCGTTCCATGCATTGGTGATTGTACTATCTTTAATTCAAGAACTGCCAAGAAACGTGCTACCAAGAAGCTTTCGATTGAAGATTTGATTATGACGAAGACGCGGTTTCCAACCGTCATTTTTCCGGTGGCAAATGATGGATCAGCCAATCATGCAGTTGTTGTTATTGATGATCTCATCTTTGACTCTACCCAAGCATATGCGCTCAAATTGTGTCGAGAAAGCCTGGATTGGATCTGTGGTGACATGGGCATCGCCTCCATCAATGTATGTTTACGCTTCAATCGAGGATATGGAACCAAGGACAAACTCCAGCACAAAGACACTGTGAACTGGTGAGATGGTTGGCCTGACACAATTGTGATCAACAGATGGACATATATAATATATATTAAACTAATTACATGTAAGAAAGTTCTTATCAATTCAGGAACAGTCATTGAACTGATCCCCCCAAAGTTCTTGACTCCAGATCTCATGATAGCTAGATTGGTTTTCATCGTTTGGTACCATGAGGCAGTGACGCACTATCGCATTTGTATCGACCAGCTCAATGTTAATTGTTTTGCGATTGTTGGCATGGTAAACATACGACTGCTGCCATTTCGTTGTAAATACAGATTCCCGACTGTGTGAGTAATCGCAAGTGGCGACCACCACCATCACATTGGGATCGGTATAGGATGTGGACACAAATCCTAGGATTTTGCCAGGGGCATACAAATGACTAGAGGCAACGTCATCATCATCACCATAAGCCGCCTGGCATTCCACATCACCTGCATGGCGTTGATTATCCTCACGTTCCCACCGTAACATTACCCAATCATACCATGGCCCTTGCAGACGATAGTTGGCATCACCTCGGAATATAGTCTTCTCTCGTACGTATTCGGTGCTTATAAACAAGCGTTGGTAAAGACCTGAGTGCCCATCGTTGTTGGACACACGCAGCAAGGCAGCATAGTGACCTACCAGAAACTGAATAAATTCCATGCCAAAATGATTGCTTTGGGGACCTTCAAACTCATATTTTGGTTCGTCCGACCACATGGTGATAAGCATTAACCTCTTTGTAGCTTGTGGAGAAATGCCTGCGGTTTGAACCGGTATCTGAGTATCTGGCAGCAGCGAATCATAGGTGGTTGTCATACGTTGATATGCCATGTCTACAATATAAGCGTCACTAACCCGTTGACCAAGTTGACGGTCAAGGACCTCCGCTCGCTGTTGAGTGCCTTTGGCAGGTCGTTTCACTAACCGGATGTGATTGTGTTCGGTGGGCCCGGTATGAGAACCTTGAGGTGCTCCGTTACGTTCAATGTCATCTGGGACATGAAGTTGTTCATGAATTTTGGCAAGCTCCCATCCTTGGCCGCGGAGGCGTGGCCAAAGCCTAATCAGCTCTTGCAACATGACCCGGATGGCAGTGCGCGCTCTTTCTTTTGCCATTTTGTCTCCTCGTTTCCAGTAGGTATCACGTTTCAGCCATACCCAGTACGATAACAGCATCTGAAATACTTGGCGCATTTCATTTAGTCTTTGTCCAGAGCCTAAAACCTCAGTAAACAGCTGTTTGCCCTCTTCTTGCATGGAAACAACCACAATAGTAAACAAAATGCCAACTTTGTACTTGGCAGGAAGATTGGCCAAGGCGGTGACGCCATCTTTCCATAGTAACCTAGGCATGCAAGGTTCCGTGCCAGAGCTGGCATAACGTTGTCGTGGTAAAAGCGTTAAACGTCTAACGATGATATCCAATTTGGCTTTTTGCCCTATATTCATTTCGTCTTTGTAAAGTATGGCAAGACAATCAATGATGATACCATTTTCAACAGAATGCAATGGCTCAATTGGACACGCAGCACTGAATATACCAAACCGACACCCACCGTAACTGACATCGTACCAAGCATTGTGGACATTGTATTGATTAAATGCATCAAGAATATCCTGGCGATTGTGTTTCACCAAATCCATCACTTTCACCATGCTGATCCTTTGACACTGGACTAATGGATCACCGGATTGATCACCACGCACATTGCATTTACGGCACAGTCGCTTCAATTTGTTTGAATAGGCACAAGTGGTACAACAAATCTTGTCCCCTCCTTGCAAATCACCAATGATAAAGATGACGGGAACTTTCAAGTTGACGTTCTTGGTTATCCCTCCTAACTGTAGGGGGATATCATTAAGTGCCCCGGCCTGCTGAGCTTCAATTAGTGATGCCAGAATGGTCTTGAAAATAGCATGTAGACGCTCAGCTTTCAACTCTTTACTTTGAGTTTGGGCTTCCGCGGCAGACTGGATGTAAGACAAATTGTTGATGTAACCCAGTGTACGCCATGCAATTGGAAGATTACGCATCTTCTGGTTCAAGATTGAGGTTGTAAACAACAGAGGCCAGGATGACGCTTTTCCACCTTTGCGCAGATTTGTCTCATCACAAGCCATAATTATGGGCATCAAGAAGTCTGTTGCAGGATCCTGAACTTCGTGATGATAGGCCTGATTGTACCACTGACCCGAGTTAGTAGTTGACAGTAATCCGTTGGTAGGTACATATTTACCAAAAGGGTCGTTGATGTTGACATCCAAGTTATGGAGCTGGCCAAACAAGGCACGATCGGCGACCAAGGAATACAACTGCTGTGTAAAATTGAAACAGGTTGTTTGCACTACCTGGATCATAGGTCCTGGAAGAGTGGTAGGGATTTGTTGTGGACGGGATTTCTGGCACTGCAACCAGGTCTCGAGATATTTTACTTGCGCTTTCCTGGTCGATCGCTGTGGATTAAAGTGGTAGTTGTTACCATTTGCAGCACGTCCCCATTCGATGATATCTTTATAAAGATAGTGTGGGGCATTGGCATCGCTTAGAAGTTTTAATAACTTCGTTTCATGATACTGTTCGGTAGTAAAACGAATGCCAAACCTCAAAGCAGAATCGTTGGCAGAGTCAGTGTATACACCTGCTCGGTCGTTGGGTCCACCAGCGCCATTGGTCTCATCCAAAACATTGATTGTGTCCCCCTGGTTTAACTCATCATCTATCGAGTCTTCATCATTATCCCAAGGGTAATCTGCCGATGCTTCATTGTCTTCCACTGGCGGTTGCTGCATCACTGCTTGTGTCCGACTCTGCGTTTTGAACATCAAAAACCGAGCACATGTTGGTGATTTACCAAGGTGTATATGCAGTCCATTGAGCGACTTCGAACTGGTGTTACAACGAGGATTGGGACATCGAAAGGCATGCTGAAGACATGGTTTTTTACTACCAGCAGTACCTTTATAGGCATTGCCTCGCTTTGCCGCCGACATGAAAAGAGTGGGCTTTGCCAAAAAGGTTGTGTAACAAATCGGATGTGCGGCTACTGGCCATTCCCTGTAGGAACCAATTATGTGGATTGAATCAGTGGCTGATATAATTCAAATGTATTTCCTAACTATGTGAAGTTTGTCACCTGGCTCTGTTATCCGCCTACCTATTCTTTCAAATTCTTGCATACTGAGGTCAAAGTCAAGGAGTCAGTTTTAATGTTGACATAGTGATGAGATATTTTGAACTATTGGTGTACAATTATCACATAGCCATGTGGTTGGTTATGTCAAAAATGACATAGCTATGTGAAATATCACATGAGAAGGTGAGATTCTCACATAGTCATGTCAAAATCTCACATAGTCATGTCAAAATCAAAGAGCACTTTAATGTTGACATAGCTATGTGAAATATTCGACGAGCCGTGTCATAATGTCTCATAGCCATGTGAGTCATTATGTCAAAAGTCACATAGCTATGTGAAATCTCTAATGCTTATGTGAGATTCTCACATAGCTATGTCATTAAGTGACATATTCTTTGAAAAAAATGACCGAACCGTGTCACAATGACATAATCATGCTTGTAGATGCACCCACAAGAATCACAATTGGAATTCCTCCCCATTCTTGGTCATCTTTTTGTCCACGATACGCTCCCAATTTACAATGATGTTCCATCATTGCAAGTACAGCAGATGAGAGCATGCTTCTTTCATCAACAATTAAGGCAACAACCTTTGCCAACTTCTGTTTGATTCTCTTCAGTTTTGTAGCACCAACTTCTCCCAATGTAGCATCCATAGGTAGTGAAAAAAGATGATGACATGTAGATCCGCCTGCACTAAAAGCAGCTGATCCAGTTGGGCCACATACAGCAACTGCATCTTCACTTTGAAACAATCGTCTGATTGCAGTCACTAAAGTATGGATAAATGTGCTCTTTCCACTTCCTGCCACACCCGTAACTGTAAGTCTCAAAGGTTCAAAGTTACCTTCACCTTCACTTTCACTTTCAGCTTCAAATGATTGTATCCATTGTCTCACATAATTCAAACAATATGCAATGATATCAACTTGGTCACTGCTGCAGTTCTCAATTTCAAAAGTTGACCCATCATGCGCTTTTGGAAGCCCAAAAGGGTTATCATCATTACCAATGCCCACATGTGCTTCTTCAATGCTTTCTTGTAACCAATTACAAATACTATCTTTCAACTTTTCAATCTTATAAAATAACAATAACTAAATGTAAGATCATTCTCTCAGATATTACAAACATAAATGTTTTTATACGTACCACAACATTTGGTTTTGACCAATCATAATCTTGCCCTGTGTCATAATCATAATCATAAATCTTCTCTTCTGTTCCTTCCATAGCTTGAAGGGTAGATGCAATAGCCACTGCATCTTCATTTTCTTTAGAAATTTCCAATGAAAATTGAGAGTAATCAACAACTTCAATTTGTGAAGTCGGCTCCTTGAATTCAGACTTAGTCATCATTCTTTGTCGTACACGTTCAAAAGGTATTTTCACTTTCATTGGGCAAAAATCTGACGAAATAAACTCTTCAAATTCTTTCAAAAAGTCACGATCCTTTCCATCATCAAATTCTCCAATCCAACATTTGTAAATCAAAAGAATTGATCTAGCATATGCTCGTGTAGGTGGGTATACTGCAAGACAGCTGCCACCAACATAATGCGGAATCACATCCACAGAGTTCTTATTTCTTTTTCTCTGCCCTTTCCACCAAAAGAAATACTCATCCAAACTTAATTCAAACATTTTGGTTCTTTTTGCATACTTGTGTAACAATGTTGTGGTACTTCCTCCATTTCCCAAACGGTAGCTTCCAGATATGCTGTGATTGTCTATTGTCTCAGAGCAATGAAAGAGATCCAAACCTGCCACTTGAACCATGCACTCTTGCTTTGAAATAACCTTCTCTGACATGCTCTTGTTGAGAATCATTCTTGCCAATTTTTTTGCTTCATTCACATCTCCCTGGTTCACAGTTTCATCATTCAAACTGAGAATATAACTTTTGAATTTCTCTTTCTCCCCTTGCAAAGAATCGTTCCCTTTACAAGCATAAGCAACCACATAATCAGTTACTTTGGCAAGTTCCTCACAATCTGGGTTGGTAGGATCCGAATCATACAAAATCAGTTGTACATCACAGTTGGCCCTCCATCCTTGAAGCAAATGAAGTGAACTCTGCACAGTTCTTCTATTCTCCCTTGGTAGCTCTAGCCTGTTAAATCCACGAACATCTTTCACAATCTTTGGTTCATCTCTAAGAACAAAGCCTGGTGTATCTCCTTTCCCTTCTGTTTCCTCAATGCCTGCACCAGATCTGCAAACACGCCTTTTTTTGGAATTCTTTGTCTCAGCTATCAAGCTATAACAAACAACTCATAAGAATAGATACATCACATAATAACAAATGTCAAACGAACAACTCACCAACTTTTTCTTTTGCGAAGACAGTATCCGCTGCATTTATGTTGTTGCATATCCATTAAACACATATAACCATCATTTTCCTCATTTTTTGTTTCCCGTAAATATGTTCCAGCAGCATGTTTCTCTCTACACTTGACAAAATTTGAAGAGAATTCTTCTGGTACATTGCATGTCATTCCCAATGTTTCTTCCACCCACAACCGAAGAAACTCTGCCTGCATACCACGATTTCCCTTCATCTTTGAATATTGTTGAAAAATGTTCTTGAAATCTGATATAGCCAACATATGGACATGCACCTGACCCCTGGAAGGTGTAAACTCGTATCTCAGCCAATGATGCTTGATCCTGAAAATAACTTCACCAACAGTTGAAAGCCAAATTTTCACTCGTTCCTGAAAGTATTCTTGCACCACAAGAGTGTAATCATTAACAATTTGTACCCATTTCTTATCAAGATCAGGCAAAGGCAAACCTGCGATCAAGAATCGTTCCTCAATTAATCTTTTGATGTCTTTCCAAAAATACTCAGCACAAGACAATGTGATGAAAAAATTTGGTGCTCCATGTCCTGTTTGAGCATGATGATGAATCCATGAATACACTTTTGCCCTTTTATCTCGCCAATAACCAGCAGAACCTGTTACTCTTGATGAAAAATATGT
>OOGU01000325.1_pt1 | contig 10996 bp, 8 predicted proteins | sample 1670261 | NCBI WGS metagenome assembly OOGU01 (sample SAMEA98137168, study PRJEB22522) | marine metagenome | biome: marine biome; feature: marine water body; material: sea ice | place: Arctic Ocean | collected 04-Sep-2015 | depth 1.3 m
GATATTTCTTCAACATCGGTAGGGGAGTCAAAATTGTCAAACAATACAACGAATTCATCCCCACCTAATCGCGCAAGTAAATCATGCCCACGGATACAGGAGTTTATTCGAATAGCGACCTCTTTTAAAAATTGGTCTCCAGCCATATGGCCTAATGAATCATTAATTTGCTTGAATCTGTCTAAATCGATAAATATTACTGCATAATTACTTTTGGTATAACGTTGTTTGCTAGCTAGAGCCAGCTTGAGACGACGATTAAATAAAACACGATTTGCCAAGCCTGTTAGCGAATCATGTTGTGCGTCATATTCGAGTTGTTGTTGTGCCTGTAAGCGCTCTTCAATTTGTTTTTGTAAAAACAGATTAGTGCTATTTAGCTCTTCTGTTCGCTCTTGAACTTCTTTTGAAAGTTTTTGATTATAAGCTTTAATAGCATCGGTGGACTGTTTACGGCTTAAAGCCACAGCAATGTGATGAGAAACAAAACGTAAAAATTCAAGATCTTTAACGTTATATTGTTTTTTTTTGTTGTAACTTTGAACGGCTATAACGCCACAAATTTCACCGTCTAAGACAAGTGGCGATCCAATCCATGAATCCATCTTCTGGAACTTGCTTTCAGCCAAATTTATAGAAAGCTCATTGGCTTCAGTTAAATGTTGCACTCTAGCACCGTCTAAAAGTTCAGCCCTACCATGCCTAATAACATATTCGGTTAGGCCTAAACCCATTGGACGAGGTTCAATCTTAGATTGTATTTCGTCTTTATAATAAGGAAAGTGTAAAATTTGTTTGGCATTATCAACTATTGCAACATAACAGTTAGGTGCACCAATTAAACGCGACAAGATGTCATGAATAGACGAATAAAAATCATACATGTCTCCTACAGCTGATGCTGAGATCTCGGATATTTCAAACAAAACTGGTTGTAAGGATTCTACTTTCTGTCTTTCAATGATTTCTTCTTGTAACTCATCGTTGATTTGTCTTAATTGTCTTGTGCGCTGGCGAATAGATTTTTCAGTTATTTCTCGACTCTTAACTCTATCGACAGAGTTGACTATGTGCTGAGAAACAAAAAGTAATATTTCCAAATCTTCCTGACCGTAACGAATTGATTCATCGTAGCTCTGAACAACCATTGCACCTATTACTTGCAAACCTCGTTTTAGAGGTACACCAATCCAATCAATAGGGTTGGCGCCTAAATCTTTAACTGATATATCAGCAAGTTTTTGTTGATAAGTCTCTTTGGTTAAAAATAAATGATTACCGGTGCGTAATATGTAACCAGTGATGCTATTTTTTAGATCGTCAGCTGAGACCTTCGAAACCACTTGTTCGTCATATTCATCAATAAAATAGGCAAAATCAATGATTTCATTTTCTTCTTCATAAAAGGCTACAAAGAAGTTTTTAGCGGGCATTAATTGACCAATTATGTCATGAATTGCTGGATAAAGACTGGATAACTCACTGATTGAGCTAGCTAACTCTGAAATATCAAATAGTGATTTCTGAATTGATTCAGAATGCTTATATTTTTGTGTGATCTTCTGCAATTGAGGGACAAGCTCTCGAAGCTCCTCTAAAGAAAGTTGATTGGGGTTACTTTTCGATGTCATCAGTTAACAAATGATTCTTTGATTTAATGCAATTGCAGAAATATTATTAACAAAACTAAACTATTCATACTAAAAAAACCACCCTGAAGTGGTTTTTTTAGTCAAACAATTAATCTGTAGTTCTTAAACTATATACCTTCAATCATATGTTCGATTGCAGCCTTGATGTCATCATTTGAACAATCACCACAGGTACCCATCGGTGGCATAGCACCTATACCATTAATTGCATTTTGCCATACTGTGTCAAACCCCTTTGTCATTCGTGGAGTCCAATCAGCAACGTCTTGAAATTTAGGCGCATTTAAAACACCAACACTGTGGCATGCAACACAGGCTTTAGTGTAAATTTCTGAACCTGACCTCGGTCCTGAAGCCATCGTGGCTTTGGCACCCGCTACGTGTACTTTACCAACAGGTTGAATGCGAGCCCTAATATCATCTTCGCTCATTTCTTGTGCTTGCACCGCCAAGATGCTGAAGACACCCATAAAAATACATAAAAAGGCTTTAAATTTCACAAAACTCTCCAAATCAGGTTTTATTTACCCAAAAAAACTGGGACGGATTATAACTACTAATATTGTGTGAACAACTATTTAACTAACAAATCTAATAAAAATTGTGTTTTATATTGCAACAAAACGATTTTTGATTACTAGTAAAGTAGCAGGTTCATACTAGTTTGATCCAATTAACTTTTTTAGATGTTAATATCCATGTGTAGTAAAAATTCTCCTGAAGGGATCAGTAATGATAACAATAACGCGTTTTTTGAGCTTAATCGGTTATGTTGTTTTAATCGGCACAGCCTTCTCACAACAAGCAAAAACACCTATCCTAGACAACACTCAATCTTATGAATACCAGTTATTAACTAAGGGGGTAGATATTCCTTGGGGAATGGCTTGGCTAGATGTAAAAACCATATTGGTAACAGATCGCAAAGGTGAACTGCGGATTATTAGTAATGGCATATTATTAAATGAAAAAGTGACAGGCTTACCAAAAATATTTGCTGAAGGTCAAGGTGGCCTACTGGATGTTGTGGTAGATCCCAATTACGCTCAAAATAATATAATATATTTTTCTTATTCTGGCCTAGAAGGCGAGGGTGAGGGTGCACATACATCAGTAATGCGTGCTAAATTACAAAATTTTAGACTAATCGAACAAACTTTAATCTTTGAAGGTAGTCCTAACACAAAAAAAGGCCAACATTATGGTAGTCGCCTTGCATTCGATAAAAATGGTTATTTGTATATTTCTAGTGGCGACCGAGGAAACCGAGACGTTAATCCGCAACGCTTAGACCGAGATGCAGGTAAAATTCACAGAATTAACAGCGACGGAAGTATCCCTACAAGCAATCCATTTGTTGCACGAAAAGACGCAAACTCTTCTATATACTCATATGGTCACCGAAATCCACAAGGTATGGCAAGACATCCAGTAACAGGTGATATTTGGATTCATGAACATGGCCCCAAAGGTGGCGATGAGATCAATATAATCCAAAAAGGAGCAAATTATGGTTGGCCAGTGATCAGTTACGGGATCAATTATAGTGGTTCGTCTTTTACTGAACTGACTCAAAAAGAAGGCATGCAGCAACCTGCTTGGTATTGGGTGCCGTCAATTGCACCATCAGGTATGACATTTGTCACTAGTGATTTATATCCAGATTTAAAAGGCAAAATAATAGTAGGTTCGTTAAAGTTTGCCTACTTAGTTGCATTAATGTTGGATGGTGACAAAGTCATTAGTCAAGAAATCCTATTTCCCGGAATAGGACGCGTTCGCAATGTTGTGCAAGGTGCAGATGGATTTATATATGTTGCCACAGACGGTTCGGGCATATTTAAGATAGTGCCCAGTAAATAATCTTAGCTTGAAATAGGTGTTGGTATTACTTATACCAATTTGGGCTTCTACAAACTTTATTTGCGACTTCTTTACATCTGTATAGCTCAGCTAATCTCACATAAATTTATAGACATGAGTTTGCAGCTATGCATTCTGTAATATAGAAGAATCGAAGTGTTGCTAATATTTAATTTGTGTTCGACAAGTTGACTAAGGCAATTCAGGCGAAAACAATTCGCGGATATTGGGAAGGTATTTTTCTGCACTCCCTGTGTTAAAACACACAATGCTTTGGTTAGTGTCGACTAATCCAAGTAATTTGGCCTGTGCTAATGCTGCTACCGTTGCCGCACCCTCTGGGCTTATCCATATTCCAAATTTTTGATATAAGCCCTTAACATGCAGCGCAATTTGGTCTTCGCTTACCGAAATTGCGCCACCATTGCTTTGACGAATAATTCGTAATACTGCTTTGTGGCCAACACCACCTGGCACGTTTATCCCGGTGGCAATAGTCAGACCGCCATCAGTATCAATGGTGTCTTCTAAACCTTGTTGAAAAGCGCTGACCACAGGTGCATTAACTGTGCTTTGTATGGCAATTATTTTTGGACGGTGTGAACCAATAATGCCAAGTTCCTCTAATTCATCAAAGGCTTTCCACATACCAAGAATACCCGTTCCACCCCCGGTAGGGTAAAGTATCGCGTCTGGTAGTGACCATTGTGGTTTGAATTTGGGCCAAGGCTCTGCCAGTTCCAACCCCATGGTTTTTTTACCTTCGATACGCCAGCCCGGCTCTTGAAAAGTTGCACAGTTAAAATAACCTTCAGGTAAATATTTTTGTTTCATTAACGCGCCGGCTTCACGAATAGTGCCTTTGACAAGATCGAGGCTGATGCCGTCATGTTTAAGACTGTAGGCGGCCACCTTTCCCATTATTGGCATAGGTGTGTCATCGGGCATGATCACCGCAACATCAAGATCATTGGCTACACCATATTCGGAAAGTGAGTCACCTGCATTACCCTGAGTTGGAACTGCCAACGATGATAAACCGTAATAACGTGCCATAGTGACTACTACTGACATACCACGATCTTTGAAACTACCTGTTGGATTAGCGCCATAACCTGCATAGGGTTGGCCCTCATCTTTTAGATAAACCTGCAAATTTAACTCAGAACAAGTGAGATACTGGCTAACATCAATTATGGGTGTATATCCTTCACCCAGTGAACAAACGCTATCTGGATCAGTGCTGATGTCAAAGGGTAGCAGTGGACCAAAACGCCACATGTTTTTCACATGTGGCTGATACCAGGTCATTGATGGATAATCCCGGGTAATAGCTGCAATATTCACCATCATCTTCACTGGTCGACCATCGTCTTCACATAAGTTCATAGGGGTGTCAGTCTTATAAGTCCTGCCACACTCAGTGCATTGATAGTGTTTTATATACTTCATTGCTATAGCCTTATATTTTGGGATCTAATGTAACGCACACTTAGTCTCAATCCAAACAGCTAATCAGGATGTTAATGATATAAAAAAACAAATATAGTGGTGTTTCAATCGAAAGCTAGGTATTGGCTAGTGGGGTGTTAATTGTAAGTTTGTATATTAAATTGATCATCAGGCGATAGTATAAAACACTCATCATTACAGATAAGGTGTTGTATACGCTGTGTAGCAGACTCACAATGGTAAGAGTTCACCGATTATCAACTCATCTATGGTGTGGGCTAAAAAGTCACACCTTGAGATGAGATAATGTTGTTTAACTATGCGGATGTTCCAGTTAATGGGCCTATCTTAATTTTAACTTACGTATCGGTTGATACTAGAACACGCAGCAACTACCAAGTAGATCATGGTTTTTATACATATAATCTGTTCAAATTATTTTTTTAAGACAATGTGCTGACTCAGTCATACTCTAAATTAAAACCAAGTTCAGATTCTGTTTTCAACGTTCATCGAATGGTGCAGACAATATCTTATATTTAGGCGTCTCTGAGAGCCCGATACCAGAAAGCGCTTTATCGTTTTCTTCTTGTCAAAATGATATTGCAGCTTGTCAGCCATTAATACTGTAGGGAGTGAAACCTTTCAATGCCTTGGTGTCACTTACGAAACTAATTGATACCTGTCGATGCTGAAACGGCTTTGTATATTAGAAACTAAAAAGCCCCACAATAAATTGTAGGGCTTCTAGAATAATGGTGCCCAGACTCGGAATCGAACCAAGGACACGAGGATTTTCAATCCTCTGCTCTACCAACTGAGCTATCTGGGCATCAACTTAAGTTGTCTTCTTAGACCGCTTGTCTCGTTGAAGGAGCGTATTAAACGGATTTAGCGCTTTTAAGTCAACCCCTTTTTAGGGAATTTTTGCAGATTGGTTATAGATTGCGCAAATTCGCCACTTAATCGGCTCTGTTCACGCAAATATTACTTTATAACTCGTTGATTCTAGCTTTTTGGTGGCACATAACCTTCGATATCTGGTTCTTTACCCTCAAATAAATAGCCTTGCATTTGAGCCTCTAAGAATTGCCTTGCAGTAGGTTCCATCATATTAAGTTTATTTTCATTGATTAGCATGGTTTGCTTCTTCTGCCATTCAGTCCATGCTTCTTTGCAAATATTGTCGAAGATCTTCTTACCTAACTCACCAGGATAGAGTTGGAAATCTAGACCATCGGCCTCTTTTTGTAAACGTTGACAAAATACTGTTCTGCTCATAATGCTCCTGACTAAACTGAATAATTAAAATGATGAACTTATTGTACTAAATAGTTTCTTAGTTGGCGCGGCTAATCCAACATTTTGTGGTGCTGATAAGTCGTACCACATTTGTGTGTCTTCCATTATTTGCCCAACAGGTTCTTGTTTTAGATGCAGCACAACCGGCTGTATGTCTAAATGAAAGTGACTAAACGTATGCCGAAAAGGACTCAGTGTTTGGTGTTGTATATCGTTGAGTCCTAGTTTTAGTGCCTGTTCAATGATTTGTTGTTCTTGTTCAACTTCATAGAACCCCCATAAACCACCCCATAGTCCTGCTGGAGGGCGTTTATAGATTAAAAGTTGTTTTTGCCACATGGGGATCAGCATAAAAGTAAATTTTACTGGAATCGTCTTTTTTGGCTTTTTGTGCGGTAACTCCGCTTGCCGACCTTGCACAAATGCTAAGCAGTCAATCTGTACGGGGCAAATATCACATTTTGGTTTGCTACGAGTACAAAGTGTCGCGCCCATGTCCATTATGGCTTGCGTGTAATCAGCCGTTCTGTTTTTTGGAGTTAACCTATCTGCGAACTGCCACAATTTACCTTCAACTTTTTTATTTCCTGGCCAGCCTTCAACAGCAAAATAACGAGTGAGTACACGTTTTACATTGCCATCTAAAATACTGTGATGTTGCCCACAGGCTAAAGATAAAACTGCAGCAGCAGTAGATCGTCCAATGCCCGGTAAGGCGATTAGTTGTTGCAACTGGTCAGGGAATTTTCCGAGATACTCATCTCTGATGATCTGTGCTGATTTTTGCAAGTTACGTGCGCGAGCGTAATAGCCTAATCCTGTCCAGTGATGCAACACTTCATCTTGTGGTGCATCTGCCAGAGTATATACGTCAGGGAATCGTTGCATAAAAGCTTGGTAGTAAGGGATAACCGTCTTAACCTGTGTTTGTTGCAACATGATTTCAGATACCCAAACCGTATAAGGGGTCTTATTTAGCTGCCATGGCAGGTTTTTCCTGCCGTGTAGGTCAAACCAAGCTAGGACTTTTTCATTGAATAACTGTTTAATATTGTTTAGTCCCGAGTAAGGTTCTGTTGTTCTTGACGTAATTACCGGATAATACCTTATCAAACTTTAAATAGTTCATTTGAGAATAGATTGCCAAAAACAGACGATACCACTTATCAAATTAACCAACCTACAGTGTTTTTTCCTGGCACATCGTGTGATGAAAGAATATTTAGCTCATGTTGGAAATATCTAGACATACCGATGCGTGCTTTTGTTCCTTTGCAATGGGCAGAAGATTTAGAGCAAATGAAAATGTTGAGTGCAGACCGCCTAGATTATTTTGAACCGCCCGTGCATTTGGTGGGGTATTCAATGGGGGGATATATTGCTGCATTAACTGCTTTAAAAAATCAAAATCGTATTGCATCTCTGACTTTAATCGCTAGTGCTTGTGACGAATTACCAAAAGATGAGTTTTTGCAGCATCGAGAAGTGCTTGAGTTAATCAAAAACAAACAATATTTCGGTATGACCAAGAAGCGCGTAAGGCATTTTTTTCATGACAGCCATCATCAACATAGCGAATATCTAAATATCCTCAAACAAATGGAACAAGACTTAGGCTCGGCCGTTTTGGCTGCACAAATGAATGCGACTCATCCTAGAAAAGATCTACTTCCTGCTTTAGCCAAATGTGCTTTTCCCATCCATATTATTTGTGGTGAGCAGGACAACGTGGTGACTGGATCCATTATGCTGGCTATGCATAACAAACTACCAAACAGTGATATGACTCTTATTAAAAAGGCAGGACATATGCTGCCAATTGAACAATCTAAAGTTTTGGCAGAATATTTAGCGTCTAAAATTCAATAAATTAGGTAGTGTGCCTTGCAATCGGTTCGTGTCGCCGGATAATGCGGCACATGAAGTACTGGTCTTCGACCAGTAATATTTTTTGAGATGAGATCTAAATATGAGTCAGTTTAAATCTGAACAAGAAGCTGCCGAGTCAGGTGTGTATATTCGCAAAATTCAGAGTTTTGTGAAAAGAGAAGGGCGCTTAACAGCAGGTCAGGAAAAAGCTATCGCACAAAATTGGCCTACAATGGGTTTAAAACAAACTGATGGCTTACAAAATTTTTTAGATGTTTTTGGTCGTCAAGCACCGCTGGTATTAGAAATTGGTTTTGGCATGGGCAAGTCTTTGGTTGAGATGGCGTTAAATGAGCCAGATAAAGATTTTGTTGGAATAGAAGTACATCGTCCGGGTGTCGGCGCCTGCCTAGGTGAAGCCGCTGAGCAGAACGTGTCAAACTTGCGAGTTTATGAACACGATGCAGTGGAAGTATTTGCAGATTGTATCGCAGATAATATTTTGGCTCGTGTGCAATTGTTTTTTCCGGATCCGTGGCATAAAACGCGGCATCATAAAAGGCGTATCGTGCAGACTGAATTTGTGCAGAAACTTAGAAGTAAGTTAGCAATCGGTGGTGTGTTTCATATGGCTACTGATTGGGAAAATTATGCTGAACATATGTTGATCGTGATGTCTGAAGCCAAAGGTTTTAAAAATCAATCTGCCACTAACGATTATGTACCGAGACCAGAACAGCGACCGTTGACTAAATTTGAGCAGCGTGGGCATAAATTAGGCCACGGTGTATGGGACTTAATGTTTGAGAGGATATCGTGATGTTGTCTGCTTCCAGCCAATTATTAATGCGAAGTGAAGATACCTTTGCGCAAGGAAAATGGTTACTGGTTAACCCAACTGATAGCCAAATTGCTGAACAGTTAAACAACCCTGAACTTAAAGTGTTTCACCAATACTATGATATTTATCAGCAAAGTTGTGCTGCTGGAAAATCAGCGCAACACACTTTTGCTGCTGCTTACCCTACTGACGAAAAATTCGATGGTGCGGTCATTTACATGCCCAAGTCTAAAGACCATGCAAAAATGTTAATTGCAAATGTTGCGGCTTGCCTTAATAAAAATGGTAGTCTTTTGCTTGTAGGCGAAAACAAAAGTGGCGTGAAAAGTGCGGCTAAAATACTCGAAAGTATCAGCTCTCAAGTGAATAAAGTCGATTCTGCTCGTCATTGTGCATTATTTGGAGCGCAAATCGATAAATCTGTAAAGTTATTTGAGCTGAGTGAATGGCAATGCGAAGTCGACATTTCTGTTGGTGGTTTAGAATACAAAATATGCTCGTTACCAGGCGTTTTTAATCATGGCGCTCTGGATCTAGGGACAATTGTGTTATTGGATAATTTGCCTGACATAAAAAAAGGGCGTTTATTAGATTTTGGTTGTGGTGCAGGTGCTATTGGTTGTTATCTTGGATTGAAGAGTCTAGAAAGTGAAGTGGTTATGAGCGATGTCAGTGCCTTAGCGGTGTATTGCTCAAAGGAAAGCGCCAAGATGAACAATCTTGATATTCGAGTTGTCGCATCAAACGGTATGATGGATGTGCAGGGAAAGTTTTCTGCCATATATACTAACCCACCATTTCATACCGGTATTCAGACTGATTATTCTGTTACCGAAGGGTTTATTGCCCAGCTTAAACAATTCCTTGCTCAAGGTGGATCACTAACATTGGTGGCGAATAAATTTTTGCGTTATTCTGAATTACTTGAACAGCGTTTCAGTGCAGTGGGGTTAATTGCCCAAACCACTAAATTCAGTCTTTATCACTGTGCCCGTGTGAAATAAAGTCCCTGCGTTAAATAAAAAAGGTAAGCAGCTCGAATGAAAATATTGTTTGTTGTGTCTGAAGTAGAAGATCTGGTTAAAACAGGTGGCTTAGCAGATGTAGGCAAAGCCTTACCTTTGGCGTTAGCAAAATTAGGTCACGATGTGAAAATAGTGATGCCTTATTACAAACAATTAGCAGATAAATTTAATGCCGATGATTGTTGTACCAAACAACTCTTATATTCTGGGCAAAATTCCTACAAATTTGCGGTTAAGAGTTTGTCCTTAGAAGGGTTACAAGTATTAGCAGTGGACTATCCAGAGTATTTTGATCGTAAAGGCTTATATGCTGATGATTATCATGCTTATTCAGATAATGCAGAGCGTTTTGCATTTTTTGCAAATGCTGCATTACAAGCTTCAAAGGCAGTCGATTTTCAGCCCGATATAGTACACTGTAATGATTGGCACACAGCACTTATACCCTATTTTGTCAGTATTGATGACTCAGGCTTTTTTACTCAGGCAAAAACAATTTTCACTATTCATAATGGGGCTTATCAAGGGACTCATAAATTTAATGATATTGCTTTTTTGCAACCTCATTATCAATTGCAAAGCCAATTAGACGGTGACGCGTTAAATTTTGTACGCATGGGTATTCGTTACGCCAACAAAATTAATACAGTCAGTCCTAACTATGCGCAAGAGTTACTCACACCTTTAGGCTCTCATCACTTATTTAATGAATTTCAGAACCGACGCAATGACGTATCGGGTATTTTAAATGGGTGTGACTATAGCCAGTGGGACCCCATTAATGACCCCCATATTGCAAAAAATTATCATCAAGAGGATTTATCGGGCAAAAAGGCTTGTAAAACCTCGTTGCAAAAAGAGTTGGGGCTACCAAAAAAAGTGCGGGTACCTATTATTGGTATGGTATGTCGCTTAACTGAGCAAAAAGGGTTTGGCTTCATTTTACCTATGTTAGAAATGCTTATGCAACATGATGTGCAAGTGGCTAACAT
>OOGU01000328.1_pt1 | contig 10915 bp, 6 predicted proteins | sample 1670261 | NCBI WGS metagenome assembly OOGU01 (sample SAMEA98137168, study PRJEB22522) | marine metagenome | biome: marine biome; feature: marine water body; material: sea ice | place: Arctic Ocean | collected 04-Sep-2015 | depth 1.3 m
ATCCACTTGCTGTCCGCACGCGTCTCGGACTCGGCCCGGACGGTCTCGCCTTCGACCACGTCCTGGAAACGGACGAAACAGGTCGCCTCGGCCATCATCGCCTGCGAGTGCGGGTCCCACTCGACGATCTCCTGGCGGGCCTTGATCTTCTGACCGTCGAAGACCTTGACCGCCGAACCGTACGGGACGCGGTAGCGTTCGAGTTCGCGATCCTTGTCGTCGTGAATCGCGATCTCACCGTTGCGCTTCAGCACGCGGAAGATCTTGCCATCCTCCGTGTCCATCGGGACCGCGTTCAGGCTGTGATAGACGATCGTACCGGCGTTCAGGTTCGTGATCGCACTTTCGAGCGACGTGTGACTCGCGACGCCACCCGTGTGGAACGTACGCATCGTCAGCTGCGTGCCAGGCTCACCGATGGACTGGGCCGCAATCACGCCCACCGCCTCACCGATGTTGACGCGATGGCCGCGGGCCAGATCACGCCCATAACAGGAGGCGCAAACACCGAACTGCGTCTTACAGCTAATCGCCGAGCGCACGACAATCTCGTCAACCGACTTCGCTTCGAGCAGGTCCACCCAGCGCTCGTCGATCAGGGTGCCGGCGGCCGCGATCACGTCGTTGCTCGTCGGGTCGATCACGTCCTTGGCAATCGTGCGGCCCAGTACGCGCTCGCCCAGCGGCTCGACCACATCGCCACCTTCGACGATCGGCGTCATCACCACACCTTGGTCGGTGCCGCAATCGACCTCGGTCACGACCACGTCCTGCGCCACGTCAACCAAGCGACGGGTCAGATAGCCCGAGTTCGCGGTCTTGAGTGCGGTATCCGCCAGACCCTTACGAGCGCCGTGGGTCGAGATGAAGTACTGCAGAATGTTCAGCCCTTCACGGAAGTTTGCGGTGATCGGGGTTTCGATAATGGAGCCGTCCGGCTTCGCCATCAGGCCACGCATGCCGGCCAGCTGACGGATCTGCGCGGCAGAACCACGCGCACCGGAATCGGCCATCATGAAGATCGAGTTGAACGAAGGAGTCTTGACGGTATTGCCGTCGGCATCCGTCGTCTCCTCGTGCCCAATCTTGTCCATCATCGCGCGAGCCACCTGCTCATTGGCACGCGACCAGACGTCCACGACGCGGTTATACCGCTCACCGCCGGTCACCAGACCAGAGGTGTATTCGTCGTCAATCGCCTTCACTTCGTCGGCCGCCTTGGCGAGGATGACTTCCTTCTCCTCGGGGATGACCATATCGCCCACAGCGATGGAAATACCCGCCTTGGTCGACATCGCAAAACCGGTGTACATCAACTGGTCAGCAAAGACGACGCTGTCCTTGGTGCCGCAGCGACGGTAGCTGGCGTTGATCACTGCGGAGATGGCCTTCTTGGTCATCGCACGGTTGATCATGGCAAACGGCATGCCTTCCGGCAGGACCTCGGACAGCAGTGCACGACCCGCCGTGGTCTCCACGACATGGCGCTTGGCCTGGACAGACCCGTCTTCCTGGTCAATCCAGTCGTCCATGCGGACCTTGACCTTGGCCTGCAGATCCACAATCCCGTTGTCGAACGCGCGACGCACTTCGGCCGGATCAGCGAAGACCATGCCCTCGCCCTTGGCGTTGATACGTTCGCGGCTCATCCAGTAGAGGCCAAGCACAACGTCCTGCGACGGCACGATGATCGGATCACCATTGGCCGGAGACAGGATGTTGTTCGTGGACATCATCAGCACGCGCGCTTCAAGCTGGGCTTCCAGCGACAACGGAACGTGAACGGCCATCTGGTCGCCATCGAAGTCCGCGTTGAACGCGGTGCAAACCAGCGGATGCAGCTGGATCGCCTTACCTTCGATCAACACCGGCTCGAAAGCCTGGATGCCAAGACGATGCAGCGTCGGTGCACGGTTCAGCATGACCGGATGTTCGCGGATGCAGTCTTCCAGGATGTCCCAGACTTCCGCCTCTTCCCGCTCCACCATCTTCTTGGCGGCCTTGACGGTCGAGGCCATCTCAAGACGCTGCAGACGCGAGAAGACGAAGGGCTTGAAGAGCTCCAACGCCATCTTCTTCGGCAGTCCGCACTGGTGCAGCTTGAGCGTCGGACCAACCACGATGACCGAACGGCCGGAGTAGTCGACGCGCTTGCCGAGCAGGTTCTGACGGAACCGGCCCTGCTTGCCCTTGAGCATGTCGGAGAGCGACTTGAGCGGGCGCTTGTTCGGACCGGTAATGGTCTTGCCGCGGCGGCCGTTGTCGAACAGGGCGTCGACGGCTTCCTGCAGCATCCGCTTTTCGTTGCGGATGATGATGTCGGGCGCGCGCAGCTCGATGAGCCGCTTCAGGCGGTTGTTACGGTTGATGACGCGGCGGTAGAGGTCGTTCAAATCCGACGTCGCAAAGCGGCCACCGTCGAGCGGCACAAGCGGACGAAGTTCCGGAGGAATGACCGGAATCTGCGTCATGATCATCCATTCCGGACGGTTGCCGGATTCGATGAACGCCTCGATGAGCTTGAGACGCTTGGCGAGCTTCTTCGGCTTCAGTTCCGAAGTCGACTCGGCGATCTCGACGCGGAGGTCGGCCGCGATCTTTTCCAGATCGAGCGACATCATCAATTCACGGATCGCCTCGGCGCCGATACCGGCGGTGAAGCTGTCTTCGCCGTACTGGTCCTGCGCGTCGATGAACTCCTCTTCGGTCAGGAGCTGACGCTCCTTGAGGGAAGTGAGACCCGGCTCGAGCACAATGTAGTTCTCGAAATAGAGAACGCGCTCGAGATCCTTCAGCGTCATGTCCATCAGAAGGCCGATGCGGGAAGGCAGCGACTTCAGGAACCAGATATGCGCAACCGGCGCTGCGAGCTCGATATGGCCCATGCGCTCGCGCCGAACCTTCGAGAGCGTCACTTCCACGCCGCACTTTTCGCAGATGATGCCCTTGTACTTCATCCGCTTGTACTTGCCGCACAGGCACTCATAGTCCTTGATCGGACCGAAGATGCGCGCGCAGAAGAGACCGTCCCGCTCCGGCTTGAACGTGCGGTAGTTGATCGTTTCCGGCTTCTTGATCTCGCCATAGGACCAGGAAAGGATCCGTTCCGGGCTCGCAATCGAAATCTTGATCTGATCGAACGTCTGCGTCGGCGCCGTCGGATTGAAAAGATTCATGACCTCTTGGTTCATGGACTTCTCCTGAACTCGGCCTCAAAGCCAACGGGGATCGTATTTGCGCGTCCGGTGGGGCCTTCCGTCCGCTTACCCCGTATTCGAATATCTCATGCCTTCGTTGAGAGAAGGCCGCGACGCGCCTCGAAAGGCGCGCCGCTCTGTATCGGTCAGCTCGCCGAAGGCATCATCAGCTCGACATTGAGGCCGAGCGAACGCATTTCCTTCACGAGCACGTTGAAGCTTTCCGGAATGCCGGCCTCGAACGTATCGTCGCCACGCACGATGGCCTCGTAGACCTTCGTGCGGCCGGCCACGTCGTCCGACTTCACCGTCAGCATTTCCTGCAGCGTGTAGGCGGCGCCATAGGCTTCGAGCGCCCACACCTCCATCTCGCCGAAGCGCTGGCCGCCGAACTGCGCCTTGCCGCCCAGCGGCTGCTGGGTAACGAGCGAGTACGGGCCGATGGAACGTGCATGAATCTTGTCGTCGACAAGATGGTGCAGCTTCAGCATGTAAATATAGCCGACAGTGACCTTTCGGTCGAACGGCTCGCCTGTCCGGCCATCATGAAGCGTGACCTGGCCGGAATGGTCGAGACCGGCAAGTTCGAGCATCTCCACGATTTCCGGCTCGCGAGCACCGTCGAAGACGGGTGTCGCGATCGGCACGCCATTGGTCAGATTGCCGGCCATCTCGACAAGCTGTTCCTCGTCGAGAGAGGCGACCGTGGGATCGTCACCATAAATATTGCTGATGAGGTCTTTCAGTTCCTTCGGCTTGTTCTCACGCTGATAGGCGTCCAGAGCGACCTGGATCTTCTTGCCGAGGCCCGCGCAGGCCCAGCCGAGATGGGTCTCCAGAATCTGACCGACGTTCATTCGGCTTGGCACGCCGAGCGGGTTCAACACGATGTCGACCGGCTGGCCGTCATCCAGATAGGGCATGTCTTCCATCGGCACGATGCGGCTGATGACACCCTTGTTACCGTGACGGCCGGCCATCTTGTCGCCCGTCTGAAGCTTGCGCTTCACGGCAACGAAGACCTTGACCATCTTCATGACGCCCGGCGGCAGCTCGTCGCCGCGCTGCAGCTTGTCGACCTTGTCGGCAAAGCGCGCCTCGAGGCGTTCCTTGCTTTCGTCGTACTGCTTCTTCAGAGCCTCGATTTCGGCCTGCGCCTTTTCGTTGGTCAGCGCGATCTGCCACCACTGGCCGTGGCTCAGGTCGTCGAGATCGGCCTGACTCACCTTGCCGTTCGCCTCCATGGCCTTCGGGCCGGAAGCGATCTGCTTGCCGAGCAGGATTTCCGCAAGACGTCCATAGACGTTGCGGTCGAGGATGCCGAACTCGTCGTCGCGGTCTTTCGCGAGACGTTCGATTTCCTCGCGCTCGATCGCCATCGCGCGCTCGTCCTTGTCGATGCCGTGGCGATTGAACACGCGCACCTCGACGACCGTACCGGTGACGCCCGGCGGCAGTCGAAGTGACGTGTCGCGCACGTCGGAAGCTTTCTCGCCGAAGATGGCGCGCAGAAGCTTTTCTTCCGGCGTCATCGGACTCTCGCCCTTCGGCGTGATCTTGCCGACGAGAATGTCGCCGGGGTTCACTTCCGCACCGATATAGACGATGCCCGCTTCATCGAGGTTCTTGAGGGCTTCTTCGCCGACATTCGGGATGTCGCGCGTGATTTCCTCGGGCCCGAGCTTCGTGTCGCGCGCCATCACTTCGAATTCCTCGATGTGGATGGAGGTGAACACGTCGTCGCGCACGATACGCTCGGAGATGAGGATCGAGTCCTCGAAGTTGTAGCCGTTCCAGGGCATGAACGCGACGAGCACGTTGCGGCCGAGCGCGAGATCGCCGAGTTCGGTCGAGGGACCGTCCGCGATGATGTCGCCCTTCGCCACCACATCGCCCACGCGAACCAGCGGACGCTGGTTGATGCAGGTGTTCTGGTTCGAACGCTGGAACTTCCTGAGGTTGTAGATGTCGACGCCCGACTTGGAGGATTCGACCTCCTCCGTCGCGCGGATGACGATACGCGTCGCATCCACCTGGTCCACGATGCCCGTGCGGCGCGCGCCGATGGCGGCACCGCTATCGCGCGCCACAACCTCTTCCATACCGGTGCCGACAAGCGGCGCCTCGGAGCGGATGAGCGGCACGGCCTGACGCTGCATGTTCGAGCCCATGAGCGCGCGGTTCGCGTCGTCGTTCTCGAGGAACGGGATGAGCGCGGCCGCGACGGACACGATCTGCTTCGGCGACACGTCGACGAAGTCCACCTGATCCGGCGGCACCATCTCGAAGTCGCCGTCGATGCGGCAGTTTACGAGCTCGCCCTGAATCTCGCCCTTCTTGCTCACTTCCACATTCGCCTGCGCGATGCGGTAGCGGCTTTCTTCCATCGCCGAGAGATAGACGACCTCGTCGTCAAGCTTGCCGCCCTTCACGCGCCGGTACGGACTCTCGATGAAGCCGTACTTGTTGACGCGAGCGAAGGTCGCCAGCGAGTTGATGAGACCGATATTCGGACCTTCAGGTGTTTCGATCGGACAGATACGTCCGTAATGCGTCGGATGCACGTCGCGCACTTCGAAGCCTGCACGTTCACGCGTCAGACCGCCAGGTCCGAGCGCCGAGAGACGCCGCTTGTGCGTGATCTCGGAGAGCGGGTTCGTCTGGTCCATGAACTGCGAAAGCTGGGACGAGCCGAAGAACTCGCGCACGGCGGCTGCCGCCGGCTTCGCGTTGATCAGGTCGTGCGGCATGACGGTGTCGATATCGACCGACGACATGCGCTCCTTGATCGCGCGCTCCATGCGCAGGAGGCCGACCCGGTACTGGTTCTCCATGAGCTCGCCGACCGACCGGACGCGGCGGTTGCCGAGATTGTCGATGTCATCGATCTCGCCCTTGCCGTCGCGAAGGCCCACGAGCGTCTTGATGACGGCGAGAATGTCTTCCTTGCGAAGCACACGCACCGTGTCCTCGGCGTCGAGGTCGAGGCGCATGTTCATCTTCACGCGGCCAACCGCCGAAAGATCGTAGCGTTCGCTGTCGAAGAAGAGGCTGCCGAACAGCGCTTCCGCCGTGTCCGCCGTCGGCGGCTCACCCGGGCGCATCACGCGGTAGATGTCGATCAGCGCCTGCTCGCGATTCGTGCACTTGTCGGCGGCAAGCGTGTTGCGGATGAAGGCGCCCGTGTTCACATGATCGATGTCGAGCGAGACGATCTCGTCGTGCCCCGCCTCGACCAGCGATTCCAGGAGCTCGGGCGTGATCTCGTCACCGGCCTCGGCGAAGATTTCGCCGGTTTCCATGTTGACGATTTCCTGCGCGAGGTAGCGGCCGTGGATGTCCTCGTCCTGCACGAGCAGTTCCTTGAGACCATCTTCGGCAAGCTTCTTCGCAAGTCTCGGCGTAACCTTGCGGCCAGCCTCGACGACGGCCTTGCCGCTTTTTGCGTCGATCAGGTCGCGCTCCGGCTTCGCACCGCGATAGCGGTCCGCATCGAAAGGAACACGCCAACCGTTCTTCACCTTGGTGAAGGAGACGCTGTTGTAGAAGGTTGAAAGGATTTCTTCCGAATCCAGACCGAGCGCATAAAGCAGCGTCGTCACCGGCAGCTTGCGGCGGCGATCGATGCGCACGTAAACGATGTCCTTCGCGTCGAACTCGAAATCGAGCCAGGATCCGCGATAGGGAATGACGCGCGCAGCGAAAAGAAGCTTGCCGGACGAATGCGTCTTGCCCTTGTCGTGATCGAAGAACACGCCGGGGCTGCGATGCATCTGGGAGACGATGACGCGCTCGGTACCGTTGATGACGAAGGTACCGTTCTCCGTCATGAGCGGCATGTCGCCCATGTAGACATCCTGCTCCTTGATGTCCTTGACGGATTTCGCGCCCGTGTCCTCGTCGACTTCGAACACGATGAGACGGAGCGTCACCTTGAGCGGCGCGGCAAAGGTCATGCCGCGCTGCTGGCACTCTTCAACGTCGTATTTCGGCGCTTCGAATTCGTAGTTCACGAATTCGAGCGTGGAGGTTTCCGAGAAATCGCTGATCGGGAAAACCGACTTGAAGACGGCATGGAGCCCCTGCTCCTCGCGCCCGCCTTTCGGTTCCTCAACCTGCAGGAACTGGTCGTATGAATATTTCTGAACCTCGATCAGGTTGGGCATCTCCGCAATCTGCGGAATGTGCCCGAAGACCTTACGAACCCGCTTTCGACCAGTGAAGGACTGCGTCATCTGTGCTCCTCGCAACGCTCTGCATTAGAACGGCGGCCGGGCTTCAAGTGGGAGAAAGGGGCAGCCCGGTCTCAGGCCCGTCATTCTCCTCGGGGGATGCGCAGCGCTCACGAAGCGCCGGCGCATTGGCCGGAGCGGAAGGCAGATGCCACCGCTCCGGCCCGCGTTCGGGTAGGCGAACTTACTTGAGTTCGACCTTGGCGCCGGCCTTCTCCAGCTGCGCCTTGAGCTTGTCGGCTTCTTCCTTCGACGCGCCTTCCTTGACGGTCTTCGGAGCGCCTTCGACCAGGTCCTTGGCTTCCTTGAGGCCGAGGCCCGTGATCGCACGGACTTCCTTGATCACCTCGATCTTCTTGTCGCCCGCGGCGGCAAGAACGACTTCGAATTCGGTCTGCTCTTCGGCAGCGGCGGCGGGAGCCGCACCACCCGCGGCGGCAACAGCCACCGGAGCGGCGGCGGAAACGCCCCACTTCTCTTCGAGCATCTTCGAAAGCTCGGCCGCCTCGAGGACGGTCAGGTTGGAAAGGTCTTCCACGATTTTTGCGAGATCGGTCATTTCAGTGTCTCTCTCAGTTGGTTCGGTTGGATATCGGGTTCACCGCAGCGGTCACGCCGCTTCGCTCTTGGTGGCATAGGCATTCAGCACACGCGCAAGCTGGCCGCCGGGCGCCTGCAGCACACCCGCGATACGGGTGGCAGGCGTCTGGATCATGCCCACGATCTTCGCGCGCAGTTCGTCGATCGACGGCAGTTCAGCAAGCTGCTTCACCGCCTTTGCATCGAGAACCGTCTCGCCCATTGCGCCGCCCAGGATCACCAGCTTCTGGTTGTCCTTGGCGAACTCGGTGGCAACCTTGGGGGCTGCAACCGGGTCATCGGAATAGGCGATCGCCGTCGGCCCCGCGAAGAGATCGCTGATCTCCGTCATCGGGGTGCCATCCAGAGCGAGCTTCGCCAGCCGGTTCTTCGTCACCTTGAACGAGGCGCCGGCCTTGGCCATCCGCGAACGCAGATCTGACATCTGGTTCACGGTGAGGCCGCTGTAGTGGGCAACGACGACCACACCGGCGTTTGCGAAAACACCGTTGAGATGCGTCACGAGCTCTGACTTTTCAGCTCTGTCCACTTGCTCTCTCCGTCATGTACGAAACCCTCGTACACTTGGGGGCGGTTTCGGGAAGGACGTCGTCCGCCCTCTTCCGCCATTGGCATTTGCCGCTTGCCGCAATCGCAGGGCTTGCAAGCCCCACGCTGCATCGAGCAGCGCTCACTTGCCTGTCCCGGGTTCCAACCGATCCCCCGGAACCGATGGTTCCGTGAAATCGTTCAACTCCCGTCTATTGCCGGCCGCCCTCTTCTGGCGATTAAGTTCAAGCTCCGAAGAACCCGAACACCTGCAGTCTCGGACAGGTGAACGGACGATGGCGCAGCCACTCCGGTTCACACCGAAGTGACTACACGTCCCGTCCGTCCCTCGCCGCCCGCGGGCCCTTCCAGGTCCGCGAACGGAAACTCATAACCGGCGCCTACGCGCCCGCCGCAACGCTCTGCGGCTCAACCTTCACACCGGGGCCCATCGTCGAGCTGATGGCAATCCGCTTGATGTAGGTACCCTTGGCGCCCGCCGGCTTCGCTTTCTGCACGGCGTCGATCAGTGCACGGACATTGCCGAGGATCTGATCTTCGCTGAAGCTCGCCTTGCCGACACCAGCATGCACGATGCCTGCCTTCTCGACGCGGAACTCCACGGCACCGCCCTTCGCGGCTTTCACCGCCTCGGCGACATCCGGCGTCACCGTACCGACCTTCGGGTTCGGCATCAGGCCGCGCGGACCGAGTACCTTGCCCAGACGGCCGACCAGCGGCATCATGTCCGGCGTCGCGATGCAACGGTCGAAATCGATCTTGCCCGACTGAACGATCTCGGCGAGGTCTTCCGCACCGACGATATCGGCGCCCGCTTCCTTTGCGGCCTCGGCCTTATCGCCCTTCGCAAACACCGCAACACGAACCGAGCGGCCGGAACCGTTCGGCAGCGCCACGACGCCGCGAACCATCTGGTCCGCATGGCGCGGATCGACACCGAGCGCGATCGCAACCTCGATCGTCTCGTCGAACTTCGCGCTCGAACGGTCTTTCACCATCTTGACCGCTTCATCGAGACCATAGGTCTTCTTGCGGTCGATACCCTCGCGGGCTTTTTCAATACGCTTGCCTGCTTTGCCAGTCATCGCGCTCACTCCACCACCTGAAGGCCCATGGAACGGGCGGAACCTGCAATAATCTTCGTCGCCTGATCGAGGTCGTTCGCGTTGAGGTCGACGAACTTCTGCTCGGCGATCTCACGGCACTGGGCCATCGTGACCTTGCCCGCGCTGTCGCGGCCCGGTGTCTTCGAGCCGGACTTGATCTTCGCAGCCTTCTTCAGGAAGTAGGACGCAGGCGGCGTCTTCATCGCGAAGGTGAAGGAACGATCCGAAAAAGCCGTGATCACGACCGGGATCGGCATACCCTGTTCCATCTTCTGCGTGGCGGCGTTGAACGCCTTGCAGAACTCCATGATGTTGAGGCCGCGCTGGCCAAGCGCCGGACCGATCGGGGGCGAGGGATTCGCCGCGCCGGCCGGCACCTGCAATTTGATGTAGCCTTCGATTTTCTTCGCCATGTCTTTCCCCTGCCGGATGAGGCCGGCGTCTTGGGTTAGTGGTCAGCAGCGCATCCGGAAACAAATTTCCTTCCGCGCCTCCCACGGGTAGCGGGAGACGGACAAAGCCCTAGAGCTTCTCCACCTGCCCGTATTCGAGCTCGACCGGGGTCGCCCGGCCGAAAATCGACACGGCCACCTTGAGCCGCGCCTTTTCTTCGTCGACTTCCTCGACGAAACCGTTGAACGAGGCGAACGGTCCGTCCGCAACGCGTACCTGTTCGCCGATTTCGAAGGTGATCGAGGGCTTCGGCCGCTCAACGCCTTCCTGCACCTGATGCAGGATGCGATCGACTTCTGCCTGGCTGATCGGCTGCGGCTTGTTGTCCGCGCCCAGAAAGCCAGTCACTTTCGGCGTATTCTTGACGAGATGGTAGGCCTCGTCCGACATCTCCATCTTCGCGAGCACATAGCCCGGGAAGAACTTGCGCTCGGCGTTGATCTTCCGCCCGCGGCGCACCTCGACGACCTCTTCGGTCGGCACGAGGATTTCCTCGAACTGATCCGCGAGGCCCTGCTGCTCCGCCTGTTCGCGCAGCGACTCGGCGACCTTCTTCTCGAAGTTCGAGTAGGCGTGAACGATGTACCAGCGCTTAGCCATGTTTCTTTCCGACGGGGCTTGCACCCCTTGACCTCAATTGCCGCCGAAACCGAGCACGAGCGAAACGATATAGCTCAGCGCCGTGTCGGCCAGGAAGAAGAACACCATCGCGAACGCCACCATGATGAAGACCATCACCGTGGTGATGAGCGTTTCGCGGCGCGTCGGCCAGGTAACC
>OOGU01000333.1_pt1 | contig 10716 bp, 13 predicted proteins | sample 1670261 | NCBI WGS metagenome assembly OOGU01 (sample SAMEA98137168, study PRJEB22522) | marine metagenome | biome: marine biome; feature: marine water body; material: sea ice | place: Arctic Ocean | collected 04-Sep-2015 | depth 1.3 m
ATCAAAGAGAGAGAGACAAATATGCACCCGGGAATTATATTTTTAGGGGTAATTGTTGGTTCGGTTCTGTTCCATATATATATACTCCATGGTGGTGGACAGACATAGCCTCAAACTGGGGGGCAATGGATGATACAATTAATTTAACTTTCTGGATTGGTGGTGGTGTATTTATTTTAGTTTGTTTGTTCATGGTTTATTGCATACTAAAATTTTCCTATGAAGAAGGCAGAAAAGTTGAATACAAACCAGAAGATCATAAATTAGAAAAAATATTAACTATTGCAACTACCGTTGGAGTTATTGCTCTTCTAGCACCGGGTCTAATTGTTTATAATAATTATATTAATACTCCTAAAAATGCATTGCATGTCGAGGTGAATGCGTGGCAATGGGGATGGCAATATAGATTACCTGGTGAAGATGGAATATTAGGCACTGCTCATGTAGCAAAAATTAGTGATGACAATCCTTTTGGAATAAATTTGGATGATCCAAATGGAAAAGATGACATTTTAATTCAAGACGACGTGCTTCATCTAAAAACAAATAGGCCAGTAAAAATTTTATTAAGATCACTTGATGTTTTGCATAATTTTTATGTGCCTCAATTCAGAGCAAAGATGGATGCTATTCCTGGAATAATTACTTATTATTGGTTTGAACCAAATAAACTAGGGGAGTATGAGGTTTTATGTGCCGAATACTGTGGGGTAGGTCACTATGCTATGAGAGCAAAAGTTATAGTTCAAAGTGAAGGCAATTATGACAACTGGATTAAAGAACAAGAAACTTTTTCAGATTTAATAGCAAAACAAAATAACGACAAATTAAAATCAACAATAGTTGCAAAAAATAATAATTAAAAAAATATGTCAGACGAATATAACCAAAAAAATACACCAATTAAAACACAGTCTTCAGAAACTACTTTGGGCTCTTCTGGTTCGTCAAAAGATATTGATTATGTAAGACCTGCAGAGCTTCCAGAGCAAGATTTATATCACGGCCATAGCTTTATTACGAAGTGGATTTTTTGTCAGGATGCAAAAGTTATTGGAGTACAATATTTTCTTACTGCAGTATTCACAGGAATTGTTGGTTTAGTACTTTCATGGCTAATGCGTTTGCAATTAGGTTTTCCAGAATTAGTTCCATTTATTACTGCCGAACACTATTATCAATTTGTAACTATGCATGGAATGATAATGGTGGTTTATTTTTTAACCGCATTATTTTTAGGAGGTTTTGGGAATTATTTAATTCCTTTAATGGTTGGTGCAAGAGATATGGTTTTCCCATATGTAAACATGGTCAGTTTCTGGATGTTCTTTATTGCAGTTTGTGTTCTCATGGCTAGCTTCTTTGTTCCGGGTGGACCAACTGGAGCGGGCTGGACACTTTATCCACCTCAAGCAATTTTACCAGGTACCCCAGGATCAAATATGGGAATTATTTTGATGCTTGTTTCTTTATCTTTATTTGTAATTGGATTTACTATGGGTGGATTAAATTACATAATTACTATTTTACAAGCACGTACTAGAGGCATGACTTTGATGAGAATGCCATTGACTATTTGGGGAATTTTTACAGCAACTGCTTTGGCAATGTTAGCTTTTCCAGCTTTATTGGTTAGCTGCATTATGATGACTTTAGACAAGATGCTTGGAACTAGTTTCTTTATGCCAACAATTCTTCAAGCAGGAGAAGTACTAAGTTATGGTGGTGGAAGCCCAGTTCTTTTCCAGCATTTATTTTGGTTTTTTGGACACCCTGAAGTTTATATCGTAGCTCTTCCTGCTTTTGGAATAGTTTCAGACTTAATATCAGTTCATGCTAGAAAAAATATATTTGGATATCGAATGATGGTTTGGGCTATCGTCGGTATTGGTGCTTTAAGTTTCTTTGTTTGGGCCCACCATATGTATGTTAGTGGAATGAATCCTTGGTTTGGGTTTTTCTTTGCAACAACTACTCTTATCATTGCAGTACCAACTGCATTGAAAGTTTATAACTGGATAATCACACTATTTAGAGCCAACATAAGAATGAATACTGTAATGCTTTTTTGCTTAGGTTTTATTGTGACCTTTGTAAATGGGGGAATTACTGGAATTTTTTTAGGCAACGTTGCTGTAGATATTCCATTATCTGACACGTATTTTGTAATAGCCCATTTTCATATGGTGATGGGAATTGCCCCGCTTATGGTAATTATGGGAGCTGTTTATCATTGGTTTCCCTTAGTTACAGGAAGAATGTTAAGTGAAAAATTAGGCAAGTGGCATTTTTGGTTTACTTTTTTAGGAGCTTATTCTATTTATTTTCCCATGCACTATCTAGGTTTCATTGGGGTGCCACGAAGGTATTTTGAAATGTATGATAGCCCTTATGTAGCCTCTGCTGTAGGAATGAATGAATTTATAACTGTTGCCGCTCTAATTGTTGGCTTCTCACAGCTTATATTTATTTACAATATAGTATCAAGTTTGAGTATTGGAAAGCCAGCTGGAAAAAATCCTTGGAAAGCAAATTCTTTAGAGTGGTTAACTCCAGAAGTGCCTCCAGCGCATGGTAATTGGGGAGAAAAATTACCAGTTATTCATAGATGGCCTTATGACTTTAATGTACCAGGAGCAAAAGAAGATTATATAACTCAAACAACCCCACCAAGTGAAGTTATAAGTGCGGAGGTTGAAAAAACATAATCAATTTATATGTCAGATAATTCATTAAACAATTTACCTGGAGGTTTTAAGGGAATGTCCCATGATATGGGATCAGATCAAACTGCGTTTAAAGGTGTTCAGTGGGGTAAAGTTATGATGTGGATTTTTTTATTAAGTGATACTTTTATATTTAGCTGTTTTTTAATTTCATACATGAAAGGAAGAACTTCTACTGTGGTGGATTGGCCAAATACAAGTGAGGTATTTTCATTACATGTCAATGGCGTACCTGTTCCATTGTTATTAATTGCAATTATGACATTTGTTTTAATCACAAGCAGTGGAACCATGGCACTTGCAGTTAAATATGGATATGAAAAAAATAGAAAAATGTGTGGCTGGCTGATATTAGCTACAGCCATAGGTGGCCTTACTTTTGTCGGCATGCAGATATTCGAATGGTCAAAATTAATACACGAAGGTGTTAGACCATGGGAAAATCCATTTGGAGCTAAACAATTTGGATCTTTCTTTTTTATGATCACAGGTTTTCATGGAACACATGTATCGATTGGTGTGATATTTTTATTTATTTATGCAAGAAAAGTTTTTAGAGGTGATTTTGATAATGGCAAAAGGGGTTTTTTTACGACTATGAAATCAGATTATGTTGCAATAGAAATTTTAGGTCTCTATTGGCATTTTGTAGATTTGGTATGGGTATTTATATTTGCTTTTTTTTACTTATGGTAAAATAAACTATGGATGAGATACAAAACAAAGAACAGTCTACTTCAACACACAAGATAGGAATTTATCTGTGGATTTGGGGGTTATTATTTGTACTTAGTTTTTTTTCTTACATGGTTGACTGGTTTGCATTTCAAGGGTTTTTAAGGTGGACTTTAATCTTAATATTTATGTTTCTTAAAGCTGGTTTAATAATGGCTTTCTTTATGCATCTATATTGGGAGCGATATGCCTTAGTTAATGTTCTTTTGTGGCCAATGACAGCAATAGCTGGTTTTATTATACTCATGGCGGCAGAAGCAAAATACACTGTTTTTACAAGATTATTATATTTTTTTATAGGAGGGTAATTTATATGACTGGTTTTACTGTACTCGCTGGAGCGATAATATTTTTTTTACTTTTTATTTATGCAACATGGTTTGGTACTCAATTAAAATTAGAGAAGCAAAAAGACAAAGGACCTTTAATTAAAATTAATCCATATGACAATATGTCTCTTGGTAGAAGATTTATTGATAAAAAAAATAAACAAATTGGAATTTTTGATTTAGGAAATCATATTCTTATTATTGGAATGGTATTAATTTTAGTGTTTATTTTAATAAATGTAGAATAGGCTTATCATATCTGATAATCGTTAATCCAAAATGATTAGAAAAAAAACTATTTCACTAGATTTTAATGAATTAATTAAATCTTTATATCTATTGATGAAACCAAGAGTAATGTCTCTTGTTATATTTACATGCGCCGTTGGCCTTTTAACTTCCAATTCAAATATAGGCATTATTGATGCTATGATAGGCATAACTTTAGTTGCTTTAGGTGCGGGAGCGGCTGGATGTTTAAATATGTGGTACGAATCAGATTTAGATGCACTCATGACAAGAACATGCTTAAGACCAATTCCCACTGGTAAAATTAATAGAAACCAAGCACTTGCTTTTGGAGTGTTGCTTTCAGTTATTTCAGTTGTAGCATTAAATTATTTTTCAAATTTTCTATCAGCATCTTTGTTATTATTTACAATATTTTTTTATCTTTTTGTCTACACAATATGGCTAAAAAGAAAAACACCACAAAACATTGTTATTGGTGGAGCTGCTGGTGCATTACCACCTGTTATCGGGTGGACTATAGCAACTAATACAATTAGTTTAGAGCCATTAGCTTTATTTTTAATAATTTTTATTTGGACGCCTTCGCATTTTTGGGCATTGAGCTTATATAAAGCTGATGATTATAAAAAAGCAAAAATTCCAATGTTACCTTTAACAGATGGTATTGAAAAAACAAAAGTATACATTTTTATTTATTCTTTATTAATGCTACCCATCATTATTTTTCCATATTGGATTAATTTTTCAGGTTTAATCTATTTGATTCCAGCATTTGTTCTTACAATTTATTATAATTTTATTTGCTTTGATTTATATCAATATAAAAAAAATAAATTTGATTTAAAGAAAGCAAAAAAAGTCTTTGGTTACTCAATTTTGTATCTATTCTTAATTTTTTTATTACTTTTAATAGATAGTCTTATTTAAATTTTTTGACTCAAAATTTTGTGGTATAATATTTTTTAACTGATTATATTTGTTAGATCTAAATATTCATATTTCATCAATAAGCAAATTATTGTGAAAATAATAGTCGTAATACCAATGGAGTAAAAAGTCTTTTTAAGAATTTTAGGATTTTCAGGTGCTCCAACCTCATTTGCTGGGATTAAAAATTTTCTTTTTCGATTAACATCTATTGGTAATATAGAAAAAAATACCACTAACTGAATAATTAGATACATTGTAACTAGTCCAATTGTACTCAATTTACCCCCTATATCTTTACTTTTAAAGGGTATATAATTTTGCCTAAAGTTAAAAGATAATAAGTCATTAATTTACAATTATATTCTTAACTAGTTTATATTTGTAAGAAGATTTTCATTAGCCAATTTTTCACAATTAATATATTTATATTTAAAAAAAAATTAATTAGATGAAGTATATAAGCACCAGGGATAACTCAAAAGAATATAGCTTTGAACAGGTATTTATCAAAGGGCTTGCAGATGATGGAGGCTTGTTTGTTCCAAAAGAGGTTAAAAAATACAGTGCTGAACAAATAAAGGCATTAAGTAACTTGAGTTATCAGAATTTAGCAAAAGAAATAATATACCCATTTATAGGTGACTTTATGACAATAAATGAGTTGTCAGATATTGTTGATAGGTCATATTCTGTATTCAGAAAAGATAACGTCGTAGATTTAATTAAATTGGGTGATGCTACGATTTTAGAGCTGTTCCATGGCCCAACGCTAGCCTTTAAAGATATTGCAATGCAATTATTAGGAAACTTCTATGAGCATTATCTAAAAAAAAATAATAAAAATATAAACGTTGTAGTTGCAACATCTGGGGATACAGGTGCTGCTGCAATAGATGCGATTAAGGGAAAAAAGAATATGAATATATTTGTTCTTCACCCTCATGAAAAAGTTTCACTCGTTCAAAGAAAACTAATGTCGACAGTCAAAGAAAAGAATGTCTTTAATATAGCGATAGAAGGTAATTTTGATGATTGTCAAAATTTAGTTAAATCAATGTTTGCAGATAAAGAATTTTCTAACTTAATTAATATGTCTGGAGTTAACTCGATAAATTGGGCAAGAATTATTGCACAATCAGTCTATTATTTTTACACATATTTCCAGATTAAAGATGATAGGCCAATTAATTTTTCAGTACCTACGGGTAATTTTGGTGATGTGTATGCAGGGTACCTATCCAAAAAAATGGGTTTACCAATTAATAAACTTATCGTTGCAACAAATCAGAACGATATTTTACACAGAGCAATTTCTAAGGGAAAATATGAAGCAGAAACAGTTTTAGAAACAAATTCACCAAGTATGGACATTCAAATTGCGAGTAATTTTGAAAGATTAATTTACGATTTGAACAACTTTGATGATAATGAAACACAAAAAATTATGAGTGGAATTAAAGAGGAAGGAAAACATATTATCCCAGAAGATAAGATAAAAAAAATTGATAGAGACTTTTTGTCAGCAAGTATAAATGAGAATGAAGTTTTAGACATTATTAAGGAGGTTTATGCTATGCATAACATTGTATTAGATCCTCATAGTGCAATAGGTTTTGGAGCTTTAAAAAAAGTTAATATAGAGGGTAATAATATTGTTTTAGCAACAGCACACCCATGTAAGTTTCCAGAAGCCATAGATAAATCAATTGGAATCAAACCTAACTTACCTGATGAACTAAAGTATGTTATGGATGAAAAAGAAAATTATGATATTATTTCAAATAATCTAAGTAAAACTCAACAATACATTAAGGAAAAAATATAATGAAATTAAAAGAAAATGAAACAATCCCTAATTCTGAATTTTTTATTATGGAAGATGGAAATCCTGTTAAGAAAAATACTTTTGAGTTTTTTAAGGATAAGAAGGTAGTTTTATTTGGTTTACCTGGTGCTTACACATCAGTTTGTTCAGCCAAACATTTACCTGGATACGTTGATAGCCATGATAAATACCAAGCAAAAGGTGTAGATTTAATAGTCTGTATCTCAGTAAATGATCCATTTGTAATGGAAGCTTGGGGCAAAAGCCAAAATGTTGTAGATAAAGTTTTGATGATGGCAGATCCATTTTTGAGTTTTACGAAAGCAATAGGTGCTGATGTTGATAAAAGTGCCCGAGGCCTAGGTGTAAGATCAAATAGATACACAATGTTAATAGACAATCTTAAAGTAATTAAATTACAAGAAGAAGAAGATGCTGGTGCATGTGAAGTTTCGGCTGCTCAAAATTTTTTAAATTTAGTTTAATTCGGCTGCTTGTTTGGCTAATAAATCAACTTCTTCATTTAGAATATTTCCAGCATGAGCCTTAACCCATATCCATTTAATTTCATGAGCTTGATTTAATTCATAAAGCTGAGTCCAAAGTTCTTTGTTTTTTACTGGTTCCTTTTTAGAAGTTAACCAATTGTTTTTAATCCATTTATGCACCCAATCAGTAATACCTAATTTCACGTATTGGGAGTCTGTATAAATTTCAATAGGTTGCTGTTCTTTTATTTCCTGAAGCGCTTTAATTGGAGCCATTAGCTCCATCTTATTATTAGTTGTGTCTTTAACACTTCCACTAATTTTTTTAATTTCATCATTAATATTGATGATTGCAGCCCAACCACCATTTCCAGGGTTTTTTAAACAAGAACCATCAGTATAAATTTTTATCATTATTTATAATAATCTTTGTAGCTATTCAGATTGTTATGGATAATTAGTTTTTGAAAATATTCGTTAGGTTCTTTGATCTGAATTAGTGCAGTTTTAGGAGTATTAAAATAATCATAAATTCTAGTTAGTAGGTATCTTAAAGCTGCCCCTCTACATAATATATTTAATGAGTCTTTCTCTTTTTTTGAAATAGTTCTTATAGTTTCATATCCATCAATTAAGTATTTAATTTTTTTATTATTCATTACGAAAGAATTTTTTTTCTTATCAAAACATAAAGCATTTATACAAATTGCAATCTCATACATCAGAAAATCATTGCTTGAAAAATAAAAATCAATAAATCCAGAAAATTTATTTTTATTAAAGAAGATATTATCTATAAATAAATCTCCATGAATAATTCCACTTGGTAAATTTTTTGGCCATTGATTTTTAATATCTTTTAAGCATACATTAAGAGTGGGTTTTAGTTTTGGAGTTATTTTATTAGACTTAAATTTTATACTTTTTAATAAGCTACCTAATTTATTAATAGACATAGAGTTCTGTCTATATAGCTTTATTTTAGTTCCAACTTTGTGAAATTTTGCAATATTTTTTCCAATATCAAAACAATTTTTATAATTAAGAGTGGCCTTATCTTTTCCCTTTAAAAAAGTCACAATACTAGAGGGTTTATTTTGAATTTTTATTAAGTGCTTACCATCATTATTCTTTAATGGTTTTGGACAAATAATTTTTTTTGGTCTAGTTTTTCCATTAAGTTCATAAAAAAAGGTAAATCTTTTTTCTGAACTCTTTTTTCAAAAATTGTTAAAATAAATTTTCCTTTATTTGTTTTTAATAAGTAGTTTGTATTTTCTATTCCTTTTTTAATTCCTTCAGATTTTATTATTATTCCTAATTTATAATCTCTACTTAAAGATAGAAGGTCTTTACTATTTATTTTAGTGTATACAGCCATCTAATTTAATTTTGCCGGAACTTTAAAAACAATATTTTCTTTGATAATTTCAACTTCCTCAATTTTTATTTTAAAATTTTCTTTCAATTTATTAATGAAATTTTCAACTAAAACTTCAGGTGCTGATGCGCCAGACGAAACTCCAATTGTTTTACAATTTTGTATTTTTTCAAAAGGAATTTCACTTTCAGAGTGAATTAATTCAGCATGCTGGCAGCCACTTTGTTCTGCTACCTCAACTAAACGAACTGAATTTGAGGAATTTCTACTTCCTAAAACAAAAAACATATCACATTTTTTGGCAATATTTTTAACAGCTGATTGACGATTAGTAGTTGCATAGCAAATATCTTCCTTAAATGGTTCTTTAATCTGTGGGAATTTTTTTTTAAGAGCTTTTATTATATTCTTAGTGTCATCAACAGACAGAGTTGTTTGAGTAACATATGCAATTTTTTTATTATTATCTAATTCATATAATTCAACATCATGCTCATCTTGAATTAAATCAATCGAATCTTCTGGTAATTGCCCCATAGTACCAATAACTTCTGGATGATTGTTATGTCCTATAAGAACAATATGGTAACCAGCTTTGTGAAGGTTTTCTGCCTCTCTATGAACTTTTGAGACAAGAGGGCAAGTAGCATCTATATATTCCATTTTATAGCTATCAGCTTCTAGAGGTACCGATTTTGGTACTCCGTGTGCAGAAAAAATTACTGGTCTAGTTTTATCTTCAATCTCCTCTAACTCTTCAACAAAAATTGCACCTATTGCCTTAAGACTATCCACTACATGTTTATTGTGTACTATTTCATGTCGCACATAAACTGGTGCACCATATTTTTTAATACTTTTTTTAACTATTTCTATTGCTCTTTCTACCCCAGCACAAAAACCTCTTGGAGCAGATAACAATACTTTAATTTCTTTATTTTTCATTTTTTTCTAAAAGATACTCAAGCAATATATGAGGAAAGGTTAAAGACGCCAAACCAATAAATATAACTTTTAATATTGCATCATTTAATTGATAGAAATTAGAAAGGAAATATAAGCTTATGACATATAAAATTGCAGTTAAAACTGTAAGTGGCATAGCTTTTTTAATAAATGTTATAGCACCAATTTTAAAACTTTTTTCATTAAGCTCTGCTATCAACGAAATTGAATGTCGGAATGAATGTAGGAAGCAAAAGTATACTGTAAAGGCAATTAGTGGAGTTAAAAAATAATTCAGAACAATAATAGAAAAAAAATCTAAAAATATCAAAATATTCATAATTTTAAAATCTTTGAAAAAGTAATAAATACTAGAAAGTAAAGAAATAGATAAAGCAAAAAGTAATATACTGTTATCTTCAATAAAGTTTAAGAATAAATAAAACTTTTCATTTTCTATTAAAAGTAATTTAAAAATATTAATTGTTTCAACAAAGTGAAACATTAGTGGTGCAACGATTATTAGAGAACCTTTTAAGAAATAGAGAATTAGATTGGATACATTTTTATTACTTATCAAAAATTCAGTATCTTCTTTGCCAAAATGATATGAGGCAACAACTAAAAATAAAATAAGAGACACAGTTGGAAAAAATAACCAAAATATAATGATACCAATCCCAATAAGGGAATATATTAAATAAAAGAAATAAGATTTTTTTATATTATATAACTGGCTAAGTTTTTTACCTTTTTTATTATCTAGTGCACCATGTGAAATTCCAATTGAAAGAATAAAAAATAAACACACCACTGGAGAGATGATTAAGTTTTCGAATCGATTAACAATCAAGGCAATAAAACATGAAAAAATAAAAAAGATAATTGAATGATAGAAATTAATTTTATTTATCAGACTATACATTTTATTTTAAAAGGGCTTTAATAAATAACCATTTAGGCATTTTAAGAATTATTAATAAATCTTGAAAAATATTACTCTTATTAGATAGAAATTTAATTACAGTTTCAGGAGAGTTATCAAACATTTTGAAAAATATATTTGGCATTTGGTTGGCATGATTATTTAAAACTCTTAAAA
>OOGU01000342.1_pt1 | contig 10545 bp, 12 predicted proteins | sample 1670261 | NCBI WGS metagenome assembly OOGU01 (sample SAMEA98137168, study PRJEB22522) | marine metagenome | biome: marine biome; feature: marine water body; material: sea ice | place: Arctic Ocean | collected 04-Sep-2015 | depth 1.3 m
ACTTTATACTACCTATTGGCGCAATCAGAGGAGATGGAACTTCAAACGATTATTTTCCTCCCGAAGTACCTGCGCTCCCATCGTTTAAACTACATAAATTTGTTTCAGATATTATTATTGATAAAGGAAGTAGTTATAGAACTGGCGTTATTTTTACTACGAATAGAAGGGTTTGGGAGCATGATAAGCAATTTAAGAAAAGACTTAAGCTAACAACAGCCATTGGCGTCGACATGGAAACAGCAACCGTATTTACTGTTGGTCATTACAATGAAATTGCTAGAGGGGCACTATTATTGGTATCGGATGTTCCTGTCACTCCAGATGGGGTAAAGACAGAGGAATCAGATAAAAAAGTTACCAAGAAATGGGTCGACCTTCATTTAGAAATTGGTATTAAGGCGATGACAGAAATTGGTAAAAGCGGAGAAGAAATAAAGCACTTTAGGTATTAAGTCTTTATTACTAGGTCCTGAAAGTAGTTAAATATTTCTTGCTGTTTTCTGTCTCTTGCGGTTGTCCATTCTTTAGTAGTTGAACTGTTAATAATATTTTTGTTCAGATCAAATACAAGAACTCTTGGTACACCCTTTTCCTTTGCTATACCAAAGTAATCCATAAGACCCATATTTATATCATAACGACCAACGTCTATATAAAGAATTTTGTAATGCTTGTTAATAAAGCTTTCAATAGAGGGCATCTTTATAGTTCCACTTAGGATTCTGCAATCAGGGCACCAATTACCTCCAAAAATGATAATAGGTTGTTTAGAGTCTTTAATCGCATCATTTATAAAAAGATCAACCTCAACTTCTTTATAGACAACTCCATTGTAAGGAAGAGGCAATGGTGTTTTTAGAACATCCTCGGATGTTAGGTTTAAATATTCAGCATTTATGTTCATACAAATAAAAAATAGATATGATAGTGATAGAAGTTTAATTGAATGCTTGAACATAGTAAGGTTTCTTTTGTTAGTAGCCTATTGTCGGCTTACTTAAATCTCTTTGCAATATTATTACATAAAGGAGACATTGCATGATTTGGTTATTAAGGTTGTATCTATTATTTATGGGGTTGGTTTATTTATTGATTGGAGCCTGGGCTATTGTTGATCCGGTACTCGGCACTTTTGAAATAGAAATTCCATCATTTTTAGAAATTGTTGGGCTTACTGTGGTCTCAGAGATTGGATATTCTGAGATAGCAGGGTTATATGGTGGACTTAATTTGTGGATCGGCGTTATGTGCTTGGTTGGTATTTTTAAGGAGAGCGTAGGTATTTTCGCTATTAAATTTCTAACATTCCTCGTTGGCGCTATAGCATCTGGAAGGATACTTTTTTCCCTAATGCCTTCAACTCCAGGTTTTTATAACAGCTTTTTTATTTTTGAGGTATGTGCTTTGTTTACAGGCCTTGGATTTTTGTTGTACTTTAGAAATCTAAATCAGATTACTAAGATTTAGGATATATCCAATATACCCTGCCACAAAGACACAACCAACAAATTTTATTAGCTTGATATTAACTTTGTTGGATGAGTAGCTAGCGGCAACTAGAACAAATAAAATTGTTGCAACGGCCATAACAAGATAATCTCTTGAGAAAATAGTTGAATCAAAACTAACATCAGAAAAGAATCCAATAATTGGAACAACCAATGCCATGTTCATGACATTCGACCCAATAACATTACCTATAACCATATCGTTTTTCTTTTTTGCTATTGCTGAAATGGTGGCAGCTAGCTCGGGAAGGCTTGTTCCAATAGCGATAATTGTTAACCCTATTATGAGCTCGGGAACATTTAGCATAATGGCTATCTGCTCAGCATGAATAACTGCAAAGTTAGATCCGCCAATCAAGGCAAGAAGTCCTATTATTAAAAATAAAACCGTTGATCCGAGTTTGTCAGCATCCTCACTCACAACCTCATTTGAATTAGATGTTCTAAAGCTATAAGTAATATATAAAAAGAATACAAAAAGAAATAAGAAACCCCAGCTTTCTACTTTAGTTATTTTTAAGTCAACTAGACCTAGCCCAAGTATTGCTGTTCCAAGAATAAGTGGAAGAAATTGAATGACTGAAGTTTTTGAAGGCACTAAGCTTATTCCTATACAGGAAACACCAAATATTAGAGCTATATTTGATATGTTAGAGCCAATAACAGTACCCATGGCTATAGCCTCAGTACCATTTAAGACTGAAGATATGCCAACAAAAATTTCTGGGGCAGAGGTTCCAAGTGCAACAATGGTCAGGCCTATAGTTAGTTCACTCAGCCCTAGTTTTTTTGCAACCAAGGAAGAGCTTTCAATAAACTTATCTGCTCCCCATACCAGAACAGCTAAAGAAATTATTAAGCCAAATAACGAAAGAAACATAACCTATTCTACATTGTATAAAAAGCTATATATATAATTTGTTCAGTTATAAAAGATACAATATATAATAGACAAAAAAATACACAGGAATCTTAAAAATGGAAATTAATAATTTATTTAGCGTTAAAGGAAAGGTAGCAATAGTAACTGGCGGATCTAGAGGCATAGGTGAAATGATCACTGCAGGCTTTTTAGCGAACGGAGCAAAGGTTTATATTTCTGCAAGAAAAGAACTTCCTTTAATTCAAAAAGCTCAAGAGTTAAGTGAAAAGTATGGCGGAGAATGTATAGCCATTCCTTGTGATCTAAGTTCCATGGAAGGAATAGAATATTTTGCTCAACAAATAGCAGAAAAAGAAGAGGGCATAGACTTTCTAATTAATAATGCTGGTGCTGCCTGGGGAGAGCCTCTTGAAGACTTTTCAGAAACAGGTTGGGATAAGGTAATGGATCTTAATGTGAAAAGTATTTTCTTTTTAACTCAAAAACTAAAATCACTTCTAAAAACAAATGCAACCAACGAAGATCCTTCAAGGATTATTAATATAGGTTCTATTGACGGACTTAACGTACCAGGTTTTGAAACTTATTCTTATAGTACATCTAAGGCAGCCGTTCATCACCTAACAAGAGTCCTTGCTAATAAATTAGTTAAGGAAGATATTCTGGTTAATGCAATAGCCCCTGGTCCATACCCTAGCGCCATGCTTGGCTCTGCGGTTAACTCGGACTACTCAGGGATCGCATCTGCAAACCCAAGAGGCAGAGTCGGTACGCCAGAGGACATGGCCGGACTTGCAATATTCTTGTGCTCTAGAGCAGGTGCTTACACTGTTGGAGAAACGATCACATCTGACGGCGGGCTAGTTAAGACTGCCGGTCATAAGTTTGGTTAAACCATAAATAATTTTAAGGATATAGTCACATGAACCCATTCACTATGATGAAAGATGCCAAGAACATGGAAAAAATGATGAAGCCAGCTCTTGAAAAATTTTTAAAAGAATCAGGCTTTGTTAAAATGGATGAGCTTGAGCCCTTAAAAAGAAGAATTGCTGAGTTAGAGGCTGAGGTAAATAAGTTAAAGGGTTAACTTGTTTAAATATTATTAGTCTCGAAGAATCAGATATATCTAGAATTATTGAGATGGCATGGGAGGATAGAACTCCCTTCGATGCCATTGAAGCAACCTACGGCCTTAATCAGAACCAAGTAGAAGACCTTATGCGTGACAACCTTAAGAAGAATAGCTATACGCTTTGGAGGAAACGGGCTAGCGGAAGAAAGACTAAACATGTTGGTCTTAGAGAGTTCGGCCAGGTAGGTAGGCACCACTCCTATGATCAACACAAATATAAAAAGTAGCCACTTCAAGATAGAGAATCTATTTAAGTCTATATTCTCCGACATACCCAATACATCCATTATCCTCAATGACACCTCCGTCATCATTCAGCACGAAGATGAATCAAACTCAGACGCTGCCTCTATAGAGATAAGTGAGATAGGTAATACCTATAAAATTACCTACTGGGATGGTTACTCGCTGGCCGAAGAGGAGGAGAGTAATAATTTAGTAAAATCGTTAAAAATCTTTAAAAGGTTTTCAAAAAAACTAGCTAAGAACTTAATCAGGTTTAACAAAAAACCTTAACTATCAAGCTCTTGTATGGCCGTTCCCGTTTACGAGATACTTAAAGCTTGTTAGTTGCTCTATTCCCACAGGGCCCCTTGCATGAAACTTGCCGGTTGCAATGCCAATCTCACCGCCCAGCCCGAACTCACCGCCGTCAGCAAACTGGGTTGATGTATTGTGCATGACAATGGCGCTATCGATAGTTTTTTGAAAGTAAGAAGCTGTATTTAGATTCTCAGTCATGATGGACTCGGTATGGCCTGTAGAATATTGCTCAATATGACTTACAGCATCTTCAGTAGATTCTACAACCTTAATGCTTACGATCGGAAGAAGGTATTCAGTGCTCCAGTCTTCTTCGGTAGCGGGCAGAACCTGATCTGATAATGATTGTGATATTTTACAGCCGCGCACCTCACATGCCTGAGTGGAGAGGGCGTCAACTATCAAGGGTATGAATGAGTCAGCTATATCTCTATGAACAAGAATTGTCTCTACAGCACCGCATATGCCAGGCCTTCTCATTTTTGCATTGATGCAAACATTAATAGACTTTTCCTCATCTGCTTTACTATCTACATAGATATGGCAAATACCTTCTAGGTGACCAAAGACAGGAACCTTTGCTTCTTTTTCAACTTCAGCTACAAGGCTCTTGCCGCCTCGTGGAATTATGACATCTATAGATTTATTAATACCTTGAAGCATTAACTTGACCGCCTCTCTGTCAGTATCATCAACTATCTGGATAGCATGCTCAGAAATACCAGCTTCTTTAAGACCTGCAGCTAAGCACTTATGGATTGCTAGGCTAGAGTTAAGGCTGTCAGAGCCGCCTCTTAATACCGAAGCATTTCCAGACTTAAGACACAGAGCACCTGCATCGGCTGTTACGTTTGGCCTGCTCTCATAAATTATTCCAATGACCCCAAGCGGCGTTGAGACCCTGGATATTTGAAGTCCGTTAGGTCTTGCCCAGCTTGCAAGAACTCTTCCAACCGGATCATTGAATGATGCAATATCTTTTAGGGTGTTCGCAATAGCCTTAATTCGCTCACTGTTTAACTCAAGTCTATCTAAAAAAGAATCAGACAGTCCTTTAGCTTTTGCATTCTCAATGTCCTTTATATTGGCATTAATAATAGATTCTTCATGGTCTAAAATATTTTTTGCCATAGCTAACAGGGCTTCATTTTTCTTTGAGCTAGAAGTTCTGGCAAGCTCCTTGGATGCTTCTTTGGCCTGGATGCCAATTTGATTCATTGTTTCTTCTACTGCGCTCATGACTTAGCTATAAACCTTGTTGCTTTGGTTGTTGTTCTTGTAAGACTTTTGATAGGGTCCTTCTTTAATCCTGAGGTAATAATAACGTTGCATTTAGCTTTCATGCATATCTCAGCCGCTTTAATCTTTGATACCATTCCGCCTTTTCCAAGTAAGGATGCTGTTCCTGCCATAGCTTCAATCTTTTTGGTTATGGTTTTAACTTCGGTTATCAGAATATCCTTTTTTTGATTTTTTGGAGGCTCGCTGTAAAGACCATCAATGTTGGACAGCAGGATTAAGTGATCAGCACTTACAAGCTTAGAAATTTTGGCAGCGAGAATATCGTTATCACCAAACTTTATCTCGTCGGTCGAGGTTGTATCGTTTTCGTTAATAATTGGCACACACCCAAATGTTAAAAGATTCTCTATAGTGGCTATTGCATTCTTAGATGATTTTTTATTCTCCGCATCGGAGGGCGATAATAGAATTTGGGCAACCTGAAGTTTGTGTTTCTTAAACTCTGACTGCCATGCTGCCATCAGCTCAATCTGACCTGTTGCGGCAACGGCCTGAGATTCATTTAATGTAAGTTCTGACGTAAGTTTTAATTTTCCTCTACCAAGAGCAATGGCCCCTGAGGAAACAACAACAACATCCTTCTTTTTATTTAGAAGCCAAACAATATCAGCCACTACATTCTTCAAGACAGACTTATTAACCCCGACGTTAGAGTTCGTCAACAGAGAAGAGCCAATCTTAATTACCAGTCTTTGGCTTGAGTTAAATGTATTGATAGCTTTCACAAAGGAGATTATAAGGTTGCTACTAACTTTAACAACTAAAAAAGTAGTTATGGTGCCCCATGCCTGAATCGAACAGGCACTCCCGAAGGAACGCGATTTTGAATCGCGCGCGTCTACCAGTTCCGCCAATGGGGCATGTTGGGCATTGTAGCTAAGTATTATCTAATTTAAAATCAGCTTCTCATGAAAACATCAGATTTTAATTACCACCTACCAGAAGAGCTCATAGCTAACTATCCTTTAGATGATAGAAGCTCTAGTAGATTATTAGTTCATTCAGATAAAATAGAACATAGATCCTTTAAAGATGTCGTTGATTACTTTGAGGAGGGTGACTTGCTGGTGGTAAATAATACCTCTGTTATTCCCGCTAGAATCTATGGCAACAAGGAATCAGGCGGCTCTGTTGAGGTCATGCTTGAAAGGGTCATGGAGGATAACAAGGCCTTGGTTCAAATGCGCTCCGGCAGGAGTCCCAAGATAGGGGCTATTATTATTTTAGATTCTTACAGGGTTGAGTGTATTGATAGGCAGGACAACTTTTTTATTCTCCAATTCGATAGACCGCCATTAGAGGTTTTTAATGCAATAGGGCATGTTCCATTACCCCCTTATATTAAAAGACCCGATGAGGATCTAGATAAAGATAGGTACGCAACGGTTTATGAAGATAAAAAACTACAAGACTCAGTCGCAGCTCCAACGGCAGGACTGCATTTCGATGATGAGCTATTAGATGCCATTAAAAAGATAGGCGTGAATATGGCAAGGGTGAATTTAAGTGTGGGAGCTGGAACCTTTCAGCCCGTTAAGGTAGACAACATAGAAGATCACGATATTCATAGTGAGTACTTGGAGGTTAGTCCCGAGGTTGTGGACATGGTTAATGCAACCAAGGCTGCGGGCAAGAAAGTATTTGCCGTTGGCACTACTGCTACAAGGGCATTGGAGACAGCATTCATGGATGAGAGCCAGAAGGGATATAGCGGCTATACCAAGCTCTTTATTTATCCAGGTTATAAGTTCAAAGCAGTCGATAGATTGATTACCAACTTCCATTTACCCCAATCGTCTTTATTAATGCTTGTATCTGCATTCATTGGCTACGACAATATGAAGCATATATACACAACAGCAGTCGATGACAAATATAGATTCCTGTCATACGGCGACGCCATGCTACTAGAAAAACATGAAATTTAATTTACACAACCAATCCGAATTTGCCAGAAGGGCGGAGTTAGAATTTCCTAGAGGGAATATCCAAACACCAGCATTCATGCCTGTGGGCACTAACGGAACGGTTAAGGGCTTGACTGTTGAAGATGTAAAATCAACCGGCGCAGAGATTATTTTAGGTAATACCTATCATCTAATGCTCAGACCAGGAGATGAAGTGGTTCGTGATTTAGGCGGACTACATAAGTTCTCAAACTGGGACAGACCTATTCTTACTGATTCAGGTGGCTTCCAGGTTTGGAGTTTAGGTGATCTTGTAAAGATTAGTGAGGAAGGAGTTAAGTTTAGCTCTCCCTACGATGGCAGAAAGATCTTTATGACCCCAGAGGACTCTATACAAATACAAGAGAACTTAGGTTCGGATATTGTTATGGCCTTCGATGAGTGCACCGACTATCCATCGACTCACGAGCAGGCAAAGATATCTATGGAACTTTCCATGCGATGGGCCAAGCGATGCAAGGAAGCGCACAAGTCAGATTCAGCACTCTTTGGTATTGTTCAAGGCGGCATGCATGAGGATTTAAGAAAGCAATCTTTGAATGCTCTTATGGACATAGGCTTTGATGGTATTGCCTTGGGTGGCCTTAGTGTTGGTGAGTCCAAGGAAGAAAAAACAAGGATACTTTCTTATATGGCCGATAAGTTACCGGAAGACAAACCAAGGTATCTTATGGGTGTAGGTAAGCCAGAGGACATTGTTGAGGCGGTAAGATACGGCATTGATATGTTCGACTGTGTTCTACCAACCAGGAACGCCAGGAACGGCCAGTTAATAACCTCTACCGGTGTTGTGAATATAAGAAATGCTCCGCATAAGGTGAGCGATGAGCCGGTGGATGAAAACTGCGACTGTAAGGTATGTACAGATTACAGCAGGGCTTATTTAAACCACCTTCATAAAACCAATGAGATGCTGGGCAGTATTTTATCTAGCTATCACAATATTTATTACTACCAATCGCTAATGAGGGAAATTAGAACCTCAATTGAGGATAATAAATTCGCGAACTTCCTAAAAGACTTCTATAATAAGCGAAATTTAGAAATGCCCGATGGGCCTATTTAGGAATTAATTATGGACGCAGCACAACCTTCACTACTATCACCGCTTATATTTGTTGGTTTCTTTTTTGTTCTTATGTACTTTATGATCATAAGACCTCAGAATAAAAGGAACGCAACAATCGTAGACATGCTTTCTAATCTAGAGACAGGGTCTGAGGTAATTGCAGCAAATGGTATTTTAGGAAAAGTTACAGATATTAAAGGCCTTTATGTTTCTGTTGAAATCGGCAATAACGTTACTATAAAACTTCAAAAATCTGCAATAGCAAACATTCTGCCTAAGGGCACAATCGACTCAATTAAGTAGACTATTGTGAACAAGTTCTCCCTATCCCAATTCATTATAATATTTGTAGTATTGGTACTAGGGTTCACTTACGCACTTCCAAATCTCTATCCTACGCAGCCATCTATTCAGGTTGCTTATACGGATTCTGGCAAGTCAGCCGATCAGTTATTACTGAATCAGCTTGAGGACACTTTAACGGAAACTAATTCAAGTTTTGATAGTTTATTCCTAAGAGATAACAAGATAGTTATACAATTTTCTACCCTAGATCAGCAACTTAATGCAAAAACTATTTTACAGAATAAACTTTTAGACAAGGTGATTATTGCTCTAAATTTAGAGCCAACAACTCCTGACTGGTTAAAGAGTTTGGGCGGAAGGCCTGTCAGGCTGGGCCTTGATTTATCAGGCGGAGTTCATTTTTTATTAGAAGTTGATATAGATACTGCCGAGCAAGGAAGGCTTGAGTTATTGCTTGATACTTACAGAAAAACATTTAAGGAAGACAGAATAAAATTTGCTAACTCATCCATCGAAGACCTGGCTTTACATTTTGAATTTAAAGATAAAGAGAGTTACAACAAAGCATTAAAACAATACAGAACGGATAATCCTGGAATAACAGGAAATCAGTACATCATTACTGAAAAGCCAAGCTCTAATAAGATCGTTGTTGAGTATTCAGATATCGCCTTGAGAGAAATAAGAGATTACGCAGTAGGACAAAATTTAACAACTTTAAGAAACCGAGTTAATGAGCTCGGAGTCTCTGAGCCAATAGTTCAAAGACAAGGATCTAATAGAATTGTTGTTGAACTTCCGGGAGTTCAAGACCCAACGGCAGCGAAAAAAATTATTGGTAAAACAGCCAATCTAGAATTTAGGTTGGAAGCTAATTCAAGAACCTCTCCTTTGAGGAAAGAAGAATTTAACTTTAAAGATAACGAATACACTACTGCCTTTTTAGAAAGAGCTGTTGTTGTTTCTGGAGATAGAGTCACAAACGCAAACACCGGCTTCGATGAAAGCGGCTTTTCACAAGTTAATATTACCTTAGACATGCAGGGCGGTAGGGCTATGCAAAAAGCTACTTCTGGAAACATTGGAAGGAAACTGGCTGTGTTATTTGTTGAGCAAAAAAGTAAATCAGAGCTTGTGGTTGATGAGAATGGAAAAAATATTATTGAACAAACAAGTTACATTGAAAAAAATATTATAAGTCTTGCCACGATACAAGCGGTTCTTGGAACAAGCTTTAGAATTACAGGTGTTGGCAATCCTCAAGAGGCCAGTGAATTGGCACTTTTCTTGAGAGCAGGAGCACTTGCAGCTCCGATGAAATTTGTTGAAGAAAGAACAGTGGGGCCAAGCCTTGGAAAAGAAAATATAGAAATGGGCATGAGATCAATCATGATTGGTTTTGCATTGGTTGTTCTTTTTATGGCCTTTTACTACAAGGTATTCGGACTAGCAGCAAATATATCTCTATTCCTTAACCTGATACTTATCACTGGAATTATGTCGCTCCTTGGAGCTACGCTTACACTGCCTGGTATAGCCGGTATTGTTTTAACGGTTGGTATGGCAGTTGATGCTAATGTGCTTATATTCTCTCGTATCCGAGAAGAACTCAAAGACAAGGATCCTCAAACTGCAATACATGATGGATTCTCTAGAGCCTTTGTTACTATCTTTGACGCCAACATAACTACTTTAATAGCCGCGTTAGTTCTTTATGTTATTGGGACAGGACCTATTAAAGGTTTTGCCATAACACTATCGATTGGAATAGTAACTTCAATGTTTACTGCGATTGTATGTACGAGAGCTATGGTTAATATAGTTTATGG